>Ga0209758_1000793_pt1 | contig 44917 bp, 43 predicted proteins | sample AraplaMF_Col_mMF_FD_184258 | JGI IMG/M metagenome (GOLD analysis project Ga0209758, IMG submission 184258) | Arabidopsis root microbial communities from the University of North Carolina, USA - plate scrape MF_Col_mMF (SPAdes) (version 2) | ecosystem: Host-associated > Plants > Roots > Endosphere... | reverse complement strand
CTCCTGAAGGCGTATCTGCTTCTGATACTGGATCGGGCTCAATCCAGTCAGCGCGAGAAAGTGGCGATGCAGGCTCGCACGGCTCATGCCAGCAGCTTCGCACAGAGCCTCGATCCGCAGCCGCGTGTTACCGCGGTCGCGGATCCATTCGACCGCGCGGCGGATGCCGCCGATCGCGCCTTCTGGGCGGGCGATGTGGCGCAACAGTCGCCCCTGCGGGCCCTGCAGGAGACGATAAAGCAATTCGCGTTCGGCCATCGGCGCGAGCGCCGGGATGTCCGCAGGCGTGTCGAGCAACGCCAGCAGTCGCAGCAGCGTGTCGCGCAGCGGCGGAGTCATCGGATTGATCGCGATGCCGCTGCCTGGCGCGTCCGCGTCGCGCACCGCCGGCATCGTCGATGCGACCTCGGCCAGAAGTGCCGGATCAAGGACTAACGAAATCGCCACATAAGGACTGCCGTCGTCAGCGTCATGGATCTGGCCGCTCAAAGGCAGATCGAGTGCGCTGACCAGATATTGAGACGCGTCGTAGCGCAGGAGGTCGTCGTGGATGGCCACCTCTTTCGATCCCTGCAGAATGAAGCAGATCATCGAGCGGTAGAGACACGGTGACGTTCCCGAGGTCGTTTGTCCTACGCCGATTTCCAGGCGCGGGATCGGCGTCAGGGTCATTCCGGTCCGCCCGTGGCGGAGCGCGATATCGCGATGCGGCTGTAGGTTGTCGGTCATGCCAAGGAGTATGACACCATTTCTCCCATCTGCAAAGCGCTTGAGACAATTAGGCAAGCAATTGAGAGCATTAGGCGGGGCGTCGGACTCACCAATCGCCTATTTGACTGGCAGCGACTGCGGCGCCCCAGCGGCGTGCCATCCGATAATCAGAATCACAAGGAATGTAGCCATGTCTCAGAAGATCGCACTCATTACTGGTGCCAGCCGCGGCCTCGGTCGCAACATGGCGCTGCATCTCGCCAAGCGTGGTGTGGGCGTCATCGGTACCTACCGAAACAGCGCCGCAGAAGCCCAGACGCTGGTCGACGAGATCGAAGCCCTGGGCGGAACGGCGGCGATGCTGGCGCTCGACATCACCGATACGGCAAGCTTTTCCGGCTTCGCGCAGGCTGTCACCGACACGCTTAGGACGACCTTTGGGACCGACCGGTTCGATTATCTGGTCAACAACGGCGGCGAGGGCCTCTACGCAATGGTTGCCGAGGCGAGCGAGGAGCAGTTCGACCAGATGGTCGACATGCACCTGCGCGGGCCGCTGTTTCTGACCCAGAAGCTGCTGCCGCTGATCGTCGACGGCGGGCGCATCCTCAACGTGTCCTCGGGTTTTGTTCGCACGACGATGGCAGGCTACGGCCTCTACGGCGCCGCCAAGGCGGCGATGCAGACGCTGACCAAGTTCATGGCGGTCGAACTGGGCGCGCGCCAGATCCGCGTCAACGCGATCGCGCCGGGCGCCATCGCCACCGACTTCGCCGGCGGCCGGGTGCGCGACGACAAGCAAATCAACTCCTTTGTTGCCGGTTATATCGCACTCGGCCGCGTCGGCCAGCCCGACGACATCGGTGGCGCGGTCGCCGCAATCCTGTCCGATGATCTCGGTTGGGCCAACGGCACGACGTTTGACGTGTCGGGCGGCCAGTCGCTCTGATCTCCATTCCAGCACATCGAGACACCGTCATGACCGAGCAAAGCCTCACTCTCGTCAGCCACCCGCTGTGCCCATTCGTCCAGCGTGCCGCGATCGTCCTCCTCGAAAAGGGGGTGGCGTTCGACCGGGTCAACGTCGATCTATCGGCCAAGCCTGACTGGTTTCTGGCCCTGTCGCCGACCGGCAAGGTGCCGGTGCTGAAGGTGCGCCAGCTGAACGGTGAGGAGGCGATCCTCTTCGAAAGCGTGGTCATCTGCGAATATCTGAACGAGACGCAGGGTGGCGCGGCGATGTACCCCGACGATGCATTGCTGCGTGCACGGCATCGCGCCTGGATCGAGTTCGCCACCCAGACCTTTACGGAGGGCTGGCAGTTCCTCCACGCCAAGGACATGGCGACCGCCGACGCCAAGCGGGCCGCCTTCCGTGATCGGCTGAGCAAGATCGAAGCGGAACTGGGCGACGGCCCGTATTTCGCCGGGCCGGACTTTGGTCTGGTCGATGCAGTCTACGCACCGCTGTTCCGCTATTTCGGGATCATTGATCCGGTAGTGGCGGACCCGATCTTCGCTGGCCTGCCACGTGTCACGGCGTGGCGCGCGGCACTTGCCGGGCGACCCAGCGTCAAGAACGCCGTAATCGACACCTATCCCGACCTGTTTCGCAATCACCTGCGCCAGCAAGGCGCGATGATCGCCGCCTAAACCCACCAAAATCCCAAGGAGTATACCATGACCGACCCATCCAATAGCGCGCTGATCCTGATCGAATATGTCAACGACTGGCTCTCCCCGACCGGCGGCATTTATCCGGTGTTTCAAGACCGGGAGCAGGTCGACACCGCGATCGCCAATTCGAAGATCATCCTCGAAGAGGCCCGCCGTCGCGGCCTGCACGTGATCCACGCAGCGCTGAAGTTCGAGCCGACCTTCAAGGTGCTGGGCGAGGCCAAGTACGGCCTGCGTAAGATGACGCGCGACCATGGCGCGTTCCTGGGCGAGCAGGCCGATTTCTTCCCCGGCTTCGAGCCGGCGGAAGGCGAGCATGTCGTTCGCGAGCGCGCCGGCGGCAGCAGCGTCTTCGTCGGAACCACGCTCGACGGCTACTTGCGCAACAACCGCATCGACGAGATCTACCTGTCGGGCTTTTCGCTGCGCCAGTGCGTCGAGTCTTCGATGCGCAATGCCCACGACCTCGGCTACCACACCAACGTCATCTACGACGCGTCGGCCGGCTATACCCGCAAGCAAAAGGACGACTTCGTGGCCGAGATCGCACCCTTCTACGCCAACGCTATCACCACGCAGGAATTCGTGTCGCACGAGTGAACTACCACCGCCCGGCCCTTTCAGGGTCGGGCCTTGGTTTATCAAAGCTTCGGAGGCACTACGATCATTGGATTGATGGTCGAACTCGCAGTCACGCCTGACAGCGGTGCAGCATTCGAACGTGCCTTCGCCGTTCAGGCGGCTGCGGTACAGGCCAACGAACCGGGCAACCGCCTGTACGAACTGTTCAAGTCGACCACTCTGTCTGACAGCTACACGCTCGTTGAAATCTACGAGGATGATGCCGCGCTTCAGGCGCACCGCGCATCGCCGCACATGGCGGCCAATCGACCACTGACCGCCCTTTCTGGCCGGGCCGCCCGTCATGCAGGTGTTCGAGGTCATCGCGCACCGCCTCTGACCGGTGCGTTGGCCGGGCTCTTTTACCGAGGCGAGCCCATGGCTGACTTACCCGAAAGTCGCATCGGTTGAGTTTGCCGAACCGTCGCTTACATCTGGGCGTGGTTGCCCAATACTTGGCCTTTACGCCACTAACACTAAAATAGCGGTGTCAACGGTTCTGGCGCGGCGAGGGCTTTCGAGACCAGCACCCGGCTTGTTGCTATGGGGTTCACGTTTTAGGTCAGAAAGATCGCATAAATGGATTGTCGGGAACCTGTGCGAAAGTCTCGGGACGAACTACTTGTCGCCGTTTCTCGTCAAGAACGTTGAGCGCATAGACCGTCCTCAGCCCCATCCGATTGGCCACAAATTCTGCTCCGGGAATGGTGCGGTGATCGGAAATGACGGTGGGTGTAGACTGGTAGTCCGGTAGGCGCTATTCGTGATGTACCAGCATATCACCAAACCCTTCCGCGGATTTTCCAAGGCCTCTTATATTGAAAAAAGTGCAACGCAGCTTTGCCGTCGAGTACAAAACCGGCAGACGAAAACTCGATCCCAAGTCGAACTCGATCTGGGGAAACACGGATCTAAAGTCCGCCGCTCGAGACCTGGAGGAAGAGGCAATGACTTTTCTGTCGGGCAGCTCTCAGAATGGCAAATCCGACAATGAAATGTCTTTACCAAAAGTAGATCAGCCCGAGTCGTTGTTGACACCGCCTCCCGGGCCGTCGACAACTGCATCAGATACACAGGAGATAAGCATGGCCGACGAGACTGATACGGCAATGAGTGCCGCTGTTCCGACCGTTGTCGAAACGCCCATCGCGCCGAAAAAACAGCGCAAACCGCGAGCCAAGAAAGCGGCGGCACTCGAGACCGCGTCAGCTGACGCTTTGGCAGAGCCAACGGCTGCTCTGACCGGCGCCGGTGGTGGGAAGAGGAGAGGGCGCAAGGCAAAGGTGATCGAAGCTGCGTCCAGTGCCAAACGTGTACGTGTGAGCCGTGCTCCAAAGGCTGAGCAGACAGCCTCGGCCGCGCCGATAACCGCGATCGATGAGATGGCAGATCTCTTGCAGTTGGAAGAGGAAAATCAGCGGCTGCGCAAGCTATTGGCTGAAAAACTTCGCGCTGAAAATGCCGATCTGCGCAAACGGCTCAAGCTCGATTGATATATAAGCAGCCGGTCAACCGCCGGCCGCATTTCCATGCGTATTGAGATAAACAATTTGGCAACGGTGAATGCTGTTGCCGGAACTAAAGCTCACTGCCTGCTTGCGGGATAAAACGCGAGGTCGGATAGATGGCGTCTCCCTGGAAACTTCTTGCCCGACTGATCTCCCCGGGACGCGAACACAAGAGAGAAAACGGCTCGACCGAGAAGGTTACGCCGGACGCGTTGGCTATTTCGGGTCCGACTGAAACGCTTGCCGAGGAGAGCCTGATTAGCGCTGCTCGACCGGCAAGTGAGGAGCTACCTCGTGACGATCATGCCGCTGCAATCTCCGCAGTGCCAGTGCATTCCGAAGAAGCCGAAAACAATGTCCGCGACAAGGTCCACGGCGATGTCGCCAAAATGGTGGAGGTCGCTAATTCGGCTATATCCGGGGGTACTGGTATCGACGTCACCGCTGCACATGATACCCCTAGGATCAAGCGAACTGTCGAGGTCGCACCGCGCAAGCAAAGGAGCCGCGGCAAGGAAGCGGTGGCGATAGCGAACGATCGTCAGGTTATCCACACTGCAAACGAGATGAGCCTCGATGACGAGATCAAGGTGCTGAGGGGTCAGTTGGCCAGAAAGCTAACGCTGCAAAACGCGCAGTTAAGAAAAATGCTAGACCGGTTTGAACGGTGAGCGTGGCGCGCTGCCTGCCCATTAACCCCGGATCGATTGCAAGCCTGTTGCAGGAGAACGAATCTCAGATTTGAATAGGGTGTCGCCGGTTCGAGTCCTTTCAAGGCGTGCACGCAATATTGCGTTCTCTTTGCGATCGCTAAGACAGCGACTGCAAGATGTGCCTGCAGTCGCTGTCCCTATCCTGTTAAACCGCAATGGGTGTCAGCCATGGTTGATTGTCGGCCGCGGCGCTATCGACAACGGCATCGACGAATGCAACGCCTTTGAGTCCGTCATAGGCGGTCGGAATATCCCTTCCAAGGGCGGTTGGTTCGCGCCCATCGTGCTTTGCACGAATAGCTTCGGCGAAGCCGGCATATAGGTTTGCAAAAGCCTCAAGGTATCCCTCAGGATGCCCCGGAGGCGTACGTGTGCGGACTTTCGCAGCCTCGGAAAGCTCGTCGGCGCCTCGTTTGATAATTTCGGTACGACCGTTGAGACGAGCGTGCACGAGTTCGTTTGGCTGTTCCTGAAACCAGGTCAGTGATGCAGTCTCACCGAACACACGCAGCCGTACACCGTTCGACGAGCCGAGGGCCACCTGCGACGACCACAAAAGCCCGCGCGCGCCACCTTCATATCTCAGCATCACGTGGGCGTTGTCATCGAGTGCCCGTCCTTCCACGAATGTTGCCAGGTCTGCGGTCAAGGACTCTAGCTTCAGGCCCGAGACAAAACCGGCCAGGTGATAGGCATGTGTGCCGATATCGCCGATCGAGCCACCACGGCCGTTCTTTTTCGGATCGGTACGCCAGGCGGCCTGCGCGCTTCCTTCGCTTTCTATTGCGGTCGCCATCCATTCCAGGGGATATTCGACCTGAATTGTGCGGATTTTTCCAAGCATGCCTGCCGAAACCATGTGCTTGGCTTCGTGGATCATCGGGTAGCCGGAATAGGTATATGTGACGCCCATGAAGCGACCCGTCTCGCGAACGAGCCTTTCGAGCGCGACGGCGTCTTCCAGGGTGGCTGTCAGCGGCTTCTCGCAGATTACGTCAAATCCGGCTTCCAGAAAGGCCTTGGCGATTGGGAAATGCGTGAAATTGGGCGTGCAGATGGCGACGGCGTCGATCCGGTCTTCGCGACGGCTTTCGCCCGCGATCATCGCGCGGTAGTCGTCGTACGAACGACTCGCCTCCAAACCCTCGCTGGCGGCGAACGCGTGGCCACGCGCCGCATCAACGTCGAAGGCTCCTGCAACGAGGCTCCACTGTCGGTCCTGACGCGCGGCGATGCGATGGATGTTGCCGATATAGGCGCCGTTGCCGCCACCGACCATGCCAAGGCGAAGGGGCTCATTAACCGTAGAACTGGAAGTCATGTTATCCTCAATCAAGACCGAGCATGGCGCGATTGGCGTCCTTGTTGGCGGCGGATTTTACGAAGTCATCGAACGCACGGTCGGCAACTTTGATGATGTGATCCCGGATGAACTTTGCGCCCTCTGCGGCGCCATCGTCCTGGTTCTTGATGAAGCACTCCCATTCGAGAACGGCCCAGCCGTCGAAGTCGTAAGTTGAAAGCTTGGTGAAGACCGAACCGAAGTCGACCTGCCCGTCGCCGAGCGAGCGGAAACGGCCGGCACGCTTTGACCACGGCTGGAAGCCGCCATAGGCGCCGGTCTTGCCGTTCGGTCGGAACTCGGCATCCTTTACGTGAAACATCTTGATGCGTTCGTGGTAGTGATCGATGAATTCCAGATAGTCGAGTGCCTGCAGCACGAAGTGGCTCGGATCGTAGAGGATGTTGCAGCGCGGATGATTGCCCACGCGCTCCAGGAACATCTCGAAGGTCAGCCCGTCATGAACGTCCTCGCATGGGTGGATCTCGAAGCAGAGGTCGACACCCTGTTCGTCAAAGTCATTCAGGATCGGCGTCCAACGTTTTGCAAGCTCGTCAAAGGCTTCATCGACAAGACCCTCGGGCCATTGGGGATAGGGGTAGAGGTAGGGCCAAAGGAGCGAGCCGGTGAAGCTGACATGCCGGTCGATACCGAGGTTGCGAGAGGCGCGGGCGGCAAATCGCATCTGCTCCTCGGCCCAGGCTCGGCGGGCCGCCGGATTGTTGTGAACGTGAGCGGGCGCAAAGCTGTCCATAATGCGGTCGTGGGCCGGGTGCACGGCGACCAGCTGGCCCGTAATGTGCGAGCCGAGCTCCGTGGCTTCGAGACCGCTTTCCGCAAGGACGCCCCTAAGATCGTCGCAATAGGATTTGCTCTCGGCTGCCGTCTTCATATCGATCAGGCGGGTGTCCCAGGTCGGGATCTGCACGCCGGCGAAGCCTCGGGCCGATACCCACTTCGAAAGCGTTGGCAGTGAGTTATACGGGGCCTCGTCGGCTGCGAATTGTGCAAGATAGATGCCCGGTCCTTTGATCGTCTTCATTGTCTCACCTCTCAGAAAGAGCTGTTGCCGGTGCAGGAGGGCCGCCGTCGTAGGCTCCCCACACCGATTGATCGAAATGGACGACCGAACCCGTCATCATCCCGGAGTCGTCCGATGCCAGAAAGAGGACGGCGCGAGCAACCTCCTCGGGAGCCAAGATTCGCCCGAACGGCTGAGCGGCTGCCGCCTTGGCAAGCCAGTCGGAATCGGCGCCGTGGTAGTCTCGTTGAATTCGGTCCTCGCCGTCCGAAGCCATCCAGCCGATGTCGAGCTGGTTCACCCTGATCTGGTTGCGCATCAGCGCATAGCCGGAATTGCGGGTGAGCGTTGCCAGTGCCCCCTTGGACGCAGAATAAGGCGCAAGGAAAGGTTGACCCGCATGCTCGGACGTAGACCCGATATTGATCATGCTTCCCCTGACGCTATCGCGGATCATCAGTTTGGCCGCTTCCTGCATCAGGAAGAACGGCGCACGCACATTGATGGCAAACATCCGGTCAAAGAGGTCCTGCGTCGAATTCAGTAGATTGCCACGATCGGTGAGTCCGGCTGCGTTGACGAGGATATCGATGCGGCCGACCGCCATTTCGGCAGATGCAATCACGTTCCGGCAATCGGAGACCTGGCTGAGATCGGCCTGGACGAACGTCACAGGCACACCTGTCTCCTCGGTGATCGAGCTGGCGACGGCATCGCCTTTTTCTCTGTTGCGACCGCAGGTGACGATACCCACCGCACCAGCCTTGGCAAACAACCTCGCAATAGCCGCGCCAAGACCCTGGGTGCCGCCCGTGATGACGGCATATTTTCCGTCGATCCTGTTCATATCAGACACCCACCCGTTGCTTAGAACGGATCTTTTCCTGATCGGCGCGCGCCTTCCGGACGGATTCGCGTTCTGAAACCTCTGGGACACCGACATCCCAATCCGCATCGCCCGGCACCCAGGCATAGGCGTCCGTCACCAGCGTGACGATCGTCGTCCGATCGGTCGTCTGGGCCCATTCCATTGCCGCCTTAAGATCCGCAAGGCTCTCGCAGCGGCGCGCCAGCGCCCCCATGGATTCGGCGTGCTTCACGAAATCGACCGCGAACGGTTCCTTCACGCGGCAATCCTTGATGAGGTTGTTGAAGCCGGGCACGCCCTTGAACTGCTGCAGCCGGTTGATGACTGCATACCCGCCATTGTCGCAGACGACGACAATCATCTTGTGGCCCGACAAGACCGTCGAATAGATGTCGGAGTTCATCATCATATAGGTGCCGTCGCCAATCATGACGATCGGCGTACCGTGCCCCTCCTTGGCCATCGCATGGCCCCATCCGGCGGCAATCTCATAACCCATGCAGCTGAATCCGAATTCGCAGTCGAAGGTGTTCGTGTCCTTCACCCGCCAACCCTTGGTCACCTCGCCGGGCGTTCCGCCGGCAGCCGCAATCAGCGTGTCGTTCGGCTTTGCTGTCTCATTGACGATGCCGATTACCTGCGCATAGGTCGGGATCGGGCCGTTGGTGATCGCTTGGTGCTGGTCGAGCAACCTGTCCCAGTCTGCGAATAACGACTTCGCCCTTGGCATGAGGTCCGGATCAGCCTTCCAGTCGCCCAGCGCCTCGTCGAGCTCCATAACGGTTTCGAGAGCATCGCCGACGACAGCGACAGCGCGATGCTTCACGGCGTCGAAGCGCGCGGTGTTGATCGAAATGAACCTGGCATCTTGGTGGAAGGCCGTCCAGGAGCCTGTCGTGAAGTCCTGAAGCCGCGTCCCGATGGCAAGGATGACATCCGATTCCGCTGCCAACGCATTGGCCGAGGTCGAGCCTACGATTCCAATGGGTCCGGCATGGGCGGGATGGTCGTGCGTCAGCGCACCCTTGCCTGCGATCGTCTCGACGATCGGAATGCCGCGCTTGATTGCAAAATCCGCGACATTTTCTTCCGCCAGCGAATAGCGGACGCCACCGCCGGATATAATGAGCGGCTTTTTCGCGGATTTCAAAAGTGCTGCGGCTTCAGAGAGCTTCCGTCTGTCGGCGCGTGGACGCGGTATCGACCATAGTGTCGGTTCAAAGAAGGCCAGCGGATATTCGAAGGCGACTTCCTGCGTGTCCTGCGAGAGGCCGATGAAGGCAGGCCCGCAATCGGCGGGATCGAGCATTGCTGCGATCGCCTGCGGCAGCGACGAAATAATCTGCTCGGGCAGAATAATTCGATCCCAGTAGCGGACAACGGGCTTGAAGGCGTCGTTGACGGTGATGGTTGGATCACTGAAATGTTCGACTTGTTGAAGGACGGGGTCTGGGACGCGGTTGGCGAAGGTGTCACCAGCAATCAAGAGAACGGGCAGGCGGTTTGCATGGGCTGTGCCTGCCGCGGTGATCATGTTGGCGGCACCAGGTCCAATGGAGCTCGCAGCAACCATCAACTGTCGCCGGCGCTTGGCCTTTGCAAACGCGATCGCAGCCAGCGCCATTGACTGCTCGTTTTGGCCGCGCCAGGTCGGCAACTGGTCTTGAACGGATTCCAGCGCCTCGGATAGGCAAGTCACGTTGCCGTGGCCAAAAATGCCGAAGACACCCGCAAAGAGCGGGACGCGTTGTCCGTCTATCTCGGTGAATTGGTTGCACAAAAAGCGAACGAGCGCCTGCGCCATCGTCAGGCGGACGGTATTCCGAGACATCCGGATTCTCCTCCCATTGGTCGTGTTTCAAGGACGGTACGAAATATTTATTGACAAAGCAATAGTTACGCAACAATCATTGCAAAAATTCGATTGGGGAGGATCCTGATGCTTAAAATGGCCGTTCTCGGCTGCGGTCGGATAGGCCGGATGCACGCCGAAAACATCGCGGCCCATCCGCGTGCGACCCTTGCCGGCGTGTTCGATATTCATCGTCCGGCGGCCGTCGAAGTCGGCAGCAAACTCGCCACCACAGTCTTCGATGCGGTCGACGAGGTTTTCTCGAGCACGGTCGTCGACGCAGTTCTTATCGCAACCTCGACGCCGACCCATGCCGATTTCATCGAAAAGGCTGTGGCGGCGGGCAAGCCGATTCTGTGCGAAAAGCCGATCGACCTCAGCCTTGAGCGCGTCCAGCGTTGCGCAAACACGATCGGATCGACGGCGGTCCCCATCATGCTGGGCTTCGTCCGGCGTTTTGATCCAGGTCATAGAGCGGTACGAAACGCTATCCAGGCAGGTGATATCGGTGATCTCCATCAGGTCGTCATCACGTCCAGGGATCCCGGCATGCCGCCGGTTGCCTATGCGGAGGCCTCAGGCGGGATCTTTCGTGACATGACCATCCACGACTTCGACATGGCACGCTTCATACTGGGCGAGGAGGTGACTGAGGTCTTTTCTATCGGCAGCCGTCTGGTCGACCCGGTACTCATGGAACGGCTGGGCGACTACGACACCGCAAGCGTAGTACTGACCACGGCGACTGGCAGGCAGTGCATCATCAACAATTCCCGTCAGGCAGCCTATGGATATGATCAACGCGTCGAGGCGCTTGGAACGAAGGGAATGGTGATCTCCGAAAACCGTCGCCCCAATATGACAACGCTCCACCGGGCAGAGTTCACGGGTCAAGGTGCTCCGCTCCTCAACTTCTTCATCGACCGGTACGCCGAAGCCTTTTCGGCCGAGATCAGCGCCTTCGTCGATGCCATTGAAAGTGGCAGGCCTCCTGAGGTCGGCTTCGAGGATGGACGCCAGGCTCTGATCCTTGCCGAAGCAGCGATCAAATCCGCGGCCGAGGGTCGTACCGTCAAAACCAGCGAGATTGGGTGAACCATGTACAGTAATTTCGGACTCTTCATTGGTGGCCAGTGGCGCGACGCTGAAGACAAGGCGACCGCAGAGATCATGAGCCCGGTCACGCAGGACGCGCTGGGTAGCGTGCCCGTGGCAACTGTCGGTGATACCCAGCAAGCACTGACAGCCGCGCGCAAAGGATTCGACGCCTGGAAGGCGACATCGGCCTTTGCAAGAGCAGACGCCCTCCATCGCATCGCCGACGAGATGCTTCGCCGTACTGACGAAGCAAAACGCATGATCTCGCTGGAAACGGGAAAGCCCATCGCTCAGTCGGAGCGGGAGTGGGGGCTGGCCGTCGACCAGTTTCGGTGGTTTGCGGAAGAGGCGCGCCGTATCTACGGACGCATTATCGAATCGCGTGTCCCCGGCGGTCGTTTCGAGGTCACCCGCGAACCCGTCGGTATCATCGGCGCCTTCACGGCCTGGAATTTTCCGGCCGCGCTCGTCGCCCGCAAGGCTGCTCCGGCCTTGGCAGCGGGATGTTCCATCCTCATCCGACCGTCGACGCAGACACCGGGCGTTGCCATGGTCATGGTCGATTGCATGCGGGCGGGGAACCTGCCTGCCGGCACTGTAAACCTTGTCGTCGGCCCTACCGGGACAACCTACACGCCGATCATGGCCGACAAGGCTGTGCGCAAGGTCTCCCTGACGGGTTCGACCCGCGTCGGCCAGCAGATGATCCGGGATGCCGCAGATACGGTGAAGAAGGTATCCATGGAACTTGGCGGCAATGCGCCACTCATCGTCTATGACGACGCCGATCTCGAGCTTGCCCTCAATGTCTCCGTTCCGACCAAGTTCGCCAATGCCGGCCAGGTTTGCGTTACCCCGGACCGGTTTTTCATTCATGAAGGACTTTACGACGCCTTCGTGGACGGTTTCGTCGCTCGTGCCAACGCCCTGAAGCTGGGTGATGGACTGGATGCCGCCGTGCAGATGGGCCCACTCATCAACGGCGGACGGCTGACCGAGATTGAATCCATCGTGTCCGATGCCGTGAAAGCCGGAGCTCGTGTCGCGGCGGGCGGGGAACGCGCTTCCGAATTCAACGCTGGCCACTTCTACAAGCCGACTGTTCTGACCGATGTCACCGATGACATGAAGGTCTTTTCCGAGGAGAATTTCGGCCCTATTGCCGCGATCACCAGGTTCAAGGATGAGGACGAGGTCCTTTCGCGCGCGAACGCCTGCGACATGGGGCTTTCGGCCTACGCATTCACGCGCTCGCCAGATCGCGCACGTCGCACGGTCGCTGCGCTGAAGGCGGGCATGGTGGGTATCAACAGCTTTGCGCTCGCGGCATCCGAGGCTCCCTTCGGCGGCACCAACCATTCCGGGATGGGTCGCGAGGGCGGGATCGAAGGCATCAGTGACTACCTCGACACCAAGCTCGCGCAGATCGTGTTCTAAGGGATGGTGGCATGATCAAGAACAAGCTGAAGGAAATCTGGGCCGGGGAGCGCCCGTCGATCAACGGCTGGCTGTCGATCGGCAATGCGTTCACCGCGGAGATCATGGCCGCGCAGGGATACGACTCGGTCTCGATCGACGTGCAGCATGGGGCCCTGGACTACAGCGCGGTGCTGGGGATGTTCCAGGCGATGCGCGCATCCGGCGTGGTGCCAATGGCCCGGGTGCCGTGGCTTGAGCCGGGCATCATCATGAAGGTCCTCGATGCTGGCGCCTACGGCGTGATCTGCCCGATGGTCAACACCGCCGAGCAGGCGGCCGAATTCGTAAGCTACGTGCGCTATCCCCCGCATGGCCAACGCAGCTTTGGCCCGACCCGTGTCAGCTTCGCTGCCGGTGCGAATTATGCCGGCGAGGCGAATGACGAAATCCTTGCCTTCGCCATGGTCGAAACCCGACAGGCGATGGACAATCTCGAGGCCATCGCAGCCACGCCGGGTCTGGACGGAATCTATGTCGGGCCGGCGGATCTCACTTTCAGTCTCACGCAGGGTCGCCTTGTGCCCGCTTTCGATCGCGAAGAGCCGGAGATGATCGACGCGTTGCAGACGATCATCGCCGCCTGCAAGCGGAACAATATTCGAGCGGCGCTGCACTGCGGCACGCCGGACTATGCGGCGCGTGCCATCGGGTGGGGTTTCGACATGACGACCGTTTCCGGCGACAGTCGTCTGCTTGCGGCGGCGGCGGCGGCGAGCGTCGCGAAGTTCCGCGAAGCCGTCGGCCAGATGGCTGGTGCGAACGAGAAGGGGGCCTACTGATGCCGCATATTCTCGTCGCCGGAAAGCTGCACCCTTCTGGGGTTACCCTCCTGGAGAACGCGACTGGCGTCACGTTCGACTATGTCGAGGAAGTGTCGGAACAGTCCTATCGGCCCTTTATCGGCAAGGCCGATGCATTGGTTCTCCGCACGCAGCCTTTGTCTGCGCCTACCGTCGCAGCAGCGACCTCGCTCAAGGTTGTCTCCCGTCACGGGGTCGGCTACGACGCCGTCGATCTGCCTTCGCTGAACGAGCGTGGCATTGCGCTTACAATCGTCGGAGATGTCAATTCGGTTTCGGTCGCCGAACATGCGATGATGATGATCCTTTCCGCCGCCAAGCGGGTCCTGCGCGGCGACCATGCCGTGAGATCGCCGGCTGAATGGGGCTGGCGCAATCGCCTCGAAGCCGAAGAGATCTCCGGAAAACGGCTGCTGATCGTCGGATATGGTCGCATCGGACGCCACCTTTCCCGAATGGCGGTCGGCTTCGGCATGGAGATCAGGGCATTTGATCCTTTTCTGCAGGCTCAGGGCTGGCCGCAGGGCCAAGTCCTGCCTTGCGACGATCTTCTCGCCGGGCTGCGATGGGCCGACGTCGTCTCCATCAATATTCCAAAGGCCGATCAGCCGATCATCCGGGAGAAGGAACTGGCCGCGATGAAGCCAGGCGCTATCCTCGTGAATACCGCGCGTGGCGGCGTGGTTGACGAAAGGGCTTTGGTCGAAGCGTTGAAATCGGGGCGCGTCGGAGCCGCGGGCCTGGACGTTTTCGATGACGAACCGCCGGCGGAAAACAACGAGTTGCTCACGTTCGACCAGGTGATCCTGTCGCCCCACATCGCGGGTCTTACCCGCGAGTGTGGCGAGCGCATGGCGATCGCGTCGGTCCAGAATGTGCTTGATTACTTCGCCGGTGAAATCGATCCGAATCTCGTCGTCAATGGCGCAGAGCTTCAGCGCTCCTGACAGTCACCGCTTCGAAAACCCCGCATGGACGCGCAGTCTCCGGATGGGGAGCCGGGCTGGGGTCTGGTTGCTGCAACGTTAATTGCCAACGCTATATTCCGCACTATTTGTTGAATTTTCCTTTGACTCATCGATCATTGCCGATTAGGTTTCTGTGCAATGATCGTTGCATTTTGATTTGCAGCAATCATGGACGACGGAGGAAGTGCTGGGAGGCGCGTTCCGGAAATCCGTCAGATCAAAACCGCGCGTTTCCATGGGAGGTTTGAGATGGAACGACTGATACGCAGCCTTTTAGCGACTACCATTATCGCCGCCGTAGCCGGTGGCGTCGCCTTCGGACGGGACAAGGCCAAAGTTTTTTTCCTTCTTCCGAACCAGACGACCATCCGCTTCGAGAGCCGCGACGCTCCGTTCTTCGTTGCAGCAATGAAGGAGAAGGCGCCTGACGTTGAGGTCGTGGTGCAGAACGCTCAGGGCGATCCCAACAAGCAGCAGGCTCAGGTCGAAGACGCCATCGCACAAGGCGCGAAACTCATCCTCCTGACCTCGGCCGACGCCAACCTGGCGGCGGGTGGTCTCGCCGCGGCCGCGAAGGCGAACGTTCCTGTCGTTCTCTACGACCACGATGCCGTCGGCGGTAAAGCGGAGGCGCACATCGTGTTCGACTCCCTTGCAGTCGGCCAGGCTCAGGGCAAGCGTGCTGCGGAACTCATCAACGCAATGTCGAAAACGCCGGTCAAGGTTGCGCGCGTCAAGGGCAATCAGGGGGAATATGGCACAGGCCAATATGAGAAGGGTCAGAACGAATTCCTTCAGCCGCTGATCGACTCCGGCAAAGTCAAGGTGGTCTGCGAGCAGTACACTCAGAACTGGGATCCGGTTCTTGCACAGAATTTCGCAGAGGATTGCCTGACGAAGAATGGCGGCGATGTAGACGTCTTCCTCGGCATGAACGATGGGACGACTGGGGGATCGGTCGCAGCCCTGATCTCGCAGGGTGCCAAGCCGGGCGACAAGCTGGTCACTGGAGGACAGGACGCGACAGTTGAGGCACTGCGCTACATTGCCCAGGGCTGGCAGGACAACTCCGTCCTGAAGGACTTGAAGGTTCAGGCGACGGAGGCAGCCGAAGTCGTGGCATCGATCGTCGCAGGCAAGGGCGTGCCGAAGGAACTGGTCAACGGCAAGGTCAACAACACGTTCATGGACGTGCCAGCCGTATTCCTGCCGGTCAGCAACATCACGAAGGACAATCTCGGCGACGTTGTTACCAAGGGCGTTTGGACCTGGGCAGAGATCTGCAAAGGCATCGAAACGACCGACGTCTGCAAGAAAAACCTTTGATCTGATCAACGCGATGGGTGAGGGCGGCTCGCCACCTTCCTCCATCGCGCGATCAGGATTGAATGAGAGGCTAACATGACCGCGACCGAAACAGGGCGTTCAGAACAAAAGTCATTTCCCAACCATACTTCGGAGCCGCTCGTTGCAATGCGAAACATCCAGAAGTCGTTCGGGTCGGTCCACGCCCTGCGAGGCGCGTCCGTGGAGGTCCATGCCGGCGAAATCGTCGCGCTGGTGGGCGACAACGGTGCGGGTAAGTCCACACTGGTGAAAGTCATGGCGGGAGTCTACGCCGCCGACTCCGGGGAATTCGAGATCGATGGAAAGCCGGCCAACATCCGCACACCCGCCGACGCGACCAAACATGGCATTGCGACGGTCTATCAGGATCTGGCGCTCTGCAACAATCTGGATGCTGTGCAGAACCTCTTTCTCGGAAGAGAACTGACGGGACCGGGCTGGTTCGGTCGACGTATCCGTCGCGCGGAGTGCGAAGTGCGCGCCCGCGAGGTGATGACAAGAATGCGGCTCGGAAACCTCTCCCTGACTCGCCCGGTTGGCGCCATGTCGGGAGGGCAACGTCAGAACATCGCCATCGCCAGATCCATCCTCTGGACACCGAAGGTCGTCATCCTCGATGAGCCGACAGCCGCGCTCAGCCACTCCGCCGCCCAACAGGTCGCCGACCTGATCCGTGGGCTGGCGGACGATGGATTGGGGATCGTCATCGTCAGCCACGACATCCACCATTTCGTCGTCAACGCAACTGATAGGATCGAGGTCATGCGCCTTGGGGCCAATGCCGCGAGCTTCCGATCAAAGGATGTGACAGGTGAAATGGTCGTCAACGCCATGGTCGGTGGCAATGAAGGCGTCAATCTCGCCGGCTGACCAGAGCCGCCGCAGTTTCGAGGAATGAACATCATGGCTTCCATCACAACGACGACCGCGCCGAAACGGCGCACCTTCGGAGAACTCCTCAATAGTGACCTCCGGGCACTCCCCGTTGTCATCGCGCTCGTCGCACTGTGGATCTTTTTCAGCACCCAGAGCGATATCTTTCTCACGCCGAGAAATCTGTCCAACCTGCTGCAGCAGTCGACGGTGGTTGGCGTTATGGCGCTCGGGCTGATGTTCGTTCTTCTGGTAAAGGAAATCGACCTGTCAATCGCCGCCATCCATGGCGTGACATCGGTTCTGAGTGCCAAGCTGATCGTTGACTATGGGTTCTCCCCTTGGCTCGCGCTTCCCGCCGCGGTGGTCATCGGGGCCGCAATCGGTTCCTGTTCGGCACGGTGGGTAAACTGGATTGGCGTTCCGTCATTCGTCGTGACGCTCGGACTTGGGCTTGCGCTGAATGGCATCCAGTTGCTTCTGCTGCCTGCAACGGCGCGCTATGGCCTCATGGGAACGGGCGTGGAATATATCGCGCAGACGACTATCCAGGGTTTTGGTGCGTGGATCACCTGGCTGATCTGCGTCACGTTGCTAGCGGCTCTGGTCCTTTCGGGCGTCGGAAGGCGGCGGCGCGCCGGCCTGGAAGTTTCGTTCCTTCATAGCGTGGTGCTGCCCATCGTCGGCGCTGGCGTCTTGGGCGCGATCGTGGTGGTCGTCCTCAATGCCAGCCAGGGAATTCCGCTGCCGGTCCTGATGTTCGTCGCTCTTCTCGGCATTGGCGGTTATGTCCTGAACGAGACGCAGTTTGGCCTTTATCTCTACGCTGTCGGCAACAACGACGAGGCAGCCCGTCGCGCCGGGATCAAAGTCCCGCTCATTCGCATGGCTGCCTTCGCAATCGCCGGTGGCGTCGCTGCCATCGCCGGCATCGTCGCATCGTCCAGAACGCTTGGCGTCGGCGTGTTTTCCGGCGGCGGCGTCGGGGGCGGCACGTTGCTTTTGGAATCCATCGCAGCTGCTGTCATCGGTGGTGTCAGCCTGTTTGGCGGACGTGGCGCAATTCACGCCGCACTCCTCGGAGCGTTGGTAATCGGGACCGTGCAGAATGGCCTCAATCTCATGGGCGTCGAAAACGAAGTTCGTCTGATCGTCACGGGCTTGTTATTGGTGTTGGCGGTTTCGATCGACAAGATCATCGAAAAGCTGACAGGGCAGCAGTCATTTTGATCAGCCTTGAGGGGGCACATAGCCGGTCGGTGTGCCCCGTGATGGTTTTCGCATTGCCAAAGCTTGGGAAGTCGGCGAATGATGCAATGAAATTTGCAGGTCTGAAGAATGGCAAAAACCGACGCACCCAGGGACTACGAGGAATTCATAAGGCTGGTTCACGATCGCTATGGTGATATGAGCAAGTCCTATCAAAAGATCTCGGTTTATCTGACACAGAACCCGAACGACGTTGCGGTCCTGTCTGTTCATGCGATCGCCGACCGTTGTGGTGTCCATGCTTCAAGTTTTGTCCGCTTCGCACAGTCGCTGGGCTACGAGGGCTTTAAGGATCTTCAAGGTCTCTTTCAACGGCGCCTCTCGACTGCCGCACCTGGCTTTGAAGCCCGCAAGAAAGCCTTGGAAACCGAACTGGGCGCGCGCGAAGACAAAAGTGAAACTGCCTTCCTTCATGACCTGGTTGTCCGAGATATAGCCTCCCTTCAGGACCTACTCGAGCAGATCTCTGGTGACGATCTGACGACAGCCGTCGACTTGCTGCAGAAAAGCGAGACCATCTACCTGATTGGTCAACTTCGCTCGGCGCCGATCGTCGAGTTGCTGCGCTATATCCTGATCATGCTTGGGAAACGGTGCGTGCTGCTTGATCCAGGTGGCGGACTTGCGACCCATATGGCCCGCACAATGGGAAAGAATGATCTGCTATTTGCTGTCTCGTTTCGTTTCTACGCGACCGAAGTAGTCAACGTCGTGGAGGATACGGCAAAACGCGGCGTTCCCATCGTCGCAATTTCCGACAGCACGCTGTCACCCCTGGCGAAGTCGGCAACCGTTCTGTTTCCGGTTCCAGAGCACGAGTACACCTTCTCACGATCTCTGGCAGCGCCGATGTGCCTTGCACAGGCCCTAGCTGTCGCTCTCGCCAGTCGACTTCAGGGAAGCGACGAGGAGCCTCGCATTCCTATCGTTACTGGGCGTTAGCCTCGCCATCATCCTGGGTTCATATTTGTTCAAGAACATCAGGTTGCCACCGACGTCCAACTCAAAGTGCACGGAGTTTGCGTTTTCACGCGACGGACGCACCAATGTCCCGCTCGCCTTCAACAGCATCGCCCCGCGCGGCAACCCGGCCCAGCCGGTCGGATCGGCGGCTGACCGTCAGAGCCAGGACGACCTAAGTGTCGCATCTCTAACTGGCTGGCGCAGGCGCATCTCTAATCAGCTTTGACACCGCTATCCTGCCCACCAATGTCCGCCTGTCCGATGCGACGGGTTCGAAAGCCACGTTTGACGGCACGTCGATCAGAGACGTCTGAAGGTTGGGTTTGTCCAGGGATCCAGCGAGGCACATCCTTGCATTAGATCGCCACGCCGCTTAAATCATCGATACACGGAATAGGATTGGCTTCCATATGTCGAAATCGGTGTTGACGCCCACACCCATCAAAAGCACGGCTCCCGCCCTTTCCCGAGGGCTAAAGCTTCTAGAATTTATCGCGCGCAGCGATGAGCGCCAGTCATTGACGACAATTGCGAAAGAGCTCGATATCGCGATGAGCTCGGCTCATTCTCTTTGCAAAACGCTGCAGACAGACGGCTATATCGAACGCTTTTCAGACGGCACCTTCGATCTCAGTCTGAAGGTGCTCGATCTAGCGAGCTCCAAAATCAACAAATATGACATTGTACAGCACTTCTATGACACCTGCGACGATATTCCCATTATCCGAGAAAACGCGGCTGTCATCTCTGTGTTGGACGGCAGCGACGTCTTCTATATTGGATCACGGACGTCGCCGCAGCCGCTGGGCGTGACTTTCAAAGTCGGAATGCGACTGCCCGCTTGTTGTACGGCAAGCGGGCGAGCGCTGCTCGCGGCGATGACCGATGAAGAGGTGAAGGCGCTCTATCCCGACGACAAGCTCCCCCAGGTGACCAAGGCCAGCACCGAGACACGTACCGAGCTGCTGGCGATTCTAGCCGAAGCGCGTCGCAACGGTTATGCGATGGAAAAAGGCGGAACGCGGCCACATATGTATTCCTACGGCGCGCGCGTCGCCAGCTCAGTCGGGCGCTCGACTGCAGGAGTCGCGGTGATGCTTTACGAGGGCGACGCGACAGCCGAGGTCGAATCCAAGGTCGTCATCGCCGTCAAGGAGCTCGCTAGCCGCCTATCCCGGTTCGGACAGATCCTCGCCTGATACCCTTCGACTCGCTAGCCGCGGAATTGTCCGTCCATACTTGACGGCTCCGCGGTTTTTCTGTACCGAGGGAAGACTTCAGTATATTGAATATGTTTCCATATACAGAATAGCAATACGATACTGATAAAGAGGAGGCGAACATGACAAAGTTTCGAGCCGCGGTCGTTCAAGCCGCACCGGTTTCAGGCAACACGAGCGCGACCGTCGCCAAGACGATCGGGTTGGTACGGGAGGCGGCAGCTCTCGGGGCAAATGTTGCTGTGTTCCCGGAGGCCTTTATTGGTGGTTACCCGAAGGGCGCAAATTTCAACATCTACATCGGCGCACGTACGCCTGAAGGCCGGCAAGAATTCGCCGACTATCATGCGGGCGCAATCGTTGTGCCTGGGCCAGAAACGGCTGACCTCGCTGAGGCCGTGCGTGAGGCGGGGCTCTTCCTGACAATCGGGGTGATCGAGCGCGACGGCGGCACACTCTATTGCACGGCGCTCTATTTCACGCCCGAGGGCCTTGCGGGCAAGCATCGCAAGCTCATGCCAACCGGAGCAGAGCGGCTTTGCTGGGGTTTCGGCGACGGCTCAACGCTCGATACGGTCGAAACCCCTTGGGGGCCGATGGGCGCAGTCATCTGTTGGGAAAACTACATGCCGCTGATGCGCACGGCCATGTATGGCAAGGGAATCACACTCTACTGCGCCCCTACCGCGGACGACCGTGACAGCTGGGCGGCGACCATGCGCCACATAGCGCTCGAAGGCCGCTGCTTCGTGCTCTCGGCTTGTCAGTATCTAACGCGCAGGGATTTCCCACAGAGCATGGGCAACCGCATCACCGACGAGCCGGAGGCCGTGCTGATGCGCGGCGGCGCCATCATCGTCGATCCACTCGGCCGGGTGCTGGCGGGGCCGGATTATTCCGGCGAAACGATCCTCACGGCTGATCTCGACACGGACGACATCGTGCGGGCTCAGTTCGATTTTGACGTTGTCGGCCACTATGCCCGACCCGATGTGTTCCTGCTGATGGTGGACGAGGAATCGAAGGCTGCGGTCGTGACACGAGCCTAACGATCGGAAGATCGGATCCCACCCTGGAGGTGCGGGGAATAAGGGTGCTGCGGAAAGGTAAGGCCTTTTCCGTCAGCACCCTTGTGTCGTCTTATAACTAACTGAAAATATTCATCTATTTATCATTTTTCTGATTGACATACGTCCTATTTGGCGACATTCAATATGTCGAATGACATTCTATATGCAGAATTTTGATGCGACTTCCGAGTGGGCTCGACCTTGGCGGAAGGCGCTGGGAACTAGGTTCTTGCGCCGGCGACCGCTCGTACCGCGGAAGCCACGCTGGGAAGGATGACGGGAATGGTGTTTCATATCGAATATGAGCGAACGATCCAGGCTCGTCGGCCCGAAGGCCATCAGCCGGCGGCCCCGCGCCATGCCCTTCGATGGACAAAGCCGATCGCCGCTATCGTCTCCGATTATTTTGCCATCCAGGGCCGCGATCTCGATTGGGAAGCGCAGGAGGCCTTTTTTCGCGATGCCGGTCAAAGCTTTGCCGGTCCGGATGGCCCGGAAGCCTTCGAAATCATGCGGACCGCTGATGAAGCAGGATATGTCAACGCGGTGATCGTTGGCTACTGGACCGATCCGGTTGCCCATGCGCGGTTCTCCCTCTCTTCTAAGCTGGTCGCCTGGCTTGCCGATGACGCTCGGCTCAGCGGTCCTGTCGGAGCCTGGAGAGAAACGATCTCTGTTCCCTATGACCGGCATGAAACCATCTATTCGGAGAATTGGTATCGCATCGGTATCGGTCGGACAGCCGACAGTGTCGTCGTCCCGATCACTACCAACGGCTTCTTCGGCGCGGCCCGCGATCGGATTCCGCTGTCGGCAATCGATCCGCTGGACTCTCCGTATGGCTCGATCATGCCCAAGGCTCGAGAGGTCCGCGGTGAGGGCCGCCGGCTTTATGTGCATGCGCCGGTCAACATGGTGACGCTGCGCTCCGGGCAATATTGGGCACATGCTGAGGCCGAGCAGCTCACGGATTACTTGGAAAACATGCGCCCCCGGCTGATGACCGGTATGAACTATCTTCTCGAGAACAAGGACAAGACGGGTACGTTTGCTCTGCGTGTGCTGACCAATCTAGACGAGGACGGGGCCGAGCGCCGTGAAACTTCGGTCGTCGCGCATTTCCTATCGCTTGCCCACCTCGAAGAATGGGCCGCATCGCACAAAACGCACCTCGACATCTATAGTCATGCCATCGCGATGAACCGGAAGCACAAGGAGGAAAGACAGTTCGTCTCATGGCACGAATTGTTTGTCAGCCAGACGGCGACTTTCGAGTACGTCAACTGCCACCCAGGAACGGGCTTGCTGCCCTATTTCGACGCAATTGCCGCCTGTTGACGCCGGAAGTGTATGGTCGTCGGCTTCCTCCAAGAGGACGGCTGCCGCCCTTGACAGGCCTGTTGAACAAACTCTAACTTCGTTATCATGAATTGTATTCAGCATATAGAATAATTGGGGAACCATGATGACTGTTTGCCGCCCAACCCTCGGACAGCTCAAATCCGTCGCGGAGAGCCTGTCGTTCAATCTGTCAGATGAAGATCTCCGCTTCTTCATGGAAGAGATGCAGCCCGCGCTTGATCTCTATGACCTCGTCGAGGCACTGCCGGACCACTTGCCCGCGGTCAAATATTCCCGAGCACCGGGGATCCGGCCAACGGCGGGCGAGGACCCGCTAAACGCCTGGTATGTGAAGACCGAAATCAAGGGCGCCAGCGGCGGCAAGCTTGCCGGCAAGACCGTTGCCATCAAGGACAATGTCGCGGTCGCAGGTGTGCAGATGATGAATGGCGCCTCGACGCTCGAAGGTTATGTGCCCGACGTCGATGCAACCGTAGTGGTCCGCCTGCTCGATGCCGGTGCGACCATCGCCGGCAAGGCTCAATGTGAATATTTCTGTCTCTCCGGCGGCTCGCATACCGGTGCGCAGGGACCAGTGCGAAATCCGCACAACGCCGATCACTCGGCCGCCGGCTCTTCCTCGGGCTGCGCGGTGCTCGTGGCCAAGGGCGAAGTGGACATGGCGATCGGTGGCGATCAGGGTGGCTCGATCCGTACCCCTGCTTCCTATTGTGGCATTGTCGGCCTCAAGCCCACCTGGGGCCTCGTACCCTATACGGGTGCAATGCCGATCGAACTTACCCTCGATCATCTGGGGCCGATGACCCGCACGGTGGCCGACAACGCCTTGATGCTGGAAGTGATCGCCGGACCCGACGGGCTCGACCCGCGCCAGTCCGCGCTGGTCAAGCCGCAGCGATATACGGATGCGATCGGAAAGGGCGTGGCCGGGTTGAGGATCGGTATCCTGAAGGAAGGTTTCGGGCATCCGGAATCGGAAGCGGACGTGGACGATGCAGTGCGTACGGCCGCATTGCGGTTCCGCGAACTCGGCGCGGAGGTCGAGGACGTTTCCGTTCCGATGCACCGGCAGGGGCCAGCGATCTGGTTGATCGTCGCCTTCGAGGGCGCAACTGAGCAGCTGATGAAGGGCAACGGCCACGGTTTCAATTGGAAAGGCCTCTATATCACCAGCATGGTGGCCGCGCATTCGGCCTGGCGCCAACGTGCCGATGAACTGCCGGACTCGGTCAAGCAGACCATGTTGATCGGGGAAAGCATGATCCAGGCCGGCCACGGCCGCTACTATGCCAAGGCACAGAACCTCGCTCGCAAGCTGAGAGCCGAATATGACGCAGCTCTTGCTCGCTATGACATTCTTCTAATGCCGACGACGCCGATGAAAGCGCCGCCGCTGCCCGGCCGGGAAACGTCGCGTTCGCTGGCACTGCGCCGTGCGACGGAGAACATGGCCAATACTTTTCCATTCGACCTGACGAGCCATCCGGCCATCAGCATTCCCTGTGGTTTCAGCGACGGCTTGCCATTGGGAATGATGCTGGTCGGGCGGCATTACGACGAGATGACACTCTATCGCGCTGCCCACGCCTTTGAACAATCCGCGGGGTAAACCGATCGAGCTGCCTAGCAGACCCAAAACCTGTAACCACAAAAAGGGGAACATCATGAGTATTTCAAGACGAGACTTCCTGAAGACGGCGGCCACTTCCTCGGCCGTGCTGGCTGTTGGACCGGCACTTCTGAACTCCAAAGCATTCGCCGCGGACGACATTCTAGTCGGCGGCATTCACGACCTTTCGGGCGGCCTCGATCTCTACGGCAAGCCGATGGCAGACGCGCTTATCCTTGCTGCCGAGGAGATCAACGAAGGGGGTGGCCTGCTCGGCCGCCAGATCAAGCTGATCACCCAGGATCCTCAGTCCAACATGCAGCAATATACCCAGATCGCCCAGAAGATGGCGCTGGGCGACAAGGTAGCCGTGGTCCAGGGTGGCATGACGTCGTCCTCGCGTGAGGTCATCCGTCCGGTCCTGCACAAGGCCGGAACGCTCTATTTCTACAACACCCAGTATGAGGGTGGTGTCTGCGACCGCAACACCTTCTGCACCGGCGCGACACCGGCCCAGAACCTCGCCTCGGCTATTCCGGAGGCGATCGCGCGCTTCGGCAAGACCATCTATGTGGTCGCCGCAGACTATAACTACGGCCAGATCATTTCCGAATGGGTGAAGAAATACGCAAAGGATCATGGTGGCGCAGTGGTCGCGGTCGAGTTCTTCCCGCTCGATGTGTCGGAATTCGGCCCAACCATCCAGAAGATTCAGGCGGCAGCGCCGAACATGGTCTTTTCGGCGCTGGTCGGAGGCGCGCACGTCTCGTTCTACCGGCAATGGGCCGGAGCCGGGCTCAACAAGAAGATCCCGCTCGTCTCCAGTACGTTCAGTCACGGCCAGGAACAGAAAGTTCTCTCTGCCGAGGAAGGCAATGGAATTGTGACCTTCGCCAGTTATTTCGAGACGATCGACACACCCGCCAACAAGGCCTTCCTCGCGCGTTGGCACAAGCGGTTCGGCGACGACTATCCTGTCGTCACCGAGTTTGCCTCCAATACCTATCAGGGTATGCATCTCTGGGCCAAGGCGGTTACCCAGGCAGGTACGACGGATTGCATGAAGGTCATCGAAGCACTGGAGACTGGCCTCTCGTTCGACGGCCCGAGCGGCAAGGTGACGATCGATCCGCAGACGCATCACGTGAAGGTCGATGCCCGCATGGCCGAAACTGAGAACCAGACCTTCAAGATTCTGAAGCAGTGGGACCAACAGGCCTCCACTGACACGCAGGCAGTCTGTAATCTCATCGACAATTCGGACACCAATGAGCAGTTCGTGATCAAGCCGTAAGTCGGCTCCTCCCAGGACTGTCCGGCCGCTGACGATGGCCGGACAGTCTGGAGTCATGAAAGATCAATCGTTGCCGCGTCGCCTCTCTGCTTTTGAACAGCGCAAGAGAAGCACTGGCCTTTTCGTTAGGGACGCAAGCCGTGACCTTCGTACTCACAGCCGGGCTGGAAGTCCTGGCAGGCATTTCGAGCCTCGTGCTCATCGCCCTTGGCCTCGCCATCGTCTTCGGTATGATGCGCGTCATCAATCTCGCCCATGGCGAGTTCCTGATGCTTGGCGCCTACACCGCCATCACGGCCGTCAATTCCGGGGTGAATTTCTATATCGCCATTCTGTTCATCGCACCGCTGACGGTCGGTCTGATAGGATTGATCGTGGAGCGATTGGTCATCCGGCATCTCTACGGTCGCATTGTCGACACGATGCTTGCGACCTGGGGCCTGTCGCTTCTGTTTGTCGGCCTGACAACCACCGTTTTCGGCAATACGACGACCGGGATTTCCTCCCCCATCGGCGCCGTCACCATCGGCAACGCCAATGTCAGCGGCTACAAATTCTTTATCATCGGGGTCGCCGTGGTGACCATCGTTCTCGTGATACTTCTCCTTAGGAAGACCGAATTCGGGTTAATCGCCCGCGCAACCATGCAGAATCCCACTATGGCCGCGGCTGTGGGCGTCGATCCGAAGCGCACTTATGCCGTGACCTTCGCGCTCGGTGCGGCACTTGCCGGCCTAGCCGGCGGCGTCATGGCGCCGATCACCGGCATCGTGCCGGGCATCGGCACGACCTTCGTCGCGAAAGCCTTTATCACCGTGATTGGCGGCGGCGCCTCGGTCATGGTCGGCACGCTGACAGCTTCCACTATTTTCGGGACGGTCAATCAGGTGGCCAGTTTCCTGACGACCCCTGTTCTCGGCGAGGTTGCGATGCTGCTCACCGCCGTCCTCCTTGTCCGCCTCATGCCGCAGGGCATCACCGGCCGCTTTTTCCGGGGGAGCATTTGATGACCTTAGAACTCAATAACTGGGCCGCTGCCCTCGTCGCGGGCGCTGGAGCATTGCTGGCCATCTTTCTCATTCCCGCGATCTTCAATGAATATGAAGTCCTCCAGATGATGATCTATGTCATCCTGGCGATACTCGCCCTTTCCCTGGCCTTCATCTGGGGGATCGGCGGCATCCTTTCCTTTGGCCATGCCGTGTTCTTCGGGCTTGGGGCCTATTCCTATGCCATCGCCGCGATCAATTTCGGTGAGACGACTTCGGCCTTCCTCGTGGCGATCATCGTTCCGAGCCTGTTTGCGGCGGTTCTTGGCTACTTCATGTTCTATGGGCGGATCAGCGACGTTTATCTCGGTGCGATCACACTCACCGTATCGCTGGTCTTCTTCAAGGTCGCCAATTCCACCTCCGGTCCCTCCTATAGGATCGGCAAAGCGCCACTGGGCGGTTTCAACGGCATTCCCTCTGTGCCCCGGCTGACAGTTCCGGGCTTTCCGGAGTGGGAACTGGGCACGATTGAACTTTTCTCACTTTCAGTCGTCCTGCTCGCGCTCACCTATGTCGGACTGCGCTTTCTGATTTCGAGCGATTTTGGCCGCATTGTGCTCTCGGTCAAGGAAAACGAAAGGCGTTCGGAACTGCTCGGTTACGACGTGCGTCGCTACAAGCTGCTGACGTTCATCATCGGCGCGGCGATTGCTGGAATTGCCGGCTGTCTCTATGCCAACTGGGGCAACTATACCGATCCAAGCGTCTTCGCCCTGTCCCAATCGGTTCAGGTCATCATCTGGGTCGTGGTTGGAGGCGTGGGCACGTTGATTGGGCCTATCGTCGGCTGCTTCCTGCTTCAATGGCTGACCACATGGCTCACCACGATTGATACCATCAACAAGGACGTTATCCTGGGCGGCATTCTCACCATCGTGGTTCTGCTCCTTCCGCAGGGGCTTGTTCCGACGATCCGCAATCTCGCCTGGACCGTTGCCGCCAGGGCGACCCGACATGAGGAGAAAGCGGTATGATGAGCGCGGCCAAACTCGTTGAAACCAAGGATCTCGGCATCCATTTCGGCGGCCTGCAGGCGGTGCAAGGCGTCAATTTCTCGCTCAATCAGGGAGAGCTTCGATGCCTGATCGGCCCGAATGGCGCGGGAAAGACCACCTTCTTCCGCCTTCTGACGGGAGTGCATAAGCCCTCTGTCGGAAGCGTCACAATCAACGGCACGCCGATCAAGGGCCTTCAGACGCATCAGATCGCCAATCTCGGCGTCGGCATCAAGACGCAGATCCCGAGCCTCTTCGATAATCTGACCGTTCGGGAAAACCTCTGGCTTTCTGCCCGCAAGCGAAACGCTCACGCCGAAGCGGACCGGATTGCTGACGAGGCGCTGGAAACGATCAAGCTGGCGCACGCAGCCAAAACCGAGGTCGCTAAGCTGGCCCATGGCCAGCGGCAGTGGGTGGAACTCGGCGTCGTCATTGCCGGCCATCCGAAGCTCATCCTACTCGACGAGCCTGCGGCCGGGATGACAGGCCATGAACGCGAGCGGACCGCCGAACTCATCCGCGACATCAACCGCACCTGCGCGATGATCGTCGTCGAGCACGACATGGAATTCATCAAGATGATCGCCAAAACCGTCACCGTATTCAACAGGGGCGAGGTGCTGATGGAGGATGCCGTCGACAAGGTGCTCTCCGACCAGCGCGTCAAGGATGTCTATCTCGGCAAGCAGACAGGGGGTGTGACGCTATGATTCTTACTGTTGCAGATCTCGCCTCCGGCTACGGCCGCATCCCGATCCTGAATGGCATCAGCTTCGGCGTAGCCGAGGGGGAATGTGTCGGAATCTGGGGACACAACGGCATGGGCAAGACCACGCTCCTGACCACGCTCCTCGGCTATCAACCGGCAACTCGCGGGAGCATCACGTTTGCGGGTGATGATGTGACGCGGCTTGCGACCCACAGCCGTGCGCGCCGCGGCATGGGCCTCGTACCGCAGGGCCGGCAGATATTCCCGGCGCTGACAGCCGCCGAAAATCTTCGCATGGGCAGCGCCGTTTCCGGCGGGCACCGGGAAGGGGTGATCGAGGAGATACTTGAGCTTTTCCCCCGGCTGAAACCGCTTCTGTCGCGCACGGGGGGACTTCTTTCCGGTGGCGAGCAGCAACTTCTGGCGCTCGCGCGCTGCCTATGTGGAAGGCCCAAAATCATGATGCTGGACGAACCGACCGAAGGGATCCAGCCGTCGATCAACGAGGAGATTGTCGAAACCCTGATCGGGCTGCGTAGTCGCACACGCCTTACGCTGATTGTCGTGGAGCAGCGGCGGGAATTTATCGCCGCTCTCTCGGACCGCGTTCTGCTCATGCAGAAGGGTGAAATCTCGGCCGAGGTTCGGCCGGACGAACTGCTTAAGATGGACGAACTTTATTGACCAGCTTTCAGCCGGTCAGCTGCCATTGATGAATTTCGGAGGATGCATGATGCACAGCCATCGCTCCAAACAAAGTTCCATAAATGCTTACGCCTGAAAACGCATGCAATCCGAGATCTTATATGAGGGGTACCGCGAGCCCGCCGTTATATAATCACTTTGGAGGAAATCTTTCTGCGCCCGTGCAGGCCGCGGACGATTTCAATGGCACTGCCACTGAGCCGATAAAGAGTCAGATACTCACCTGAAACGAGATGCCGAATGCCTGGCGTGATATCGTCGCGCGCAACCCCCGAGTAGGGGTGTCGGGCGAGATTGTCCCAGCGTGCTTCAATCGCGTCAAGAACACGGTCAGCCGCAGATATGTTGTCAATGGCTATGTAGGACCATATCTCGATCAGGTCCTCGTCCGCACGATTGGTTCGGATAATTGGAAGCATGGTTAGCGTTCGTGTCGTGCAGATTTTAATCGCTCGAGCGCTGCAGCTTTTACCTCTGCCATTGTCGTGCGGGAGCTTGGGCCGCTTTCGATGCCCTCCTGTACGAGCGCTCGCAGATCCTCGACGGTGTAGCCGAGCAAATCTCGTCGCTCCTTCCATTCGCGGACGGCATCACGGATGGCTTCACTCGTCGATGCATATTCGCCAGCATCGACCGCGCTTCGCACAAAGCCCGCCATTTCGGATGTCAGTGCAATCGTAATTTTCTCGACCGTCGCCATAGTTTCCAGCCTCCGATTTTACTGCTGAATGGTATGCGATTAGCGTACCGTACGCAAGTCATGACCATTTCATTCGAAGCAGCACACAACGCCGGTAGCCGATTGATTATCCATTCCGTCCCAGTCGCCAACCAGTGGTCGTAGGTTCGAATCTATTCAAGGCCGGCAATGCTCAACGACTGATCGCACAATTATTCATTTGGCATTATCGAATTCCGGATCGACGGGGATCTGCATTGCCGTCACCAGATGGTTAGTCTGGGCGGCAAGGCCGATGACCGAGGGGGTTCGACATGCTGCGCGTCCGTCATATCGCGGGCGAGATTTGTGCGTCACCTTTGCTTGAATATTTTTTAGGCGCCAAATGTGATTTTGTGACATTTATAAAAGTAATTCGGCACGCTCATCCTGCCCGCAAAATAGATAAATGCTGAAAAATTCGCCATTTGCCTAGCGCTACGCTGAAAGAACATTCCTAAATTACACTTATAATCAATATAATACAAATCACCTGAGCTGATTTACGACAGGAGAATGGCATTCCGATTTGCTAATTTGCGAGAACCCATTGAAAAACGAAAAAATGCCCGATATCGTGGAATAATAAGAAAGCCACATAAAACCACAAAAGGGAAACAGCTTATGAATGACATCAGCAGACGCAATTTCCTCGCCGGGCTTGGTGCGGCTGGCACGGGTGCCGGTCTCCTGCAGATCAACCCGGATTTTCTGTTCTCCTCGGCCTTTGCCCAAACGGGCAAGACGGTGGTGTTCCTGTCGGCGGAAAATATTACGGGCAACTGGGACCCGACCGGCCACACAACGCTGTCGCAGAAGAATATCGAAGGCTTCGTCATGGGCTTCCTGACGCGGACGCCGATGACAGTCGAAAAGCCCGACGAAGTGGTCTATGAATTGGCCACCAGCATCAAGCTTCTCGAGCCGAACAAACTCGAGATCAAGCTGCGCGAGGGCGTGAAATTCCACGACGGCAAACCCTTCAAGGCCGAAGACGTCAAGGCGACCTTCGAATACGGCTCCAGGCCTGACCGCCCGGCCCAATTCTATCCCGGCCCGACCGAGACGCTGACGATCACCACCCCTGACGACTACACGGTCATCGTCGATACCTCCAAGGGCGGATATCCGGCCCATTTGTTCATCTTCCTCGCCTCATACCTGCCAATCATGTCGGCGACCGATGTCGCCGGCGGCCCGACCGGCCCGCTGACGCAGCGCCTGAACGGCACCGGCCCGTTTAAGTTCGTCAAGCAGGAAGGTAATGCCACGATCCTCGAAGCCTATCCTGATTATTTCCTCGGTACGCCGAAGATTCCTGGCATCAGCTTCAATTTCGTCGGTGACAGCACGACACGCATGTTGTCCCTGCTCAATGGCCAGGCCTCGATCGTCGAGCGTCTGGAACCGGAACAGGTGACCTCGCTCGATGGCAATGACAAGATCGCAATCAGCAGCGTCGTCTCGGTCGAGAACAAATATCTCTGGTTCCGCTGCTCGAAGGCGCCGTTCGACAACCCGCTGATCCGCAAGGCGGCCTGCCACGCGATCGACCGCTCGATGATCGTCGAAATTCTGGGCTCGGCCGGTCATGCTTCGTCCAATTACGTGTCGCCGGTGAAGTTCGGCTATATCGACCTGCCGAACTACCCGGAATACAGCCCGGAAAAATGCCAGGCGCTGCTGGCCGAGGCCGGTTTCCCCAAGGGTGAGGGCCTGCCGCCGCTGGAATACATCACCTCCGTCGGCTTCTACCCGAAGACCAAGGAATACGGCGAGGTCATCACCGCCATGCTGCAGGAACAGGGTTTTCAGGTATCGCTCTCTGTTCTGGAAATCGCCGCCTGGAACGAACGCCTCTACGATCGTCCGGGCGGCGGCCCCGGCCATATGGTCGATTGCGGCTGGTCCACCGGTTCACCTGAGCCCGACCTCGTACTGCGCACGCATTTCCATTCGACCTCGAAACGCATCACCGGCATCGTCGACAAGGAAATCGACGCGACACTCGACAAGGAGCGCAGCGCCCCGTCACTGGAGGAGCGCAAGAACATCCTGCAGACCGAAACCATGCCCATGCTTGCCGAAAAGGTGCCGGCCCTGTCACTGTTCACTTCGGTGATGATCCACGCGATGGACAAGTCGCTGGCCGGCCTCTTCATCTATCCTGACGGGTCCATGGACGCCTCGAAGGCCGCATTCAGCTGAGGCTGGCTTGCGTTTTCCACGGCGCTGGAGGCCAGCGCCGTGGAGGTTTTCGTTTCGCTCATGATGTCAACAAACGACCGCGACCGTCGCCGCTCAGGACGGTTCGCTCCGATTGCTGCCAGGATATGATATGTTCATTCTCAGTTTTCTGGTTCGACGGCTGGCGCAAGGCGCGCTGATCGTCTTTCTGGTGACGCTGCTTATCTTCACACTGCTGCGCGTGGTTCCCGGCGATCCGGTCCGGCTGATGGCCGGCGGCATGGCGCCCGAAGCGCTGATCGAGCAGATCGCCAAGGACATGGGCCTGCGAGATCCCATCCTGGTTCAGTTCGGCCGCTATATGAGCGGCGTCGTCAGCGGCGATCTCGGACAATCCTTCGTACGGCCTGCGAGCGGCGCTTCCACAGGCGGTTCCAGTTTCGGCGATTCCACCCGCGGCGAACGCGCCGAAGTGCTGACCCTGATCGGTGACACCCTGCCGATGACGCTGCAACTTGGCGGCCTGGCAATATTTTTCGCCCTGATCTTCTCGTTCTTGGTCGGCATTCCCGGCGGACTGGCGCCCGGACGATGGCCGGATCGCGTGGCCTTCTACATTTCTTCGATCTTCATATCGCTGCCGAACTTCTGGCTCGGCATCGTCCTTGCCATGCTTCTGTCTGTCAAACTCGGCTGGCTGCCGGCGATCGGATATGCCGGCTTTGCCTATACCATCCTGCCGGCGATCGTTCTGGCCGTCGAGCTGGCGCCGGTGCTGATCCGGACGCTGACCGGATCCGTGGCTACCGTGATGATGGAGCCTTTCATCGCAGTCGGAAACGTGCGCGGTCTCAGCCGCAGCCGCATCATTGTCGCCCATGCGCTGCGGAACGCCTCCGTTCCCCTGCTGAACCTAATCGGCATCCAGATCAGCGGCCTGCTGGGCGGCGTCCTCGTCGTCGAATTCATCTTCGATTATCCCGGTCTCGGACTTTTGACCATCAACGCCGTGTTGCAGCGTGACTTCCCGCTGATCCAGGGGATCGCCATCGTCACCAGCGCGATCTTCGTCTTCATCAACATCGCAGTCGACCTGATTGCCACCATGATCGATCCAAGGTTGGAATATTGATGAGCGTGACAGAGACAGACATCCCGGCAATCCCGGTTCCGGCAACACAACGCGGCGCTTCAGTGGCGCGGCGTATCTGGCGGATTGCCCTTGCCTCCAACGAATTCCGTGTCGGCGCTGCCATTTTCATCGTGCTGGTTATGGCGGCCCTGCTTTATCCGCAACTGAGCGGCATCGACCCCACGAAGATGAGTGTCGCCACGCGCCTACATGCGCCGCCGTTCATGGGCGATAAATGGAACTGGACGGCGCCGCTCGGCACCGACCAGATCGGCCGCGACATGCTGGTGCGCAGCCTGGTCGGCCTCCGCTACTCGCTGCTCATCGGTCTTTCCACCGTTCTGGTCATGCTACTCATCGGCTGTTCGCTCGGCACGATCGCCGGATATTATGGCGGCCGCGTCGACATGGCGATCATGCGCCTGACCGATGCCCAGCTGTCGATCCCGATGATCATCCTGGCAATCACCGTGCTCGGCGTCTCGCGCCCGACAATCCCGGCGATCATCCTCGTTCTTGGCCTGTCGAGCTGGCCGGTCTATGCCCGCGTCACTCGCAGCGTCGTGATGACCGAGCGCAAGCGGGAGTATGTGCGTGCCGCTGAAATCTACGGTGCATCGGATTTCCGCATCATGGTGCGCCTGCTGGCGCCGCTGGTGTTGCCGCCGATCATCTTCGTCTCGGTGCTCGATGTCGCCCGGATGATGATCTTCGAATCCATCCTCGGATTCATCGGGCTGGGCGTTCAACCACCGACGCCGACCTTCGGCAACATCATCGCCGACGGCCGCAAGTATCTGCTCAATGCCTGGTGGATCGCCACCATGCCGGGCGTGTTCCTGTTCCTGTGCCTGACCAGCATCAACCTGATGGGCGCATCGCTCGAACGGGCTCGCAATCGTATCTATGGAGGCAAATCGTGACCGGCACACCGCTTCTGAGGGTTCGCGATCTGAGCGTCGGCCTGGAAACGGGCGGCGGCATGCGTCCGATCATTTCCGACATCGACTTCGATCTGGCCCCACGCGAAATTCTCGGCATAATTGGGGCGAGCGGTGCCGGCAAGACCGTGCTCTCGCGTGCACTCGTCAACTGGATTGATCCGCCACTGACGGTTACGTCAGGATCGGTCGTCTACAAATCCCAGAACATCCTCGATCTGCCGGCACAGAAACTGCGCACGCTGCGCCGCGAGATCGCCTATGTCGGTGCCAATCCGGCGGGGGCTCTCGATCCGACCCTGCCGGTCGGCCAGCAGATCGTCGAGAAGCTGCGTGCAGTCGCACCAGAGATTGCGCAGGAGGAAGCCAGGAAGCGGGTCATCGATCTGCTTGGCGCGGTGCGCATCCCCTCGCCGCAGATGCGCTATCACGAATATCCATCGCAATTCAGCGGCGGCATGATGCAGCGTGCCTTGATCGTTGATGCGCTGGTGAGCAATCCGGCCTTCCTCGTCGCCGACAACGTCACCCAGCCGCTTGATGTCACGGTCGCCGCCCAGGTGCTGCGCCTGATGCGCGAACTGACCACGCGTTTCGACACGGCGATCGTCTTCATATCCTCGTCGCTGCCGCTGGTGAGCGACGCTGCCGATCAGATCCTGGTGCTGGCCGAAGGCAAGATCGTGGAGCGGCAGGCAACGAAGGCACTCGTCGACACGCCGCAGCATCCCTATACCCGCGAGCTGATCAGCCAGATCCCGGAGATCTGGACGAGCGAAGCGGTCGCCATCGAGCTACCGGCCGAGACCCGCGAGCCCATCATCAGCATTCGCGATGCCACCCGTTCCTACCGGGTGCGCAAACGCGGCACCTTTGCCAGCTACAGCACCGTGCGTGCCGTGCGCAACGTCACCTTCGACGTCTTTCCGGGAGAGAATTTCGGCATCGTCGGCGAATCCGGCTGCGGCAAATCCACGCTCATGCGTCTGCTCAGCCGGCTGGAACGGCCCGATAGCGGCCAGGTCCTCTGCGACGGACAGGATATCACCAGGCTTTCCGGCAAGGGGCTTTTGAAGTTCCGCCGCGATTTTCAGCTGGTGCTGCAGGATCCCTTCAATTCGCTGCCACCACGCACCGCGATCGGCGCCATCATCGAGGAGCCGCTGAAGACACACGGCGTTGCCAGGGGCGCAGAGTTACGCGACCGCGTGCTCTCGGTGATGCGCGAGGTCGGCCTGCCCGCTACGCTCTACGACGAGCTTCCGCTGGGTTTGAGTGCCGGCCAGCGCCAGCGCGTCAACGTTGCCCGCGCCATGGTGCTGGAGCCGAAAGTGCTGATCATGGACGAGACGCTGTCGTCGCTCGACCAGACCGAGCAATTCAAATTGCTGAAGCTGTTCGAGCAGCTGCAGGCCCAGCACGGCCTGACCTATGTCTACATTTCCCACGATCTGGCGATGGTGCGCCGTGTCTGCAATCGTGTTGCCGTCATGTATCTCGGCGAGGTCGTCGAGATCGCCGACAACAGTCGGTTGTTCTTCGATCCCGGCCATCCCTACACCAAGGCTTTGCTCAGCGCCGTGCCGACGCTGGAAGAGCGCCGTTACAAGCCGGAAGACTGTCTGTTGGAAGGAGAGCCGCCAAGCCCGATCGACCTGCCGCCTGGCTGCAGTTTCGCCAGCCGCTGCCCGAACGCATTCAGCAGCTGTCACAAGCAAAGCCCGGTTTTGACCGCCCGCGGCAACAAGGACCTTGCTGCTTGCTTTTTGGTGGAAAACACGCTTTCCCACGCGGCAGCTTGAAACCGTAAATTGCATCGAAACCCGGGAGGATCAGACGATGAAAGAAGCAACGACCACGGCGGGACACGCTGGTTCGACAGACTTGCCGATGGGCCTGTGACGGGAAGCCCTCATGACTGACCATCCCCAGGCACGTCTGCAACACATTCTCGAAGAGCTCGCCAAGCATGGCCGGGTCACGGTCAAGGAACTAGCGACGGAATTTTCCGTCAGCCCGGAAACCGTGCGCCGCGACCTGAAGCAGTTGGAAATGGAAGGGCACCTGCGCTGCATCTATGGCGGCGGTGTGACGCCGCGTCGGGATGCCGATCAGCCGATCTCGCAACGCATGCGCGTCAATGCTCGTGAAAAGGCAAAAATCGCAACCCTCGCTGCCAGAGAGCTGCGCGACCATACCAAGATCTTCCTCGACAGCGGCACGACCATGCTGGCGCTGTCGCGCTATCTCGTCGATCGGCCGCTGATCAATATCTACACCAACTCGCTGGATATCATCCAGACCTTGTCGGGGGTGGAATCCAATAACGTGGTCGCCGTCGGCGGCGTTCTGCGGCCGAGCTACCGGGCGTTTCTCGGAACCGATACGCTCAATGTGATCCGCGAACATCTCTTCGATATCGCCTTCGTCAGCGCGGTGACGGTCGATGTCAATCTCGGTTTCATGGACCTCGGCGAGGACGAGGCGCTGGTGCGCCGGGCGTTGCGCCGCCATGCCAAGCAGGTCGTGATGCTCGCCGACAGCAGCAAGTTCGGCCGCCAGGGAAATTTCTGCACCTATAATTTTCGTGACGTTGATCTGCTCATCACTGATGCGCCTCCGCGGGCAGATTTCCTTGAAAAGTTGGAAGAGGCGCAAGTGAAGGTGATTTATGCTTGAAACCCGCAACGAGCCGGCATCCCTGCCTGAGGTCGATGCCGACGCCCTGCACCGGATGATGGAGGAAGTCTCCGTCTTCGGCGGCGGGCCGGGTGGTGCGATGACGCGGCTGACCCTGTCACGGGAAGACAAGGCCGCCCGAGACTGGCTGGCGAACTGGCTGAAGAATTCAGGCCTGCGCCTGGAGATCGACCCGATGGGGAACATGTACGGTTTTCTCGACTGGGCAGGGCCGGACGCACCTCTGGTCATGAGCGGGTCGCACCTCGACAGCCAGCCGAACGGCGGCCGCTTCGATGGCGCCTACGGCGTGATTTCCGCCTGCGCGGCGATCGATGCCATACGCAAGCATGTGGCCGCGGTTGGGGTCACACCAAAAGTCAATTATTGCATCGTCAACTGGACCAACGAGGAAGGCGCCCGTTTCCAGCCAAGCCTTCTCGGCAGCGGCGTCAATGCCAGCGAATTGACACTTGATTTCGCGCTCGCCCGCAAGGATGGCGACGGCATTTCTGTCAGGCAAGCTCTTGACGACATCGGTTATGCCGGCACCTTCGGCCCCGTCATTCCCGATGCCCTGATCGAGCTTCATATTGAGGGTTCCGCCGAGCTGGAAAAGAAAGGCATGCGCTTTGCCGTGTTCAATCGTTTCTGGGGCAACGTCAAATACCGGCTCGCCTTCATCGGCCGCCAGGCGCACACCGGCCCGACGCCGATGGCCGAGCGCCATGACGCGCTCCTGGCTGCAGCGTACCTGATCGCCGAACTGAAGGGCTTTGCCGAGCAAGTCGGGATCGACCTGCACACCTCCTGCGGCCGTCTCGAGGTCTATCCGAATTCCCCCAACGTCGTGCCCGGCGAGGCGGTGATGTTCATCGAACTGCGCTCTGCCAAGCCCGATGTGCTTGCCTGGGCGGAAGCACAGCTCAACGAGAAAGCTGACCTCTGCGCCAAGGAGGCGGATGTCGGCTTCGAGGTCCGCTCGATCGACCGCCGCCGCGCCGGGAACATGGACGGGCGACTGGTTGCCCTTGCCCAGGATACGGCGGCCGGCTTCGGCCTCGAAACCTTGCTGCTCGACACCATCGGCGGACATGACGCCGTCAGCATGACGACCGTTTCCCCGGCAGTCGTCATCGCCGTGCCAAGCGTCGGCGGCGTCATCCATCACCCGACGGAATTTACCACGCCGGAAGACCGGTTGTTGGGCGCGGAAATCCTCAGCGCCATGCTGTGGAAATTCTGCCTCGACGGCAACATCCTGAAAACCATGGACTGAAGGATTGGGAGCATGAAGGCACTCGGGCAAGCATCCACAGTGGATGAGAAGGCGGCGGAAGCCGCCATCCGGGCCGTTCCGGACTGGGCAAACGCCGATATGCGTTATGCGCCGGGCATTGCAGGCGTCGCCTCGCCGACGCACCGCGCCGTCGACAGCCAGAACTGGTTCGTTGCCAGAGGAGATGCACCCGCTGCCTATTTCCTGAAAATTCTCCATACGGACCAGTCGGATTTCGTCGATCTGGAGAGGTCCGTTAGCGCCGCGCGTCAGGCTTCAACCCTGGGCCTGACGCCGGCGCCCCTCTGGCACAGCCCGGAAATGTCAGCGGTCGTTTTCGACCGCCTGCCGGAAACCTGGCATACCGCCAGAATGGACGACCTGCGCAAGCGCAATGTTCTGGAAAGTGTCATCGCCGCCAAGAGCACCCTGCATGGCAGCAGGCCGCTTGGCGAAACGTGGACGGTGTTCGATCGTATCCGCGTCGTCGAAAAAGCGCTTCGCGATGCAGGCATCGCAGAGGTCGCCGCAGACGGTTGGTGGATGCGCGAATGCGTCGGAGATATCGAAGCGGCGATCATCGCCACCGGCTTCGATGAAAAACCAGCCCATGCCGACGGCCTTGCCTCTAACATCATGATCGCGCCGGATGGTAGAGTGCAACTGGTCGATTTCGACGAGGCCCGCAATGTCGATCCGTTCTACGATATCGGCATCCTGCTCAACGAGGCCTTCCAGTTCGACGACGAAATGCAGCCGGCGCTCGAGATTTTCGAGGGACAGTTTCGCCAGACATCGCTCAACCGCTGCCGCCTTTACGCCATTGCCGACGATCTCTTCTGGGGCATGTGGGGCATGCTGATGGACAGGGTTTCGCCGCGCGGCGGTATCGAATTCCTGAAGTATGCACAATGGCGCCTGTTGCGCTGCCGGATGGCGCTTCGCAACCCGAGTTTCGAATTCATGCTCCGCACACTCTGAGAGATCAAGCCATGGAAAAACGATTGGGAGAAGCGGCAAACGAGGCGGAAGCGGAGATCGAATCCCTGCTGCGCGAAATTGAGCCGTGGTCGGGACGCGAACTTCATTACGGTCCGGTGCATGGCGGTATCAGCAATTCGAACTGGCGGGTCAGGGTCGCAGGCGAACAGGGCGGTTTCTTCGTCAAGGTTCCTGGCCGCGGCACCGAGATGTTCATTGACCGCAACGCGGCGCTGGACGCCAGCCGACGGGCGCAGGACCTCGGCATTGGCCCGAAGATTTACGAGTATCTCGCTGACAGGGGTGTCGAGATCGCCGACTACATCGAAGGTCGGCGTGCCTGCACCAACCGCGATTTCCAGGATCAGACCGTGCGCAAAGCCGTCGTCGGGCTCTACCGCACCTTCAACGATTCCGGAAAATTGCCGCTGACCAAGACGATCTTCGACATGATCGACGAGCACATCGACCAGGTGCGCGAACTGGGCGGCGCCTTCCCGATCGATTTTGCCTGGCTTTACAAGCAATACCGGCTGGCGCGCTCGGCTCTCGAAGCCTCCGGCATCGATCTCGTTGCCTGCTTCAACGATCCTATGGCGGGTAATTTCATGGTCGCCGACGACAAGTCGCTGATGCTCATCGACTACGAATATGCCTCCAATAACGACCGTTGCTACGATATCGGTATCTGGTGCGGCGAGATGTTCTTCTCCGATGCCGTGGAGGCAGAGGTCATAGAGGAATATTTCGGCCGCTTCGATCCGCGAGTGAAGGCCCGTCTTGCCGTGCACCGGGCGCTTGCCGATGTGAAATGGTCGACTTGGGCCATGGTCCAGAATGTCGTCTCGGCGCTCGATTTTGATTTCTACAAATACGGCGCTTGGAAACACATGCGCGCTCGCGCGGCCATGCAGGATCCGCGCTGGGTCGAGTATCTCAAGGCGGTTTGATCCGGTGGATTTTTCAAATGATCGGCGGAAAGCCTGACTCAAATTCCGAGCGCATTTCTTAGGCGCGCGATAATCGCATGAGCATGCCACTCTGGCACAGTGTGGTGGCCGTCGTCCGCGCTTCGCGCCGGGTGACGGCCGAATATTTGATTTTGCCCGTCATCGTCTTGCCGCTGATGTCCTGCGTCTCGCAATAGCGCCAGACTTTCTCAGCAAGCGGCTTCAGCTCAGCCATCGCGGGTTCGAGATGATGAAGGCGGCGCCCGCAAAATTAGGCCAGGAGGCCGGCCCTTCGGGCTTGGTTCACATCCCCTTGAGGCGGCCATGGAACGCTGCCTATTCATCCGCTGTACGCACTCATTTGCGACTTGATGTTTTCGGCGAGACTCGCCGCTGCAGTCTCCAGGACACCTTTCGAGCGGACAACGAGGCGAAGGGATGGGATGGGGAAATAACGCTCCACGAGCTGCAGCCATATCAACGCTCCGCGCTCCGTCTCCGCACTGATGTCGAAGGGGCTGAGGAAAGGGTTCTGTCGCAAAACTTTTCACCGGGTTTGCAACCAGCATTGTAGGCGTAGATCCGGGGTTGAGATGAGCAGGCAGATTGAGTTTCACGATCATGGTCGATTTCAAAGGCAGTCATTACCCGAAAGACGTGATTTTATACGCGGTATTTTTCTACGTGAGATATGCGGTCTCCTATCGTGATCTGGAAGAGATTATGGCCGAGCGCGGCGTTACCGTTGACCACGCGACGCTGAACAGATGGGTCGTGAAATATTCGCCCCTGATTGCCTGCCAGGCCCAGCGGCGCAAATCCGCAACCAGCCGCTCCTGGCGGATGGACGAGACCTATATCCAGGTCAAAGGCAAGTGGACCTATTTCTATCGGGCTGTCGACAAATTCGGCAAAACCCTTGATTTCATGCTGTCTGAGCACCGCGATGAGGCCGCGGCCAGCGCGTTCTTCGCCCGCACGATTAAGAACAATGGCTGGCCCGAAAGGTCGTCATCGACAAGAGCGGCGCGAACCTGGCAGGATTGCAAAACATCAACTGGCGGCTGCTGTTGTATGGATGGTTCTGGCTGATCGAGATCCGGCAGGTCAAATACCTCAACAACACGATTGAGCAGGACCACCGGTTTATCAAGAAGCTGACCCGCCCCATGAAGGGCTTCAAATCCTTTCAGTCTGCGTCAGCAACACTGGATGGTATCGAGGTGGCTCACATGATCCGCAAGCGCCAATTTTCAGCCAGTGGCCAATCGGCATTTCAGCAATTCGCCGCACTCGCTGCATAACTGTGTCCAGCGATGGCCGCTTCTGCGGCCTTTTAAAAAGTTTGCGACAAAACCGCTACCTATCATATTCCCTGGTGAGCATAAATGGACGGACTGATAAGTTTCAGGATGCGGCGATAACGACAATTGCGTCCTGTTCATATATCTAAATGAGTAGTGGTTAATTCCGAAGGAAGTTCGGAACTTCCAAAATACGCAGCTGCCGGTGCAATCTAGTTTCGAGGCGCCGGCAACTTACAACGATATTTGTTCAAAACAAAACAAGCAAAAATAGGAGGATAGGTCGTGAACCATCGGAGGATTGTTCTTGCGCGCTTTGCGCAAGCGTTGGCTTGCAACAGGACTCATTCCGCGTGCATCCCTCAGGCGCCGGGAAGAATTCCACCACCTATTGTGCAGATCCATGCGAGACGCTCCTGATGCCGGACATCGGCAAATAATGGCGCGCGAGGGGTTGCGCGCAGCCGAGGCAATCTGTGTCGATGTGTAATGGCTCGAGGCTTGCATGCAACCCCTACCATATCCACCCATTGTCGAAATTGTTAACGCTGCCTTTCATATGGCAGAGCGGAGGCTACGATGACCACGGCATGTGATGAGAAACATATCGAATTGAAGCCGATTTCGAGCTGCAGACGAGAAGTCGAAGTCGCGATGGTGGAAATGCTCGTCAGTTTGCAGAAACGTGGATGGTCGGCTGCGGAATTGGCACTGGCGCTCGCAGATGCCTCCGAAGATCTCGTCATGATGATTGCGACCAAAAGGCTTCGACCGAATTAGGTCGTGGTGACGATTTAACGATTTGGGATTCCGCCGGAGGCGCAAATCAGATTCAAGGCTGACTTTTGGAGATCGGCCGTGGATTGTGATGCGCTTCGGGATGGCCAGTGGGAACGGATCAAGGATTGTTTGCCGGGCGGCACGAAGGGCAAACGCGGCCCGCGCACGAACAGCCGGGGTCGGAACAAGAGCGGTGCGAAATCGTACGATAGGGCGAACGGGACCGAACGCCCATGTTGCACTTGGTGTAGATCTCCAAGTCATTGAAGTTGATGCTATCGAGATGAACTGTTCCGCATCTCATCGGAGGCGTTCGAGCTTTTGACAAACTTTGCCAAAATCGGCTAAGTTGCCTTCAAATGGAGGTTATCAATGGCCACGATGAACGTATCTCTTCCAGGCCCGATGAAGGATTGGGTGGAGGCCCAGGCCAGGACCGGGCGATATTCGAATGCTAGCGACTACGTGCGCGACCTGATCCGACGCGACCAGACGCGAAACGACAAGATCGCCGCCATGCAAAGCTTCGTCGAGGCCGGGCTCCAAAGTGGTGTCGGCATCCGATCAAAGGATGAACTCTTTGCTGAAGCGATGGCTCGTGCCAGCAAGTCATGAGTTTTAAGCTTTCTGCCGAAGCGGAAGAGGACATCATTGCGATCGCCGAGCAAGGTGTCCGTATGTTCGGGGCAGGCCAGGCAAAGCGATACCACAATGAACTTTTCGCATTATTTGATCTGATAGCTGTCAATCCACGCATCGCGCGCGAACGGGATGAGATTGATCCGCCCGTTAGAATTCATCCCTTCAAAGCGCATCTAATCGTTTATCGGATCGAAGATGATGAGACAATTTTTGTAATACGAATTCGCCACGCGCATGAAGATTGGGCAAGTGAATCAATTTAGCGCACCTCGGATGGAGCTGTGGGATTTGGTGTGTCTCAGGTTCGAATCGGGTCAAGTCCGGTTCGAACGAATCTTCCAAGAGGATTCGTCTGGATCAGGTGTTGCGCCGCCAATTGCCAGGCGTGGTGCCGACGATACCTGCAAAGACGCGCGTGAAATGGCTTTGGTCCGCGAAGCCGCAGGCGATGGCCACTTCGGCGAGCGGAGTCTTTGAGGTCCGTAGGAGGTTGCGGGCGCGGTCTATTCGCTCACGAAGAACCCATTGATAGGGCGTCATACCGGTCGTCTCACGAAAAGCGCGAATGAAATAGCCGCGCGACAGATTGCACAACTGCGCGACTTCGGAAATTGACACGTTGCCGTCGAGGTTCTCAAGAAGCAAACCTTTCGCCAGATCCTCATGCGTCCGCGAAAGGCTGCCCGACCTATCGGAGGCTACCGTTGGCCGGCCGCCGTAACGCTGGACCAGGTAGGTTCCGATGGCCGTCGTCATTTGCTCGACGAACAGCGCGTTGGCCTCGTCTGGCTCTTCGAGTGCCGGGATCAGCGCCCGAGCGAGATTGGCAAGCACAATATCTTTTGACGCGGTCTCAACTGACAGCGACGTCACGCCGGGCATTTCAGCATCATCGGCAATTTTGCCGAGGGACGCTGGCGAAATCTCAAACAACACGAAATCGAAAGGACCGCGGAGATCCGCCTTGTAGGCCTCCGAAAGGTTGCGAATATAGATCGAGTTCTCGGTAAAGTCGTGAGCTTCCGCACGATGTTCGTGGAAGATGCGCCGCGTGTGGCCACCGAGCGAGGAAACCCCCACGACGAAACCTCGATCGCTTGCCGGTGTCATAACCTGATCGAGTTTAGTGTTGACTGTCGCCTTCCGAAAGATATCGATGTCTGAACCAGGTAGGCTTTGGTTGATCGACAACTGCTTCAACGAGCACCCGAACCCGTCGGTCGAGTTTCCAGTGGAAGATTGGTGGCGGAGGGGGAGAACTTGGACCACGACGCACTTCTTTCATTTTTAGACACTCGAACACGGGACATGCCGGCTTGGTAGCTTTCCCACGCTAAGTTGCCACACGACAATTTGTTAAATCGGCCCCGCGAGGATCCTTTTGTTCAATATTGCCGTTTGAAACCTGTGTATGAAACCTCGAAGCGCAGCATCTCGTCGGGACGGCTATACAGTCCCCAGCCAGGATGATCGAGACACATGTGAGTGAAGCGTTGACGGTCAGTGAGAGAATTGCGGCGTGTTTTGGGATTAGTGCTGCAAGGGCGCTGGCAATCAGGCCTCTTTACGAGGCAAAGCTCGCTGTCGTCCATCTCGAGCACTCCTATGACAATGGCGAACATACAATCCTCCTGCCGGCTGATGACGCCTTTCTGGTCATGCTTTATCTCGTCGACGTTGATCATTGTGACGTCCGCCCGGACGGTGCACGGACACCTCTGAAGGCCTATTCCAGAGGTTCTATGTGTCTTATCAGTCTGAGGAACGGCGCCGCAATTTCTGTTCGTGGCCGCTTCGAAGCACTCGCGTTTCATATCCCAAGCGCGCTTTTTATCGAGCTCGCTGAGGAAGCAGGCGAGCCGCGTATTGATGACCTCATAACCTGCCGCGGGATTGACGATCAGGTGGTCCGCAATATCGGCGCTGCACTGATACCGATGTTCGACATGCCGGACGAAGTCAGGGACACACTGCTTCCTCATATCGGATTAGCGCTAAGCGCCCATCTTACGCATCGTTATGGGCGGTCCCCCATCCAGCACCTTTCGGGCACCGGTCAACTGTCTCCGCTGCAAGAAAAGCGCATCAAGGCGTACATAGCTGCGAACCTATCAGGCGGCACACCGGTCGATAAGATCGCCGAAGCGTGCGGGTTTTCAGTCGATGAGCTCTGTTCCGGATTTTTGAGCACGACC
>Ga0209758_1000792_pt1 | contig 45045 bp, 40 predicted proteins | sample AraplaMF_Col_mMF_FD_184258 | JGI IMG/M metagenome (GOLD analysis project Ga0209758, IMG submission 184258) | Arabidopsis root microbial communities from the University of North Carolina, USA - plate scrape MF_Col_mMF (SPAdes) (version 2) | ecosystem: Host-associated > Plants > Roots > Endosphere... | reverse complement strand
CGGCTACGTTCTCGATGAAATCGTTCAAAGCCGGCGCGATACCAGGGCTGCAAGGCGATTGCTGCTCAGGCTGCTGAAGAAGCAGGGCATGCCACCCAAGCGGATCATCACCGACAAACTCCGCTCCTATAGTGCGGCCAAACGTGACCTCATGCCAACGGTCGAACACCGGTCCCATAAGGGTGTCAACAATCGAGCGGAGTCTGTCTGGACGAAAACGGCCTCGTGTCGGTTGAGATGCAGCATGTGTTCAGTGATGGTGGCGGAAGGTGATTTGTCCGGACACGATCGCACGCGCCCCCAATCAGGATAACCAGATTAGCGATGTTCTGGCCGGGGTCAGGGACGGTCAGCGCCAGGCAGACCGTCCGATCCTTTTCCATCGTAGCTCGTATCCCTCGCCCTTGTTGCTAATGCCGAACTTTGCCGGCGTCTCCTTTAGAACTCCTGCCATTCGTCGCCGGCCACGGCGACTGCGGCATTACCTGTGAAGGCGCGTGCGACCTTGCGACTAAGCGCATGAGCCGGCGAGGCCACCGGTACGTCCCGGCCCTTGACGGGCCGCACGGCAGAAGTCTGACGCGGACCAGATAGCTTGAACTGGGCCAGAAGCTCGTTCAGCGATGCGGCGTCACGGGCGAGACCGTGGCTGGCGGCGGTCGATTCCTCGACCATGGCAGCGTTCTTCTGCGTGTCCTGATCCATCTGGTTGACGGCGGTGTTGATCTGTTGAAGTCCAGAAGACTGTTCCTGGGCCGATTCCACAATCGCGTTGACGTGCCGGTTGATTTCCTGCACTTCCGCGACGATCGTCACCAGCGCCTGGCCGGTCTGGCCGACAAGTTGCACCCCGGCATTGACCTGCTCGTTCGATGTCGTGATTAGCGCCTTGATCTCCTTGGCGGCCTTGGCGGAGCGCTGGGCGAGCTCGCGCACTTCCTGGGCGACGACGGCAAAGCCCTTGCCGGCCTCACCTGCACGAGCCGCTTCCACGCCGGCGTTCAGCGCGAGAAGATTGGTCTGGAAGGCGATGTCGTCGATGACACCGATGATGTTGCTGATCTCGCCGGAGGACTTTTCGATCTGTTCCATCGCCTTGACGGCGCGCTGGACGACCTCCCCGGAGGTTTCAGCACCGCTGCGGGTGCGGGCAACAAGGGCGCCGGCTTCCTGAGCGCGCTTGGTGGCATCCTTGACAGTGGTGGTGATTTCTTCCAGAGCGGCGGCGGTTTCCTCCACCGAAGCTGCCTGCTGCTCGGTGCGCTTGGCCAGATCGTCGGCAGCCGCCTTGATTTCGGACGAGCCGGCTTCGATGCTGCGGGCATTCTCTGCCACCTGCTCCAGAGCCGTCTGCAGCTTGCTGGCCGAGGTATTGAAATCATTGCGGACACCGTCAAGCGTCGCGGTGAAGGGCTTTTCGATGCGGTAGGACACATTGCCGTCGGAGAGATGGCTCAGGCCCTCCGCCAGGTTGTCGACGGCGAACTTGATCTCGGCGGCTTCCCGCGTCTTCTGGGCTTCGCGATCCATGCGGTCGCGTTCGGATAGACCGCGATTGTTTTCGGCTTCCTGCTCCAGGCGAAGGCGCTCGATCGCATTGTCGCGGAACACAGCCACGGCTTCTGCCATCTGGCCGATTTCGTCCTTGCGGTCGAGGCCGTCGATGGCAGCTTCCGTCTGACTGGCAGCCAACGAAGCCATGCGTTCACGCAAGCGGGCCATCGGTACGGTGATGCCCTTATGGGCGATAGTCATGGACAGGACGGCGGCGATCGCAATCCCCAGAAGCATCCCGCAGATCGCATAGGTAATCGTGCTGGAGACCGATTGGCTCAACGTCTTGGCGCCGTTGTTGAGGATTTCGGCCATGGCGCCGTTATTGGCGCCGAATTTCGGCGAGAGATCGATGATCGCCTGGTCGAGCTTGGCGGAGAGCGTGCGAACCTTTTCTTGATCGCCTGCGGTATGGGCCTTGAGAAGATCGTCGCCGATTGCCTTCAGTGCGTCCGCTCCGGCAAGCAGTTCGTCGATCGCAGCCTTGCGGCTTGGCACTAGCGCCGGGATCTGTGTCAACCGGTCACGGGCGCCGGCAAATTCTTTCGAAAACCGGCCTGATAGATCCTGGAAAGCCGGCGTTGCCGGGTCCTGTGCCAGCGCGCGGCTCAGCCATGTCGTCGCGGTCCACATGCCGGCCGCACCGCGGGGTCCGAAGGTCGCCGCATTGCTTTCCTTCTGCAGGAACCCGGAATAGGCCTCATTGGCAGCGCTGAACTTGCTGGTGACATACATCAGGCCCGCCAGCGAAATGAGGGCAAGGATGGCAATTGCCATCAGGAATTTTGTTTTGATCTTTAAATTCTTAAGCATCGGATACCTCAAAAAACGCTGAATGAATGAAGGTGTATTGAAAAGCAAAATGCAGGAGCCGCACCGGACATCATGCGCGTAGCGGTCGAACTTGATTGGTCCTGGGATCGTATGTGCTTTTTCATAATAAAATCTTACCCTTGTCGCAGTGCACAAAAAGCGCAAGCCGATGCCCAATCTCCATTTCACGGGTGTTTAACCAAGGTGACAGAAGGCAATCCTGTTTTGTTGCAGCGCACAACGGACTGCCTTTAATTGGAAAGCGGACCGTGGTCTCGGTTCCCCGCCGAGTCAGGCAAATTGATATGAAATCAAAAATCACAATCGAAGGACTTTAATGTGAATTTTTCACGCCGCAACATCATGAAGCTTTCGGCGGCCGCCTTGGCAACCGTCGTCCCGAAAATGGCATCTGCGCAAGCGATCGGCTTTACGCCGAGCCCCATCTATCCCGATCCGGCCATCCAGATTCTCGATCCGAGCTTTGCCAAGTATCGTGTCGCCAGCAGCTCGCTTGAGCAGGTCGCAACCGGCGCTCGCTGGCTGGAAGGTCCAGTCTGGTTCGGCGACGGACGCTATCTGCTCGTTAGCGACATTCCAAACAACCGCGTCATGCGCTATGACGAGGCCAATGAGAGCTGGAGCGTCTACAACGCCAATTCCAACTATGCCAACGGCCACGCCCGCGATCGCCAGGGCCGCCTGCTTTCTTGCGAACATCTGACACGCCGGGTCACCCGCACCGAATATGACGGTTCGATCACGGTGCTTGCCGATAATTATAACGGCAAGAAGCTCAACTCTCCGAACGACATCGTCTGCAAGTCGGACGGCTCCATCTGGTTCACCGATCCGCCTTTCGGCATTGCCGGCGAGTGGGAAGGCGAGAAGGCAATACCGGAGCTGCCGCACTCGGTCTATCGCATCTCGCCGGACGGCAAGCTCGATCTTGTCACCGAGGATCTGAAAGGCCCAAACGGCATTGCGTTTTCGCCCGATGAAAAGAAGCTCTACATCGTCGAAGGCCGCGCATCGCCCTATCGTATCATCTGGAGCTACGACGTGGGCGCAGACGGCGCGAACCTTTCGAACAAGACGGCCTTGGTGACGGCCGACGACAATGGCGGTCTCGACGGCTTCAAGGTCGACATCGACGGCAACCTGTGGTGCGGCTGGGGATCGAGCGGCGCGGCGGGCGCCAGGCCGGAGGATCTGAACGGCGTCAAGGTCTTCAATTCGATCGGCAAGCCGATCGGCTTCATCCGCCTGCCGGAGCGTTGCCCGAACCTCGTCTTCGGCGGCCTGAAGAAGAACCGCCTCTATATGGCGAGCAGCCACTCGGTCTACGCGATCTATGTGGAAACTCGCGGCGCCGTCTAAGGCCAGTATGGTGGGCTTGAGGTAGCCTCTCCAAAGAAAGATCGGTGCCCGCTCGTGCGGCGCTTCGGTTACGGAGTGCCGGATTTTTCGCGGGCATCAGCCTCAGAAACGATCAATTGGCGCTGATCGCCCAAATAGATAGGCGTGGGCATAGGCATTAGCGGTTGCTCCGATGTCGCGCCTTTTGGCATCCAGGATTACTCCCATTCCGGCGGCCTCGGCCCGCTTCATGCCCAAGGAGAGCGCCGTGAGACCGGAAAGACCGCACGCTTCGAATAAGCGCTTTGAAACTTTACGAATCCAACCTGTCCCGCGATGGCATCTAAGACGAAATCGACGAACCGGCTAATCCAGGGAATGCCGTCATCCTGCTCAAAGAAAACAGGCATGTCCACTAGCGAAGGATCAATACCAGCAACGAGCTCGCTGTATTTGGCCGTATTGTGCTGAACTAGTTCTACCCGTGGAATTGACGACATTGCTTGATTCCTGTTGTTCCGAAGATCGTTGCAGCGGTTCACCGTGAATCGCAAGCATAAATGCTCTTTATGCGACACAACAACTTCACCGTGTGCCTGAGAACGGCAGGTAATCTCACCTTAGCAGCAGAGCGGGGTGGAAAAAGTGACCGAGGATCCGCAATTAGAGAACTGCCCCCGCTCGCTGCGCTCCGCTTGGCCTCGGGCCGAGTGCTGGTATAGAGCGCGACCGATCGCATGGGCGGTGGCCCTTCTCTTGATTCACTGCCCGCGGAGGGCCACGTCATTCCGTTGCAGATTTGCCGAGACGCGAGGCGTTCGTCCGTTGTTCCATGCGCCATCAGGCATCGCGTTGAAACTCGTCACCTCCTCGATCTGCAGCTATGCGCGCGCGAGTTCATCAACTTGCAAGGGCAGGAAGGCTGCGGTGGCCTCCAGCTAACCGTTCCCACTACCGCTTAGCTGGAGCTGCCACGAACACAGGATAGTCGAGATAGCCTTCGGCTCTCCCCGCTTGGTATTCAGTTCTGGCGAGGAGCAAGAAGGTCCTTCAGGCCGATGTTCTGGAACATCTCGCGGCGCACACGGTCGCCGACCCCGAACACTTCCTCGGCGCCGTCCTGTGACGGGTCGATGAAGACGCGGTAAGGCCGCTTCCCGAATGGGAGATTGACCAAGTCGGCGATCGCCACCGCGACCGCACCGGCGTCTGCATCGGCCGGTTCGAGCGCGGCGAGGCCTTTCAGCGCCTGATCCGCAACGCCGGCGTAGGGGCCGCTCTCATAGGCCGCCGCCACGTCCTTGTCGGCCGGCGAGCCGGCATGGGCGAAGTGGTTGGTGCCCTTGGTGAAGGCGCCCGGCACGACGATCGAAGTCTCGATCCCGAAGCGCGCGATTTCGGCCGCATAGGAAACGGCAAGGCTGTCCATCGCGGCCTTGGCCGCAAAATACGGTGCGAGGAATGGCGGTGTGCCGCCCCGGGCCGACGAAGAGGAAACCCAAACCAGTAGCCCACGGCCTTGCTTGCGCAGGTGCGGAAGCACCGCCCGGTTTAGGCGCTGCGTCGACAGCACGTTGATGTCGTAAAGCTGCGCGTACTGCTCGGGGGTGAACGCCTCCGCTGGGCCGAACACCATATGGCCGGCATTGTGGACGATGGTGTCGATGCGGCCCGCGTCGGCAATGACCTTTTCCACCCCGGATGCCACCGAGGCGTCGTTACTGACGTCCAGTTCAACGGTGCGAAGATCGACACCGTTCTCTTTCGCCCACGCAGCAGCGGCCGTGACTTGCGGCGCATTTCGGCCAGTCGTTTCGCGCATCGAGGCATAGACGGTGTGGCCCTCCTTCGCGAGAGCCTGGGCGGAGAGCAGGCCGAAGCCGCTGGATGCGCCCGTGACGAGAATGACTTCCTTCATTTTGAATCTCCTGGTGATGAGAATGAAATCGGCTGAACGGACCGCCTCAGCACATGCCGCCGTTGGCGCGCACGACCTGACCGTTGATCCAGCCTCCCTCCGGCCCGGCGATGAAGGAGACCACCGGCGCGATATCGTTGGTCTGGCCGAGACGCTCCAGCGGGTTCAGCTTGGCGATGCGATCGATCAGTTCCGGGGTCTTGCCCTCGAGGAACAGCTCGGTAGCGACAGGCCCGGGGGCGACGGCATTCACGGTGATTTCGTGGCCGCGCAGTTCTTGCGCCAGAACCTGGGTGAGAGCTTCAACCGCTGCCTTGGTGGCCACATAGACGCCATAGGTCGGCATCCGCATGCCAAGGACGCTGGTCGAAAGGTTGATGATGCGTCCGCCCTTGCGCACACGCTTGGCTGCCTCTCGGCAGACGTTGAACGTGCCCTTGACGTTGATCGCCATGCTCTGGTCGAAGGTCGCGTCGTCATACTCTGTGATCTTGGCGAGCTTCAGCACGCCGGCGGAATTGACGACGACATCCAGGCCGCCGAACTGCCGGTCGACGGTATCGAACATGGCCATGACGGCGGCGGGATCGGCGACATCGGCCTGGACGACGATGACCTCGCCGCCGGCTGCCTTGATCTTGTCTGCGACCTCGTGCGCCGGACCGGCGCTGCCGGCGTAGTTCACGACCACTTTGAAGCCATCCGCCGCTAGCCGCAGCGCGATCTCGGCGCCGATCCCGCGCGACGAACCCGTGATCAGCGCAACCTTGTCATTCTTGCTCATGTTTTGCTCCTGTTTCTCACGCCGCCGACCGATTTCGGCTGCTGCAGGAATAAATTTAGGAGATTTCCTCCAATTAAAATAATACATAGGTGTCAGTGTGAGGATGACTGAAAGTATGGCTCGATGACGTTCGACAGTCGCTTGCTAAGTGGTATCGGTGTGGTGTCCGCCGTGGTCGAGGCCGGGAGCTTCGCGCGGGCTGGCGAGGCGATGGGTCTAACGCAGCCGGCGATTAGCCGCGCGGTAGCGCGGCTGGAGGAGCGCGTGGGTATCCGGATCTTCAACCGCACGGCCCGTGCAATCTCGCTGACGGACGAGGGACGCAGTTTCTACGAAGCCGTCGCTCCCCTTCTAGCGGGCATCGAGGATGCCGCTGTGCGGGCGGGTGGAAGCCGCGCGGTGGTTCGCGGCCGACTGCGCGTCAACGTGGACGGGACATTCGGTCATCACCTGCTGTCGCCAAGAATAGGCGAATTCCTCGAGCGGTTTCCCGAGTTGATTGTCGATGTCGGCGTACGCGATCGGATGGGCGACCTCGTTGGGGACGGGTTCGACGTTGCCGTGCGGTTCGGCGAACCGGAATCCTCGTCGCTGAAGGCGCGGCTGCTGCTCAGGACGCGCGTCGTGACCTGCGCCTCGCCGTCCTACGTCAATCGCTATGGGGAGCCTAAGAGCCCGAAGGACCTGCAAGACGGGCACCGCTGCCTTTTGATCCGCAATGAGGTCACGGGGCGCCCTTACGAATGGGAGTTTCAGCGGGGCAGGCGCGTCATCCCCGTCGCGGCGAATGGATCGCTCGTGGTCAATGACACCGGATCCCTGCTCGGCGCTTGCCTTGGCGGAGCAGGTATCGCGCAGCTCCTTGACCTCTATGCCAAAGACATCATCGCAGAACGTCGCCTCGTGCCGCTCCTCTCCGAATGGTCCGATGAGACATTTCCGCTCTACGCGTATCATCATGCCTCCTCCATCGTTCCGGCGAAGGTTCAGGCTTTTCTGGAGTTCGTTCGCGAGATCACGGACTGAAGCATTCTGCCAGGTGGAGGGACCGACCCGATGGCCGGCCCCTCGCACCGTCAGCGGCCGATGTGACCGCGGATGCCGTCCGAGATCTGCTGCAACGCACCGACGGTGGACGGCACGTTGCGCAGGGCGTTGAGCGCCACGAAGTCGTGGATCGTGCCATTGTAGCGGACGGCCGTGACTTCCACGCCGGCTTTCATCAGGCGATGAGCATAAGCCTCGCCCTCGTCGCGCAACGGGTCATTCTCCGCAGTGACGACGAGCGCCGGCGGCAAACCCTTCAGTTCGTCGTCACTGGCGCGCAACGGCGACATATAGGGGTTGTCGCGGGTCTTGGCGTCCGGCGCGTACAAGTCCCAGCCATACTTCATGAAAGCGCGCGCACTGGCCTCAGAGCGCAAGTACCGCACAATCTTCGACTCCGCCGGCTTCGCGGCATGGGAATCGGATTGGTCGGAAACGATGCGTATCGCGCTCGCGAGCGTTCCGGATGGACAGCAGCTCGGCACATGGCTGGAGAGCCATCCCGGAGTCACGCAGCAGGCGATTGGCGCCGCAGTGATTCGTGACGCCTGGGGCGAGCGCCGCGACCGCCTGATCAAGCGCGGCGCTGCCGGCTGCCCATCGATAAGTATCGCTTATCGATAGCTTGTCACTTGAGCCGATGTCATTTCCATCTTGTTCAGTGCGGCAAAGAATGCTTCATCAGAGGCGATAGGGCAATCTCCTCATTGGTCAGCGCAACGAGCATCGAGCGACCGTGCACGCACGAGGCTGGACGCCGAAGCTAGAAGGCGCCAGGTTTTCCAACCCGAAACAACTATTCCAACAAACGGATCCTCCCCGGCCCCCGCAGGGCCTCAACGAAACTGGCATCGATCATAAGACGTTCATTCCCATGGTTATCTCATCATACCAGTTGACATGTCAATGAGCATCCTGCAAGAAAGGCTCCAGCTTACAAGAGGAGGACGTAATGCTGACGCTTTCTGCAAAATTGAAGTCTTCATGCATGGCCGCCATCGCAATTGCGGCTGTTGCGGTCACCCCCGTCAAGGCTGAAGACATCACGCTCTGGACGCTGAACTTCGACAACAATGCCGCCAACGTGGCGCTGAAGAAGGTCGCAAGCGACTTCGAAGCGGCAAACCCCGGAACCCATATCGAGATCGTCCAGCGCGCCGTCGACGAACACAAGACGGCATTGCGCGTGGCTGCCGGCTCCAACCGCGGACCGGATATCTATTTCAGCTGGGCGGGCCTTGGCCTCGGCGGCGAATATGTGAAGGCCGGCCTGTCGCTGCCGCTCGACAAGTATTACACCGAATACAAATGGAACGACGAGCTGCTTCCCTCGGCAGCCGCCTTTGCCGATCTCTATGCGGGCGGCAAGCACGGCACGCCTTTCACCTTCAAGGGTGAGGCCGTCTATTACAACAAGAAGCTCTTCCAGCAGGCCGGCATCACCGAAGAGCCGAAGACCTATGACGAGCTTCTGGCAGCAGCCGACAAGCTGAAGGCGGCCGGCATTCCGGGCTTCACCTTCGGCGGCACTGTCAACTGGCACGTCATGCGCCTGATGGACGTGATCCTCGAAACCAAGTGCGGTGCGGAAAAGCACGATCAACTGAAGCTGATGAAGCTCGACTGGTCGAAGGAGTCCTGCGCTACCGACAGTTTCGCCGAATTCGCCAAGTGGACGAAGGACTACACGCTGCAGCCTTTCATGGGCATCGACAACAAGCAGTCCTATAGTCTCTTCACCGCCGGCCGTGCGGCCATGATGTTGGAAGGCGACTGGCTGGTCGGCCAGCTCTCCGGCAGCGGCGCCAACCTCGACGATTACGGGATCTTCCCCTTCCCGACCAATACCAACCGCCTCTACGGTTTCGCCGAGTACAATTACATCAGCACCAAGACCAAGAATCCGGACATGGCTGCGAAGTTCATCGACTATTTCCTGTCGACGAAGGTGCAGCAGGATCTCGTCGGCCAGATCAGCTCGATCTCGGTCAACAAGAACGTCCAGTACACCAACCAGAAGCCTCTGGAAGCCGAGTGGCTGGATATCTTCAAGACCTACAGCAAGATCTACATGAACGGCGACCAGGCCTTCCCGCTTGATGTGACGACGGAATATTTCCGCGTCATCAACGATGTTGCCTCCGGCAGCATTGAGCCGGCCGCAGCAGCCAAGCAGATGCAGGCCTTCATCGCCGGTAGAACCTGACCCCTCCCGAGACGCCGGCTGGCCGACACAATGTCGGTCGGCTGGCGCCGCATTCGCAAGACCGGCAGGGGCAACGTCCTGCCCGGAGGTGAGCATGTCATTGCGCCAAACAACTCATGATCCACGCATGCAGGCCTTCATCCTGCTCGTCCCGGCTCTGGCCATCTACGCGGTCTTCGCGCTCTACCCGATGCTGAACGTGGTTATTATCAGCTTCCAGAAGTGGAACGGGCTCGATCCGCAACGACCCTTCGTCGGCCTCTCGAATTATACAGCGATCTTCACGCGCGATCCGGTCTTTTGGGTCGCTTTCCGGAATACCGTGATCTGGACGCTGATGAGCCTGATCTTCCCGCCGCTGGTCGGGCTGCTCCTGGCGCTCAGCCTCAACCAGAAGATTTTTGGCCGCAACAGCCTGCGCGCCATCTTCTACCTGCCCGTCATCATTGCGCCGATCGCCGTCGCCACCATGTGGAAGTGGATGTACGATCCCTTCTTTGGCCTGTTCAGCCAGATGCTGACCTCCTGGGGCATGCAGACCTGGATCAAGGACTGGCTCGGCAACAAGGATATCGCGCTTTATTCCGTCTTCATCGCCTATCTCTGGCAGACCGTCGGCTTCTCGATGGTGCTATTCCTCGCAGGTCTTCAGAACGTCTCACAGATGCTGGTGGAAGCCGCTCGCATCGATGGCGCGGGCCGCTGGGCCGTCTTCAAGCACGTCACGCTGCCGGCATTGCGTCCCACCATCACCATCGTTCTGGTTCTCTCCGTCATCTCGTCGCTGAAGGCGTTCGACATCGTCTATGGCCTGACTGGCGGCGGCCCCGCGCAGTCGACGCAGATGCTGGCGCTCTGGGCCTTCACCCAGGCCATGCAGATCTTCGATTTCGGGCGCGGTGCGGCGATCTCCGTCGTCCTGCTCCTGATCACCATGGCGATCGTCATTCCCTACCTGCGCTGGACGCAAAAGCATGAGGAGGTCGAATCGTGACAGTTCTCGGAGCGCAAGCCGATGATCTCGACATCGATACCAAGCCCCTTCGCCTGAAGCGCGACCCCATCCTCATCGGCTTGTGGATCGCCCTCATCCTTGTCGCGATGATCTGGGTGGCACCCTTCGTCTTCATCGTCTTCACCTCGCTGAAGACGCCGGCCGCGGTCACCAGCACCGGCGCTTTCATGCCGCCGACCGAACTCGCGTTTCAAAACTACGCCGACGCCTGGAGCCGTGGCAATTTCGCCAGTTCCTTCTTCAACAGCGTCATCATCACCGTCATCAAGGTGCCGCTCGGCCTCGCACTGTCGGCAATGGCTGCTTACGCGCTCGCCAAGATCAAATTGAAGATCAGCAAGGCGCTGCTGCTGCTCGTGGTGTTCGGCACGATGATCCCCTTCCAGGTGATGCTCGCACCGCTCTTCACGCTGGTGAATTCCTTCGGGCTGATCGACACCTATCCGGGCGTCATCCTGCCCTATATCGCCTTCGGCGTTCCCTATCAGGTCTTCATCCTCCACGGCTTCTTCAAGGGGATTCCAAAGGAGCTGTCGGAGGCGGCGCTCATCGATGGCGCGACACATTTCACCATTTTCCGGCGGATCTTCCTGCCCGTCTGCCTGCCGGTTCTCGCCGCCTTGCTGATCCTCGACTTCGTTTCCACCTGGAACGAATTCGCCATGGCACTCGTCCTCCTGCAGGACCAGCACATGTGGACCCTGCCGCTCGGCCTCATGTCGTTCCAGGGGCAGTTTTCCAGCAATTACGGCCAGCTCAACGCCGCGATCGTCATGACCGTCCTGCCGGCGACGATAGTCTATCTCATGTTCCAGCGCTACTTCGTGTCCGGACTGACCTCCGGCGCCGTCAAGGGCTGATACCGAAATCCATCTACGAGGAGAGACAGAATGTCCGATGCAGCAGTCGAAAAATGGGGCGTGTTCGAAGCGGCCTTTGCTGGCCCGTCCGAAGGCAATCCCTATCTCGACGTGGCATTCGATGCCGTGTTCACGCACAAGAGCCGCGAAGTCCGCGCGCCGGGCTTTTATGACGGCAACGGCACCTATCGCATCCGCTTCATGCCCGACACGGAGGGCGAATGGTCCTTCAAGACGCGCTCGAAGACGGCGGCACTCGACGGCAAGACGGGTTCGTTTATGGCAACCGCGCCTTCGGCTGGCAATCACGGTCCGGTGCGGGTGCGCAACAAGTTCCACTTCGGCTATGCCGACGGCACGCCCTTCTTCTCCTTCGGCACGACATGTTACGCTTGGACGCATCAGCCGCTGGAGATGCAGAAGCGGACGCTGGAGACGCTGAAGAAGACGCGGTTCAACAAGATCCGCATGGGCGTCTTCCCGAAGGACTATCCCTATAACGTCAACGAGCCCCTGCATGCCTGCTTCGAAAAAGGCGCCGACGGCGGGCTAGATTTCGACCGGCCAAATCCGGCCCTTTTCCAGCATTTCGACCGGCAGGTGGCAGCCCTTTGCGCGCTCGGCATCGAGGCCGATATCATCATCTTTCACCCCTATGACCGCTGGGGCTATGCCGATATGTCGGCCGAGCGGGATTTCCGCTATGTCGCTTATCTCGCGGCGCGGCTTTCCGCCTACCGGAATGTCTGGTGGTCGCTCGCCAATGAATATGACTTCCTGATCGATACCAAGCCGATGGAGCAGTGGGACCGTTACTTCCATATCCTGGAAGAAAACGATCCCTACCAGCACCTGCGCTCGATCCATAATGGCGACGTGACGGCGAATTTCGATCATCGCAAGCCGTGGGTGACGCATACCTGCATCCAGAACCCCGATGTCAAGCGCACCCAGGAATGGCGCAACGCCTATGGCAAGCCGGTCGTCAACGACGAGCCGGAATATGAGGGCGACATCCTGCAGTCCTGGGGCAACCTCTCCGCCCAGGAACTCGTACACCGCTACTGGATCACCATGGCGCGCGGCGGTTATGCCGGCCACGGCGAGACCTATTCGCATCCTGAGGATCTGATCTGGTGGGCCAAGGGGGGCGAGTTGCGCGGCGAAGCCTGGAAGCGCATCGGCTTCCTGCGCGATCTGCTCGAGGCCGACGTCAAGTACGGGCTGGAGCCGCTCGGCGTCATCGGCGAATGGCCCTGGTCGCGCGTCTCGGGCGCGCGGGACGGCGACGGCGATTTCCGGCTGATCTATCTCGGCGAGCATCAGCCGGTCATCTGGTCATCAGGCCTGCCGCTCGACGGCACCGATTACGACGTCGATATCATCGACACCTGGGAGATGACGATCACGCCGGCCGAAAAAGTCGCCGCACCCATCCCGCATCCCACCCGTCATGGCGCGATCGTGCGTGGCGGCAAGCCGGACGCGGCCTTCGGCGTCAAGCTTCCCCGCAAGCCGCATCAGGCGCTGCGCGTGCGCAGAAAGCGCTAAGGATAGAAGGAGCCCCCATGTCCGGATTGAGTATCAATAAAGTCAAGAAATCCTTCGGTTCGGTCGACATCATCCACGGCATCGATGTCGAGATTGCCGATGGCGAGTTCGTCATCCTCGTCGGCCCGTCCGGCTGCGGCAAGTCCACGCTCTTGCGCATGATCGCCGGTCTTGAGGAGATCAGCGCCGGCAAGATCAGTATCGACGGGCGCGTCGTCAACAATCTGCAGCCGAAGGACCGTGATATCGCCATGGTCTTTCAGAACTACGCGCTCTATCCGCAGATGACGGTCGCCCAGAACATGGGTTTTGCGCTGGAACTGGCCGGCGCCAAGCGGCCGGAAATCGACAGGAAGGTGGCGGAAGCCGCCGCGATCCTTGGCCTGCAGCCGCTGCTGGCGCGCAAGCCGGCGCAGCTTTCGGGCGGCCAGCGCCAGCGCGTCGCCATGGGCCGCGCCATCGTTCGCGATCCGAAAGTCTTCCTCTTCGACGAGCCGCTGTCGAACCTCGACGCCAAACTTCGCGTCAAGATGCGGGCCGAGATCAAGGCGCTGCATCAGCGCCTGAAGACGACGATCGTCTATGTCACGCACGACCAGATCGAAGCCATGACCATGGCCGACAAGATCGTCGTGCTGCAGGGCGGCCGGGTCGAGCAGATCGGCAGTCCGCTCGAACTCTACGACCGGCCGCGCAATATCTTCGTCGCGGGCTTCCTCGGCTCGCCGGCGATGAATTTCCTGGAGGGAACGCTTGAGAATACGGGCGGGCCGAGCCTTGCTCTTCCCGGCGGGGGGCGCGTGCAACTCTCGCAGGCACCGGCCAATTCCACCGGCAAGCCGCTGACGCTCGGCATCCGCCCTGAGGACATTTCGCTCGGCGGAGACGAGGGTATCGAAGCGATCGTTAAAGTTATCGAGCCGACCGGCTCGGAAACCCATGTCGCCGTCGAAGTCGAGGGCAAGGAGCTGACCTGGGTCGTGCGCGAGCGCGTGAGCCTTGTTCCGGAGCAACGCGTCAAGCTGTCCTTTGCGACACCCAAGGTGCATTTCTTCGACCGGCAGACGCAGAGCAGGCTCGACGCCTGAGCGACTATATAAACAGATAGGCCGGGCGGCCCGACACCGCCCGGCTCTTTTCACGGTGGTGGTCCGCGCCAGTCAGGTCACCGTACTTAGTGTTCGCGCAATCGCATTGCGCCATCCGACAATTCTCGCCTGTCGGTCGATCTCCGTCATGTCAGGCTGAAAACTGCGGTCGCTCGCCCAGGCGCGGGCAAACTCGCTTTGACCCGGCCAGACACCCGCCTGCGATCCTGCAAGCCAGGCCGCACCAAGTGCCGTCGTTTCCAGCGTCGCGGCCCGATCGACGGGGCTGGAGAGAATGTTTGCGAGATGCTGCATGGTCCATTCGGAGGCCGACATGCCACCATCGACGCGCAGGACGGTTTCGATCGGATGGTCGCCCCAATCACTCCGCATCGCCACCAGAAGGTCGAGTGTCTGGTAGGCAACCGATTCCAACACGGCGCGCGCCAGTTCCGCCGGGCCGCTGTTGCGCGTCAGGCCGAAGATCGCGCCACGTGCCTCCGGATCCCAATAGGGAGCGCCGAGGCCGGTAAAGGCGGGCACGACATAGACCCGTTGCAGCGGATCGGCTCTGTCAGCCAGTGCCCCGGTTTCCGACGCCTTTTCGATAATGCCGAGACCGTCGCGCAGCCATTGCACCGCCGCCCCCGCGATGAAAATCGATCCCTCCAGCGCATAGGTCGTCTTGCCGTTCAGGCGGTAGGCAATCGTGGTCAACAGCCGGTTCTTCGACCGCACCATATCGTCACCGGTGTTCAAGAGCGCGAAACAACCGGTGCCGTAGGTCGATTTCACCATGCCCGGCTCGAAACAGGCATTGCCGATCGTTGCCGCTTGCTGGTCGCCGGCAACACCAAGGATGGGAATGGCCGCGCCGAGGATTCCGGGATCGACCAAACCGAAGGTGCCGGCACTGTCCTTGACTTCGGGCAGCAGGCCATGCGGGATGCGCAGGATCTCGAGAAGCTCGTTGTCCCAGCAGTTCTCGGCGATATTATAGAGCAGGGTTCGCGAGGCGTTGGTCGCATCGGTGACATGCGCCCGCCCACCGGTCAGCTTGTAGATGATCCAGCTGTCGATGGTGCCGAAACAGACCTCTCCGGCTTCGGCACGGGCACGCAGTCCCTCGACGTTGTCGAGCAGCCAGCGCAGCTTCGTGCCGGAAAAATAGGGATCGAGGAGCAGGCCGGTCTTGGCGGTGAAGAGCTTTTCATAGCCATCGACTTTCAGCCGGTCGCACATTTCCGCCGTGCGCCGGTCCTGCCAGACGATCGCCTTGTAGAGCGGCCGGCCGGTGGCTTTTTCCCAGACGACGGCAGTTTCGCGTTGGTTGGTGATACCAACAGCGGCAATCGCGCCGGGTGCCACGCCGCTCCTTGCCAGCGCATCGCGTGCGGTCGAAAGCACCGTGTCCCAGATTTCGGCCGCATCATGCTCCACCCAGCCGGTCTGCGGGAAATACTGGGTGATCTCTGTCTGTGCCGATGATGCGATCCGCATCTGAGGGTCGAAGAGAATTGCCCGCGACGATGTCGTGCCCTGGTCGATGGCAAGGATATGGCCACTCATGACATCTCTTTCCTGCGCAGCAGCTATCGTTCCGTCGGAACGACGGCTTGTCCTCGTTTTGTATTTGGAAGTGGTGTCGACCTTCCCGACAGCGTGCCGGGAAGGTCTGATGGCTGCCGGGCTTGAGGCCCGGTCGATCAGCCTACTTCTTGGCGTCGGCCCAGCTCTTGACGAGCTCGTCATAGTTCACGGTGATGGGCTTTTCCTTCTCGTTCTCGATCTTCAGCTGCGGCGCGAGGTTGCCCTTCTTGACCGCATCTGCGTTCCAGTAAGCGAGATCATGCTCTTCGGCGAGTTTCGGACCGATATCGCCCTGGACCTTGGCGCGTTCCAGTCGCTGCAGAACCTTTTCCTGTTCGGCGCATAGCGAGTCCATAGCTTCCTGGGCGGTCTTCGCACCGGAAGACGCGTCACCGATTGCCTGCCACCACAACTGTGCAAGCTTCGGATAGTCAGGAACGTTGGTGCCGGTTGGCGTCCATTGGACGCGAGCCGGAGAACGGTAGAACTCGATCAGACCGCCAAGCTTGGGAGCACGTTCCGTGAAGCTCTTGTCGCGAATGGTGGATTCGCGAATGAACGTCAAACCAACCTGGCTCTTCTTCACATCGACCGTCTTCGACGTGACGAACTGCGCATAGAGCCATGCCGCCTTGGCGCGATCGACCGGTGTCGACTTCATCAGCGTCCAGGAACCAGCATCCTGATAGCCGAGCTTCATGCCGTCCTTCCAGTAGACGCCGTGCGGAGATGGCGCAAACCGCCATTTCGGCGTTCCATCTTCGTTGACGACAGGCAGACCCTTTTTGACGAAGTCGGCGGTGAAGGCCGTGTAAGTGAAGATCTGCTGCGCGACCTCACCCTGGGATGGAACGGGGCCGGCCTCGGAGAAGGTCATGCCCTGCGCCGCCGCCGGCGCGTAGGCCTTCAGCCAATCCAGGTACTTCTGGATCGAATAGACCGCTGCCGGCCCGTTGGTATCGCCGCCGCGTGCAACGCACGAGCCAACCGGGCGGGAGTTTTCATCGACCTTGATGCCCCACTCGTCGACCGGCTTGCCGTTCGGAATGCCCTTGTCGCCGTTACCTGCCATGGAGAGCCAGGCGTCGGTGAAGCGCCATCCGAGCGACGGGTCCTTCTTGCCGTAGTCCATGTGGCCGAAGACCTTCTTGCCGCCAACCTCGCGGCCGGTGAAGAACTCGGCAATATCCTCATAGGCCGACCAATTGACGGGAACGCCGAGATCGTAGCCGTACTTGGCCTTGAAATCAGCCTTGTTCTTCTCGTCGTTGAACCAGTCGTAGCGGAACCAGTAAAGGTTTGCGAACTGCTGGTCGGGCAGCTGGTAGAGCTTGCCATCAGGAGCGGTGGTGAAGGACTTGCCGATGAAATCGTCGACGTCGAGGCCCGGATTGGTGACATCCTTGCCTTCATTGGCCATCCAGTCGGTCAGCGAACGGGCCTGCTGGTAGCGCCAATGCGTACCGATCAGATCCGAGTCGTTGATGTAGGCGTCGTAGATGTTCTCGCCCGACTGCATCTGCGTCTGCAGCTTTTCGACTACGTCGCCTTCGCCGATGAGGTCGTGGGTGACCTTGATGCCCGTGATCGCGGTGAAGGCAGGCGCCAGCACCTTCGATTCATATTCATGCGTCGTCAGCGTTTCCGAAACGACCTTGATGTCCATGCCGGCAAATGGCTTGCCGGCGTCGACGAACCATTGCATTTCCTTTTCCTGCTCGGCGCGGGAAAGCGTCGAGAGATCGCCGACTTCCTTGTCCAGAAACGTCTTGGCCTCGTCCATGCCGGCATAGGCAGAGCCCGCCATTGCCAGCAAAATGCCTGCTGTCGTTGTTAGTAGATGCCGTCGCATAATATCCTCCCAGGGTTTGCGATTGCAGGTCTCACGTCTCAGGCGGCCAGTACCCCCGGCCATCCGTATCACCTTGGCATCACACGTAGCGGAACACGCCGATGGCGTAGACCACGGAGATGCCAAGAGCCCACCACAGGTTGGGTCCGATGAGACCCAGCCATGCAAGATGAATGAATGCTGCGCCGAGCAGCGAAATGAACAGCCGGTCGCCCCGCGTCGTCTCGAACCGAAGCAAGCCAACGCGCGGCGAGCCGCCCGGCGAAAAATATTCCCAGACGCTCATGGCAACCAGCAGAGCTAGGATCGTCAGGAAGAAGAGCGCCGTCGGCAGCGTCCAGGCCATCCAGGAAAAGCTCATGTCCGGTCCTCCTCAGACGCGGCCCAGGGCAAAGCCCTTGGCGATGTAGTTGCGAACGAAATAGATGACGAGCGCGCCCGGAATGATGGTCAGCACGCCGGCTGCCGCCAGCACGCCCCAGTCCATGCCGGCCGCCGAGACCGTGCGCGTCATGATCGCCGAGATCGGCTTTGCCGCCGTCGTTGTCAGCGTGCGGGCGAGCAAGAGCTCGACCCACGAGAACATGAAGCAGAAGAAGGCCGCGACGCCGACGCCGCTTGCAATCAGCGGCATGAAGATCTTCACGAAGAAGCGCGGGAACGAATAGCCGTCGATATAGGCGGTCTCGTCGATCTCCTTCGGCACGCCCGACATGAAACCTTCGAGGATCCAGACCGCCAGCGGCACGTTGAAGAGACAGTGGGCGAGTGCGACGGCAATATGCGTGTCGATCAGGCCGAAGGCCGAATAGAGCTGGAAGAAGGGCAGCGCGAAGACCGCCGGCGGCGCCATTCGGTTGGTCAAAAGCCAGAAGAACAGGTGCTTGTCGCCGAGGAAGCGGTAGCGCGAGAAGGCATAGGCTGCCGGCAGTGCTGCGGCAACCGAGATCACCGTGTTCATCACCACGTAGATAATGGAATTGATGTAGCCATTGTACCAGGACGGGTCGGTGAAGATGACCGCATAGTTGCGCAGCGTCGGGTTCGTCGGCCACAGCGAGAAGGCGCCGGTGATCTCGGCATTCTCCTTGAAGCTCATATTGACGAGCCAGTAGATCGGCAGGATCAGGAAGACGATGTAAATAGTCGGAACGAGCCAGGAAAGGCTGCCTGCGGGTTTGTATTTGCTGGTCATGTCTGCGCCCTCCTTCAGCCGTTCGCATCGCCGCTGGTCATCACGGTGTAGAACACCCAGGAGAGCAGCAGGATAATGAGGAAGTAGATGATCGACATGGCCGCCGCCGGGCCGAGATCGAACTGGCCGACCGCCATCTTCACCAGATCGATGGAGAGGAAGGTCGTCGAGTTGCCTGGGCCGCCGCCGGTGACGACGAAGGGTTCAGTATAGATCATGAAACTGTCCATGAAGCGCAGCAGCACGGCGATCAAAAGCACGCGCTTCATCTTCGGCAACTGGATGTAGCGGAACACGGACCAGCGCGAGGCGCCGTCGATCTTGGCCGCCTGATAATAGGCATCCGGGATCGAAACGAGGCCGGCATAGCAGAGCAGCACGACGAGGCTCGTCCAGTGCCAGACGTCCATGATGATGACGGTTACCCAGGCATCGACCGGGTCGCGCACATAGTTGTAGTCGAGGCCGATCGCTTCCAGCGTATGGCCGAGCAGGCCGATATCGACTCGGCCGAAAACCTGCCAGATCGTGCCGACGACATTCCACGGAATGAGCAGCGGCAGCGCCATCAGCACCAGGCAGACAGGAACGCCCGGGCCTGATTTCGGCATGTTGAGTGCGATGAAGATGCCGAGCGGAATTTGCAGCGCCAGAATGATGAAGGAGAAGAGCAGGTTGCGCTGCAATGCTTCCCAGAAACGGTCGGAATGCAGGGTCTGGACGAACCAGTCGGTGCCGGCCCAGAAGAACTCGTTATTGCCGAACGTATCCTGCACTGAATAGTTGACGACGGTCATCAGCGGGATGACGGCCGAAAACGCCACGAGCACCAGCACCGGCAGGACCAGAAACCAGGCTTTGTTGTTCCACGTCTTCTGCATGGCTCAGGCCTCCCTGCCGACACGCCAGCTGTCGGCGTAAATGCTGATGGCAGACGGATCGAAGCTGACGCGGGCCTCCGCCGGGATTTCGGCATCCTCGGATACGACGATTGCAATCGGCTGGCCGGCGAAGCTGGCGCGCACGATCTTCTGGCGGCCGATATCCTCGACCTTGCTCACCGATACCGGCATGCCCTCCCGGCCGAGCCGGATGAATTCCGGGCGAATGCCGAGTTCGGTCTTGGCCGCGCCCTCGGTCTTCGGCGCATAGTCGAGCGTCAGCGTCTCGTCTCCGACGCTGACGGTGCTGCCGTCGATCTTTGCCGGCATCACGTTCATGCCGGGCGAGCCGATGAAATAACCGACAAAGGTGTGGCTCGGCCGCTCGAAGAGTTCGGCCGGCGTGCCGATCTGGACGATCTGACCGTCATACATGACCACCACCTTCTCGGCGAAAGTCAAAGCCTCGGTCTGGTCATGGGTGACGTAGACCATGGTGAAGCCGAACTGCTTGTGCAGCCGCTTCAGCTGCGAACGCAGCACCCATTTCATATGCGGATCGATGACGGTCAGCGGCTCGTCGAAGAGGATGGCGTTGACGTCATTGCGGACCAGCCCGCGCCCGAGGGAGATCTTCTGCTTCTGGTCGGCCGTCAGCCCTTGCGCCTTGCGCCTCGCCCAGCCGGCGAGGTCGATCATCTCGAGAATATCGCGAACGCGCCGGTCGACATCTGCCTCGGCCACGCCGCGGTTGCGCAGCGGAAAGGCGAGATTGTCGTAGACCGTCATCGTGTCGTAGATGACCGGAAACTGGAAGACCTGCGCAATGTTGCGGCTTTGGGTCGAAAGGTCGGTGACATCCTTGCCGTCGAACAGGATGCGGCCATGTGACGGCTGCAGAAGACCTGAGATAATATTGAGCAGCGTGGTCTTGCCGCAGCCTGAAGGACCCAGCAGCGCATAGGCGCCGCCGTCGTTCCACTCGTGGTCGACTTCCTTCAAGGAATAATCCTTATCGCTCTTCGGATTGGCGCCGTAAGCGTGGCGGATATGGTCGAGCGTGATGCGTGCCATTGTGCTCTCCTAAACCTTTCCGACCGTAGCGATGGCCTGCCCGCCTGCGCCGAATGCCATCAAGTGGCGCGTGTCGAGATAGGCTTCGATCTCCATGTCGGGATCGATGTCGTGAATGCCGTGTGCCAGCATCACCCAGCGCACGCCGTCATAGTCCAGATGAACGAAGCTCTCCGAACCGGTAATCTCCGATATCAGCGTGCGCGCCTTGAGGCGGGCTGCATCGCCGGTCTGCGGCGCAAGCCCGAGATGGTGCGGATGGAAGGCGATCGTCACCGGTCCATCAGGCACGGTGGACAGATGGGCCGGAACCGGAAGCGTGCCCCCGCCCGGGCGCACAAAGACATGACCTGATTTGGTGACTTCGATGGCGTTCAGCGGCGGATCGGCGAAGATGCCGGCAGTGGCAAGATCGACCGGCCGGCGATAGACATCGATCGTCGGCCCGAACTGCGTGACCCGGCCGGCGTTCAGCGTCGCCGTATTGCCGCCGAGCAACAAGGCTTCGGAAGGCTCGGTGGTGGCGTAAACGAAGATCGCACCCGACTGGGCGAATATCTTCGGCAGTTCCTCGCGCAATTCCTCGCGCAGTTTGTAATCGAGATTGGCGAGCGGCTCATCCATCAGCACGAGGCTGGCATTCTTGACGAGGGCGCGAGCGAGCGCAGTGCGCTGCTGCTGGCCGCCCGAAAGATTGAGAGGCGTGCGATCGAGATAGGGGGTCAGCTTCAGGAGTTCGGCCGCCTTGCGCACGTCGCGGTCGACCGTGGCGCCATCCTTGCCGGAAATGCGCATCGGCGAGGCGATGTTCTCATAGACGCTCAATGCCGGATAGTTGATGAACTGCTGGTAGACCATGGCAACGTTGCGCTTCTGTACCGGCATGCCGGTGACATCGGCGCCGTCGAAATGCACGGAACCTTCGGTCGGCCGGTCGAGCCCCGCCATCAGACGCATCAGCGACGTCTTGCCCGACAGGGTTGGCCCCAGCAGGACATTCAGCGTGCCCCGCTCGAGAACCAGATCGGTCGGATAGATGTGATAGTCCGCGCCCACCATTTTGGCGGCGTTTCGCAGCTCCAGCATTCCTATTCCCGTGCCTCCTCGCAACGGGGACCACACGCCACCTTATCCGGCCATCTTCGCCGGCATGGCAGCCATGTACTCCTCCAGTAATCTCACCTGCTCTTTCGAAAGACGCAGGCCATCCTTTGTTCTTCGCCAGAGCACGTCTTGCGCGTGCCTGGCCCATTCATATTGGACGAGATATTCGACCTCGGCCTCATAGAGATCGGCACCGAAGAGCCTGCCGAGGTCCTCGATCTTCTGGGCGCTGCCGAGAAGGACGGTTGCCCTGGTGCCATAGCGGCGTATGAGCCGGCGGGCATGGGCATCGGTCAGGAACGGATAGCGGCTCTTCAGCTTGCTGACTTCGGCCTCATAACCCTGCACCGGGAAATCACCGCCCGGCAGATGGCTGCCCGCCGTCCACGGCCTGCCCTTGACGCCGATCGCCGCGCCGATCTTCTCCAGCGCATGTTCCGACAGACGCCGGTAGGTGGTGAGCTTGCCGCCGAAGACATTGAGCAACGGTGCCTCGCCCGCCTTGCCCTCGACCTTCAAGACATAATCGCGCGTCGCTTCCTGCGCCTTGGAGGCCCCGTCGTCGAAGAGCGGGCGCACCGCGGAATAGGTCCAGACGATATCGTCTGTTGTCACCGGTTCCCTGAAATATTCCGACGCCGCATTGCAGAGATAGAGCGTCTCCTCCTCGGAGATCTTCACATCCTTCGGATCGGCGGTGTAGTCGCGGTCGGTGGTGCCGATCAGGGTAAAATCGGTCTCGTAGGGAATGGCGAAGATGATGCGGTTGTCGGGGTTCTGGAAGAAATAGGCACGTGGCCCGTCGAATTTCTTCCTGACGATGATGTGGCTGCCCTGCACGAGGCGCACATGGTGGGCCTCGTTATGGCCGAAGGCGGAACGGATGACATGGTCGACCCAGGGACCGGCGGCATTGATCAGCATGCGGGCCTGATGGCTCTCACTCGCGCCGGTCACCGTGTTGATCGTCTCGATATGCCAGACGCCATTCTCCCGCGCACCCTTCTCCTGTCTGGCCGACACGACCTTGGTGCGCGGCATGATCAGCGCCCCCTTGTCGGCGGCATCGCGGGCATTGAGCACCACCATGCGGGCATCGTCGACCCAGCCGTCGGAATATTCGAAGGCTTTGGTGAAGAGCGCCTTCAGCGGCTTGGCGGCCGGATCGCTGCGCATGTTCAAAACCGCCGTCGGCGGCAAGAGCTTGCGGCCGCCGAGATGGTCGTAGAGGAACAGGCCCAGGCGGATCATCCAAGCCGGCCGGATGCCGCCCTTGTGGTAGGGCAGCACGAAGCGCAGCGGCCAGATGATGTGCGGGGCCATGGCCCATAAGATCTCGCGCTCCATCAGCGATTCGCGCACCAGGCGGAATTCGTAATGTTCGAGATAACGCAGGCCGCCATGGATGAGCTTGGTGGCGCCCGACGAGGTGCCGGAGGCGAAATCGTTCATCTCGGCAAGCGCAACCGTATAACCACGACCAACCGCATCGCGCGCAATGCCGCAGCCGTTGATCCCGCCCCCAATGACGAAAATATCGTGGATACGACCCATGTTCCCCCTCGTTGCACTAGGACAGCGCAACGGTCCCCCAAACCATTACGAAAGTAAGAATGATTAAATCGAAAATTTTCCGAATGTCAAACGAATGTTATTAGCCGTCAAAATCAGCGATTGGCTTTCGCCGTTTCGACCAGCACGACGCCGCTCTGTTGACAGATATTGCGGATGGAAGGTGAATCGCATTGGTCGGTGATGAAGGTATGGACCTGCGAAATCTGGCCGATCCGCACTGGCGCTGTACGCTCGAACTTGGTCGAGTCAGCAACCAGAATGACATGCCTGGCATTGGCGATGATGGCTTGCGCAACCTTCACCTCGCGAAAATCGTAATCAAGAAGCGCGCCATCCGGATCGATCGCCGACGCGCCGATCACGGCATAATCGACCTTGAACTGGCGGATGAAATCGACGGCCGCCTCGCCGACGATGCCGCCATCGGACTGGCGCACCACACCGCCCGCAATCACCACCTCGATATGGTCGATCAGCCGTAATCTATTGGCAACATTGATATTATTGGTGATCACCATCAACTCGTGATGATCGGAGAGCGCTTCGCCCACGGCTTCCGTCGTCGTGCCGATATTGATGAAGAGCGAACTGTTGTTGGGAATGAGATCGGCCGCGGCAATGCCGATCGCCTGTTTTTCGCTCGCGGCGATCTGGCGCCTTGCGTCGTAACGGACGTTTTCCGTGCCGCGCGGGAAGGTTGCGCCGCCGTGAATACGCGTCAGGAGCTGCGCATCGCAAAGATCGTTCAGATCCTTGCGGATCGTTTGCGGTGTCACGGCAAACTGCGTTGCCAGATCATCGACCAGCACCCGGCCCGACGTTTTCGCAAGCGCGACGATCTTCCCCTGACGATCCGACAGAAACATGCGCGCCCTTCCTTCGTTTCGCTTTCATCTTTAGCGAAACTTCGGTTCGAGGCAAAGCAATCGCTGCTGGTACCATCCTTGAGGGCAATCTCACCGTGCGATCAATTTGAATATGATCGAGTGCTGAAATCCCTTTGGATATTGCAAAGCTCGCCCCGCCTCTGCCTTGTTGCATGCTTAATATGACGTGCGATTCGCGGACCGCGACGGGCGGAGCACGCACGAGGGACAAAAGGAGAGTTCGATGACAGACGCCAAGAGCGGCATTACGGGACTACGGCCGCAGATTACGGTGATTGGCGTCGGTGGCGGCGGCGGAAACGCGATCAACAACATGATCGCCGAGAAACTGGCGGGTGTCGACTTCATCGCCGCCAATACGGATGCCCAGGTGCTGGCAACCTCCAAGGCATCGCGCCGCATCCAGCTCGGTGCCCATGTGACGGAAGGCCTCGGCGCCGGTTCCCTGCCGGAGGTCGGCCAGGCCGCCGCCGAGGAATCGCTCGACGAGATCATGGATCACTTGAGCGGCTCGCATATGTGTTTCGTCACCGCCGGCATGGGCGGCGGTACGGGCACCGGTGCGGCACCCGTCATTGCGCATGCGGCCCGTTCGGCCGGCATCCTCACGGTCGGCGTCGTCACCAAGCCCTTCACCTTTGAAGGCAATCGCCGCATGAAGATGGCCGAAGCCGGCATCGAGGCGCTGCGCCAGGCGGCCGATACCGTCATCGTCATTCCGAACCAGAATCTTTTCCGCATTGCGGACGCGAAGACCACCTTCGCCGATGCTTTCATGACGGCGGATCGCGTGCTTTATTCCGGTGTGGGCTGCATCACCGACCTCATCGTCAAGGAAGGCCTGATCAACCTCGACTTCGCCGACGTGAAATCCGTCATGCGCGGCATGGGCCGGGCGATGATGGGCACGGGCGAAGCCGCCGGCGAGGCTCGCGCGATGAAGGCCGCCGAAGCTGCGATCGCCAACCCGTTGCTCGACGATATCTCGATGAAGGGCGCCAAGGGCGTGCTGATCTCGATCTCCGGCGGCTCGGATATGACGCTGTTCGAAGTTGACGAGGCCGCCAGCCGCATTCGCGACGAAGTGCAGGACGACGCCGAAATCGTCGTCGGCGCGATCTTCGACCGCAGCCTGGACGGCAGGTTCCGCGTCTCGGTCGTCGCAACCGGCCTCGATGGCGTCGGCCAGGCGGCCGCCGTGCCGAACTTCGCCGCAGGACAGCTCCAGGGTCGCACATTGCAGTAAGGCGATCGGCATCGCCGCCTCATCCGCGCGAATTCTCCATGTCACACTGAACAAGAATTTGAGAGGCATGCCCACTGCCTCTCCTTATATTCTGCTTTTAAGAACCTAGGTATGGCTATATCAGGAGGGAGTAGGATTCTATCCTATCGCGTGAAATAAAGGGCGCGAGAAAGACAGGCGTGCGACTCGTGCGTTCAACACGACAGCTGAGCATCACACTGCCCGTGGAAATGGCCAATCTCGTCAAGCAGCGGGTGGCAAACGGCGATTACGTCTCAGAGAGTGAAGTCATCCGCGAAGGGCTGCGGGCTTTGCAGGAACGCGAGAACGCTGTCGAGCACTGGCTGCGCACGGAAGTTGCAGCCACCTATGATGCCCACAAGGCCGATCCCACAAAAGCCCTGCCCATCGACGAAGCCTGGAAGCGCCTGGAAGCGCGAATGGACAAAATCGACCGAGAAGAAGATTGATGGAGCGTTATCAGGTCCGCCTCACCGAACAGGCGGAGTTGGATTTGGCGCGTATCTACGGTTTCGTCCGCAAAAATCCGCATCTGCTGCCGTCGCCCACAATTACGTCGCCCGCATCAAGGCCTTTATGGATGGGTTTGAGGCATTTCCTGAACGGGGCAGCGTTCGTGATCATGTCCGGCCGGGTTTGCGCATCGTCGGTTTTGAGCGTCGCGTAAGCGTGGCATTCGTCATTGGATCGACAGAGGTTGTTGTCTTGCGCATCCTTTATGCCGGACAGCAATTCGAAAGCGGGGAAAACTAGATCACATTTTTAGGCGTCGGCCAAAAGTGTGCGTATCTTTGACTATGCCAAACAGCCTTTAGGCAGCGCTGTCCATCGCCTCGTCGGCGGCCCGCAACCCGCTTTCCCAAGCACCATGCGCCGTCGAGAAGTCTGACGCGTGCGTCGCTTCGCCAGCAAAGAACAGCCGGTCGCCGACCGGTCGGGCGAGGATGGTGCGCGCATTCGCATGGCCGGGCAGCGCATGGCTATAGGAGCCGCGAACCCAATCCATGTGGCACCAGGACGAGGCTGCGAGCGGCCGCAGGTGGCGGCGGATGTTGTTTCCCAGCAGCGAGGATAGCTGGTCGAGCGCGAAGGTGAAGGCATCGAGCAGACCCTCGCTTTCAATGACAACGGCGCCCTTGCCGCCGAAAAACCCTTCGACAACCGGGCGTCCAAGCGGCCGGATATAATAGCTGCCGGTCTCGTCGTTCCTGGCATCGCCGAGCAGATGGGTTTCCGGCTCGAGACTATGATTGCCGTAAAGTTCCATGAACAGCTTGTCGGCAAGGCCGAGCGGCAGTTGCGCTGCGGCATGAAGATGATCATCGGCCTCAGGGTCGAAGGCGATGATGCCGCGGGCGAGAACATTGGTCGAGACCGTGACGATTGCCGCACCTGCCGTGACCGGACCGCGATCTGTTTCAAGTCGGACACCCTCACCGGTCAGCGCGATACGGCGCACCGGCGTCGACAGGCGCAGGGTCACATCGGGAACGGCCGCGCCGATCAGATTTCCATAGCCTTCGTGTACCCGCCAGTTGGCATCGGTTGCGGCGTTGTCATAGGCAAGGAAATCGACAACAGACAGCCGCTCCAGCGGCGCGCCGTTCAGATAGCCGCTCAGCGACTGGCAATAGGCGTTCCACTCGCCATTGGGCTCCAGCGCGTCGGACGCGCGGTCGCTTGCCGGCGGATTGGCCCGCAGACGTTCTCCGAACGCCTCCCAGGCGGCTGCGGCAGCCGCCCGTTCATCCGGTGAAAAACCGAGATCGCGCCACTGGTTCTGCCAGGCCGTCGGTCCGCGCTCGATCGTGAAGCCGGCCTCCCGGCCGATGGCGACGAGCGGATTGCGCTCTGCCGAATGCAGCCAGCCGCAGCCGATATCGAGCGGCATGCCGGAAAGCTCGATCGTCCAGGCCCGGCCGCCGACGCGGTTGCTGGCTTCGAGAATGACGACCGAGCGTCCGGCGTCAGCCAGTTTTCGTGCCGCGGCAATGCCCGCCGCACCGGCGCCGATAACTGCCACATCGTAGTCCATCGTCACCGCTTCGCCCCACGCTTCGTCATCACCTTAATAGGCTTAAGCTTTACATCCGAGCCGCATCCGCTTCAATGCGCCCGAAAGCCTGCTACTATGCCGACATGACCTTCTTCGAAACGCTCGTCGCCCTGCTCGCCGTCGCCATCCTGCTCCTGCAGATCACCCGGCGCATGCACCTGCCCTACCCCGGCATTCTGGCTGCCGCCGGCGTCGGCGTGGCGATGTTGCCAGGCGCGCCCGTCATCCCGATCGATCCGCCGACGGCGCTTGCCCTGTTCATCGCTCCAGTCTTGGTCGACTCCGCCTATGACTTCCCGATGGGAGCGGCGCGGCGCATGCTGCTGCCGCTGATCTTCTATGCCGTCATTGCCGTTCTGGTCACGACAGGCGTCGTCGTATCGATCAGCATGCTGACCGTCGGCCTGCCGATCGCGGTGGCCGTCACGCTCGGCGCCATTGTTGCGCCGCCGGACGCTGCCGCGGCGACCGCCGTGCTTTCCAATTTGCCGGTCGATCGCCGTGTCGATGCACTGCTCAAGGGCGAAAGCCTGTTCAACGACGCAACGGCGCTGCTGCTGTTCGGAGCAGCACTCACGGTCCAGGCGCGCGGCGGGCTCGATAGCGCGACGGCGCTTCAGATCGGGTTCGCCGCACCCGGAGGCATCCTGTTCGGCATCGTCTTCGGCTTCTTCGTCTCACGGCTCCGGCCGATCACCGAAAATACGGTCGGCGGCACGCTGCTTCAGTTCGTCTATGCCTTTTCGACCTGGCTGATCGCCGAGCATCTGCACCTCTCGGCCGTGCTGGCGACGGTTGCGAGCGCCATGACGATCGCCATGCTGTCGACGGTCGACGATTCCCCGCGCATGCGGGTGCATTCCTTTGCAGTGTGGACGACTGTCGTCTTCCTGCTGAACGTCGTCGCCTTCCTGCTCATGGGGCTTCAGGCGCGCAGCATCCTCGAATCCATGTCGGCCGACGCGCTCGAGCGGTCACTGGGCTTTGCCGCCATCGTCGTAGTCGGCGTCATTCTGGCGCGTCTGGCAATGGCTTTCCTGCTGCATGCGCTCGTTATTTCGCGCCATCGGCGCGGCAATCTGCTGGCGCCCTTCAGGCACGGGGAGACCTTTCTGGTTGGCTGGTCCGGCATGCGCGGCCTCGTCACGCTCGCCACCGCCTTTGCCCTGCCCGCCAACTTTCCGGAGCGGGATCTTGTCGTGCTGACAGCCTTTGCCGTAGTGCTGGCAACGCTCGTCATCCAGGGAGCGACACTCGCCCCGATGATCCATTTCCTGAAACTCGGGCGGCAGGCGCAAGTTCATGACGAACTGGAAGCCGCAAGGCGCTCGCTTGCCGAAGCTGCATTTGAGCGGCTCGAAAAGGAAGGTGGCGCCGAGGCTGAGGCCATCCGGACGATCTGCAAGGATCACTGGACGGTGCCCTCGGACGCCGGCGAGACCTCGCCGCTCGTGCGCCGCCGCAAGCTGACGATCGCCGCCGTGATCGCCCAGCGCCAACGTCTCGAAGAGTTGCGCGATAAGAACAAGATCGGGCCGACGCAATATCTCGAATTGCAGGAAGATCTCGACTGGAAGCAGCTCTCGGTCGGCACCGATGAGGATCGGCGCATTACCGAGAGTTAAGGCGCGGCCGCCTGATGACTTGTAACCGTCCCAGGCAAAGCCTATATAGTCAACATAGTCATTCAGGTCAGGAGATGCGCGATGCGGCTATCACCACACGACGGTGCAAACTGGACCGTTGCCGGCGCGAAAGCGAAACTCTCCGAAGTCATCGACCGCGCGCAATCCACGCCGCAGACGATTACACGGAACGGTAAGCCAAGCGTCGTTGTCGTCTCGGTCGAAGAATGGCAGAGGAAAACTGCACGTAGGGGTTCGCTTGCGGCGTTCCTGATGGAATCGCCGCTGCGCGGCGCCGACCTCGACTTGGAGCGTCGGCGCGACGAGCCTCGTGATCTGTCGCTGTGAGGCTCCTTCTGGATACCAATGTTTTGTCCGAAGTGACGAAACCACGCCCTGAAATCCGTGTATTGGAATGGCTGGACGAGCTCGATGAAGATCGTGCCTTTATCAGCGTCGTGTCGATCGCGGAGATTCGCCGCGGCATCGTCCAGATGGACTACGGGCGCAAGCGGGATGCGCTCGCTGAGTGGCTCGCCAGAGATCTGCCACAACGTTTCGATAGCCGGGTCATCCCGGTAAATGAAGCTGTTGCCATCGCGTGGGGCGACCTCATGGGTCTCGCGAAGCGGACCGGCCGGGGCCTGTCGTCCATGGACGGTTTGATCGCCGCCACCGCGATAGCTCATGATCTTACCCTCGCTACCCGCAACACAACGGATTTTGAGGGACTTGGCGTCGAGATTGTCGATCCGTGGACCGTGTAAATTGCGTTTCACTTACTGGGATGCCGTGCCACCGGCTTTAACCGATCGCCTTACAGCGAATCCATAAGTCGGCCACGGGAATCAAAAGTCCGGCGCGTTGACCTCAGCGAATGCTGAACGGGAAATATTTCGCGTTGATCGTGTCGTAGGTGTCGTTGGTCTCGATCTCTTCGAGCGCAGCAGTGAGCTTGTCCAGCAACGGCTTGTCGGTCGGCTCCGACGAGGACCGGCGCATTACCGAGAGTTAGGGTAGACTGCAGAAGGGGCGACCTGTGCATTCGCCCCAATACTGCATGCGATCCCCGTCAATGTCCGCAGCAACTGCCGCTGGCCTTATCCCCCTGATCGGAAGCGGCCGAGCCGTGGTTGTCACGGCTGTGCTCGTTGCGGGCAGCGGGGAGGTTCATAACAATGTTGCTGTCGAAGAAACCGTTCGGCTTCAGGGTAAAGCCTGCATATTCCACCGGCATGATCGGAAAATCCTCCGGTTTGCAGACATGCGTATGCCCGAAAGAATGCCAGAGTACGATATCGGCGTTTTCGATATTCCGGTTGTTCTCGACATATCTCGGCAGCCCGTCTCCACCTGCATGCACATTCGGATAGTCGCCGGAGGCATATTTTTCCTTCGCGTCGAAAGCCGTCACCCAGATGTGCTTCTTGGCAAAGCCGCCACGCTGAGCAACGGTCGATCCGTCCTGGGCGAGCATCAGGGGACTTGGCATGACGACCATTTTATAGCCGGGCGCATTGCCCACGGAATTATGCTCGTTGGGATTCTGGACCTTCCAATACCGGCCGGTCTCGCCATTGGCGACGGCGGGACTGTCGAGCTCCCGTTTCAAGATTTTCGTCTTCGTATCGAAGACATTGCCATAGGGATTGTCCTCGCCCCATGGACGTGGCTGGAACTCATGCTCGGTAACGGTATTTCCGCCGCCATCGATATCCATGTGCAGGCGTGCATTGAAGAAATGCTGGTGGGTCGGGCCGCCGAGATTGTCGTCAACCATTCCTCCCCAGGCATATTTCTGGCCGCTCGCCACGGCCGCGGTCTGGATAATACCGGTCAGCTTTGCTTCGAGCTGGATGGTGCCATCCTGATAGAGATACCAGTAGAAGCCGTAGTCATAATTGCCGACGGTCGCGAAAAATGAGATGACGAGACGGCGCGATCTCCTCACTTCAAAAATGCCGTTTCTGAACTCGTAGTGCTTCCAGAGGATTCCAAAATCCTCCTCATGCATGCAAACGGCGTTCTTCATCATCACCGGCTGGCCGAAATCATCCGCCGACGGGATATCGAAATAGTGTATCTGGCCAAGGCAATCGCAGCCGAGCTCAAGGCTGTTCGCGAGCCGCCCCAGCCCATATTCTCCGGCGTCGAAAGCGCTCTTCCAATAGTGGTTGGCGGTCGGATCGGCATAGGGCACGACCATTTCGGTCACCGAGGCACGGAAGATCACGGGACGAAGCTTGCCGCCATTTTTAATCCCGAGCTCATGCAGGACGAGACCTTCGCGAGGCGTAAAACCGACACGAAACGACCAGTCCTGCCATTGCACCGTCCAGCCATCGACCGAAAAGCTCGGTCCCTGCGGCTGCACGATGTTGAGCGGCTTTACATCGTGGCGAACATCGGGAAAGGACTCCTGTCCGTAATTCCGCTTCTTCCTCGGCACCGGAATGACGGTCTCGTCGTCGACGAGATCGACCACCTGATTGCTGATCAGGTCGACAACGGCAACGACCCCTTCGATCGGATGGGCGTAGCCATTGTCGCGGATATCCTCGCGCCAATAGGAGACGGCGCGAACGATGCGGGCGCCCTTTTCAAATTCCCGTCCAAAAAAACCCGAGGAAAACGGGTCGATCTGGACCAGCGGAATATCCTCCTCGGTGATGCCGCGCTTCTTGACCGCGGCAATCCAACGGGGGTCCGATTTGACTGTCGCCTCGACTGTCTCGAACTCGCAAAGCATGACGGGTGGCTGCCCGTAAGGTGCTGATTCAAGCGGCAGCCTGTTGTGCTCGACAACAGTTTTTTTCGACAGGTCGACGATCGATTCATGGACCTCACCCGAGCCGGAATCCAACGAGAGGACAAATGCCAGCCGGGGAAGCTTCCTTCCGTCGTGATGCTTGGCCATGTCGGATTTGGTCGGCTCCTCCAGGCGAATGATCGGGAAGCGGATCGATTGCGGCAGTTGCTTTTCGTCCTTCAGAATTGCGACGGCTTCCGAGATCTCGGTCAGGCTCAACGGGTCGAGCGGATAGGCGAGCGTTTCTGCAACGGCGTCCATTGTCAGTCCTTCATGTGCTTTGGGTGGTGGGCAGTGCGCATCTGGCTGCACACTGCAGGGCTTAGCCGTCAGCGGCCGGAGCAGATATCCATTTCGGGCATACGATCACCATGGATGCAGAAGACGGAGCAAAAAGCGTGTGCTTCTGCCGCCATCAGGATTGTGGCGATGGTCAAAGCCATCACGGTGATCAGCGACATCCGGTCGACGAGGGTCGAAGGTTGCAGTCTCGTCATTCGAATGCCTTCCCGAGCGAAGCATAGAGTTCAGGCTTTACGGTCCTGATGCGCACCGCAAAGGCGGCCCCGATCAGGCCGGCCAGCACCACCAGCAACGGGAAGGACTTCACGATTACGCTTTCCGATCCCGACAGGAGCGGCAGGTTGATGATGACGAGGACGATCGAGCCGAGGATACCGAGCAGCGCCAGGACCGGTGCCACAGTTGTGGTCCACAGACTGTAGCGATGCGGCAGTCCCCGGAAGAAGAGAACGATGGCCACGCAGACGAGGGCCTGGACAGCCAGGATCCCGAGAACGGCCAGAGCGGACATCCAGGAAAAGACGACCGTATAGGGATCGGCACCAGCTGCGATGAAACAGACAAGCGCGAGGGCGGCAATGGCGCTCTGGATGGCACCCGCGATATAGGGCGAACCGTGGACCGGATGGACCTTGCCCAGAGCCCGGACGACGAGCCCTTCGCGGCCAAGCGCGTAGAAATACCGGTTCAGCGTGTTGTGGAAGGACAGGATGCAGGCAAAGAGGCTGGTTATCAGCAGGATATTCATCACCTGCGACGACCATTGCCCGAGGACGGCGTCGGCGGCGACGAAATAGAAGGTTTCCAGACCGCTGCCGGCAGTCGCCTGCACCTTCGAAGGACCATAGAACTGCACGATGGCCCAGGTCGACAGCGCGTAGAAGACGGTGATCAGCAAAACGGCGGCATAGGTTGCGCGCGGGATCGTTTTTTCCGGGTTTTGCGCCTCTTCTCCGAAGATGGCAGTCGCCTCGAAACCGATGAAGGAGCCGACCACAAAGACGAGCGCGACGCCGAGACCCGGCGAAAATACGGTGGTCGGGCTGAAGGAGGAGAGGCTGAAACCTTCCGGCCCGCCGCCGGTCAGCAAAATGCCGATATCGAGAAGCAGAAGGATAGCAACCTCAGCCAGCATGCAGATGCCAAGGATCGTGCCTGAAAAGGCAATGTTTCGCTGGCCGCAAAGATGGACGGCCACGAGTGCGGCAAAGGACCAGGCCCACCACGGAAGCGTCACGATCGATGCCACGCCGCCGCTCATGAAGACACCGAACAATCCGTAGATGGCGATCTGTACCGACGAGTAGGTCAGAAGCGCCATCAGCGCACCGCCGACACCGGCCGGCTTGCCGATACCCTGCGTGATGTAGGTGTAGAAGGCCCCCGTCCCGCCGACATGCCGGCTCATCGCCGTGAAGCCGACCGAGAAGATGAGATAGAGAATCCCCGCAAGGACGAAGGCACCCGGTACACCGGGTCCATTGCCGAACGCGAAAGCGGCGGGCGTCGCGCCGACAACGGCGGTGAGCGGCGCTGCCGCTGCCACGACGAAGAAGACAATATGGGCAAGGCCGACGGAGTTTTTCGCGAGGCGATCGGGAGGATTTCCCAAAGTGGTGTGCGTTGTCATGAGAACCCCTGTTTTTGATTTTCATCAATACGGTAGCCACGGTCGATTGGCCTCAAAATTGCAGTTCATGCCAATGAATCGATAATTCGCGCCATCACTGGCGGCGGGGAATAAAAACATGTCATCTGCCCAGCAAACCGGCACGTCCGCGCAGATATTTGCTTCAATTCGTGCCTCTGTGCTGCTGCCGCTCATCGAGCAAATCGACCGGAAATCCGGCAAGGCGGACGTTTTACTCGCCCTTCATGGTCTTCTGCGCAGCCAGCTTGACGATCCCTATGCCATGGTCCCCATGAACCGATATGTGGCGATCTTCGAAGATGCGGCATCAATCGTCGGAGATCCGATGATCGGCGCATTGCTTGGAACCCTGTTCAAGCCGAGCGATATCGGCCCGATCGGCGTGCTGTTTTCGATATCGGGCACGATCCGTACCGGCTTCGAACGATTGGCGAAATATGTGAACACCGTCCAGAGCGGCACCAATTCCGGTATCTTTCAGGAAGACGGCAATCTGGTCTGGAGCTACCGCCTCGACGATCCCAGGCTCTGGCCGAGACGGCAGGACAGCGAGTTCACGCTGGCCGCGTCCTGCCAGCTCGTCCGTGCCTGCTTCGCACGCGGATGGAGACCCGTCGAAGTCCATTTTGAACATCGGTCGCCTCGTGATCCGACGACCTTGCAACGAATTTTCCGGGCTCCCTTAAAATTCGGCGAGTCTGCCAATCGCATCGTGGTTTCGGCAGAAGACGCACGCCGCGTCTACCGGCAGGAGCAGCCCGACTTGGCGGCGGTCCTGGAGCGCCATATCGCGGATCTGAGCGGCAAGTTGTTGCAGTCGGTCTCGACCGTCGATCATGTGCGATCATTGATCGGGATCTATCTGGGACACAAACCCATCACGCTCGTCGGGCTTTCGCAGGAACTCAGCCTTTCGCCGCGAACCTTGCAACGGCGCCTCTCCGAGCAGGGGACGTCGCTGAGGGATCTGATGCGGGAATACCGCCAAAGTATCCTTGCGCTGCAGAAACAGAGTGGCGCAGTCAGAATGAAAGAGCTTGCGCAAGTCCTGGGTTACGCGGACGAAACGGTGCTGTGGCGCGCCCGCAAACATTGGGGAAACACGCCTTAGGCGGCAAACAATGCTGCGGCAGATCCATAGGGCCAGCCGCAGGGATCAAGGGAATTCGGCCCGGCGCCCTCAGCGGATACTGAACGGGAAATATTTCGCGTTGATCGTATCGTAGGTATCGTTGGTCTCGATCTCTTCGAGCGCAGCATTGAGCTTGTCCAGCAACGGCTTGTCGGTCGGGCGCACGGCGATGCCGGCTCCATCACCGAAATATTCGGTGTTCTTGATATCCTTTCCCTTGAATTCGCAGCAGCCGCCCGCCTTGGTGTTTGCGAGCCAGTCGTAGACCGCGAGCTTGTCTTCCAGGATGATATCGACCTTGCCGTCGGCAAGGCCCTTGTAAAGATCCGGCGATGCATGGAACACGGTCGTCGCAACACCCCCATAGAACTTCCTGGCGTAGGATTCCTGGGAGGTTGCTGCCGTCACGCCGAGCCGCAGTTTCTTCAGATCATCGGGTGACGTGCCGGCAATGTCGTCGTTTTTGCGGGCGATGAAGACCGTCGGGCTGTCATAATATTTCTGGGTGAAGGCAACCTTTTCTCGCCGCTCCGCGCTCATCGACATCGACGAGATGATCGCGTCATATTTGTTGTCGAGCAGGTTCGGGATCATCGCCGTCCATTCCTGGATGACAAATTCGCACTTCAATTTCGCGGTTTCGCAAAGGGCCTTGGCGATATCCACGTCGAACCCTTGAAGCTGATTATTGGAATCGAGATAGTTGAACGGTGGGAATGCGCCCTCAACAGCTATGCGGATGCTGTCGTTTGCTGCAGCCCGGACAACGGCAGGCTCAAAAATACCGACCGCAACAGCGGCCGCACAAGCAAATGCGAAGAAATTCGAACGATAGAGAGATCCTAATCGCAACATATCAATCACCTTGATGTAGAGCTCGATCGCCAACCTTGCATCGGCAAGCGTTGCGCAATGAGCAGCCAATCACAAAACGATTAAAAAGCTCATCATTTTGGGCCATTAATTTTGATGCTGCTTGAAAAGCATTTTGTAAACAATCGCGGTCAGTATCAGGGCGTTCGGGAGAAGACTGCGTGCCTGCTGATCCGTCTTTAAGATTATTCGCTCACAGAGCGACCGGGACATCGTCCGGGTCGATACTGGTGCTGCTTGCGATTAGCGGTCTGGCGATTCTTGGCCTGGTGTTCCTGGCTGCTATCTGGGCCGGGAGGGAAAGCGACGCAGCCGCCCTCGATCGGCAGCGCCAACTCGTCAACAGCCGCCTCCTGGATCAGGTCCAGCGCGTATCGCAGGACATCCAGCTGATGGGCGCAGGTTATGCTTCGCTGCTTGTGGCGGATTCGGCGACGGCCAGCGACAAGAGCGAGCGCGCAGGCGCGACATCCGCCGCGACATTCGGCAAGATCGCGACAACGGTATTCGGCTACAACGCGGCATTCCTCGTGACCCCGGCAGGTGAGCTTGCTCTACAGTCCGATCCCGAAACGAAACGCCGCTTCAAATGGGTGCGTCCGCTGCTTCAGCCGATGATCCAGGATCTGGAAGCAACGCACCATGGTGTCCCGCAGGGGCCGAACTCCGATCCGGAACCAAGCCGCGTGGAGCTGATGCGGCTTGAGGGCCGCCCTTCGGTCGCCGGCGTCGTTTCAGTCACGGGTTCTTCGAAAATGGATCCGCAGGAAGGAAATGACGGCAACAGGCTCTACCTCGTGGCGTTCCGCTTCCTCGACGGTGTCACGCTCGATACGCTGAGCCGCGAACAGGGCTTGGCCGGCGCTCGTTATGCCCGCACCGCGGATCAGGAGCAGAACGAAGTCGCGTTCGAAATCGAAGCAACGGCGTCAGGCGACCCTATCGGCTTCATCATCTGGAGGCCGGATCTGCCGGGCTCACGCGTCATCGGCCGGCTTGTTCCCGTGCTCTCCGTGGCCGGCCTTGTCATCGCAGGCCTCTTCTTCGCCCTGATGGGTCGATTGCGCGGCAGCCTCAGAGAACTCAGCGCCAGCGAACATCATGCGCGGCATCTTTCGCTGCATGACGTATTGACGGGCCTGCCGAACCGGGCGCTCTTTGCGGCCCGTTTCGAGCAATGCCTTGCGGCCATGAAATCGCCCGGCGAGCGCGCCGTCCTTGCCCTTGTCGATCTCGACAAATTCAAGGAAGTCAACGACATTCATGGGCATGCCGCCGGTGATGAGCTGCTGCGCGGCGCCGTCGGCAGGATGAATGCCCTGATCGAATCAGGCGACACGCTTGCAAGGCTCGGCGGCGATGAGTTCGCCCTACTTCTTCCCGATGTCAGGGAGGGCGACGATAGCTACATCCTCCTCTGCAACGCCATTATCGAGGCCCTGAGCAAGCCCTTCCAGCTTCGTGGCGGCGACGTTGTCGTCCGCATCGGATGCTCGATCGGCATCGCTGCCTTTCATGACGCGGCCCAGGCAACGAGCGAGATTTTGCGGCGTGCGGACGTCGCCCTTTATGAAGCCAAGACCAACGGGCGCGGCCGCCTGATTGAATATGATCCTTCGCTGGATCACCGGGTCGAGGCACGGGAGAATCTCAAGAGCGATCTTCGCCTCGTGCTGGAAGATCGTACGCATCCTTTCGACAGCGCGGAGAATGTGCGTTCAAAGGATCCGGGCCATCTGGAGGTCTTCTTTCAGGGCGTGCATCACGCTGACGCGCATGGAAAACTGTCGGGTGCAGAGGCTCTCGTGCGCTGGCGCCATCCGATCCAGGGGCTGCTGTCACCGGACAAATTCATCCCGATCGCCGAGGAGGCCGGCATGATCGACCAGCTTGGCGAATGGGTGCTGAGGAACGCCGCAAAGGCGGCCACGAACTGGCCGGCCGACATGTCGGTCGCCGTCAACGTTTCGCCCTCGCAAATTCGGCATCGGGACTTCGACCGCCACGTGCTCTCCATCCTGACCGAAACCGGCCTGCCGCCATCGCGCCTCGAGCTGGAACTGACGGAAGCCGCCCTCTTCAACATCGACGAGACCGCACAAGGCACACTCGGCAGACTTCGATCCCAGGGGATCCGGATTGCGCTCGACGATTTCGGCACCGGCTTTTCTTCGCTCAGTCACCTCATTCAGTTCAACATCGACCGCATCAAGATCGACCGGTCCTTCGTGCGGTTGCTGGGAACACAGGCCGAGGGCGCTGCCATCATCTCGGCAATCCTGGGCTTGAGCCGCACGCTTGGAAAAGCAACCACGGCTGAAGGCGTCGAGACCGAAGGGCAGAGAGACTTTCTCGTCGCGGCCGGATGCAACGACCTGCAGGGTTTCCTGTTCTCTCGCCCCATGCCCCTGGCTGAGTTCCTCTCTTCGTTGCGCTCGACGGAAGCGGTAAGGTCAACAGCGGTATCCTCGTCGCACGGCTGACGGCCAACCCTCACTGTCGCCTGCCGATCATCCAGACAAGATAAGGCGCTCCGGCGAAGGCGGCGAAGAGGCCGAGCGGTAGTTCGTAGGGGAAGGTCACGTTGCGCGCGCCGAGATCGGCGATCACCATCAGCCCAGCACCTATGACGGCCGAAGCGAAAAGCCTGCTGCCCGCTTTTTCGAAGCCGGCGCGGTGAGCAATATGCGGCGCTATCAGGCCAACGAAGCTTAAGGGACCGACGAGGAGCGAGGCAGCCGCCGTGGCGATGCCCGCCGTCAACACCATCATTGTGCGGGCGCCGACCAACGGTAGCCCGAGCGCGAGCGCGGTCGGCGTACCGAGCGGCAAGATGGTCAGCCAGCGCGTGAAGATCAGGCCGATTGCGAGGATGACGATGGTAAGGCCGGCAAGAAAGGCCGCCGTTTCCGGCGTGGCGGCCGCGGCCGAGCCGCCGAGCCAGGCGAGGATCTGCCAGGCGCGCTGATCGCCGACGGCAAGAAGAGCGCTCAGGATCGCCGAGCTGAAAGCACTGACGGAAATGCCTGCGAGCAACAGGCGTTCGGGCGGCAGATGCCGGCGAGCGGCAAAAAGCGCGACGATGACCAGCACGACGATCGCGCCGCCGCCAGCACCGACGAAGAGCGCGGGCGCGCCGGCATCGGCTGAGAAGCTTAAGGCAACGGCATAACCGACGCCGGCACCACCGCTGACACCCAGCACTTCAGGGCTTGCCAACGGATTTCCAGTGAGGCGCTGCAGCATGGCGCCCGCCATGGCGAGCAGGCCGCCGGCAGCGGCCGATACCACCAGACGCGGCCAGCGCGCGGGGAAGAGTTCCCAAAAAAGATCACCGCGCAGCAGCGCCCATCCATCGGGCAGGCGCGCAACGCAGAGTGCGGCCCAGACGAGGGGCGGCAATAGGCAGAGGATAAGGGCGAGCCGTGACAGGGGCGCCCGTGCGACAAGGACGCTATCGGGCGGCTGCGGCGGCTCGACGGCGCGCACCTTCGGCAGCAACCAAAGCAGCAGCGGTCCACCGACCAAGGCCGTTACCGATCCCGTCGGAAAGGTCTCGCCGGCGGAGGAGGCGATGAGTTGCACGACACCATCGCAGAACCAGAGCAACAGGCCGCCGGCAATCGGCGAGAGAAACAGGATGCTGCGTGTGGTGCGCACACCGAGCAGGCGCACGAGCGCGGGTGCGGCAAGGCCGACAAAACTGACGAGGCCGACGGCGGCGGCAACGCTGGCGCTCAACGCCACCGCAACGCTTGCGACGGCAATGCGCGTGCCTGCGAGTGCCACGCCCAGTGACCGGGCGCTGCTGTCGCCGAGGCCGAGCAAGGTGAGCGGACGCAGGAGCAGGAGCGTGACGGCGAGGCCGAGCAGCAGCTCGAGGCCGAGGGTTGTCGTCGTTGACCAGTCCTGCTGGCTGAGCGAGCCGCCGTTCCAAGTCACCAGCGACATCAGATATTCGCCCTGCGAGAGCGTCATCGCCGCCGAGAGCGCACTGCAGGTAATGCCGACGAGCAGGCCGGAGACCGCCATGGTGATGGGCTCGAAGGCGCGCCGCCAGCCGAGCAGGAAGACGATAGCAGTGGCTGCCGCCGCACCCACGAGCGCCACGAAAGCGCGGTAGCCGTCGAGCATTTCGGGAAAGAACAGCGTCGCCGTGACGATTGCAAGCTGCGCGCCGGAGGAGACGCCGAGCGTCGAGGGATCGGCGATGGGATTGCGCAGCAGACGCTGCAGCAGCGCGCCGGCAAGCCCGAGCGCGGCACCGGCGAGGATCGCGACTGCCCCACGCGGCAGGACGGCATAGGCGAAAATGATCTGCTGCGTCGTCATCTGCGCGGCATCAAATGGCAGAGACGGCCAGTCGGCAAAGGGCAGGTGGTTCAGTGCTGTCAGAAGAAAGAGGCCGGCGGAAACGGCAAAGACTGAGAGCGCGGCAAAGAGTGCGGCGGGTCTGATCACGGCATCTCCCCCGACGACAGCATCGCCGTCTTGAAGAGCCGGGTGAAGCGGGCGGCTGCCAAGATGCCGCCATAGGGATTGATATTGGCGAGCATCAGCACGCGGCCGTCCCGTATCGGCTGCAGCGATTGCCAGATCATGCTGTTCTTCAGCCCATTGCGGGCCTCGACCGGGATATCGGAGATGATGACGATCCTCGCATCCGGCTCGGCAGCGAGATTTTCGATCGGCACCGGAGCGGCGAACGTATAGCGCGAGCGATCCGCCCAGGCATTCGGCAGGCCGAGACGGCCGAGGATATCGCCGAACATGCTGTCGGCGCCGAAGACGCGCACATGCCTGGCGTCGCCGATATTGACGAGATAGGTCGGCCGCGAGGCAAAACCCTGCAGACTTTCACGCGTCTCCTCAATAAGGGCCGCCTGTTGCGCGACCACCTCGCGGCCGCGGTCCTCAACACCCAGTTCCCTGGCAAGGGCCGAAACGGCATCGACAGCCTTCTGATAGGGCGGCTCACCCCTGTTATAAAAGGGCAGCGACAGGACAGGCGCGATCGCACGGAAGCTCGCCTCGAACCTGACATAGAAGGGCGAAATCAGGATGAGGTCCGGGCGCAGCAGGCGCAAAAGCTCGAGGTTCGGCGATCCGCGCAGGCCGAGATCGGCGACGCTCTTGTCCAGCACCGGCTCGACCGCATCCTTGCGGAACTGCACGAGCTCGGTCGCGGCGATCGGCATAACGCCGAGTGCTACAAGCGTTTCGAGCATCGCCCAATCGATCGCGGCAATGCGCTTTGGCGGCGATTGGCGCGTCTGCGCAAAGGCTTTGCCGGAAGCAGCGAAAGCCGCCAGCAGGGCAAGTGCCTGCCGACGGCTGAAGCCTTGTCCCTGTGCCGCTCGATAGTCTCTCACCATTGAAAGGTCAGCTTGCCCATCACCGTTCTGCCATCGCCATAGGTGCAGCCGAAAGAGCTGCAGCTCGCAACATAATCCTTATCGGCGAGATTCTTGAAGTTCAGCGAGGCCGTCATATTGTCCTTCTTATAGTGGAGAGCTGCATCGAAGAGGGTCACGGCGTCAAGATCGAGCGTGTTCTTGATATCGCCATAGCGCTGGCCGACATAACGCACGCCGCCGCCGAGACCGAAGCCTTCGAGCGTCGTATCCTGGGGGAAGGTGTAGTCCAGCCAGAGGCTTGCGGCATGTTCGGGCACATTGTCCGGGCGCTTGCCATCATCGACACCGCCGACGATTTCGGCCTGCATGTATGTGTATGCGGCGCGCAGATCGAGGTCGTCGGTGAGGCTCGTGACACCTTCCAGTTCGATGCCCTTGACGTCGACTTCGCCGATCTGTCCGGTCGCCGTGCCGCCGGAAGGTAGAGCAAAGGTCGTCAACACATTCTTCTGCTTCAGATCGTAAGCGGCAACGGTGAAGAAGCCGTTCCAGCCCTCCGGCTGATATTTGACGCCCACTTCCACCTGTTCGCCGGTCGTCGGCTGCAGTGGTCCGCCGGTTGCAGGCACCGGCACCGGCTCGAAGGAGGTGGCATAGCTGATATAGGGGGCGATGCCATTGTCGAAGACATAGCCGAGGCCGGCCCGCCCGGTCGGCTTCTGATCGTCCTTGTCGAGAGGGCGCGACACGCCGTTCAGCCGGTTGGTCGATGTTCCCTCTGTGCTCGCCCAGTCCTGGCGAAGGGCTGCCGTTGCGCGCCAGTTCTCATAGGCCAGCTCATCCTGCACATAGATGCCGACCTGCGTCAGGGTGGAATCGACATAGGTGCTGAGCGTCGGCGCAATCAGATTGACCGAGCCATAGGCCGGATTGAAGGCATCGAGCGGTGTCGCCCGCCAGAACTGCGTGCCGACATTGTTGCTGTAATGGCGGTAGTCCAGACCGAACAGCATCTTGTGCCTGATATCGCCGGTGTCGAATTCCGCAAGCAGGTTGTTGTCGACGTTGAACGTGTTCAGCAACTCATCCTGGATGGTGGCATTGCGGTTGATCGTCCGACCTCCGGTAAGCCCCTGCGTCGACATGCCGAGCGCCTGATAGTTCCAGTCGAAATTCTGGTAGCGGAAGTTCTGGCGGAAGGTCCAGGTATCGTTCAGGCGGTGTTCCAGCTCATAGCCGATATTGCTCAGCGTCCGGTCCGACGTGTCGAAGCTCTTGTCGCCGACGAAGAAATCCCGTGACAGGCGATTGGCGTCCGATGCGTTGAGCGTGAGTTGCGGCGGCAGGCCGGACGGCGTGCTCGGATTATCGTGCTGGATGCTCGTCAGGATCGTCAGCTTGGTGTCTTCATCGGGCTGCCAGGTCAGCGCCGGGGCGATGAAATAGCGGTCGTTGTCGAATTCATCGACCTGTGCCGAGGCTACTCTTGCGAGGCCCGTCAGGCGATAGGCGAAATCCGGATTGCCAGGCATGATGTCGCCGAAATCGAAATAGGTGCCGTAAGTGTCATAGCTACCGACATGCATGCCGACTTCGCCGAAACGCTCGAAGACCGGCCGCTTGCTGATGAGATTGATCATCCCGCCGGGATTGCCCTGACCGTACATGACCGAGGCCGGCCCACGCAGCACTTCGATGCGCTCCAGCTGATAGGGATCGACGGCCGGAGCGCCTGCTGTCCGCATCATGCGCAGTCCGTTCAGAAACTGCGACTGGCGGCTGTCGAAACCGCGGATGCGCGGGGAATCGAAGCGTGGATCGGCGCCATAGGGCTCGCCGACGACACCAGGCACATAATCCAGCGCCTGGCCGACGGTCTCGACGTCCTGCGATTTCAGCTGATTGGCCGTCAGTACCGAGATGGATTGCTGGGTTTCGAGAAGCGGTGTGCCGGTCTTGGTCGCGGTCGCGCTGGTCCGGGCGACGAAACCTTTCACCGGAGCCGTCGGATCCTCATCCTCGGCACCGCTGATGACGATCGGGGCGAGCGTGGTCGGATTAACGTCCTGGGCAAACGCAGACAGCGGCGCCAGAAGCGCGCCCGCGAGAGCCGTAGTCGAAGCGAAATTGCGCAAGCGAAGAGAACCAGTCATCGGGAGCCCGTTATATGCCGTAAAACTGGATTTTTATAATCATGTTATTTTTGAGAGGTCCAATAAACCGGGCTCGAATTTTTCATAAGCATGGATTATGAAACCGGCGAAACGTCATAGATCTGAATTCTTCTAGGAGAGCGTGATGGCGCTGACCGACCCCGGCTTCGAACTCAGGCATCTGAGGTATTTCGTAACACTGGTCGAGGAGCGGAATTTCGAGCGCGCCGCCGCCCGCCTCGGCATCGCCCAGCCGGGCCTCAGTCAGCAGATCATGAGCCTGGAGAGGATCGTCGGTACGCCGCTGCTGGACAGGAGCCGTCGTGCTGTCCAACTCACGCATTCGGGCGAGATCCTATTCCAGGAGGCACGCAAGGTCCTGGCCCAGACCGAAGCGACGGTCGCCGCTATCCATCGCGCGGGCCGCGGGGAAAGCGGGCGCATCTCGATCGGCTATGTGGCGTCTGCCGCCTATTCCGGCGCTGTCGTCGGCTCCATCAAGAACTTCAAACGCGATTACCCCTATGTCGAGGTCGAGCTGCAGGAAATGGAGCTGCGCCAGCAGCTGCAGCGCATTGCCGACGGCCTGCTCGATTTCGGCTATATCCGCGCGCCGGCGCCGATCCCGCCGGGTGTCTCTGTGCAGGTCGTGTTGCGCGAGCCGCTGGTTGCCATGGTCCCCGCTGACCATGAATTTGCAGAACGCCCCATCGATACGCTTGCCCGTTTGACGAGTGACATATTCATCACCCCACGCCAGCCGCCGGAAGTCGGCTTTCACCGCAACACATTGCAGGCTTGCCGGGAGGCCGGGTTCGAACCATCCGTCAAGGCGATCGCGCACGACTTCACCGAGATCGCCGCTCTCGTCGGCATCGGCGTCGGCATCGCTCTCGTGCCGCAATCCATGAGCCGCGTGGAACTGCAGGATATCCACTACAGACCGCTCGGCGGCGTGACCGTGACGTCCGATGTGGCAATCGCCTATCGCAAGGGCGAAGGTTCGCCAGCAACCAAGGCCTTTATTGCCCGGTACCGCGAGCAGCTACTGTCGTCTCGCGATAAAAGCCGCAAAACGCAATTTTCGGACTGAACTCGGGCCTCATTCCGCTTTCATGCGGACTTCGGGGTCCGATGGCATCGATCGTCTATCGGCGCGTCTCTGGTCGAGGCTCAGGACGGCTCGGTTGCGCCTGATAAGTCGATCGCACCTCGAAGCTTGGAATATCGCCTGAAGTGATCTACATTATCTGACAAAACCATCTACATGGGGCCTACGATGGCGATCAATGTCAACAATACAGAGGCGGATGCCCTTACGCGCGAATTCGCCAGCATGGCGGGCGTCAGCATTACCGATGCGATCGTGATTGCCATGAAAGAAGCAATCGAACGCCGCATCAAAAGAGAGAGTCCAACCGAGACAGCGGCCCGCTTGAGGGAAAAGCACGGCATTTCTCTAACCG
>Ga0209758_1000779_pt1 | contig 45780 bp, 48 predicted proteins | sample AraplaMF_Col_mMF_FD_184258 | JGI IMG/M metagenome (GOLD analysis project Ga0209758, IMG submission 184258) | Arabidopsis root microbial communities from the University of North Carolina, USA - plate scrape MF_Col_mMF (SPAdes) (version 2) | ecosystem: Host-associated > Plants > Roots > Endosphere... | reverse complement strand
GACCAGCGACTGCCCGGCCAGCCGCGACTATTCCAAGGCCTATCTGCGCCACCTGTTCAAGGCCGAGGAGATCCTGGGCCAGGTGCTGCTGTCCTGGCACAACATCGCCTTCTTCCAGGCCCTGACGTCGGCCATGCGCTCGGCGATCGCCGAAGGCCGGTTCGAGACCTTCCGCCGGGATTTCGCGGCAAGGCAGCGGGGCGGGTAGGGCGGCGGACCCATCACCGACGCGCGTGACGACAGGGTGATGGGGTGGACGCCCCCCGACGGCATCTACGTGCCAGAGTGAGGTGTGTTCTGCTCACTCGAGGGAGGCGCCCATGGGCGAGATTACCATCATCGGGCTGGATATCGCCAAGTCAGTGTTCCAGGCCCACGGAGCCGATGCCGCCGGCTCGGTCGTGTTCCGCAAGAAGCTAGGGCGAGGCCGGCTGCTGGCGTTCTTCGCCGGCCAGCCGCGCTGCGTGGTGGCCATGGAGGCCTGCGCTGGCGCCCATCACTGGGCGCGCGAGCTGGAGGCGCTGGGCCACACGGTCAAACTGATCCCGCCAGCCTATGTGAAGCCGTTCGTGAAGCGGCAGAAGAACGACGAGGCCGACGCGGAGGCGATCTGCGAGGCGGCCCAGCGGCCGACGATGCGCTTCGTGCCGGTCAAGAGCCGCGAGCAGCAGGCCAGCGGCGTGGTGTTCCGCGCCCGCGACCTGCTGGTGCGTCAGCGCACCCAGATCATGAACGGCCTGCGCGGCCACCTGGCTGAGTTCGGCTATGTCGCACCCAAGGGGGTGATGTACGTCGAACGCCTGGTCGCCGAGGTCGAGGACCCGCAGAGCCAGTTGCCACCGGCAGCCCGTGTCAGCCTGCAGGTCATGGTGCGGATGCTGGATGCGCTCGAGACGGAGATCGCCAGCCTCGATGCCGAGATCGCCCGACGCTCGAAGGAGGATCCCGTCGCGCGCCGACTGATGACGATCCCGGGCGTTGGCCCGATCACGGCCTCGGCCCTGGTCGCGCTGGCGCCGGGAGCCGAAGCCTTCCGCTGCGGGCGAGACTTCTCGGCCTGGCTGGGCCTCACGCCGGTCCAGCGATCGAGCGGCGGCAAACAGAAGCTGGGCCAGATCACCAAGGCCGGCGAGCGAACTTTGCGACGATTGCTGGTGATCGGGGCCAGCGCGGTGATCAAGCAGGCGTTGATCCGCGGCGCGCCGCCCGGATCGTGGCTGGCGCAGATGCTGGCCCGCAAGCCGCGGATGCTCGTGGCCGTGGCGTTGGCCAACAAAACCGCGAGGATCATTTGGGCGCTGCTGGCCAAAGGCGGCGTCTACAGGGCTCCGGTGCTGGCGACCTGACGGCCGTTGGCTCCAGAGGCGTCGAAGCGTAGTCTGACGACGGAGGGCATGGCGCACAGTCGGTGAGACGGGATCGGGAAAACCAGGGCTTTCCACCGTGCCTTCGAGCACGCAATGGGTGATTTGGACCTGATCCGCGAACTTCCATACGGGCCAGCGCTCAAGGGCGCGCAACAGGCCGGACAGATGGCAGCATCCGATCAGGCGTCAGAGCTTCGAAATCCTTCTTGCGCTGAAGGGGGCGTCCACAGATGGGAAGCGGACTGCTCGGACCTCCGAGAAGGGTGGAAGCCGGTCCTAGCCAAGAAGGTTCTGCGCCAGTAATCTCGGCACATGGAACGGCAAGGCTGGGGTGAGATCAAAGAGGGCGCGGGAGCGCCGCTAATCCGTGTGCTAGCCGAGCGATACGGTCAGCCGACCATAGTTCGGATGGCAGACGGCTCCGAGTTTACCGTCGTTGATGGCACCGGTTGGGGTCGCGATTGCGGCGATCTGTGGGAGCACGTCACCGCCGAGACAAATGACGGGCGCATCGAGTTCTTCTACATGTCGGATGTCGAAGCTCTGCTGGAGCCCGGCAATCGCGCGGTGTTGATCAGCCAAATGCCGATGCCGGGCGAGACCTGAGAGTCGGACTGTCGTTGATCGGCGGGAGCATCACGCCAGCATTCGGACATTCGGCGGCGCTCCCAACCCGCGGACCTTCCCAAGTTCGGGAAGGGGGGAAGGCGGACGGTGCGGGCACGTTAAGCGCCTCGCGTGCGGCTTTGTCTGCCTTTCTGGGGCGCGCGCATTGCTGGGAGAACGGCGAGGATCAGCAATGCTATCGCGAGCAAGGGAACGCTAAGGCAGATTACGGTCAGGACGTTGGTGCCCACACTTTCACTCGTAGGCTGCCGAGGGGCAAAGCCTGACCACAACAACCATACACAGCCTAGGAGGCTGAGTGACCCCAGGCCGCGCAAAGCTGCGACGTTTCGGTGGCTCCGGACGGCAGCCCTTCTCGCTATCAGAGCGCCGGCAACGAGGGTGATGAGAGCCAACGGCACCCCGGCGAACGCGAACACCATTTCAGGATAGGTCTCGTTTGGTCGCCCCATGAGTTCCCAGGCGAGCGGCGTCGCCGCGAAGATGGTCATGAGGGGGAGCAGCACGCTCCCAAGCAGAACCAGACCAAATTTCGCTAGCATTGCCGCCCCACATCGCCGCTTTCCAGATCATAGGTCATCTTGCAAAGGCGCGTGCAGGTCGTGTGAAGGGCAGGTCCGCAACGGGTCGAAAAGCGAACTTCACGGCGCCCCAGCAAGCCGATATTCCCGTTGGCGCCCGGGCAAGGCCTCCCGTCGGGCAAGCGCGGAACGGTAGGCGCGCCGCGTGGCGCCTCAAGCGCCCGCTCGGGATCGATGTCGGTCGTCGGCTCTTTCCTACCAGACCTTATAGAACGGCTTTTTCTTCTTCTTGGCCGGCGGGGGAGCCGGCTGTTCGGGCGGCGCCTCGATCGCCGGCGCGTCGGCCACGGAGCCATCGGCGGCGGGCGCCTCGACCACCGGCGTGTCGGCGGCCGGCTCGTCCTTCTGCCAGGGAAAGCGTTTCTCGACGATCGGCGCGGCGGGCTTGGCCAGGTGCTGGGGCGTGGCCGGCGGGTCGCAGCCGCGCGCCTCGCCCAGGCCCTTCAGATAGGCGCGGCGGATCGCGCCCGAGGCCATGGCGCTCTGCACCAGCTTGTCGTGCTTCTCGGCGCCGCTCAGCTTGCGGACCCACCCGCGCATCGGGATCAGGTCCTGGGCGGCGCTGGCCATGGCGCCGAAGGCGGCCGAGCCGGCCATGCGCTTGCCGCGATCCATCAGGTCTTCGTCGTCCTCGGGCGGGCGTCGGTCGACGTCTTCGCCCAGGGCCAGGTCCAGCGGCGTGACCATCATGATCAGGGTGTCGCAGCTGATCTTCTTGCCCGGCGGGCGGGCGTAGGGATCGGCCATGGCCTCCAGCAGGACCGGCGGGATCTTGGTGCGCAGCAGGTTCATGTCGCGCAGGGGCGCGCCGGCCGCGCCCGTGATGCCGTCCTTGTTGGCGTCCGAGGTGGTCTGGATCTTCTGCGGCGGGGGCTCGGACTTGGACGCGCAGGCGGCCAGCAGGGGAACGGCGACGGCGAGAAGCACGAGACAGCGCATGCCGCCAGCCTAACGCCAGGACGAGGCGTTCGTCATCTCCCCCTCCGCACGAAAGCGCGCTTGCGAGCCGAGCATGCCCCGACTATGGTCCGCGCCGCTTCCACCGGCCTCCCGCCGTGTCGATGCGGGCCGGTAGCTCAGTGGTAGAGCATTCGACTTTTAATCGAATGGTCCTGGGTTCGAATCCCAGCCGGCCCACCAATCCTCCTTGAAATCATGGACTAAAATCACCGCTTCGGCGGCGTGGACGGCGCCTTGTGGCCGCGCCCGTCCTGAGCGCGAGCGGCGCCGTGGGTCAGGCGCGAACGGCGAATCGAGTCTCCGCACGCGGAGCACGCCTTCGGCCGCCGATCGCCGCGCGCGTCCAGAAGAATCACGGGCCCCGCCAGTTGCACGCGACACTGAAAGTTGAATCGTCTAGCAGTGTCATCGGGGCAATGCGGAGTGAGCGTTTGACGGCGGGGGCTGGTGTGGATCGCAACGCGGCGTCGCCGGGTTTCGACGGCGCGTCGGACGCCTTCACGCGCGCCCACCAGGCCCTGCTGCGCGGCAAGGACCTGCAGTTCGAGCCGACCGCCGCGCCCAAGCCGCCGGACGTTCCCGACTGGCTGCTGGCGCTGGGCAAGGTGCTGGGGGCGGCCGCGCCCTACCTGACCTATGTGTTCTGGGGCTGCCTGATCCTCGGGGCGGCGGTCATCCTGTATTTCCTGGGGCGCGAGCTGATCGCCACGCGCTGGCCCTCGATGAAGCCGAACAAGGGGCCCGTCCTGGGCGACGAGGCCTGGCGGCCCAGCGCGGCCAAGGCCCGGACGCTGCTGGAGGACGCCGATCGCCTGGCCGCCGCCGGCCGCTTCGCCGAGGCGGTGCACCTGATCCTGTTCCGCAGCATCGAGGATATCGAAGGCAAGCGTCCGGACCTGATCAAGCCGGCCCTGACCAGCCGCGACATCGCCCAGCTGGACGGCGTGCCCGAGCGCGTGCGCCGCACGTTCAGCCAGATCGCCCGGGTGGTGGAGCGCAGCTTCTTCGGCGGGCGGCCGGTCGGCGCCGACGAATTCGCCGCCTGCCGCCAGGCCTACGAGGGCTTCGCCTTCAACGAGGCCTGGCGATGAGCGACGCACAGACCACGCCGGCGACGGAGATCCCGCGCGACGGCGACAAGGGGCTGTTCTCGCCCAAGGTCGTGCTGGGCATGATAGTGGCCGGGGTCTTCGCCTTCTCGGCCTTCGTGGTGCTGTCGACCTACGCGCCGGACCTGCAGTCGGGCGACAACGGCCGGGCCCACGCCCTGTCGAAGTCGGCGATCGGCTATGGCGGCATGGTCCGCCTGCTGCGGGAGATGGGCGAGCCGGTGATCGTCAGCCGCCGCGACCTGCGTCACGAAGAGCCGGCGCTGATTATCTTCACGCCGGAATCCAGCCTTTCGCGCGACGCCTACGTCAAGGCGGCCCAGCTGTCGTCGCGCACCCTGGTGGTGCTGCCCAAATGGACGGGCGGGCTGGATCCGCGCCATCCAGGCTGGGTGGGCGGCCTGGAGCCCGTGGAGCCCAAGAACCTGGCCGGGCTGCTCAAGACGGTCGGCCTTCCCAAGGCCTCGACCACGATCGACGCGGGGACCGCGCCGCAGAGGCTGACTGGGGCGCCGGGCGGCCTGGCCGAGGGGCTGGTCCTGGACACGGGTCCGATCCGGAACCTGCAGACCCTGTCCGGTCCCGGCCTGGCCCCTGTGCTCACCGACGCAAAGGGACGGATCGTCCTGGCGCGGCGTCTGCCGACCGAGACCTATTTCCTGGCCGACCCCGACCTTCTGAACACCATGGGGCTGAAGGACGTCCGTACGGCGCGCGGCGGGGTGAGCATCCTGCGGGCGCTGCGGGACGACGCCGCCGGCGGCGGACGCGCCTTCAGGGAGGACCGGGGCCGGACCATCGCCTTCGACGTCACGCTCAACGGCTTCTCGCGGTCGCAGAGCATCCTGAAACTGGCCTTCGAGGCGCCGTTCGTCGGAGCCACCCTGTGCCTGGTGGCCGCCGCCCTGCTGATGGGGCTGCACGCCGCCGCCCGGTTCCGCGCCGTGCGGCGCGGCGAGCGAGCCCTGGCGCTGGGCAAGGACGCCCTGATCGACAATTCAGCCGGCCTGATCCGCATGGCCCGGCGCGAGCCCGCCCTGGCGCCGCGCTACGCCGAATTGCAGCGCGCCGCCGCCATCCGGGCCCTGGGCGGGCCGCGACACGGCGGTTCGCGCCTGGAGGGCCAGGCCCTGACCGATTTCCTGGACCGTCAGGGCCAGCGCTTCGGCGCGGCCGACAGCGCCTCGCACCTGGACGAGGAAACCCGAACGGTCCGTTCCCTCGGCGACCTGATGAAGGTCGCCGTCAAATGGCATCAGTGGAGACTGGAGATGACCCGTGAACGTCGCTGAGGTGCAGGCGCTCGCCGGCAGGATCCGCGAGCAGACCGCCAAGGCGGTGGTCGGCCAGAACGACACCATCGACCTGATGCTGACGGCCCTGTTCGCCGGCGGCCACGTGCTGCTGGAAGGCCCGCCCGGCACGGCCAAGACCTTCCTGGCCCAGTGCTTCGCCCAGGCGGTGAACCTGCAGTTCGGCCGCATCCAGTTCACGCCCGACCTGATGCCGGGCGACATCCTGGGCGCCAACCTGTTCAACTTCCAGACCAGCGCCTTCACCCTGGTCAAGGGGCCGATCTTCTGCGAGCTGCTGCTGGCCGACGAGATCAACCGCACCCCGCCCAAGACCCAGGCGGCCCTGCTGGAAGCCATGCAGGAGCGCAACGTCACCCTGGACGGCGAGCGCCATGCGCTCAGCGACCGCTTCATGGTGGTGGCCACCCAGAACCCGCTGGAGCAGCAGGGCACCTATCCGCTGCCGGAGGCCCAGCTGGACCGCTTCCTGTTCAAGCACGTTCTGGCCTATCCCAGCCTGGCCGAGGAGACCGCCATCGTCGCCAGCCACGGCGGCCGCACGGGCCAGCCCTCGCCGGAAGCGTTCGGCGTCGAGGCGGCCGGCGACACCGCCACGATCGGCGAGGCCGTGGCGGCGGTGGCGACCGTGCGCCTGACCGACGACATCGTCCGCTACATCGTCGGCGTGGTGCGGGCCACCCGTGACACCGGCGAGCTGTCGGGCGGGGCCTCGCCGCGCTGCGCGGCCATGCTGGCCGTCGCCGCCCGGGCCCGGGCCGCCCTGGAGGGGCGCGACTACGTGATCCCCGACGACGTCAAGGCCCTGGCCCTGCCGGCCCTGCGCCACCGGGTGATCCTGTCGCCGGCCGCCGAGATCGAGGGCCGCAAGGTCGACGACGTCGTGCGCGGCCTGGTCGACCAGGTCGAGGCCCCGCGATGAGTCTCGTGGCGAACCGGGCGGGCTAGGGGCGGGACGTGCGGATCTATCCCACGGCGAGAGCGATCTTCCTGATGGTCCTGGGCGCGCCCCTGGCCCTGGCGGCGGCGCTCGTCTCGGGGCGGCTGTGGCTGGTGGGACCGGCCTGGATCGCCCTGGTCGCGGCCCTGCTGCTCGTCGACGCCCTGCTGGCCCCCGGCCGGCGCAGGATGCAGCTGAGCCTGACCGCGCCCGGCTCGATGTCCAGCGGCGCGACCGGGCCGGCCCTGCTGCTGGCGGCGTTCCCGCGCGGCGTGGCGCCGGGGAGCGTGGAGTTCGCCATCGACCTGGACGATCGGCTGGCGGCCGAACCCGCCCACGGCCGGGCCCGGACCCACGAGCGCCAGGCCGCCCTGCCGATGGATCTGACGGCGGTCCGGCGTGGCGAGGGCAGGGTGCACCGCGTCTCGGCCCGCTGGCGCGGCCCGCTGGGCCTGACCTGGAAGCAGCGCGACGACGCCCTGGACCGCGTGATCCCGGTCACCCTCGACATCGCCGGCGTCAAGGAAGAGGCCCTGCGCCTGTTTTCGCGCGACCCGTCGGTCGGCCATCGCCTGCAACTGGACCTGGGCGGCGGCAGCGACTTCCACGCCCTGACCGACTTCCGCCCCGGCATGAACCGCCGGGCCATCGACTGGAAGCAGTCGGCCCGCCACGGCGCGTTGCTGGCCAAGGAGTTCCACGTCGAGCGCAACCACCACATCGTCGCGGCCATCGACACCGGCCGGCTGATGAGCCAGGCGCTGCTGGGCCGGCCGCGGCTGGACCACGCCCTGAACGCCACCCTGCTGCTGGCCTATGTCGGCCTGAAGATGGGCGACAAGGTCGGGCTGTTCGGCTTCGACGCCAAGCCGAACATCTCGAGCGGGGTCACGTCCGGCCCCAACGCCTTCGTCGCCCTGCAGCGCCTGGCCTCCAGGATCGACTATTCGACCGAGGAGACCAACTACACCCTGGGCCTGACCCAGCTGTCGGGCCAGCTGTCGCGGCGCTCGCTGATCGTGGTGTTCACCGACATCGCCGACTCCACCAGCGCCGAGCTGATGCTCGAGAACGTCGGCCGCCTGCTGCGCCAGCACCTGGTGCTGTTCGTGATGATGCGTGACGAGGAGCTGGAGGCGATCGAGCGCAAGGCGCCCGAGACCGCCGACGACGTCTCGCGCGCCGTGGTCGCCGCCTCGCTGCTGCGCGAGCGCGACGTGGTGGTGACCCGCCTGCGCCGCATGGGCGTGGAGATCGTCGAGGCCCCGGCCGACCAGGTCGGGCCGGCCCTGCTGGCGAGCTATCTGGACCTCAAGCGCCGGGACCTGCTCTGATGGCCGAGCTGCACCTGAAGAGCTACCGCTTCCGGGCCGAGCGCGAGGACGACTGGCGACGGCTGGAAAAGCTGCTGACCAAGGTCGGCAAGGGCTCGGCCAAGGCGCTCAGCGACGAGGAGCTGCTGGCCTTGCCGGTGCTGTACCGCCAGGCCCTGTCGTCGCTGTCGGTAGCCCGCGCCACCTCGCTGGACCAGGGCCTGGTCGACTATCTGGAGAGCCTGAGCACCCGGGCCTATTTCCTGGTCTACGGCACGCGGTCGAACTTCGTCGAGCGACTGGGCGGCTTCTTCGGCCATGCCTGGCCCGATGCGGCCAAGGCGCTGTGGCGCGAGACTCTGGCCAGCTTCCTGCTGACCCTGGTCGGCGTGCTGGCGGCCTATTTCCTGACCGTGCACGACCCCGACTGGTTCAGCGCCTTCGTGCCGGGCGACCTGGCGGGCGGGCGCGGGCCGACGGCCTCGGTCGAGGCGATGCGGGCCACGCTCTACGACCACGGCGAGCACAAGGGTCTGTCGGTGTTCGCCGCCTTCCTGTTCACCCACAATTCCGGCGTGGCCATCTTCGCCTTCGCCCTGGGCTTCGCCTTCTGCCTGCCGACCTCGATGCTGATGGCCTACAACGGCGCGATGCTGGGAGCCTTTCTGGCGGCGTTCGCCATGAAGGGCCTGGGCTTCGAGGCCGGCGGCTGGCTGGCGATCCATGGGGTGACCGAGATCTCGGCGGTGATCCTGGCGGGCGCGGCGGGCCTGCGGATCGGCTGGACCCTGGCCTTCCCCGGCGACCTCTCCCGCCCGGCGGCGATGACCCAGGCGGGCCGGCAGGCCGCGACCCTGATGGGCGGGGTCGTGGTCATGCTGTTCTGCGCCGGGATACTGGAGGGCGTCGGGCGACAGGTGATCCAGAACGACTTCGCGCGCTATGGGATCGGCCTGGCCACCCTGGTCGCCTGGCCGGCCTATCTCTACCTGCCGCGCCGCCGGAGCGTCGCCGGATGAGGGCGGCCCGGAAGAAGGCCAAGGCCGTCGCGTCGTCGGTTGTCGAACCGGCGGCCGACGGCGATCGCCGGGCCCGCTCGCTGGTCACGCCCGAGGGCGTCGACCTGAAGCTGCGCCTGGGCGACGCGGGCGAGCGCGCCGGGGCCCTGCTGATCGACCTGCTGATCATGGTGGGGGCGCTGGTCGCCTTCGCCCTGCTGGCGGGACTGGCGATGATCGGTTCGAAGGGCAAGGGCGGGGAGGTGATCGGCACGGTGGCGGTGCTGGTCTTCTTCGTGCTGCGCAACCTCTATTTCGTGCTGTTCGAGCTGACCCCGGGCGCGGCCACGCCGGGCAAGCGGGCCATGGGCCTGCGCGTGGCGGCCCGCAACGGCGGGCGCCTGACCGCCGACGCCATCTTCGCCCGCAACGCCATGCGCGAGATCGAGCTCTACCTGCCCCTCAGCTTCCTGGCCGTGCAGGGCGACCAGGTCGGGGCGTGGATCAGCCTGGCGGGCCTGATGTGGTGCGCCGTCTTCATGCTGTTCCCGCTGTTCAACCGCGACCGCCTGCGGGTGGGCGACCTGGTGGCCGGAACCTGGGTGGTCAAGGCGCCGGCCCGCAAGCTGGCGCCCGACCTGGTGGAGACCTCGCGGCCCTCCGTGGGCCGCTTCAAGTTCACCATGGCCCAGCTGGACGCCTATGGGGTCAAGGAGCTGCACGTGCTGGAGGACGTGCTGCGCCGCTACGAGACCAAGACCATCGCCCTGGTCGCCGCCCGCATCCGCCTGAAGATCGGCTGGAAGGCAGCCCCCGACGAGTCGGACGGCGACTTCCTGGCCGCCTACTACGCGGCCCTGCGCGGCCGGCTGGAGTCGCGGCTGCTGCTGGGCAAGCGCCGCAAGGACAAGTTCGACAAGAGCTAGGCGAAGACCTCGATCAGGCGATCCGTCGGCGTGCCTTCCTTGTTCAATCGGAGCTCCTGGTAGACCGCCACGGCGAAGAGGGCGCTGGTCAGGCCGGTCAAGCTCTGCAGCGCCGGCGAGGCGATCTGAGTGACGAGGGCTATGTCCAAGGCTCCGGTGATCAAGCCGATCAGCCATGTGGCGAGCCACCCGGCCAGGCCGATCGCGACCGACAAGCCGAAGATATGACCCTTGGCGTCGCCCGTCAGCGTGTTGCTACGGCGAATCGCCTCCATCACACCGAGACGTTCCGTCATCATGGCCGGGACCACGACCAGCCAGGCCATGGACAGGATGACGCCCGGGATGACCAGCAGGATGAAGCCACCGGCGATTCCCAGGCTTGTGACGAGCCCAAGCGCCGCCAGGGCGACATAGTCGCTCAAGCCGCCGAAACGATCCCGTGCGCCATCGCCATTGGGCATTGCGTGGCGCGTGACGACCGCCTGGAGCGCGACCAGGCCGAGCATGGATGTCAGGACGGTGGCGACCAGCAGGAGCCAGCCGTTCAACGACGTGAAGGTCGCTTCCGGGGTCGAGAAGTGCGTGTTGATATAGTTTGCGGCCGCGTCGGGCAGACCGGCAAAGACGATGGCCCACAAGACAAGCTTCAGAGGCGCGCGTTTCAGAAGCGCCAAAGCGCCCTTGAGGACGCGCCCGGCCTCGAACCGCCCATGAACGGCAATCTCGGTCATGACTAATCGAACACCGAAGCGAGCGCCTCGGGACCCACGCCTTCGCGCGAGCCGCGCAGCTCGAAATAGAGCGTCGCCAGGCCGGCGGTGCTGATCAGGGTGGTGATCGTCGCGACCAGCGGATCGGCGACCAGTTGGACGATGTTCATGGACTGGGCGACGCCGTCCACCGAAGCGCCCATCGGCAGGCTTTTGCCCAGGGCGAAGGGCGCGAAGGCCGCCAGGATCACCGCGTTCAGGACCCCGGCCGCGATGGCGTAGAGCACGAACAGGCCGAAGATCGGCCAGCGCCGCCCGCGGGTCAGGTCGCGGCTGCGGGTGAAGGCCTCGAACACGCCGATCTTCTCGACCACCTTGGCCGGGACGGCCGCCGACCAGGCCACCATCAGGATCAAGCCCGGCACGATCAGCAGCACCGTGCCGATCGCCACGCCCAGGCCGGTCAGGATGGCCAGGCCGATCAGCGGCAGGCAGTTGCGAACGCCGACCTTCAGGCTGTCGCCCAGCACGACGCGTCGGCCGTTGAGGTCCGTCACGGTGGCGTGGACGATGGCCGCTTGCAGCACGTAGGCGGCGGCCAGCATGACCAGCCCGCCGATCAGCGCGCCGCCGATCCAGCTGGGCTGGAACGTCGGGGGATCGTCGGGGAAGCGCAGGTTGAAAAGGCCCACCAGCAGGCTCGGCAGTCCGCCCAGCAACAGGGCCAGCAGGACGAAGGGAACGAAGTTGCGGCCGATCACCGCGAAGGTCCCGGAAATCACCCGGCCCATGTCGAAGGGGCGCGACCCCACGGTCGTGTCGGTCATTTTCTGGCGAGTCCCCCAAGCAACCAGCCTGTTCGACCATGCGGCGATTGGCGTGTCCATCGCCGGCGCGTCTATCCCCGCGAACGTCGAAACGATGTCCAAGGAAATCAGCGGGCTACAGGAAAACGCAGGTTTTCTACGCTCACCCCTCCAGCCCGACCGCATAATGCTTGCACCTGAAGGCAGGGGAGGGCGCACGTACGGCGACCGATGCGGCCTTCGGGGGTGGACGAGCGGGAAGGCTTGTCCGCCGCGCTTCTTCGGAAGCATCCCGGGTCGGTCCGCGGCAGGTTCGCCTCCGTCGCGACGAAGCTTCGGCGCCCGGGACAGGCGGATCAGGCCGGCAGGCCCGGGCTGAAATCGCCCGGGCGGTCCAGGACGCGCCAACGTCCTGCCCGTCGGGGGCCTCCATCGGAGCGGGTTAAGAATCCGCGACCCGAAGGCTTCCGGATAACGGCTCCACGCGAAGCGCTCGGACTTCGTCGAAACGGTACACATAACTGCAAATCATCCGGGCGAGGCCCGGGCGCTTCGCACCCTTCCCACCAGCTCAGCGGGTTTCCGCGTGAGGTCACACCGACTTGCCCCCACCTGACCGCTTCGCGGTCTGTCCGCCCCCGGAGGGGGCGGAGCCGAGGCTCTTCCCCCTCTGGGCGAAGACGATCGCGAAGCGATCCGTAGGGGGGCAGCGGCGCCGGCCCTAGGCGAAGCGCAGGTGGCTCAGGGTGTCGCCGCGCAGGCTGGCGCGGATGCGGCGGCCGAATTTCGGGATCGAGGTCAGGCGGGCCACCATGTCCGCGTCGCCGGCCCGCTCGAAGGCCCGGGCCGCGGCGGTCCACAGGGCGGTGGTGACCGGATGCGGCGCCACGATCCCGGCGGCCAGGCCCAGGGCCAGCAGGGTCCAGGCTTCCAGGCGATGGGTCAGGCGGATCATGGCGGAAACCTTTCGAAGGGAAGGGAGAAGGGCCGCCGCCCCGGGGGGAAAGGCGGCGACCCTTCTCGGGCCGCGAAACGGCCGCAGGGGACGCCGTTCCGCTGCACACACCTTTGACGACTGGCGGTCGATCAATCCAATTGATCGTTTTTCGGATCGAGATCGGAAAGCTCTATGGCCTCGGTTCGACGCGGTTGCGCGAGGCGGGAGCCGGGGGCTAAGCCTGCGGCATGAGCGCTCCCGACACCGCCATCCTGCCCGACGCCGCCGCCGGCAACTGGGTCGACCGCCATGCGCCGCCGGCCCTGCGGCCCTGGCTGAAGCTGGGCCGGTTCGACCGGCCGGCGGGGATCTGGCTGCTGATGCTGCCGGGCTGGCAGGGCATCGCCCTGGCGGCGGCGAGCGAGGGCAAGTGGCCCAATCCCTGGCTGCTGCTGGCTTTCTTCGTCGGGGCGGCCCTGATGCGGGCGGCCGGCTGCGCCTTCAACGACATCGTCGATCGCGACTTCGACGCCCAGGTCAGCCGCACGGCGATGCGCCCGATCCCGGCCGGCCTGATCAGCGTCGGGCAGGCCTGGGCGTTCCTGGTCGGCTGCTGCCTGGTCAGCTTCGGGATCCTGGTCTGCCTGGGCTGGCTGGCCATCGGCCTGGGCGTGGCCTCGCTGGCCCTGGTCGCGGCCTATCCGTTCATGAAGCGCATCACCTGGTGGCCCCAGGCCTGGCTGGGCCTGACCTTCAACTGGGGCGCGCTGCTGGGCTACGCGGCGGCCGCGCACCGGCTGGATGGGTCGGCGGTCCTGCTCTACGCCTCGGGTCTGTTCTGGACCCTGGGCTACGACACGATCTACGCCATCCAGGACATCGAGGACGACGCCCTGGCCGGGGTGAAGTCGTCGACCCGCCGGCTGGGCCGGCACGTGCAGAAGGGGGTCCTGGCCTTCTACGTCGTCTGTTTCGTGCTGGTCATGGCGGCGGCCTGGGCCGGGGACCTGGGGCCGCTGTTCCTGCCCCTGGCCGCCCTGGTCGCCGTCCACCTGTCGCGCCAGGCGGCCCAGGTGCGCCTCGACGACCCGGCCGGGGCCCTGGCCCTGTTCAAGTCCAACGCCCAGGTCGGCTTCGTGCTGTTCCTGGCCTTGGCGGCGGGGATGTGGAAGCCGCCGGGGCTGTAACCCCCTCCGGCCCTTCGGGCCACCTCCCCCGGAGGGGGAGGATCAGAACGGCCCGTTGCGATAGATCCGCTCCAGGCCACGCTCCAGCTCGGCCAGCCGGCGGTCATAGACGCGGTTCAGGCAGGCGCGGTTGGCCCCGCAGCTTCGGCGGTCCCTCAGCCACTGCTGCTGGGCGTCCATCAGCGCGCCCCGGCCGCCCATGGCCAGGGTGCGCTTGTTGACCGCGTAGAGCACCGACATCCGCACGTCCTTGTCGTTCAGCGGCCGGTCGGCGCAGACCGCCTTCTCGTCCGGAGCCCGGGCCCGGCCGCAGTCGAAGCTGGCCGCGTGGGCGACGGCCGGGAGGGCGAAGGCCAGGGCGAGGGCGGTGGGAAGCAGGCGCATGGCAGGTCCTTCGAAGCGGCGTGACGTCGGGTCATTCTGTCAGCCGGACGCTGAACGTGGCATGATGGTTCCATGGCCGTCGCGTCCCGCATCAAGCCGCAGGAGCTGTTCACGCCGCAGGAATGGGCGCCGCTGTCGGCGCGTTCGTCGTGGCGGGGCCTGCTGATGGTCGCCCACGCCTGGGCGGTGATCGTCGCGGCTGGAGCGATGTTCGTCCTCTGGCCCAATCCGCTGACCTACCTGCTGGCGGTGATGCTGATCGGGGCTCGGCAGTTGGGCCTGGCCATCCTGATGCACGAGGCCGCGCACGGCGGCCTGCACCCGAACCTGAAGGTCAACGACGGGGTCGGCGAGTGGCTGTGCGCGGCCCCGACCGGCGCGTCCCTGGCCAAGTACCGGCCCTATCACCTGACCCACCACAAGTACGCCCAGCAGGCCGAGGATCCGGACCTGGTGCTGTCGGCGCCGTTCCCGACCACCAGGGCCTCGCTGCGCCGCAAGATCGTCCGCGACCTGACCGGCCAGACCTTCGTCAAGCAGCGGTTCGGCCCGCTGGTGGGCAAGCTGAAGGGGGCCAAGGACCAGGGCCAGCCGAAGGGCGCGATCTTCGGCGGCGAGGTCGCGCGGCAGAAGCCCTTCCTGCTGTGGAACCTGGGCATCCTGCTGGCGCTCTCGGCGATGGGCCTGTGGTGGGCCTGGCTGGCCCTTTGGATCGTGCCGATGGCGACCTGGTTCCCTCTGGTCACCCGCCTGCGCAACATCGCCGAACACGCCCTGGTGGCCAGGGACGAGCCCGACCCGTTTCGCCACGCCCGCACCACCCACGCCAACTGGATCGAACGGGCCCTGGTCGCGCCCTACCACGTCAACTTCCACGCCGAGCACCACCTGTTCATGCACATGCCCTGCTGGAACCTGCCCAAGGCCCATCGGCTGCTGGCGGCCAAGGGGCGGACCGCGGGCATGCTGACCGCGCCGGGCTATCTGTCGGTGCTGAAGGCGGCGTCCAGCCGGGTCCCGGCTTAGGCCTCGCGTCCCGGGCCGGCGGGTGCTCTAAGGCCCCATGATCGAAGCCTCCCTCGCCGGCCGCCGCGCCTTCATCCTGAAGAACACCCGGCTGCAGGCCCCGCCGCACACGCCGGAACTCCAGTTGCACCTGGCCGACGAGATCACGCCGATCTGGACGCTGACCGAGGAGGCCCTGGCCGAGATCGGCCTGCCGCCGCCGTTCTGGGCCTTCGCCTGGGCCGGCGGCCAGGCCCTGGCCCGCTATGTGCTGGACCATCCAGAGGTCGTCGCCGGCAAGCGGGTGATCGATTTCGCGTCCGGCTCGGGCTTGGTGGCGATCGCGGCGATGAAGGCCGGGGCGGCCAGCGTGCTGGCGGCCGACATCGACGTGTTCTGCGAGGCGGCGATCGGCGTCAACGCGGCGGCCAACGGGGTCGAAGTCGCCTTCACCGAGATCGACCTGCTGGACGCTCCGCCGCCGCCCGCCGACGTGCTGCTGGCCGGCGACATCTGCTACGAGCGGCCGATGGCCGAGGCGGTGATGGCTTGGCTGGGCCAGGGCCGGGCCGCCGGGGCGGCCGTGCTGATCGGTGACCCGGGCCGCACATATTTCCCCAAGGCCGGCCTCGAGAAGCTGGCCGAGTACCAGGTGCCCACCACGCGGGAGCTGGAGGACATGGCCGTCAAGCGCACCAGCGTCTGGACTCTGTCCTGACCGCGACCTAGAACATAATATGAACAAATAGGGAGCCGCGACCATGCGCGAAGACGGCAAGATCGACTATATCGAGTGGCCCGCCGGCGACCTGCCGGCCACCAAGGCCTTCTACACCGCCGCCTTCGGCTGGGCCTTCACGGACTACGGCCCGGACTACGCGGCCTTCGAGGGCCAGGGGGCCGACGGCGGGTTTTGCACGCCGCAGGAGGGCTCGACCGACCGGCCGCTGGTGGTGCTCTACGCCCACGACATCGAGGCCATGCTGGCCAGGGTGACGGCGGCGGGCGGCGTGGTCACCAAGCCGGTCTTCAGCTTTCCCGGCGGCCGCCGCTTCCACTTCACCGACCCGTCCGGCAACGAGCTGGCGGTGTGGAGCGAGACGTAAAAATTATCCACTCATCCCAGCATTCGCCGGAATGAGCGGTTTTGAGGGCCGACGGAAAAACCGTCACGAAACCGCGATAAATCCGTCTCCGGACGATTACGAGGCGAGCGACGGTGGACCAGGCCAGGACCTGCGGCGACTGCGGGATGTGCTGCAAGCTGATGGGCGTGGCGGCCATCGACAAGCCGGCCCACGCCTGGTGCGGCCACTATCGCAAGGGCGCCGGCTGCGGGATCTACGCCGACCGGCCCCGGGCCTGCGCCGACTATGCCTGCTACTGGCTGAACGCGCCCAATCTCGACGATCGCTGGCGGCCGGACCGCGCGCGCTTCGTGCTGCATCGCGAGGACGAGGGCCGGACCCTGGTGGTCGAGGTCGATCCGGCCGCCCCCGACGCCTGGCGCAAGGCCCCGTTCCATGCCGCCTTCAAGGCCTGGGCGGCGCGGGGCGCGTCCCAGGGCCTGACCCTCAACGTCCTGGTCGGGCGGCGCGGCTATACGATCCTGCCCGACCGCGACATCGACCAGGGCCTGGTGCGCGAGATCCCGGCATGAGCGAAGCGGCCCCCGTCCCGTCCCCCGTCCCATCCAAGTCGTGCGGCGATTGCGGCATGTGCTGCAAGGTCCTGCACATCAGCGAGCTGGCCAAGCCGGCCGGCCAATGGTGCGGGGTGTTCCGCAAGGGCTCGGGCTGCGGCGACTACGAGGCCCGGCCCCAGGCCTGCCGGGGCTTTCACTGCCTGTGGCTGACCTCCGAGAAGCTGGACGCCGCCTGGCGGCCCGACAAGGCCGGCTTCCTGATGTACCCCGACCGCGACGGCAAGCGGCTGAACGTGGTGGTCGATCCGGGCAAGCCGACCTCGTGGCGGCGCGAGCCCTACTATTCGCGGCTGAAGGCGATGTCGCAGCGCGCCCTCGACGGCTACGAGCTGCTGATCTGCATCGGCGACCGCCGGGTGGTGATGTTCCCCACCGAGGACGTCGACCTGGGCGTGCTCAATCCCGACCACAAGCTGGTCAGCGGCTATGTCGACAAGGACGGCGGCAAGGTCCCGTTCGCCATGGTGCTGAGCGACGCCTAGGGATGGTGGACGCGCCCTAGACCAACCGTTGTCATCCCGGGCGTAGCGAAGCGAAGACCCGGGACCGCCGCAAGCGCCGCGTTCACGCGTCGGTCCCGGATCGGCGCGCTGCGCGCTTGTCCGGGATGACAGGTCTTGTTCTGGCGTCCCCTCAGAACTTCGGCCGGAAATCCCGCGGCGACCAGCCGAAGTCGGTCCGCGCCGCGGCGTCGTCGAAGGTCAGGTCCTGGGCCATGCGGTCGGCCATGGTCGCCGTGGCCCCCGGATAGAACGGCTTGGCCAGGGTCAGCAGCAGGCGAAACAGCCAGGCCGGCAGGGGCAGGATCAGCGGCCGCCGGCCGAGGCCCGCATAGATCCGCTCGGCCATCGCGCGATAGGTCAGGGTCTCGCCGCCGACCAGGTCGTAGGCCCTGTTCCGCGCGGCCGGCGCCCCGGCGGCGGCGATCGCGCCTCCGGCCAGATCGTCGGCGTGCACCGGCTGGCGCAGGCCTTCGCCGCGCCCCGACAGCGGCAGCACCTTGAACCGCCGGATCAGGCCGGCCAGGCGGCTGACATTGGCGTCGCGCCCTTCGACATAGATCAGGGTTGGCCGCAGGATCGTCCAGGCCACGCCGTGCTCGGCGCAGAAGGCCTCGACCCTGGCCTCGGACTCGGCCAGGGCGCGGGCCACGGCCCGCTCGGAGGGCTCCGGCGAGTCCTGCTTGGTGAAGCGGCTGGTCGAGGAGAACGCCACCAGCCGGGTCATGCCGCGCGCCTTCAGGGCCGGCAGGGCCTCGGGCAGCAGCCAGATCGGCGACAAGGACAGCACCGTGGCGATCGGCGGCAGTTCGTCGGCCAGGTTCGGGTCGGCCAGGTCGCCGTCCACCCAGCAGACGTCGTTGGTCGGCGGGCGCCGGCTCAGCGAGATCGGCGTGATCCCCAGGGCGTTCAGCCGCGCCAGCATGAACCCGCCGATCAGGCTGGTGGCCCCCAGCACCAGGACAGGCGAGGCCAGGTCCGGTGGGCGGTCGGCCAGAGGGGAGGGGGTGTTTTCAGCGTCCATCTTCCCCGTATAGTCGCGCCGCAAGCCGCGACCCAGGACTTTGACATGACCTTCGAGGACGTGCGCGCCTTCGCCTTCAAGCTGCCCGGCGTGGCCGACGGGACGGCCTACGGCCATCCGTGCCTGAAGGCGCACGGCAAGTTCCTGACCCGCGTGTGGGACGACGGCGACACCCTGGTCTGTCCCGGGATCGGTTTCGACGAGCGCGAGCTGCTGATCGAGGCCGAGCCGGAGACCTTCTTCGTCACCGATCACTACAAGGGCTATCCCTATGTCCTGGTCCGCCTGTCGCGCGTCGACGCCGGCACGGTGGAACGGTTCATCGAGCGCCGGTGGCGGGCGACCGCCCCCAGGAAGCTGCTCAAGGCCCACGACGCGGAGAAGGCATGAAGACCTTTTGGCGAAGCGGCGCGGCGGTGCTGGTCTGGTTGGGCGTCCTGCTGCAGTTCTGGCTGATGGTCCACGGCCGGCCGCCGGCCGAGGCCGCCCACGCGATCGTCAAGTTCCTCAGCTTCTTCACGGTGCTCAGCAACATCGCGGTGGGGACGGTGCTGGCCGCCCCGGTTCTGGCGGCGGGCCGTCCGCTGGGACGCTGGGCGGGGCGGGCGGGGACCCGCGTGGCGGTCGGGGTCTACATCGCGATCACGGCAGGGATCTACCACGCCTTGCTGGCCGGGCTGTGGCGGCCGACCGGCGCGCAACTGGTCGCCGACGTCCTGCTGCATACCGTGACCCCGGCCCTGTTCCTGGCTGACTTCCTGGTCTTCCCGCCGGGCGAGGCGGCCAGGTGGGGCTCGGCCTGGAAGGCGCTGGTCTTTCCGCTGGCCTACGGCGCCTGGTCGCTGGCCCACGGGGCGGCGACGGGGTTCTATCCCTATCCGTTCCTCGACGTGGGCAAGCGCGGCTACGGGGCGGTGCTGGTGACGATGCTGCTGATGGGCGCCGGCTTCTACGCCATGACCCTGGCCTTGACCGGGCTGCAGCATCTGCAACGGCGACTGGCGCCGGCCCCCCAAGCGCCTATATCGGCCTGAGCGCCCTCCCGGAGACCCGCCATGTCCCATCCCATCCCCGACATCCGCGCGGGCGACGTGGCCATGCCGGTCATCGGCCTGGGCACCTGGCAGCTGGACGGCGGCGCCGCCCAGGCGATGGTCGAGAAGGCCCTGGAGCTGGGCTATCGCCACATCGACACCGCCCAGGCCTATCGCAACGAGCAGGACGTCGGGGCCGCCCTGGCGGCGACCGGCGTGCCGCGCGACCAGGTCTTCCTGACCACCAAGGTCTGGGTCGACCAGTTCGCCCAGGGCGACCTGCAGCGGTCGGTCGAGGCCAGCCTCCAGCGCCTGAGGGTCCCCCGGGTCGACCTGCTGCTGCTGCACTGGCCCAAGCCGAAGCCGGCCCTGTCGGAAACCATGGCGGCGCTGAACGACGTCCACGGCCGCGGCCTGACCCGCGCCATCGGCCTGTCGAACTTCCCCTCCGCCCTGATGGCCAGGGCCCAGGCCGCCTCGGACGCGCCGATCGCCACCAACCAGGTCGAGTACCATCCCTACCTGTCGCAGAAGACCCTGGTCGCCAAGGCCAGGGCGATGGGCTCGACGATCACCGCCTGGTCGCCCCTGGCCCAGGGCAAGGTGGCCAGCGACCCGGTGCTGGCCGAGATCGGCGAGGCGCATGGCAAGACGCCGGGGCAGGTGACCCTGCGCTGGCAGGTCCAGCAGGGCGTGGCCACCATTCCGCGGACCAGCAACCCGGCACGGCTGGCCGAGAACTTCGCCATCTTCGACTTCGCCCTGTCGGACGCCGAGATGGCGCGGATCTTCGCCCTGGCGCGGCCGGACGGACGGCTGGGGAACTGGCTGGACAGCGCGTTCGCCTGGGACGTGGATTAGGATCCTCCCCCTCTGGGGGAGGCGATCGCGCAGCGATCGGTGGGGGGAGTCCTTGGGCCGTCGATCCTGGCGGTGGCGAACTCCCGATCACGCCCCCCCTCCGTCGGCTTTGCCGACACCTCCCCCACAGGGGGAGGATTTACTTCGCCAGCCGTCCGTCCGTCAGCGCCGCCGGCTCGAACTTGAAGATCACCTCCGGATCCGGTTTGGGAACGCTCTTGAGCAGCTTCTTCGGGGCCGAGGCGTGCAGCAGCCAGCGCAGGATGTTCAGCCGCGCCGCCTTCTTATGGTTGGCGCGGACGCAGATCCACGGGACGGGGGTGGAGTGGGTGCGGATCAGCATCTCGTCGCGAGCCGCCGAATAGTCGTCCCACTTGGCCTGGGCCACGGCGTCCAGGTCGCTGACCTTGAAGGCCTTCAGCGGTTCGTCGCGACGGGCCTTGAGGCGTTCGGCCTGGGTGTCCTGGTCGATGTCGAGCCAGAACTTGGTCAGCTTGACCCCATTGTCGACCAGCATCAGCTCGAAGGCCGGCACGTCGCGCAGGAACTGCTCCTGCTCGTGCGGGGTGGAAAAGCCCATCACCCGCTCGACCCCGGCCCGGTTGTACCAGGAGCGGTTGAACACCACCGCCTGGCCGGCGGCGGGCAGGTGACGGACATAGCGCTGGAAGTACCACTCGCTGCGCTCGTGGTCGCTGGGCGCGGGCAGCGAGATCACCTGGGTGGCGCGGCGGTGGGCGTGCTCGGTCAGGCGGGCGATGGCCCCGTCCTTGCCGGCGGCGTCGCGGCCCTCGAAGATCGTGACGGTCTTCCAGCCTTCCTTGATGGCCTGCCGCTGCAGGCCGATCAACGCCAGCTGCAGGACGCGGAGCTCGGCTTCGTAGTCTTCGGACTTGCTCATGGCGCGAGCCTACCCCCGGATCGTTCAGTTGCGCTAGAAGAGGCGAATGATCCGTCTTTTTGTTCCGCACCCCCTCAAGATCGGCGCCGGCGTCGCGCCCACCCTCGACCAGTCGCGTTACCTGACCGCCGTGATGCGGCTCAATGTCGGCGACGAGATCCTGGTGTTCAACGGCCAGGACGGCGAGTGGCGCTGCAGCCTGGCCGAGGCCGGCAAGCGCGGTTGCCTGTTGCGCGCCGAAGCCCAGACCCGCGAGCAGGACCATGCGCCCGACCTCGACCTGGTGGTCGCCATGGTCAAGCGCGGACGGGTCGAGACCATCGTCGAAAAGGCCGCCGAGCTGGGCGCGCGCCGGGTGCGCCTGACCCAGACCCGCCGCACCAATGTCGACTTCCTCAAGCTGGGGCGCCTGGACGCCATCGCCATCGAGGCCGCCGAGCAGACCGGCCGGCTGGACGTGCCGGTCATCGACGACCCGCAAAAGCTGGACAAGATCCTCGACGCCTGGGATCCGGCCCGTCGGCTGGTCTTCTGCGACGAGGGCGGCGACGCCAGAGGCATGATCGAGGCCCTGGCCGGAACGGGCGCGCCGGCCGCCATCCTGATCGGCCCTGAAGGCGGCTTCGCGCCGGAGGAGCGCGAGAAGCTGCGCTCGCTGCCGTTCGTCATCCCGGTGACCCTGGGCCCCCGCATCCTGCGCGCCGACACCGCCGCCATCGCCGCCATGACCCTGTGGCAGGCCGCCGTCGGCGACTGGCGCTGACCGAAACCGAAAAAGATCACGAGGAAAGCCGCATGGCTCGTTCCCGTCGCGAAGCGCTGTTGCTTGGCCTGGCTTCGGCCGGCGGCCTGGCCGCGCCGGTCCAGGCCGCGTCGCGCGAGGCCGCCTGCGGGCCGGCCGCGAAGGATCCGACCTGGCGCGCCGGCGTCGAGGGCCAGAGGCGGGCCGACCTGGGGAACGGCCTCTACCGCAACCCGGTCCTGTCGGGCGACCGTCCCGATCCCAGCGTCCTCAAGGACGGCGAAGACTATTACGCGGTCTTCTCCTCGTTCCTCTACTATCCGGGGGCGGTGATCTGGCGGTCGCGAGACCTGGTCAACTGGACCCCGGTCGGACCGGCCCTGAAGACCCCGCTCGGCTCGGTCTGGGCCCTGGACATCGCCAAGCACGACGGACGCTACTTCATCTACATCCCGGTGCTGGTCGCCGGGACGCCCCAGGGCCTGCCGTTCAAGACCTATGTCGTCCACGCCGACAGCATGAGCGGTCCGTGGAGCGAGCCCATCGACATGGACATCGACGGCTCCATCGACCCTGGCCACGCGGTCGGCGAGGACGGCAAGCGCTATCTGTTCCTCAACGACGGCCATCGGGTCAGGATCACCGACGACGGCCTGCGCCGCGACGGTCCGGTGGAGAAGGTCTATGACGGCTGGCCGATCCCGAACGACTGGGTGATCGAGGCCCCCGCGCCGGAAGGGCCCAAGATCCTGCGCCACGGCGGATGGTTCTACCTGTTCTCGGGCCAGGGCGGCACGGCCGGCCCGCCCACCAGCCACATGGTGGTCGTTGCTCGGTCCCGCTCGATCCACGGGCCGTGGGAGAACTGCCCGCACAACCCGATCGTCCGCACCACCGGCATCGACGAGCCCTGGTGGTCGCGCGGCCACGCCACGCCGGTCCAGGGACCCGCCGGCGACTGGTGGTTCGCCTATCACGGCTACGAGAACGGCTTCCGGAGCCTGGGACGGCAGATGCTGCTGGAGCCGTTCGAATGGACCGCCGACGGCTGGCCCAAGGCCCGGGGCGGCGACCTCTCCCGCGCCTTGCCCAAGCCGAAAGGCGCGCCGTCGGGCGAGCATGGCCTGGCGCTGTCGGACGACTTCCGCGCCGACCTCCTGGGGACGAAGCTGGCCTTCTACGCGCCGGAGCCCGGCTATCTGGAGCGGGTCCGCTTCGGGGTGGACGGCCTCGTCCTGCGGGGACAGGGCAAGGGGCCCGCCGACTCCTCGCCGCTGACCTTCATCGCCGGCGACCGTTCCTACGAGATTACCGTCGACATCGAGGTCCAGGGCTCGGGCCAGGGCGGGCTGCTGCTGTTCTACAACGACAAGCTGTTCTGCGGCGTGGGCGCGGAGGACGGCAAGCTGCGGGCCTACAAGTTCGGGGTCGAGCAGGAGTATCCGCCGCTCGGCCCGATGCAGGGGCGGCGGCTGACCCTGCGCCTGGTCAACGACGAGAACGTGGTCAGCCTCTTCCTGCGCCAGGGCGGCGCGGCCTGGCGCCGGATCGTCTCGTACGAAGTGGCCGGCTACAACCACAACATGGCCGACGGCTTCATGAGCCTGCGCCCCGCGATCTTCGCCTCGGGCGACGGCCAGGCCGTCTTCCGGTCGCTGTCGTACAGGGCCCTGGAGCGCGGAAGGCCGGGAGCCCCGCCACGGGCCTGAGCGCCAAACCGGAACCTCGCCTGTCGCGAAAGGCTGGGCGGGCCTCTTGAGGTTCGCTAAGAAAACGCCCAACTGCGCAGCACGACAGTTCGCGGCCTGGTCGGAGGGACGTTCCCTCCCTTCTTGAAGCGTGTTTTGGGGAGGGGCCGATGGCCGAAGCCGTGAGCCAGGAGCGTCCGCTGACGCTGGACGATCTGACCGCCTATTTCGCCCAGGGCTCCAAGCCCAAGGAGCAGTTCCGGGTCGGCGCCGAGCACGAGAAGTTCGGTTTCTACCTGGGCTCGCACGCGCCGGTCCCCTACGAGGGCGACAAGGGCGTGCACGCCCTGCTGACCGGCCTGCAGCGCTTCGGCTGGAAGCCGGTGATGGAGGGGCCGACGATCATCGGCCTGGAGCGCAACGGCGCCAATGTCAGCCTGGAGCCGGGCGGCCAGTTCGAGCTTTCCGGCGCGCCGCTCAGGACCATGCACGACATCTGCGAGGAGACCGGCCAGCATCTGGACGAGGTCAAGACCGTGGCCGACGAGCTGGGCCTGGGCTTCCTGGGACTGGGCTTCTCGCCGCTGTGGCGGCGCGACGAGGTGCCGGTCATGCCCAAGGGCCGGTATGTCATCATGCGCAACTACATGCCCAAGGTCGGCGGCCTGGGGCTGGACATGATGCTGCGCACCTGCACGGTGCAGGCCAATCTCGACTTTTCCAGCGAAGCCGACATGGTCGCCAAGTTCCGCATGAGCCTGGCCCTGCAGCCGATCGCCACCGCCCTGTTCGCCAATTCGCCGTTCACCGAAGGCAAGCCCAACGGCTTCCTGTCGGCCCGCGCCAACGTCTGGACCGACACCGACGCCGACCGCACCGGCCTGCTGGACTTCGTGTTCGAGGATGGCTTCGACTTCGAGCGCTACGCCCGCTACGCCCTGGACGTGCCGATGTACTTCGCCAAGCGCGGCGACAGGTACATCGACCTGGCCGGCTGCAGCTTCCGCGACTTCATCGACGGCAAGATCCCCGAGCTGCCGGGCGAACGCGCCACCCTGAAGGACTGGGCCGACCACACCACGACCCTGTTCCCCGAAGTCCGCCTGAAGACCTATCTGGAGATGCGCGGCGCCGACGCCGGGCCATGGAGCCGCCTCTGCGCCCTGCCGGCCCTGTGGACGGGGGTGTTCTACGACGACGCGGCCCTGGCGGCGGCCTGGGACCTCTGCAAGGACTGGACGGCCGAGGATCGCGCGGGCCTGCGTCGCGACGTGCCCCGGCTGGGCCTGAAGGCCAAGGTGGCCGGCCGCACGGCCCAGGACGTGGCCAGGGACTTCGTGGCCATCGCCAAGTCGGGCCTGAAGAACCGCGCTCACCTGAACGGCGGCTTCCTGGACGAGACCATCTATCTGGGCGACCTGGAGGAGATCGCCGAGACGGGGATCACCCCGGCCGAACGCCTGCTGGCGCTGTACGACGGCGCGTGGAGGGGCGACATCGGCCGGGTGTTCGAGGACTTCGCGTACTGAGATCCACGCCCGGCGCCGGCGGCCTCAGAAGATCGCGCGGACCGCGGCGATGATCCCGGCCCAGGCCAGGATGCTGACCGCCACCAGCCCCAGCCGTTCCCAGGCGATCCTGGCGCGGGCGGGGCGCGGCCGCGAACGGCCGGATGGGGGACGTAAACCGGAATCATAACCGATGTAGGCCACGGCGTTTCTCCCAGGGCGCCTCTCTAAGGGAGGCTTCAAGCTTGAGCGTTGAGGTCATTGCAGCGCTCCAAAGGTTAACGAACGCCTTACACTCCAGGTTCCCGGCCTAGATCGATCCGGTTCCCTCGTAAGGCCTGGCCACGGTCGGCGGGCCGTCCTCGCGGATGTCGTCGCCTTCCCAGGCCTCGTCGTCGGGCATGGAGACATTGGCCTCCCAGTGCTCGGCCTGGCTGGCGCCCGAGCCGCTGTCGGTGTGCCGAACCACCTCGTCGACCCCGCGCGGATCGGCGGGGGCGAAGGCGCGGGCGGCCTCGGTGTCCGCGGCCGACTGGGCGCCGACCTGGAAGTCGAAGTGCTGGGGATAGAAGGCCAGCCGGCCGGCGATCTGGCCCATGCCCGGCAGCGGGGCCTCATAGGACCAGATGGCGTTCTCGACGATCTGCCGGTCGCGCATGATCGTGTAGTACGAGGCCTGGCCCTTGTAGGGGCAGTGGGTGGCCTTGTCGGTCTTCTTCAGGAAGGCCATGGCCACGTGTTCGCGCGGGAAGTAGCGGACGGGGTCGTGCCCTTCCTCGCGCAGCACCAGCACGTCGTCGCTGGTGGCGATGCTGTGGCCCTCGAACAGCACCTGGACCCGGCCGGGCTCCTTGGCGCAGGTGATCGGATGGTCCTGATGGGTGGCGTCCATGGCTGAATTCTCCAGCGAGGCAAGGTGACGCCTATCAAACGCGCGGGGCGGGAGCGGGGCTCCGAAGCGGCAAGCCATTGCTTGTGAAACGCAAAGCGCCGTGATCTTCTCCCCGCCGATTGGGGAGGGGAGGGCGAAACCACCTGCTGGTCGCCCGCGCCGCTTGTACGTTTCAAGGTTCGTGAATGAATATCGTCGTCGCCGCCGGCATCCTGGTCACCCTGGTGACCGGCGTACCCGTGCTTATCCAGCTGCTGCGAGGCCACCCGCGCGGCCTGATCATCTGCTTCCTGGCCGAGATGTGGGAGCGCTTCTCCTACTACGGCATGCGCGGCCTGCTGATCTTCTACCTGACCCAGCACTTCCTGTTCGACCCCAAGGCGGCCAGCGGCCACTACGGCTCCTATACCTCGCTGGTCTATATCGTGCCGCTGCTGGGCGGCTTCCTGGCCGACCGCTACCTGGGCACGCGCAAGGCGGTGGCCTTTGGCGCGATCCTGCTGGTGGCCGGGCACCTGGCCATGGCCGTCGAAGGCCGGCCCGCGACCCAGACCCTGACCTACGCCAACCAGACCTACGACTTCCAGGTCGAGGGCCGCGGGGAAGCGCGCGTGGCGAGGATCGTGATCGACGACAAGCCTTACGAGGTGGCCGCCGACGCGGCGGGCGGCTTCGAGATCAAGAACCTGCCGGCGAGCGCGGCCCTGCCGGGCGTCCTGCCCAAGGGGCAGTACCAGCTGGGTGTGAAGGACCGTGATCCGCTGTACCTGAACATCTTCTGGCTGGCCCTGGCGCTGATCATCGTGGGCGTGGGCTTCATGAAGGCCAATGTCGCCACCCTGGTCGGCCAGCTCTATCCGCAGGGCGACCCGCGCCGCGATCCGGGCTTCACGCTCTACTACTACGGCATCAACCTGGGTTCGTTCTGGGCGGCGATCCTCTGCGGCCTGCTGGGCGTCAATTTCGGCTGGTCGGCGGGCTTCGGCGCTGCCGGCCTGGGCATGCTGGCCGGTTTCGTGGCCTTCGTGCTGGGCAAGCCCTGGCTGCTGGGCAAGGGCGAGCCGCCGGAGCTCTCCAAGCTGAAGGCCCCAGTCCTGGGGCCGGTCAACCGCGAGGGCGTGATCTATGCCGGCTCGCTGGGCGTGGTCGGGCTGATCTTCTTCCTGGTGCAGTACACCCCGGTGGTCAGCGCCACCCTGATCGCCGGCATGTTCGGGTCGCTGGGCTACATCCTGTGGTTCGCCTTCGTGAAGTGCGAGAAGGTCGAGCGCGAGCGGCTGCTGCTGGCCACGGTGCTGGTGCTGGGCGCGGTGGTGTTCTGGACCCTGTTCGAACAGGCCGGCTCGTCGCTGAACCTGTTCGCGGCCACCAACGTCAACCTGACCCTGCTGTCGCATCCGGTGACGTGGTTCGGCGGCGCGATCGTCCTGGGGGCCCCCGAGCAGCTGGCCGCCGCAGGGATCGACACGGCCGGCAAGCTGTGGGTCAACACCGCCTTCAACGCCGCCCAGACCCAGGCGATCAACGCCGGCTGGATCCTGATCTTCGCCCCGGTGTTCGCCGCGCTGTGGACGGTGCTGGGCCGGCGGGGGCGTAACCCGGGACCGATGGTCAAGTTCGGCCTGTCGCTGATCCAGGTCGGCGCCGGCTTCCTGATCCTGCTGATCGGCGCCTATTTCGCCGACGGCGCCTTCCGGATGCCGCTGATCTTCCTGGTCCTGATGTACATGCTGCACACCTCCGGCGAGATGTTCATGTCGCCGGTGGGGCTGTCGCAAATGACCAAGCTGTCGCCGCTGTCGATCGTGTCGTTCGTGATGGCGGTCTGGTACATGGCGCTGGCCATGGCCAACCTGTTCGGCAGCTGGATCGCGGCCGTCGCCTCGTCCGAGACTATCGGCGGCCAGGTGCTGGACCCGGCCGCGGCCATGACCCAGTCGCTTCTGGTGTTCAAGGTGATCGGCCTGATCTCGATCGGCATCGGCGTGCTGTTCCTGGCGCTGTCGCCGGTCCTGAAGACGTGGTCGCATGGCTCGGACGACACCACCCCCGAACCGACCGCCGAGCCGGCGTCGATCGCGCCTTAGTCGTCCCCCAGTCGTCCTTGTGCGCGGAAGGCCCCGGAGCGATCCGGGGCCTTTTTCGTGGGGCGCGATCGTCATTGACGCGAATAGTCCGGCAATGCACGCTGTGGTCGATTTCGCGGTGTCGAGCCGCCTCCCCGGGAGGGCGTCATGGGAACCACCTACACCATCTTCGGCGCGGGGCCGGCGGGCCTCTACACGGCCTGGCGGCTGGTCACCGGCGGCAAGGCCGTGGCGGGCGACAGCGTCGAGCTGATCGAGTGGGGCGACTACGCGTTCGACGGGCCGGGCTCGGGCTCCCGCCTGCCGGCCGGGCGGATCGTGACCCACTTCTGCGACGACGACCCGACCCAGTCCTATGTCGAGGCCGGCGGCATGCGGTTCATTGAATGGGACGGGACCCAGGGCCACCAGCTGGTCACCCTGACGATCGGCAAGCTGGGCCTGACGCCCAAGGTCGTGCCGTTCAACACCACCACCGATCCGCTGCTCTATCTACGGGGCGAGCACATCTACCAGAAGAACCTGGCCACCCAGCACGCGCCCTACAACACGCCAGGCAACAACGCCGCCCCGGCCGCCACGCTGTTCGCCAACATCTCCAACCTGATCACCGGCGTCCCGGCGCCGTCGACCCGCGCCGCCCAGTGCGCCTTCTATGGCGACGGGACCCTGCCCTCGACCTTCAACTCGTTCGTCTACGCACCCGGCTCGACGGCCGGCAACATCGGCTACTGGAACATCTTCTACGACCAGGCCGGCAACGAGGGCTACGAGTACGCCTCGGACGCTGGCGGCTACACCTCCAACGTCATCAACTGGAACGCCGCCAACGCCGCCGTCTACAACAGCGAGTTCGCGCCCGGCGGCCAGTTCAAGACCGTGCAGGGCGGCTATTCCCAGGTCTTCGTGCAGTTGTTCCAGCAGACCCGCGCCGCGGCTCAGGCGGCCGGGGTCGGCTTCGCGCTGCAGGCCAACACCCGGCTGCATTCGATCTGGCTGGCCGAGGGGGAGATAAGCTACCGCCTGGCCAGCGCCGCCGACCCGTTCAAGGGCGGCGCGACCCTGACCACGCCCAACGCCTTCCTGGCGATGCCGCCCGCCTCCCTGGACCTGGTGGCCGAGGCCACGCGCTACGCCGACCTGCCGGACGGCACGCTGGACATCATGAACCAGCGGCCGGTGCAGCTCTACATGGACGGGGTGATCCGCCAGCCGTCGATGCGGGTGATGCTGTTCTTCGACAGCCCCTGGTGGGAGACCTGCCCCTATCCGCCCGACCTGACCAGCGACGGCCTGCCCAACACCTTCGGCCCGACGATCACCGACCTGCCCCTGCGCCAGGTCTACTATTTCGGCGACAACAGCGACGGCAATCCCAACCCCGCCTACGGCGTGCTCGCCTCGTACGACGACATGCAATACGTGCAGTTCTGGCAGGAGCTGGAGCTTCACGTCGACGAGCGCCGCACCATTCCGCTGGAGGAGGACTACCAGGTCCTCCATGCCCCCGCGCCGGCTAACGAGACCATGATCCGCATGGTGCTGCTGGAGCTGGCCAAGGTGCACTACGGCGATCCGAACGACGCCTACAAGATCCCGTATCCGGTGTCGGCGGTGTACAACGATTTCTCGTTCAACCCGTTCGGGGCCGGCTACCACGCCTGGGCGGCGCACTACGACATCTGCGACGTGATGCAGCGTATCCGCCAGCCCACCGGCCTGGTGGACGGCGCCCCGGCCGCCAACCTGTTCATCATCGGCGAGGCCTATTCCAACGACCAGGCCTGGGTGGAGGGGGCGTTCTGCACGGCGGAATCGGTGCTGGTCGACTACTACGGCATGACCACCATCGCCGACACGACCAACTATCCGCTGATCTGCGCGTGCAAGTGAGCTGAAGCAGACGGAGGGGACGTTCCCCCGCCTCAGAACCCGCGCTTCAGATCTTCGGCCGCCACCCCTCGGGCGCCAGTTCGAAGCCCTCGAACCGGAACCCCGGCGCCACGGTGCAGCCGACCAGGGTCCAGGCTCCCAGGCTGACGGCGGTCTGCCACCAGCCGGTCGGCACGATCAACTGCGGCCGGCAACCGGCGCGCAGGTCCGGCCCCAGGGTGTGGGCGGTCGCGCCCTGGCCGTCCGGGGGCGACAGGGTCAGGCGGATCGGCGCGCCGGCGTACCAGTGCCAGGTCTCGACCGCGTCGATCCGGTGCCAGGCCGACATCTCCTCGGCCTGAAGCAGATAGTAGATCGCCGTGGAGGCCGGGCGGCCGCCGGCGTCGAGCGCTGTGTCCTCGAAGGTCCGCCGGTACCAGCCGCCCTCCGGATGGGGCGCCATGTCCAGCAGGCGGATGATTTCGCGAGCGCCCAGGTCGCCGGAGAGGCCGCGCATGTCCAGGCTCATCCCTTGAAACCGTCCTTGGCGGCGCGAATCTCGCCGAACGCCTCGGCGGGGGCCAGATGCGGCCGCAGGAGCGGGGCGCGCAGGAACGGATTGGTCGCCTTCTCCAGGCCGATCGTGGTCGGCACGGTGGCTTCGCCGCGTTCGCGGGCGGCGAACACGGCCCGCGCCCGATCCTTGAGCGCGGGGGCGTCGTCCACCGACAGGGCGAAGCGGGCGTTGGCGGCGGTGTACTCGTGGGCGCAATAGACGGTGGTGTCGTCCGGCAGGGCGGCCAGTTTGGCCAGCGACCCCCACATCTGCTCGGCCGTGCCCTCGAACAATCGGCCGCAGCCCAGGGCGAACAGGGTGTCGCCGACGAAGGCGATATGGTCGGCCGCGTCGTGATAGGCGATGTGCTCCAGGGTGTGGCCGCCCGTGTCGATCACCGTCAACGCCGTCCCGCCCAGCATCACCGTGTCGCCCTGTCCCACCGCCCGATCGAGCGGCGCGATCCGGGTCACCTCCTGGGGCCCGATGATCGTCGCGCCCGTCGCCGCCTGGATCGCCGCATTGCCGCCGGCGTGGTCCGGATGCCAGTGGGTGTTGAGGATCAGGTCCAGCGTCCAGCCCAGCCGGTCCAGCTGGGCCAGGATCGCGTCGGCGTCGGGCGTGTCGATCGTGGCCGTGGTCCCGGTGGCGTCGTCGCGCACGAGAAAGCCGTAATTGTCCGACAGGCAGGGAAACTGGTGGACGGTCAGCGACATGGTTTCGACTCCGGACAGGGCCATGCTCTCTTGAGGGCGGGACGTGACGTCAAGGACCCGGCCGCCTACATAGATGAAGCGATCGATCGGGAGACTCAATGCGCCGCGACGTGCTCGATCTCAGAGCCTTCTACGCCAGTCCGCTCGGACGCGCGGCCCGCGAGATGCTGGGCCGCAAGGTCGAGGAGGCGTGGGGCGACGCGCGCGGGCTGGACGTGCTGGGCCTGGGCTACGCCACGCCGTTTCTCGACAAGGCCCGCACCCAGGCCCGCCGGGTCGTGGCCGCCATGCCGGCCTCCCAGGGCGTCGAGGTCTGGCCCAGCGGCGGGACCAACGCCGCGACGCTGGTCGAGGAGACGGCCCTGCCGTTCCCCAACGCCATGTTCGACCGCATCCTGGCCGTCCACGCGCTGGAGGAGGCCGACGATCCGGGCGCCGTGCTGCGCGAGATCTGGCGGGTCATGGCGCCGTCCGGCCGCCTGATCGTCGCTGTCGCCTCGCGCGACGGCCTGTGGGCGGGGGCCGAGAGCACGCCGTTCGGCCACGGCCGGCCGTTCAGCCGTCACCAGCTGGAGGCGCTGCTGCGCGAGGCGGACCTGGAGCCCGCCGGCTGGACGCGGGCGCTCTACGCGCCGCCCCTGTCGGTGGCCGCGCGCTGGGCCGAGGGGTTCGAGCAGGTCGGGGCCCGCCTGTGGCCGCGCTTCGCCGGCCTGATCCTCATGGAGGCCGTCAAACAGACCTTCGCGGTCAAGCCGCGCGGCAGCCGGGCGCGCGTTCGGGTGTTCGCGCCCGGAGTGCTCGCGCCCTCGCCGGGCGGCCCTGCTCCGGTCCGAGCGGCGCCTGTTCGAAAGGCGCCGGGTACTCTAAATGCCGCAAAGCCCTTGGAGCCATCGATTCCCGGGCCTAGCTTCAAGCCATAGAACAAGCCGTCGCCAGCGGGAGCCGCGCCATGAAGATGATCGTCGCCGTTATCAAGCCCAGTCGCCTGGACGCCGTGCTTGAGGCGGTCACCGAGGCGGGCGCCTCGGGCCTGACGGTCACCGAGGTCCGCGGCTACGGCCGACAGAAGGGCAAGACCGAGGTCTATCGCGGCGCCGAATACGAGGTGAAGCTGCTGCCCAAGGTCAAGCTGGAGATCGCCGTGCCCACCGACGTGGTCGAGCCGGTGGTCGAGGCCCTGCAGCGCACCGCCAACACCGGCAAGATCGGCGACGGCAAGGTGTTCGTCCTGGACCTGGAGCAGGCCCTGCGCATCCGCACCGGCGAACGCGACGCCGCGGCGATCGCGGGCTGATCCGCTCTGCGTCCTTCGAGGCCCGCTCCGCGGGCGCCTCAGGAAGAGGGACCTAGGCTGGCTCTGATTTCCTCATCCTGAGGTGCGAGCCGCAGGCGAGCCTCGAAGGACGCAGGACGCCTACCCCTCCAGCTCCCGCAGGTCCCGGCCGCGCGTCTCGGTCCCGAACCAGGCGACCAGGACCAGGGCCAGCGCCAGCGGGGCGATGATCATCAGGGCGGCCACCTTCAGCGGCGGCACGGCGGCCAGTATGCCCAGCAGCTGGGCGATCAGCCCGCCCGACTTGCTGCACGCCGCCACCCAGCCCGTGGCGCGGCCGCGAACCCGCAAGGGGAAGCTTTCGGCCGTATAGGGCAGCAGGATGGCCAGCAGGCCGTTGGTGCCGATGATCATCAGCGCCACCGGCAGCACCGGGCTGACGCCGGGGCCGATGGTCAGGACGCCGGCCACGCCCACGGCGCTGACCGCGATCGTCGCCGCCATGGACCACTTGGTGCTCCAGCGGCTGTAGAGGAAGGCGCAGACGAACACGGTCGGGAAGGCGATCAGGGCCGACTTGGCCAGCAGCTGGCTGGAGACGCCCACGCTGTGGCCCTCGGCGACCAGCTCGGCCGGCAGCCAGAGCAAGAGGCCGAAATTGACCAGGCCCCAGGCCACGGCGGCGATGCTCAGGGCCGCGGTCTTGCCCATGAAGCGCCGCTCGACCGGCGGCGGGGTCAGGACGTGATGATGATCCTCGGGCCTGTCTTCCTTCTCGCGCACCACCGAGCCGAACCGCTTCATCACCGCGTGGGCGGCGTCGAGGCGGCCGATGGCCATCAGGAACTTGGCGGATTCGGGGATGAAGCCGGACAGGGCGATCAGGATCAGGCCGGTCGGCAGGTTCAGGAACCACATGATCCGCCAGCCGAACTCCGGCTGCAGCCAGGCCGAGGAACTGGACGAGGCCAGGTAGCCGCCCACCGCGCCCAGGCCGCCGACCAGCACCAGGGCCCAGCCGCGGTGCTTGGACGGCATGGTCTCGGCCAGCAGGGCGTAGACCACCGGCAGCAGTCCGCCGGCTGCCGCGCCCATCATGAAGCACATGCCGACGTTCCACCAGAAGTCGGGCATGGCCCCGCAGATCGAGGTGCCGACGAACATCACCGCCGACAGCAGGATCGAGGCCCGCCGCCCGAAGAGGTCGGCCAGGGCGCCCCAGATGATCGAGCCCGCGACGGTGCCGGTCAGGGCCGCGAACGGCAGCCAGGCGACCATCGCCTTGCTCACGCCGTACTCCTTGATCATGCCGGGCACCACGAAGCCCAGGCTGGCCGGTTTCATGATGTCGATGATCAGCGCCACCACCAGCACCAGCATCAGGCCCCAGTGGGCCGGCGACAGCGGGGCGTCCTCGGGCGGGGTGACCTCGATCGTGTGCTCCAGGTGATGGTCGACGCCGCGACGGGGCAGCAGGCCCCAGCCGGCCAGGGCGCAGCCCGGCGGGATGAGCAGCATGCCCACGGTCATGCCCAGGTCCATCTTCATGCCGGCCAGCTGGTAGCCGATGTCGGCGCCCATCAGGTACATCGGCAGGTGGAGGACCACGCCGGCGGTGACCACCAGGCAGCCCAGCCAGAAGGCCCAAAGGCGCTTGCGGTCGGCGAGGACGTGATGGGCGGGTGTCTGGGCTGTCATCGGCGTCCAACAAACATGGGTCAGCGTTCTATCCAAGCGGAGCCATAACATGGGTCCGTGCGTTGACGAATTTCCATGGCACAAGGGGTGATATGGCCGACGACGCATCCTCGCTTACCTCTGCTTCCCTGCTCAGGCCGGGCGCCACCTGCTGGCGCGTGGAGCAGGCCGAGCGGCTGGCGCTGTTCATCGACAACGACGAGGCGTTCGACGCGCTGAAGTCCATCCTGCTATCGGCCCGGAAGTCGATCTGGATCCTGGCCTGGGTGTTCGACCCCCTGACGCGCCTCGACCCCGACCGGGTCCGCAAGAGCCGCGATCCCCGGCACGTGGACCGCATCGGCCTGCTGCTGCGCCGGCAGGCCGCGCTGAACCCGGGCCTGGACGTGCGGATCCTGGTCTGGGACATGCCGTTCCCGATCGCCGCCTCGCAGCTGTTCGGGCCCCATCGCGGCCAGGCGTTCTTCACCGGCTCGCGGGTGAAGTACCACCTCGACAACACCCTGCCGGCCAGCGCCTGCCACCACCAGAAGGTGGTCGTGGTCGACGGCTCGGTGGCCCTGGTCAGCGGCGGCGACATCGGCGTGGATCGCTGGGACACCACCCAGCACCTGGACAACGATCCCCGCCGCCGCCTGCCGACCGGCCGCCACTATCCGGCCCGGCATGAGGTGGCGGCCCTGGTCGACGGCAAGGCGGCCGAGGCCCTGGGCGACCTGTTCATCGCCCGCTGGGCCCGATCGACGGGCGAGGCGCTGGAGCGCTCGGAAAAGCCCGAGGAGGCGCCCTGGCCGGACTACCTGGTCCCCGACCTTCGCAACCTGCCCGTCGGCATCTGCCGCACCCAGCCGGCCTGGAAGGACGACCCGGAGATCAACGAGGCGATGCTGATGCACCTGGCGGCCATCAAGGCGGCCAGTCGGCTGGTCTATCTGGAGAACCAGTACCTGACCTCGCCGATCATCGTCGAAGCCCTGGCCGAGCGCCTGACCGAGCCGGACGGCCCCGAGGTGGTGACCGTCGGGCCGGCCCACAGTCCCAGCTATTTCGACCAGATGACCATGGACAGCGCCCGCACCTCGGCGATCAACCGCCTGCGCGAGATCGACGTCCACGGCCGCTTCTCGGCCTTCAGCGCCCGCACGCCGAAGGGCGCGGCGATCATCGTCCATTCCAAGGTGGCGATCATGGACGACCGGGTGCTGCGGCTGGGCTCGGCGAACCTGAACAACCGCTCGATCGGGCTGGACACCGAATGCGACATCGCCTTCGAGGGGACCGACGAGACCAGCCGCGCCGCGGTCCGGGCCTTCCTGGGCCGGCTGATCGGCCACTTCCTCGACCAAGAGACCGGCTATGTGCTGGAGACCTACGATCGCCTGGGCGGCCTGGCCGCGACGATCAACGCGCTGGATCGCAAGGACGGCCAGCCGCGCCGCCTGGCGCCGGTGCCGATCAAGCCCCTGACCGGTGTCCAGCAGTTCATCGCCGACTGGAGCCTGGGCGACGCGATTTCGCCCACCGACGCCTGGCGGCCCTGGGGCCGCCGCAAGCGCCTCAAGCGCGAGCTGCACCGTCTGACGGCGGATACCCTGCCGGAGTTGCCGGATCACCTGCGGGAGTGATCTCCAGGTCGACCACCAGCGGCAGGTGGTCCGAGGCGGCCCGCGCCAGCGCGCCGTAGGGCGACCGCACCCCCACCGTCTCCAGGCCCTTGGTCAGGAAGACATGGTCGATGCGCATGAACGGGAAGCTGGACGGGAAGGTCGCGGTCGGCGTCTTGCTCCAGGTGGCGCTCTGGGTCTGCGCGTCGCGCAGGGCGGCCTTCAGCAGCCGATAGGTGGCCGAATAGGGCGTGGCGTTGAAGTCGCCCAGCAGGATGCCCGGGGCCTTCCAGGCGTCGTGGGTGATCCAGTCCTCGCCCAGCAGGGCGGCGGCCTGGCGTTTCTGCTCCGGAGGCGCCAGGCCCAGGTGGGTGTTGATGATCTGCACCGGCGTTCCGCCGACATCGACGGTGATCCAGATCGCGCCGCGCGGTTCCAGGCCGGGAATGCGCGGATACAGCGGCAGGCCGTCGGCCTTGACCTTCTTCTCGGGCAGGGCGGTCAGGATGGCGTCGCCGTAGAGCTCTTCCTCCACCGCCATGGCCGGATGGAAGTGCGAGCGCATCTTCAGCAGTTCGGCCAGGCGGTGGGCCTGGTCCACGCCCCTGGTGCGGGCCCGGCGGACGTCCAGTTCCTGCAGCGCCACGACGTCGGCGTTTTCCGCAGCGATGACCTCGGCCACACGCTCGACGTCGAGCTTGCGATCCGTGCCCACGCAACGGTGGACATTGTAGGTCATGAGACGAAGCTTCATCCGTCGAAGAGATCGCCTGAGCGGGTTGGAGGTTCCCCGGGAACCGTCGCGGGATTGCGGCTGAGCATGAACAGGCAGCTTTCGGCGCGCCAGTTCTCGATGGCTTTCGTCGGGTCGATCTGACGGGCCGGGCCGTCGCCCGCGAAGGCGGCGCAGGCGTCGATGCGCACGCCCAGGTCCTCGGTCAGGGCCAGGAAGTCGGCCAGGGTGCACAGGTGGATGTTGGGCGTCGCCCACCAGGGCAGCGGCAGGGCCTTGGTCTCGGGCATGCGGCCCCGGTGCAGCAGCGACCAGCGCACGCGCCAATGGCCGAAGTTCGGGAACGACACCACGGCCCGTTCGGCGATCCGCAGCAGCTCGTCCAGCACGTGCCGCGGCCGCCGCGTGGCCTGCAGGGTCTGGGACAGCACCGCATAGTCGAAACTGCGGTCGGGGAAGTGGTCGAGGTCCTGGTCGGCGTCGCCCTGCACCACGGACAGGCCGCGCGACATGCAGGCGGCCACGCCCGCCGCGCTGATCTCCAGCCCCCGGCCGTCGACCTGCTTTTCCTTCGTCAGCAGGTCCAGCAGCACGCCCTCGCCGCAGCCGACGTCCAGCACGCGGGATCCCGGGCGAATGAGGCGCAGGATCTCCCTGAAATCTTCGCGGATCATGCTCCTCCCCCAATGGGGGAGGTGTCGGCGCAGCCGGCGGAGGGGGGAGTGATCGGCAGGCGGCCGCATTCAGGATCGACGACCCCAAAACTCCCCCCGCCGGCCTTCGGCCGCCTCCCCCACAGGGGGAGGGCCTGGGTCACGCGAACCATCACAGTCCTCTTTCCCGTTCGACCGAGCCGAGGAAGCCCTGCAGCGCCGCGTCCATCACCGGCTCGTCCAGCAGGAAGGCGTCGTGCCCCTTGTCGCTCTCGATCTCGACAAAGGCCGCGCGGCAGCCGGCGGCGGTCAGGGCGCGGACGATGTGGCGGTTCTCGGCGGTCGGATAGAGCCAGTCGCTGGTGAACGACAGCACGCAGAAGCGCACGTGGCGCGCCCCGGCGAAGGCCTGGGCCAGCACGCCGCCATGGCTGGCGGCCAGGTCGAAATAGTCCATCGCCCGGGTGATGTAGAGATAGGAGTTGGCGTCGAAGCGATCGACGAAACTGGTTCCCTGGTGGCGCAGGTAGCTCTCCACCTGGAAGTCGGCGTCGAAGCCCCAGGACAGGCCGTCGCGCTGCAGCTCGCGGCCGAATTTCCGCTGCAGGGCCGGTTCGGACAGGTAGGTGATGTGGGCGGCCATCCGCGCGACGGCCAGGCCCTTTTCGGGACGCGACTTGCCTTGCGCGTAGGCGCCGGCCTTCCAGTCGGGATCGGCCATGATCGCCTGGCGGCCCACCTCGTGGAAGGCGATGTTCTGGGCTGAATGGCGCGAGGCCGAGGCGACGATCACCGCGCTGAACAGCTTGTCGGGATAGTCGGCCGCCCATTGCTGGACCTGCATGCCGCCCATCGAGCCGCCGATCACCGCCAGCAGGGTCTCGACCCCCAGCGCCTCGACCAGCATGGCCTGGGCCCGCACCATGTCGGCGATGGTGATCACCGGGAAGGTCAGGCCATAGGCCTTGCCGGTGGCCGGATTGGTCGAGGCCGGGCCGGTCGAGCCCATGCAGCCGCCGACCACGTTCGAGCAGATGATGAAGTGCTTGGCCGGATCGATCGGCTTGCCAGGGCCGACCAGGCGGGTCCACCAGCCGGGCTTGCCGCTGACGGGGTGCTTGCCGGCCACGTGCTGGTCGCCGGTCAGGGCGTGGCAGATCAGGACGGCGTTCGTGCCGTCCGCATTCAGCTCGCCCCAGGTGCGGTAGGCGATCTCGAGGTTTTCCAGCTGGGCGCCGGAATCCAGCTGCAGGGGTTGATGCGGCGGGAACCGCCAGGTTCCGCCCTCCGACAGCACAGGTCCGGCGAAGTCGAGTTCAGCCATGCCCGCCTTGGACCGCTTGGCGCCGCCCGTGTCAACCGCGCGCTTCCTGAGCGCCGCGGTGAAGGCTATGGAGGGTCATGGACCGATTGATCCTCATGCGCCACGGCAAGGCCGAGCAGCACGCCGCCTCGGGCGGCGATTTCGAACGCGCCCTGGCGCCGCGCGGCCAGAACGACGCGGCCCTGATGGGCAAGGTCCTGGCCAAGGCCGGCCTGACGCCGGACCTGGCCCTGGTCTCCTCGGCCCGCCGCACCCGCGAGACCTGGGACGCCGCCGCCCCGGCCTTTCCCAAGGCCCGGGCCGAGACCCGCCGAGACCTCTACCACGCCGAGGCCCAGGACGTGCTGGCGGCGATTCGCGAGGAAGCGCCCGATACGGGGACGGTCATGGTGGTGGGGCACAATCCCGGCCTGCACGAACTGGCCCTGCGCCTGGCCATGGGCGGTCCGGCCGATCCCGCCAGGCTGGCCCAGCTGCGCGGCAAGTTTCCCACCGCGACCGTCGCGGTGTTTTCGATCGATCCCGATGGAGCCCCGGCCTTGAGCCACCTGTTCTATGCTTCGGAAAACGGCGGGCACGGCGGCGAATGAGCAAGATCTACAAGATCCTACCGAAGGCGGAGTGGGACGCCGCCCGGGCCGCCGGCGCCTTCGCCGGCTCGGCGGTCGACCTGGCCGACGGCTTCATCCACTTCTCCGGCCACGACACCGCCCAGCGGACCGCCGAACTCTATTTCAGGGGGCAGGCCGGCCTGGTCTTGCTGACCGTCGAGGCCGACGACCTGGGCGAGGCCCTGAAATGGGAGGCCTCGCGCGGCGGGGCGCTGTTTCCGCACCTGTTCCGCGACCTGAAGGTGGATGAGGTGATCGCCGAGCGGGCGCTGGCGCTCGACGCCGACGGCGTGCCGGCCCTGGGCGAGCTGAGCGCATGAGCCTGCACGACATCGCCGCTCGCGCCCTGCACGTGCTCGACCCCGAGGACGCTCACGGCTGGGCGATCCGGGGCCTGAAGATGGGGCTGGGCCCGCGCCAGTCCGACGTCGACGACCCGATCCTGGCCTGCACGATCGCCGGCCTGCCGCTGTCCAACTGCGTGGGCCTGGCCGCCGGCTTCGACAAGAACGCCGAGGTCCCCGCCGCCATGTCCCAGGCCGGCTTCGGCTTCGTGGAATGCGGCACCGTCACGCCCCTGGCCCAGGCCGGCAACCCGCGGCCGCGCCTGTTCCGGCTGACGCGGGACCAGGCGGTGATCAACCGCATGGGCTTCAACAACGAGGGGCTCGAGCCGTTCGCGGCGCGCCTGTCGACCCTGAAGGCTCGTCGCGCCAGCGGCCGCCAGCCCGTCGTCGGGGCCAATATCGGGGCCAACAAGGACGCGGCCGACCGCATCGCCGACTATGTCGCCGGCCTGACGCGGCTGTGGGGCCTGTCGGACTATTTCACCGTCAACATCTCCTCGCCCAACACCCCGGGTCTGCGGGCGCTGCAGACCAGGGCGGCGCTGGAGGAGCTTCTGGGCCGCATCGCCGAGGCGCGCGGCTTGCTGAAGGCGGCCGGAACGGTCGACTATCCGATCTTCCTGAAGGTCGCGCCCGACCTGGAGGACGGCGAGGTCGAGGCCATCGTCGAGACCGTCGTGGCCAACGGCCTGAACGGGATCATCGTCAGCAACACCACCGTGGCCCGCCCCGCCGACCTGGCCTCGCCCCACAAGGGCGAGAGCGGCGGGCTCTCGGGCCGGCCGCTGCTGACCGCCTCGACCGCGATGCTGGCCCGTTTCCACGCGGCCGACGGCGGCCGCCTGGCCCTGATCGGGGCGGGCGGGATCGCCAGCGGGGCCGACGCCCTGGCCAAGATCCGGGCCGGGGCCTGCGCCGTGCAGCTCTATTCGGCCCTGGTCTACGGCGGGCCGGGCCTGGTCCAGCGGATCAAGGCCGAGCTGGCCGCCCGGCTGCGGGCCGAGGGCTTCGCCTCGGTGACCGACGCGGTCGGCGCGGGATGACGCCCGACGCCACCCTGGCCTGGCTGCGGCGGTTCGGGCCGCTGGGCGCCTTGCTGATCCTGCTGGTCGTCGCCCTGGCCAGCGGCCTCGCGGGCAAGCTCGATCTCGCGACCCTGCAGGCCCACGGCCAGGCCCTTCAGACCTATGCCGCCGCCAACCCGCTGAAGTGCGCCGCCATCTACATCGTGATCTACGTGGCCACCGTGTCGATCTCGCTGCCGGGGGCCCTGATCCTGTCCCTGACCGGCGGTTTCCTGTTCGGGCCGATCGGCGGCGGGGCGGCGGCGGTGACCGGCGCGACCGGCGGTTCGACCGTGGTCTACCTCGTCTGCCGCACCGCCTTCGGCGACTTCCTGCGCCAGAAGCCCGGCGCCCTGCTGACCCGGATCGAGGAGGGCTTCAAGGCCGACGCCTTCTCCTACCTGCTGACGCTGCGCCTGATCCCGGCCTTTCCCCTGCTGCTGGTCAATGTGGCCTCGGGCCTGATGAACATTCCGGTGCGCACCTATCTGCTGGCCTCGTTCCTAGGGATGATCCCCAGCTCGTTCGTCTATGCCGGGATCGGCGCGGGTCTGGGCCACATCTTCGCCAGCGGCGAGCCGGTGACGATGCACACCCTGTTCTCGCCGCGCATCTATCTGCCGATCGTGGCGATGGGAGCCCTGGCCCTGTTGCCGCCACTGTGGCGCTATTGGCGACGCCGACGCGTTGCCGAAGCCCCAGACGTGAAGTAACCCAGACGAATGACCGAGCCGGTCGCGCCCGCAGTGTCGGAACCCGCCAAGCCAGGGCGTCGCTTTCCCTGGCCCGGCGGCCTGTCGGCGCGACTGCTGCTGCTGACCGCCCTGTTCGTGGCCATCGCCGCCGCCTTCATCCTGCCGCCCGCCCTCGCCGACTTCGAGAAGCAGTGGCTGCTGGACCGCGTGCGGTCCGCCGAACTGGCGTCGACCATCGCCGACGCCGATCCCGAGCGCCGGGTGACCGATCGAGTGTCGCAGCAGTTGCTCGACCAGGCCGGGGTGGTGATCGTGGCGCTGGAGGTCGACGGCGCCCGCCGCCTGGTCCTGCCCACCGAGCCGCGCGGCCTGAAGATCAAGCCGCCCTACCTGGTCGACCTGCGCCGCCAGAACCCCGGCTCCTGGCTGGCCGCCCCGTTCTTCACCCTCAAGAGCGCGCCCGGCAGCATGGTGCGGGTCATGGCCGAGCCGCGGTTCCGACAGGAGGCCGAGTTCGTCGAGATCGTCCTGCCCGACGCCCAGCTCAAGGCCCTGATGGTCGGTTATCTGGGCCGCCTGGCCGCGGTGACGATCTTCGTGGCGGGCCTGGCCGGCGGGCTGATCTACCTGGCGCTGAACTTCCTGCTGGTGCGGCCGATGCAGCGCCTCACCCTGGCCATGGAGCGGTTCCGGGCCAATCCGGAGGATCCCGCCGCCCGGGTGGTGGTCTCGCGCCGCCGCGACGAGATCGGCCGCGCCGAGCGCGAACTGGACATGATGCAGACCGACCTGATCACCGCCCTGCAGGCCAAGGCCCGGCTGGCGGCCCTGGGCGAGGCGGTGGCCAAGATCAATCACGACCTGCGCAACATGCTGACCAGCGCCCAGATGGCGTCCGACCGCCTGGCCGCCCTGGGCGACCCCAAGGTGGCCCAGGCCCTGCCGCGCCTCGAACGCGCCCTCGACCGCGCCATCACCCTGGCCAGCGACGTGATGGCCTACGGCAAGTCCAAGGAACCGGCCCCGGCCCTGCGCGCCACGCCGCTGCGCGCCGCCCTCGACATGGCCGCCGAGGACGCCGGCCTGCTGCCCTCCGGCGTGGCCCTGGAGACGGTGATCGACGGCCGCGAGCAGGTGCTGGCCGATCCGGACCAGCTGCACCGCATCCTCACCAACCTGCTGCGCAACGCCCGCGAGGCGATCGAGGGCGCCCCCGATCGCGGCGGCAAGGGCCGGGTGTTCGTCGAGCTGCGTCGCGCCGAGGGCCTGAGCGTCCTGCGGCTGTCCGACGACGGTCCCGGCGTGCCGGAGAAGGCGCGCAACAACCTGTTCCAGCCCTTCGTCGGCTCGGTGCGGCGCGGCGGCACGGGCCTGGGCCTGGCCATCGCCCGCGAGCTGGCCCAGGGCCATGGCGGCGACCTGGCCCTGGTCGAGACCGGGCCCGGCGGCTCGGTGTTCGACCTGACCCTGGCGGGAACGCCCGAGCCGCTGCCCGAGGCCCCGCCGGAGCCGGTGAAGCCGAAGGCGAAGTCCAAGCCCTAGCGACGGCTAGGTGGCCGCGCGAGCGATCCGTATGCGATCGCCAGCCCCCAAATTGTCATCCCGGGCGTAGCGAAGCGAAGACCCGGGAGCGCCGGAAGCGCGGAGTTCACGCCCCGGTCCCGGATCTTCGCGCTACGCGCTGGTCCGGGATGACAATCCCTATTCGACCGCCCTGCCCACAGGGGGCGCGCACGGTTTGGCCGCCTCACGCGGACGCCCGCTGAGCGGATGGGGAAGGGTGCGAAGCGCCCGGGCTTCGCCCGGAGGATTTGCAGTTTTGAATACCGTTTCGACGAAGGCGAGCGCTCCGCGCGGCCGTTATCCGGAAGCCTTCGGGTCGCGGATTCTTAACCCGCTCCGATGGAGGCCCCCGACGGGCAGGACGTTGGCGCGTCCTGGACCGCCCGGGCGATTTCAGCCCGGGCCTGTTGCGCTCACCCGCCACCGCGGCGCCGAGGCTTCGGCCCCTTGCATCGGAGCGCCTGCCTCGAACCGACCGCGGCGTCCATCCAAGGACCGCCGGCGAGCGCTTCCCGCTCGACCACCCCCGAAAGCCGTCTGGTCGCCGGCCGGACGCCCTTCCCGTGCTTTCAGGTGCAAGCAGGATAAGGGCGGTTCGAAGGGGTGAGGATCAAATCGGGTCGAGAAAGTTCGGGGCGTTGAAAACGTTAAACTTTATTCTCTATCCGCCGAGGATGGAGGACCTTTTGGTGGGCGGCGGCGTGTGTCGATGGCACGCGCCGCGCAGTCCCAAGCGGATGCTCAGAGCGTCCGCCTTGGGTGGGCTGTGGGCTTTAACGTTTCCTCTCCTCACCCGCGTCGCGGGGGAGGTGGCGCGATGCGGATACGCATCGTGACGGAGGGGGCGTCCAGCCACCGCCGGGACGCCCCCTCCGTCTTGCCGCTGCGCGCCGGGCCACCTCCCCCGTTTCACGGGTGAGGAGAAGAGTGCGCCCCAAGGTCCGCTAGAGGTCGGGTTCGGAAATTGGCGCCTGTCCGTGATCAGGACCTGCGGCTCCGCGGCCGAAGGCAGATGTGCGAAACGTCGGCTTGGGGGCTATCCGCCCGCGTGGTCGTCGCCACCGTGCGCGGCGATGAACAGGGCGACGGCCGACCGGCAATAGGATTCGATTTCGTCGTCGTCCCCTGCTCTCGCTTCATCGAAGCGTGCGATCATCAGCAGATCGGATCCCTTGAAAAGCGCGGCGAACAAGCGGGCGGACTGGAGAGGATCGGGCACGTTCAGAACCGCCTTCGCGTGCAACTGACGCAACAGGGCCTCGATCTGGGCGATGACATGGGCGGGGCCGGCTTCGTAATGGGCCTTGCTCAACGACTTTTGATTGGTTTTGTCGGCCATGACCATGGCCTCGACACCGCGGACGTCCGGGCTGAGCAGCGTGCGAAGCAGGGATGATCCCACCGCCATGAGCCGATCCTCGGCCGAACCGTCGACGCCTTCGATAAGGGCCTGTGGTGCAAACTGTTGGCAGCGGGCGGCCATGGCCGCGCTGAACAGCGCCTCCTTGTTCTCGAAGCGCCGATAGATGCTGAGCTTGGATATCTTCGCCCGCTGGGCGACCTTGTCCAAGGTCGTCGCTTGAAAACCCAGTTCCACGAAGAGGTCGCACGCGGCGTCGACGATCGTTTGGCCAAGGGCCTCGTTGGCGGGCCGGCCGCGCCGGGCCTGGATGTTTTCGGTCACGACCATTCCAGTACTTGACGGTATCCTAATTCATAAATTATAGTACCACGCAGTATCGCAAATGTGCAAGCCAATGGATAGGTTCTTCACCATGGATGACGTCATCATCATCGGCGGCAGCTTTGCCGGTCTCGCCGCCGCCCTGCAGCTCGGCCGCGCTCGCCGCAAGGTCACCGTTCTCGACACCGGCCTGCAGCGCAACCGCTTCGCCGGCCACTCGCATGGCCTGCTCGGCCACGATCACAAGCCACCGCTGGACATCCTGGCCGAGGCGCGGCGGCAGCTGGCGCGCTATCCCACGGTCAAGCTGGTCAATGCCCGCGCCGACGGCGTCTCCGGCGCCATCGACGATTTCTCCGTCCTCACCGGCGACGGCGAAAGCCTTGGGGCGCGCCGCCTGATCCTGAGCTATGGCGTTGTCGATCAGATGCCCGATATTCCGGGGTTCGCCGAAAGCTGGGGCACATCCATCGTGCCCTGCCCCTATTGCGATGGCTTTGAAGTCGCCGGCCAGCATTGGGGCCTCGTCTGGTCCGGGCCACAGTCGATGAATCAGGTCAGGCTGTTCCACGATTGGACCGACAGGTTGACGGTCTTCGCCGATGGTCACGACATTCCGCCCGATGTCCGCGCCGACCTGGCGCGCCGCAACACGCCTGTCGTCGATGGCCGGATCATCGAGATCGCCCGTCACGGGGACCATAACGCCACCATCAATCTCGACACCGGCGCCCATGTCGCGGTCGACATCCTGTTCGCCCATCCGCGCAACAAGCCGTCCGCGAGCCTGCATGAAGCGTTGGGCCTCGCCACGGTCGATACGCCCCTCGGCGTCATCCTCAAGGTCGACGAGCGCCGCGAAACCAGCATGCCCGGCGTCTACGCCGCCGGCGACCTCGCCAACCCCCTCACGCCGCCATCGGTCACCCTGGCGTCATCGCACGGCGCGATGGCGGGGATCTTCGCCCAGCAGTCGATGCTGGTTTGAGAGGACGGAGTCCAGGAGCACGCTGGAGCCGTGGCTGGTACGCCGCTGTGATCTGGCCCGGACTGACGCTCGATTAGGTCGGGGCCGGAAATCAGCTCCACGCCTGAAACCGGACCCTGGCCGCCCGCGCCGCCCGCACCCCCGCCTCGCTACAGCCCCTTGGCCACGCCTTCGCGCCGAGGGTCCGCCCCGCCTTCCAGCACGCCGCCCGGCCGCACGATCACGCCGTGCAGGCCCGAGGTCTCGTTCTGGCCGGTCCTGATCGCCACGCCCCGCGCCTGCAGGGCCGCC
>Ga0209758_1000778_pt1 | contig 45804 bp, 49 predicted proteins | sample AraplaMF_Col_mMF_FD_184258 | JGI IMG/M metagenome (GOLD analysis project Ga0209758, IMG submission 184258) | Arabidopsis root microbial communities from the University of North Carolina, USA - plate scrape MF_Col_mMF (SPAdes) (version 2) | ecosystem: Host-associated > Plants > Roots > Endosphere... | reverse complement strand
GCGGGCGACCGGGCGATGGTCTTCGCCCACGGCTTCGGGTGCGATCAGAACATGTGGCGGTTCGTGGCTCCGGCGTTTGAAAGGGACTTCAGGACGGTTCTATTCGACCACGTCGGCGCCGGCGAATCCGATCTGTCGGCCTATGACTGGGCCAAGTATTCAACCTTGTCCGGCTACGCCGACGACGTGGTCGAAATCGGCGCCGAGCTAGGTTTGAAGGATTGCGTCTTCGTCGGACATTCCGTCAGCAGCATGATTGGCTTGCTGGCGGCGCGACAAGCGCCAGGCATGTTCGGCAAGCTCGTGCTCGTCGGCCCTTCAGCCCGCTACATCGATGACGAAGGATATATTGGCGGATTCAGTGCCAAGCAGATCGATGAATTGCTCGCACTTCTCGATTCCAACCATATGGGTTGGTCAACACAGATGGCGCCGATGATCATGGGCAATCCCGACCGGCCCGAACTCGGTCAGGAGCTCACGAACAGCTTTTGCCGCACGGACCCCGATATTGCCAAAGCGTTCGCCCGTGTGACTTTCACCTCCGACAATCGCAAGGATCTCGCGCAAGTTTCCGTTCCAGTTCTCGTCCTCCAATGCAAGGAGGACATCATCGCCTCCCAGGAGGTCGGCGCGTTTGTTGCCCGCAATATTCCCGACGGTCGGATGATCGTCCTGAATGCGACCGGCCATTGCCCGAACCTCAGCGCGCCCGACCAGGTCATCGCGGCGATGCGAGCTTTCGTCTCGTGAGCACCTTCGGTCCAGACTTCGAGGATATGGTCAACAACGCACCGTGCGGGTACGTCACCCTGCACGCGAACGGCCGTATCGCGCACGCCAACCCGACCTTGCTCGCGTGGAGCGGGCACGCGGCAGACCAGATAGTCGGCGAGCGATTCAGCGATCTCCTGACCATGCCGGGCCGCATCTACTACGAAACCCATATCGCGCCGCTGCTGCGGATGCAGGGCTTCTTCAACGAATTCGCGATCGACCTTGTGACCGCTGCCGGTGAGCCGCTCCACATGATCGCCAACGCGAATGAGCGCCGCGATGCGGATGGAAAGCTGCTGCTCATCCGTCTCGCGTTGATCAAGGCGACCGACCGGCGGCGCTACGAACAGGAGCTCCTGGCCGGCCGAGAATTGGCCATTGCGGCCGAAAAGGCAACGCATGAGGTGCTGCTGCTCGAGCACGAAACGTCCGAACTGCGTGAACAGTTCATCGCCGTTCTCGGTCACGATCTCCGCAATCCCCTCGCCTCCATCAGCGCCGGCGCGAGGCTCCTTGGTCGAACCGTGCAGAGTGAGAAGGAGCACCAGATCGTCGCCATGATGCAGACCACGGTCATGCGCATGGCCGCAATGATCGACAACGTCCTCGACTTTGCACGGGGCCGTCTGGGCGGCGGCATCACCCTGGACTATGATGCGAGAGGACCGCTGGAGCCCGTCCTTGCCCAGGTGATCGACGAACTGAGGCTTGCTTCGCCCGGTCGGGTCATCGAATCCGAGTTTGCAATCGATAGGCCGGTCAACTGCGATCGCGTCCGCATCGGCCAGCTCCTTTCCAACCTGCTCGGCAACGCCGTGACACATGGTGCGGCCGACAAGCCCATCACCGTTCACGCCGAGACGCAAAATGGATTGTTCGAGCTCTGGGTCGCCAATGCGGGTGAGGCTATTCCGCAAACGGTGATGGACAAGCTGTTCGAGCCGTTCTTCCGCGGCAAGGCGCGTGCGAGCAAGCAAGGGCTTGGACTGGGGCTCTACATCGCCTCTCAAATCGCAAAGGCCCATGGAGGCGCTTTGACCGTCGCATCGACGCCGGCGGAGACCCGCTTCAGTTTCTCAATGCCGCTGGCGTAACCTGCATACTGCAATGGCCGCCTTCCGGCGGCGCAGTCCTCAATCTTCTCCGGGAGTGACACCGGACTATCCTTCGAGGACGTGCCCCAAAGCTTTTAGCGGTCGCACGCGATCGCTGACGATCTTGAGGATGGCCAGCATCGGAACGGCCAGGATCGCGCCCGGGACGCCCCACATCCAGAACCAGAACACCAGCGACAGAATGATCAGTACCGGGTTCAGGATGAAGCGGCGGGCAAGCAGCAAGGGTGTCAGGGTTTCGCCTTCGACGAGATGGATGCAGAAATATAGGCCCGGCGGCAGCAGGGCCCACCACAAGCTGTCGAAGCTCAACATTCCGGCCAGGAGGAACATGACGGTCCCTAGCAGCGGCCCCAGAATTGGAACGTAGTTGAGCAGGAAGGCCGCGGCTCCCCACAGCAAGGGGTCTCCAAGTCCGCAGAAATACATCGCAACGGCCGTTGCAATTCCCACTGCAGCATTCATGGCCGTGATTGTAAGAAGATAGGCAGATATGTCCGCTTCGATCTGCTGGGAGATGTCCACCGCCTGCCTCTTGTCGCGAAAATTTGGGAGGACCTCGACGATACGTCGTAGAAAAATGTCTCCTGCCACCAGGAGAAAATAGAGCACCAGAACGGTCGTAAACAGGCCGTCGATGACAGCTCGCGTTCCGGCGAAGAGCGCGCCGGTCAGGCCGAGATCGCTGCGGACCGAAACGATGGCACCTTTCTTGTCGGGAGCGTCGGCGACGTGCTCGGCCTGCTGGATGACTTTCTGTAGCGCTTCGATCGGCCGCTTCAGGACGACCAAGTGAGTTTCGAGGCGAGGTAGACCCTCCGGCAATTTCTCCGCCCAAGTCGCGGCAGGTAGCGACAAGGCTGCCACAAAGCCCACGAGAGCTCCCACCACCACCAGGATCGCCAAGAGCGCTCCGATGGCACGGGGGAGACCTATACGCTCGAGCAGATGCACAGCGGGTTGCAGAATGAGCTGCAGCACGAAGGCGAGCACCACGGGCAATATGATCGAGCTTGCCGCATGAACAGCTGCCAGCACCGCCAGGGTTAGCAGACTACCGAGAAAGAACGTCTGCGGACTGGACGGCAGCGGCATTTCGATATCGTCGGCCGCCTGCGATGGCGAGACAGCCGGTTGCGGCGCGCTGACATTCTGCCCTGGGGACGAGGGGGGCTCATGCGGCAACTTTGACAGCGAGACCACGACGCTTTTCTCCATCCCGATACGGGGGGCCTGCCCCCGACCGCTGAGTCAACTCGCACGGCCGGGAAGGGCGCGATGCGGCTGCAGGAGCCCTCTAGCCAGACAAGCAGTCGGTCCGCCTGGCGGTTCGGCCGCGGCGGGCCTCTTCGCCAACTGAAGAATAAGGTGCAACACGTGTCCCCGCCGGAGCGTTCCTAGGCGCTCGCGAACCGTTGCGGCGCATTCCCGCCGATGTCGGTCTCGGCAGCGGCTTCATCGATGGCCGCCATCAACCGAGCCGTGGCAGACTGTTGGATCATGTGCCCTGCCCCAGCGACGCGGTGCAGCTTGCTGTGAGCGATTTCGCCGTGAAGTCTGACCGATTGCTTGTTGATATCGATGAGGCGATCCTCGTCGCCGGCGATGATGATGGTGGGCATCTTGAGTTGGTCGTAGCTCTTCGACGACTCAAATGCAGCGAGGATCATCAACGTTGCCTCCGCCGCGCTGGCACGCATCTGTGACGGTCGCAACGCCAACTCCTTGGGGAAGCCGACGAACTTGTCAGGGACTGGCCGCGGACCGAACATCTTTCGCAACATGGAAGGCCACAAGAGGCGGCTGACGATCGGCGAGATCGTGTGACTGATCGCATCGCCCATCCCGGGCATTGCAGACATCGAAGATGCCGCCGAGTCAGCACGGACGGTTGGAAAATAGTAGCCTGATGCGAGCACCAAAGCTTCGACAAATGACGGATGTCTTGTCGCCAGCGCAAGAGCGACCGCCGCACCCCATGAATGTCCAAGCACGATCGCCCGCTGAACGCTCAGCCGATCAAGCGCCTTTCTGAACAGATCGGCCTGGGCTTCCGGGGTCCATATCACGTTCCGCGGCCGCGAGCTGTGTCCGAATCCGGGGCGGTCGAATACGATCACCCGAAACCGGTTGGCCGTCAGGTCGATCAGTCCGCTGGATTCAAAGTCCTGGATCATGCTGCCGTTGCCGTGCAGGAGCACAAGCGGACGCCCGTTGCCGCGTTCCACGTAGTGCAGTCGGACGCCATCGATCTCCAAGAACTGCCCGCGAGGCGGGTTATCGCGTTCCGCTTTCTTGGCGACTTGCCCATTTACGATCGCTATGGCCCCGAGGAGGGAAGCTGCCCCTGCAAAGGCCGCAAGCGCAGGGTGTCGCCGCAAGGGAGTGGTGTAGTCAGACTGGCGCGAGGGCGCGCGTGTTCGTGGGAGTTCCATGTGCAGTACCTCTGGTGGTCTGCACGATGCCTCAGGGAGATTGAGAAATGTTGCAGGCTATCGTCAACCGTCGGTGCCGAGTCTTCGTTCCAAACATACATTGGAGCGCATCGTTGTCGCTGTCGCGGGTTCAAGACACTCTTAATCGGCCCAGCGGTGAGGGCAAGAAATGATCGCGTGGAACATGTCGACGTTGATCTTGTTCAACATTGTTACTCTTGCCGAGAAAGCGACTGGATCAATGGCAAACAACACCAAAAGCCCAGATGAGAAGCAGCCCGGCGAAAATCCGGAAGGCAAGTACCACTACAATCCGGGAAATATGGCGGGGAAAAAGCCTGGTGACGCGGAGCAGACTGACGAAGATCGAACGCTCCCGTCTCCGCGCGAAAAGAAGCCCGCCGAATAGGCCCGACAACGCCCGCGACTTTGCCTTCTTCGAAGAGGTCGCGGAAAGAACCTGAGGACCAACTGAGACACCCTTCCGAGAATCGACTCATCGCAAGACGCGCGTCCCACGATGAGCCATCCCGGGTGGATGGCGCGAGCTGAGGGGTCGGTTATCGCGCCACAGACCAATCGGTTATCGCGCCACAGACCAATACGACAACCTCAGGACGGGAGAGTCGTTCCTGTGAAAACCTGCCGGCGGCAAGCTTGTGCCCTCTGTCTGCGCTCGGAGAGACAACTCGGCTGCCAGCGCCGAAGCCGGCATAAGTGTTCCTTTGCTGCATGCTGTCGGTCTCAGGGAGCCGCTTGGCACGCTTCTGCGATTCGATGGGAGTTCCGATGAAAAAGCAGTTCGGTGTAACGCCCGAGCGGCTTTTGTTTGATGGCGGATTTCTTGTGAAGTCGCCTGGCTTCCGCAATCGAGATCCGATGCCAATCACGACCAGGGAACACTTCGCCCCCAGTGGGTTTAGCTCCGAGCAGCATCTTGTGATGCGGTTCTTTAACACTCACGCGAATCGGATTTGGCATGGCTTCCGTCACGGTTGGGCTGAACAGATACTTCACATTGATCGAGCGTCGAGTGCCCACGAAAGTCGGGACTTTCATTCGCTGGCTGCGGGAGCCATCCAAACTCTGGATCCGGATCATCGTCGCGGGGACACTCATTCTCGGGGGCATCTTCAGCTTCTTGCCCCTCTTCGGCCTCTGGATGCTCCCCCTTGGACTTCTTCTCATCGCGCAGGACATGCCGATCCTGCAAAAACCTCTCCTCGCCGTGTTGCGTTGGATCGAGATGAAATGGAAGCGGCTGAGGCGACGTGTCAGAACGAGGCCGTCATGACGGCCTCGCGGCCAATTGTGGCGAAGCAACCGGAATGACGCGACCGCTTCGCCCGCGGCGGCAGGGCATTCTCCGTATTTGGAACGTTGTGGTTAAGCCGGGCTTGGTCCGGCAGGAGGTCACCATGACCAAGACATCAGACCACGGCATCATGCGCGTACGCGGAGAAGACCAGCCGGCAGACAAGGAGCGGGCGCAACTGGCTCAAAAAATTGAGCTCGGCCACACACCGCCCGTGATCAAGGAAGAGGCGAACGACCGGGACTGAACGCAATTATCGTGAGCCGGCGCGCGGGGCCTGCCAGCAGGATCCGCGCGCAACATCATGCAGCTTTCTGCGAACGCAGCGATGGCTCTATTCGAAAGCATCAGGGTGCGGCTCTGTCCCTTGAGAATTTGCGTCTTGATATTTTGCAGTAGGATCTCGGCCGCCTGCTGAGGATCGGCGATCCCACCTGAGCGGTCCAGGAAGTAGTGGTTCGTTCATGCTGGAGGAACGCCCGGACGACCTCCCGTTCCTTCATTCTGGAGCCGGTAATCCGGGTGTGGACAGCCATTCGCTGATTTGAGCTCCGGTCTCCGCCTGCCGAGCTTTGCGGATCGTTTGTTCCCGCTCGATACCTGGTGGAAGCGACTTTGCCTTTTGACGAAGGGCTCGCCCATGCTCGGCAAGGCGTTCTTCAAAGGAGGTGGTTTGCTTGAGACGGCGTCGCTGCATAGCGTGCTCCTTTTCCCAGGGAAGGCGGGAGCGCGACAGCGTTCTCATCACCGACAGATGCCGAGGGCCGCGCGGTGACAAATAAAGCGTATCAGTTCCTCGTCCGACACGCTGGTCAGTATTGATCAGGCCGTGAAGGCGACAGGGGCAGCGCCACCCTGCAGTGCGCGACTCCAGTACCCAACCCGAAAGCCTTTGGTCGTCGGATCATTGATCGTCTCGGGACATCTCGTCAAGGATTCCGATCTGCCCACGGGGACGAGATTCTTCAGCAAGCCGTACCCGTCAGAGGCCATCATCTCAACGCTTCGAGAGCTTGCGGCCTGAGCGTGAAGAGCATTGCTAGTCCATTGCGAGGGCAGGCGGTGAACAACCGCGACCGCAACTTCACGCATGCCAAGATGGCAAGGCGGATGGCGCAAATCGAGGAAAGCGTCGGTGGATATCTGCGTCAACTCGATAGCGCCGATCGGCAAGAGCCATCGGAAGCAATCAGCATCAAGACAACGAGGATCAAGGAAAAGAGAGTGCCGCGCTCGGCGCCCGCGACATGGCGCGCCAGATCGCGAGATCGTGGGAAGGAGGCACCTCGCGCCGGCTCCGCAAGAAAATCGAGATGTTGTTCGCTCATCTCAAGCGCATTCTCAAGCTCGATCGTCTGCGTTTACGAGGTCCAAACGGTGCGCGTGACGAGTTCACCCAGCCACTGCCCAGAACCTTCAAAAGATGGCCAAGCTGATCCCAATGTCCACCCCGAGGCTCGCATAGGGTCGGTAGAGCAGTTCGGTCCACGTCGCGACTGAGCTATTGCAACGAAATACTGCCGGCCTTTTTCAAGAATCGGCCAAGAGCAGAACAATCGTCCTCTCCCTTCAGGGTCGCTAGTTCGGCCGCGCTTTGGACTCATTGTCGTCTGGGAACGTACGCGACTGCCGCGCCCTTCCCAGTACTTCGCCAGCAGCCGACTTAACCGTCACCTCATATTGATAGACACCGGGGTTGCAAGGGCCGAAAGTGCGAAGAGCGCCAGCCGGTAGGATGCCATTCTTTGGCAGGCGAACTTCCTGGCCGCCGTATTCTTGATCGGCTTGGGTAAGCTGTACGAGGATTGAAGCAACTCCTTGCGGAACGTCCTTTAGCCGAATTTCTGGGTTATCGAAGAGGCTAACGCAGGGCGTTGAGCCGAGAAACGAGAAGCTCATTGTCATTTCTGCAATAGCCTGCCGTGTGACCAGCTCGTGCCGGACCAGTGGTTCCGCGGCCGTTTGGGCCGCTGCCGACGTGGCCCAGATCAAGACAGAACCCGTAACTGAAATTGCTCTCATTGATTTCGATAGCACAGCCCGAGAGACGAGTCTGGTCTATTCTCGCTTGGTCACTCCCTCGGGGGCGCCCCGTCTTCTGATCTCGTCCTCGATTTCTTCAAGCAAGTTGAGGATCTCGGGACCGTTCATGTCCTCAAGCGCGTCGCGCTTACAGCGCTCCACGATCGTCAGCTCAGCCTCTGAAAAAGGTCCGGCCCCATTTTGCATCACCGTCTCCCATTTATAGGACGAGCAGGCAGGCGAGAGCGACCGAAGACGTTCTCATCACCGATAAATGCCTAGGGCCTCGCGGTGACGGGTTTCTGTTAACACCTATGGCGGTACCGAATCTGAGCAAATTTGACCATCTCGCCACAAAGCGAATTGGGACAGCCTAGCACTCGTCCTTGGCGCTGTGATGAAGATTGAAAGCTCTGTCGTACGTGTCGCGGGCTTCGGTACCAACGCTGTATCGGCCAGGCCACCATGAATGTGGTGGATTGTAGTTGTCGTTCTCAGTGTCTGCCTTGGCCTTTTCGTCTAGCTTCTCGGGCGTCCAAACGGACATTGACTTATCTTCACCCCACATCTTGGGCCTCACTAATGACTTTGCTGCGGCTCATGGCGCCGGCGGCAATTTGAAACAAGGTGCCAATCGCCCAAGAGGATCCCAAGAGAATGCTGAATCCGTCCCGCATGGTGTGGTCAAAGACAATGATGCCAACGGACAGAAACACCGCAATCGCCGCAAAGAAAGTTCCGGCCGCGCTGGCCATCGCCGCCGCATCGGTGTCGAAACTCCATTCTTCCGGTCGTCTGACTTGTACTGTCTGCGCGAGACGGCTGGGGAGATCGATGCCGAGATAGAAGCCAAAGGCCCCGGAAAGCATCATCAACAAGACGATCCCTTCGTTTCGAAACAACTCGCTTTCCATGCGCGTCAGTCCTACGGCCACGTACAGGCCACCCGCGCCTCCAACCATGGCAAGTCCGATTCTTTCCAGGATGTGGGCCACTTTGATGAGAACGGAGCGACCGAGCCACGTGGTAGTGGAGGCTTGAGCGTACTTCGCCAACTTTTTCTCTCCCGCCGAGAAAGCGCTTAGAACGGCTGCAATGCTCATCTTCATGGTATCCTCATTCGGCCATTTAGTTGTCGCAAGCACCGCAGGCACTGCCTGAGCGCATAGTGATGCACGCGAATATCAATTTGCAGGATGACGTGTGCGCCTGCCGACGGCACTGGGCTGCCCATTTGATGGACGCGGCGATCTCGGTGTCTGGCCGTTTTTGAGGCAGCTCTCGGACAAAGCAATCCGCTCGACAGGCAACAGACTAACGCCGTATCCGTTCCCACCAGCCAATGAATGCTTCCGCCTTGGGCAACTCATCGCGGGACTCACCGAGGTCGGTATTCAACTGGCAGACCGTTTGCTCCAACTTCTCGCGAATCAGGTTGTCAGGCTGAAGGCTTCGGATCGAAACCCTGTAGTGCCAAACGGTGAACGCTACATCATGCCGAGGCCGGCATCTCGCGCATGAGACGAAGTTTCATACACTTCGAAGGCGAGAGCCATTGGGAACAGTAAGTGGGGCTGCCAGTCACAGCTCGTCGGTGGATGACTATATAATAGAAATTGGTAGCTATTCGGGCATAAAGAGCGCATCGTTACATCGTGCTCGATTGTAGCGCCAGCGTGAGAAGCTGTACCCAGCGGTATGAAGCTCAAAGAAAGATAGCTTCAGCGCTTCCACAAGCGTGGAGACCGATTGGTTTTCAATCGGCACAGATTCGCCCGAAGAGCTGAATGGTGTTTGCTCCCGCGGCATCGCCCCCTACGCGGGTCGTTATGGCGGCCCTCCGGGATCATCGGCGAGAATGATCATGGTGATGACTCGATCACGGAGCGAAACGGTGGTGTTCAAGCACCCATTCCGGATTGCAAGCGTTGAACGACTCGTACCGGCAGGCTCATATGAAGTGATTACCGACGAAGAGTCGACGGAGGGCTTGTCAGCTCCTTCCTTTCAGCCCGTCGCCACCAAGATCATGGTGCCTGCGGTGCCGCCCTGCGACCCTTCCGTCGAGATGGTGACGATCAGTTCGCTTGATCTTTCCAATGCCCGGGAGCCTATGCGTGAGGCTCCTACCGATCTTGACAAGCATCGCGGCTGGACCTCGCCGAACACTGGCTTTCACCGAATGTCGGTGGAGATTGAATCCAATGACAAGGCATTCCTCGGTCGGCTTCTGCACCTCGCACCCAGGTTAGTCGCGACGCCTGCGAAACCAGGGACGAGCGCGCTGCCGGAGCTGAACGGGCCCGGCCGCGACCTGCGCATCGATGTGTGCCGCGGTATCGCGCTTTGGTGCATTTTCTTGAACCACATTCCCGACAACGTCGGAAGCTGGGTGACGCTGCGGAATTACGGCTTTAGTGATAGTGCGGAAGTGTTCATGTTCCTCTCGGGTGTGACCTGCGCGCTGGCCTACGGCAAGGCGCATGCACGCGGCGGCTGGCCCGCCGTGCTCAGCCGTACGCTGAGGCGAAGCTGGGACATTTATGCCGCATTTTTGCTGCTCACGCTTGCTTGCGCCGTCGTGGTTTACCTCGCAGGTGGCGGCCAGCTTGCCGACGAGACCAACACGCGCATTCTCTTGGAACATCCGGGAGCGACGCTCGCGCATGCGGTGGTCCTCCAATACCGACCCGTCAACACCGATGTCTTGCCGCTCTTCGTGGTCTTCCATCTCTTGTTCACGCCACTGCTGTGGCTGCTGCTCCGAGCGTCGAAAGTGGCGCTCAGCGCCTCGCTGTTGCTTTATGCGTCGGTACATCTTTTCGGCTGGACCGTTCCGGCGTGGCCAAACGACGCTTGGTTCTTCAATCCGCTTGCTTGGCAGTTGCTGGTCGTGCTTGGTGCGTGGTGTGTCATGGGGGGCCAGAGGTTCTGGCCATGGATGAGCTCACGCACGGCGCTTGTACTTGCCGTTCTCTATCTGGCTTTTAGCCTGGCTATCGCATTGGGTTGGAGCATCAGACCCCCAGAGGTGCTTGTCCCACAAGCCCTGCTGCATTTTATTTCTCTTGCGATTTTGGCGGTATGGCTCGTGCCTCGCAATTGGCAAGGGCTGACGACGCGGGTGATGCGCGCCGCGATCCGCTGTGGTGAGAACTCCCTGGCAATCTATTGCCTCGGCGTTCTGCTCGCGCTCGCCAGCCATATTGCGCTGCTCAACGTCTCGGATGAGTTTTCGATGCAGATCGCACTTAGTTTCGCCGGCATCCTGGTGATGATCGCGGCCGCAACGCTGCTGGGCTCGATCAGGATCAAACCCAGACGGCAACCAGGAGCGGCCTGAAGCACTAACGCGGGCCGTAGCGGAAGCCGGCATTCGCATTGGAGCAATCGCGTCATTCTGGCCGTCAGCACGGACCCGGGCGCAACGAGCACATCGGGAGAAGGTCGATTAGATCGGCGGCGGAATGTGGCAATCGATCGGGCGGATGGGAAAAGCGATAATCGACGACCGCATTGCTGACACTCAGCTCGGAGCCAACAAGCTGTTTGCTTGGGCCGATGGCGCAGGTCCGCCGAGGGCGGCATCTTCCCGTGCGCAAACTTGATCGGACCCAACTATGCTCGGGTTTCCGAATTATAGTCGCTCATATGACCGAACGCGGCATGCCGTTCGTTTTTGGGGATACGATAGCGCGTTAGAGGGCGCTGTCGGCGCCCGCTCGCCAGACCGCGATCAACGCCGGTGAAGACGGCCCGGTGATCGTCGGCAAGATCCTGGAGAACAAGGCCTACAATTACGGCTTCGACTCCCAGACCGGTGAATACGGTAACTTGGTTGCCAAGGGCATCATCGACCCGACCAAGGTGGTTCGCGTGGCGATACAGAATGCGGCCTCGGTCGCGGCTCTCTTGATCACCACTGAAGCCATGGTGGCCGAGGTGCCGAAGAGGAACGCCGGCGGCGCGCCGACGGGTGGCGTCGGCATGGGGGGCATGGGTGGTATGGATTTCTAAGTCAACCCGCTCCTGGCCGAACTGCAGACAAGAGAAAGGATGGACCGATTTGCGGGAGGCAGAATGAAGCTCAAAAGGAAGGGCACGTAAGTTGAGACTCGCCTGCGTAGCTCGCAGTCCGGCGAACTCTTCCAAGGAAGCTTTCTCTCTCTTGCCGAGGCGCCCAAGCGAAAAGCCCGGCCACGAGGGCCGGGCTGATCTGTAATATATTCCAAGTCAGGCAATGCACGGAATAAATCCGGAAGAGACGTTGCAGTCTGTTCCAAAAGGAACACCTGAAACGATATTGCGCCGCCCGCGCTCGACTGCGAAACGCAGAGAATCTCATGCATCTCCAGGAGCATCGCGGGGCAGATGCTGGCGGTAGGGCACTGGCGCCAGACTGCAGCGAACGGGCGTATCAGGCCATCCCGAAGGTGAGCAATTTGGTACAGACGCCAATCACTCTACGTGCTCGCTTCCGACGCGGTTCTGCGCGACAAATCCGAGATAGACCGGAAGGACTGATCGCCGCGCAGTCAATTCAATGCATGGCGATCGCCCAGGCCAAACGCGTGACATCAGCCCACTTGATAGCGGATCAGGGCGAACTGGGCCCCCCTCCAGTTTGCCCCTGCTGGTTCCAGCGAATGACGGACCAGGCTCTTTCGTGCAGATAGTAGAGGATCATTTTCGTAATGGCCTCAGCACCGGCGATCGAACCTGCAACCTTGACGCTACCGGTGAAGATGAAACTCAGCACGAAGATGTCGATACTACCCGTGATCCTCCAGCTGACAGCCTTGACCATGGAGCGAAAATGGGAATCTCGCGTCCGAATGAACATCCGTCCCTCCCGCTTCCCCCTGCGCTCGATCATGTCGGCTATCCCTGCAAAGGCAGGCTGTAGCTGATGCTGCTTCGGAGGCGGGAATCGAATCGTAGGCGCGCTATCCTCCTTGAGGGGCTTGGCGATCACGACCGAGACTTGTCCGGCCACTTTTCTCGCGGAGGAGATCTCAAGTCAGCCTATGAAATGCTGGCGGCAAAACCTCTCGCACGAGCTCACTTAGATCTAAAGCCTCGCCGCTTTCTGCAATGTCCGAGAACAGAACCTCGATAAAAGGATGTTGCCGGTTGAACGCAGCTCCTCGCTGGTATCTCGCGCTCACAATCCGTTGGATCGCCGCAAGGTTCAGCTTGCCGAGCGCATTGTATTGATCGCGGAACAGACTTTGCCGTCCGCCATGGTGCTCGGTGGATTCGGCCCAGACGTCCATCACTTTGCGGCCGACGAACGCCTCGACGCGTTCAGTTCCATCCTGAGCAAAAAGCCGTAGTCCGTCCATGCTATGGGGGCCGTCATCGATTCTAAATTGTGTAAGTGACATCACAAATCCTCCTGCTTTCCGCATTTACTCACATCGGTAGTTCGTCGCAGACTGAGCCTCCCTCGTTCTCCCATCGCGACAGAGCGGCAGCACCCGATCTCGTACCGCCAGGCCTACCCTTTGCTAAAGGCAGCTTGTTGCGACCGGCTTCATTCTTCTCCCCGAGCTCCGTCAATAATACGAAACCAGCCCTCCAAGCCTTGAATCTGCGGCTTTCCTCAGCGCGAGACGAGCCCTTGACGAGTTCGCCGGACGCGGTTGCTCTTGCGCGATGTTGCTGAGATCTGGACATATGCAGAGCCCTTTCGTTGGAAGTCTCCGCGCATTCCGGCCAATCTCGATCGTTGACCAGGGGTACATCTGGATATGGGGATCGAACGGCTGAATAACGAGTCCGAGGCATAAATAAGATTGCAAAGGAGTGCGCGGACAAGCTTTCCCGTGCGCCTTTCAACGCCACGCCTGGCAAAAGAGCCGCAGCGGCGGACTGCAATCAGAAACAATCCACTACATCTTCGACCGCATCGTAGTTGCGAGCGACGGCGTCGGCAGCAATTTGCGGCGAAGAAGCAGGCGCCCGACACCGTCCGACAGAACGAGAAGTCCCTTAGGCACGGCTCGATCAATGGTGCTGACAGATCGAAACACGGCAATCGCGGCTCGGCGCGGGTCGCACGCCAAGCTTCTGTTCTGTCGATCCACGGGATTGCTGCGGGATGGTAAGACAAGCTGGCCGTCCTAGCTTCGGACGCCGAAGAGGCGGCCGCTCTTCTGATCGTTGAGCGAGTGAGCAAGAATCGATGGACGATGCGCGCCTGCCTATCGAACTCGAGCTGGTATCTAAAAAATGATTCGACAAGGCCAGAAAAAGGATAGCAAAAGGAGCGCACCGTCCATGCAAGCTTGATTGACGTCGGCGGTACGCGGGCGGCAATCTAAGCAGCGTCGCCGCAGGGCTGACCGGCACCTGCGCGCCGCCGCCCCGCAGCGTTACCTCGAGATGGTAACGATCAGTTCGATCGATCCATCTATGCTCAGGAAGCGTTGCGATGGCGTCCAGGGAATGACGCGCGCGTCGACCTCGGGGGTGTACGGCACGCACCGAACGCTTAGATGCGGCGAATGACTGCGGAGATTGAAAGCGCGACGTTCTGCTGCGCTTGCCGGCCACATCGGGCTGCTCAGCAGCTCCAACGAGCTTGCGACGCAGATCGCTCAGCTTCGCTGACATTCTGGTGAGATCGCGGCTACATCGGTGCTGAGCTCGATCGAGAATCAAGCCGAGGCGGCGACCATGACGACATGAAACCGCGACGTCTGGGTGGCCTGTGGTAAGGGTTATTTCATACGGGGGGATCGATCAAAGTCGACCCAGCGAGGTGAGACGATGGGCAAATTCACGATAATGGTCGGACGCATCGAGATGATTTCGCCGAACGAGCGAGGTGAGGACATCCGCTTGACGTTTCAATTCAAAAGCCATCAGACCAGTTTTACCTTGCCAATCTTCCTGAACTCTCACGAATTCGACGATACCGAAATCGTCAAGGTCGCTCGAAGCAAGTTATTTGACGTCTTCTGGCAGCTCTGCAGTCAGTGCGAGGACTGGCAGTTGTCGGACGCCGAGCGTCGCGCGCTTGCAAAGATCAACGTGCGGCCTGGTGTCAATTTTGCCTAAGGCGGTCGGCAGCGGCTCAACAAAGCTGTCGCTGAAATAGATGTATGTCCCTTCGAAAATTAGCTTTTAGTCACCGCAATGATCGTGAGGATGATCGTGTCCCGTGGCGTGGTGTAGCTGAGTGCGGGTCACCACGTTCGCCGGCATGGGCCGGATCGGTCAGCTGGCGATTGCCGGGAAGCTGACGGCGGGATCATCGCCCAACGGGGCGATGGTTTCCAGTGTCATGTAGCGGCCGCGTTGAACCGCCCACTCGTCGTTCTGCTCGAGCAGGATGGCGCCGATCAGGCGGGTGATGGCGTCTTCATTGGGGAAGATGCCGACAACTTCGGTCCGTCGCTTGATCTCACCGTTGACCCGTTCGAGGGGATTGGTCGAGTGCAGCTTGGCGCGGTGTGCGGCCGGGAAGCTCATATAGGCGAGCACGTCGGTCTCGGCCTCGTCGAGGAAGCAGGCGAGCTTCGGCAGCTTGGGGCGGAGCTGGTCGGCGATGCGCCGCCATTGCGCCCGCGCCGCCTCGGCGTCGTCCTGGGCAAAGGCGGTGGCGATGAAGGCGGAGACGACGCGCCGTCCGCTCTTGCCGGCATGCGCCAGTGCGTTGCGCATGAAGTGAACGCGGCAGCGTTGCCAGGTTGCGTAATCCGATGCAAGCCGGCCACTGATTCCGACGCAATCCGGCCACCGATTCCGACGTAAGTCGGCCACCCATTCCGATCGAAGCCGGCCACCCTGTTGAGACCGGCCTGACGCTCTCGAAGACGGCGACCGAATCGCGGACCAGCCCTCCTTTGCGGTCAAGCAAGGGGAGGTCTGATGCCCGCCGAGAGAGCGCCGATGCGGAAAGTTCGAGAAGTCTTGAGACTGCGGCACGCCCTTGGCGTGAGCGAACGGCAGATCGCGGTCACCGTCGGTATCAGCCGATCGACGGTTGGCGAGTATCTGCGGCGGGCTGCGGTGATCGGCATCACCTGGCCGGTGCCGGAGGGGATGGACGACGGGGAGCTCGAGCGCCGGCTGTTCACACCGCCGACGTTCGAGGAGAAACCTGCGCGGCCGTTGCCCGACTGGACGGCGGTGCACCGGGAGCTGAAGCGGCGCGGTGTGACGCTGCTCCTGCTGTGGGAGGAATATCGCGCCGAGCACGCCGACGGCTATGGCTACAGCCGGTTCTGCGATCTCTACCGGAAATGGAGCGAGACGATCTCGCCGACCATGCGGCAGGTGCACGGGCCCGGAGAGAAGCTGTTCGTCGACTTCGCGGGCGACACCGTGCCGGTGTTCGATGCCGCGACCGGCGTGCAGCGGCTGGCCCATGTCTTCGTCGCGGTGCTGGGAGCATCCAACTACACCTTTGCCGAGGCGCGCTGGTCGGAAGGGCTGGCCGACTGGATCGGGTTACACGTCAATGCCTTGCGCACGATCGGCGGCGTGCCGAAGGCGATCGTCTGCGACAATCTGAAGGCCGGCGTCACCGCCACCTGCCGCTATGAACCGGGCATCAATCGCACCTACCAGGAACTGGCCGAGCATTACCGCACTGCGATCCTGCCCGCGCGTCCGAGGAAGCCGCGCGACAAAGCGAAGGTGGAAGTGGCGGTGCAAATCGTCCAGCGGTTCGTGCTGGCGCGGCTGCGCAATCGGCGCTTCTTCTCGCTTGACGAGCTCAACGCGGCCATCCGCGAGGCGGTTGCCGACCTCAACGCCAGGATCATGCGCAAGCTCGGTGTGAGCCGCAACGAGTTGTTCGCACAGATCGACAAGACGGCGCTCAAAGCCTTGCCGCCGCTGCCGTATCAGTACGCCGAATGGAAGAAGTGCCGCGTCGCGCCGGACTATCACGTCGAGATCGCCGGTCACTACTACTCGGTGCCTTCGCGTCTGATCCGCGAAGAGCTTGAGGCGCGCATTACCGACCGGACGATCGAGATCCTGCACAAGGGAGTCCGGGTCGCCAGCCACGCCCGCTCTGACGTGCCCCATCGCCACACCACGATCCCGGAGCACATGCCGAGCGCGCACCGGCGCTATGCCGAATGGACGCCAGCACGGATCAAACGAGAAGCCGCCAAGATCGGCCCCGCCACGATCGCTCTCCTCGAGGCGATCATGAAAGCCAAGCCACATCCCGAGCAGGGCTTCCGGGCTTGTCTCGGCATTCTGCGGCTCGCGCGCAGTTACGGCTCGGCCCGCATCGAGGCCGCCTGCCGGCGCGGTAACGACATCGGCGCGACCTCCTACGGCTCGATCAAGTCGATCCTGCAGCACGGGCTCGATCGCGCTTACGCAAACGAGAGGCCGCCGGACGACCCACCGATCCGCCACGGCAATATCCGCGGCACCGATTACTACCACTGAAGAAAGGAGAGACGATGTTGACACATCCAACCCACAACCGCCTCGTCGCACTCGGGCTTAACGGCATGGCGAAGGCCCTCGACGAACAGCAGCGACAGCCCGACATCGCCACGCTGGCCTTCGAGGAGCGCCTCGCACTGCTGGTCGACCGTGAGGCGACCGAACGCGAGAACAAGCGGCTGATCGCTCGGTTGCGGTTCGCCAGCCTCCGGCAGAACGCCGTCGTCGAGGATATCGACATGAAGGCGCCGCGCGGGCTCGACAAGCCGCTGTTCCAAAAGCTCGTCGCCGGCGAATGGATCGACCGGCATCAGAACCTGCTCATCATCGGCCCAACCGGCGTCGGCAAGAGCTGGATCGCTTGCGCCTTGGGCCACAAGGCCTGCCGGGACAACCGCTCCGTGCTCTATCAACGGCTGCCGCGGCTGTTCGAGGCGCTCACCCTCGCGCGGGGCGACGGCCGCCATGCTCGCCTCCTCAGGACCCTGGCGCGCGTCGAGCTTCTGGTCCTCGACGACTGGGGACTTGCCCCGATGACTGCCGAGCAGCAACGCGACCTCTTGGAGATGATGGAGGATCGCCATGGCCGCGGCTCGACCGTGGTGACAAGCCAGCTCCCGGTCGAGCATTGGCACGAGCTCATCGGCAACCCAACCATTGCCGACGCTATCCTCGATCGCCTCGTGCACAACGCCCACAGGCTCACCCTCAAGGGCGAGAGCCTACGCAAAGCCGCCGCCAAGCGTCAGACGCTTGACGACGAGCCTGCCAACTGACCTGATGACGACGTCGTCGCGAGAGCCCGCCTCGGTAGGCGGCCGGGATCATCGGAATCCCTGGCCGGCTTCAATCGGTACAGGCGGCCGGCTTCGCTCGGAATCCACGGCCGACTTCGTCGGAATGCGCAGCCAGGTGGCGTTGAGAACCTTTCCGACCGTGGCTTTGATCCCTTCATGGGCGTCGGAGACGACGAGCTTGACGCCGCGCAGGCCCCGTCGCGCCAGCTTGCGCAGGAACGCCGTCCAGAACGTCTCGGCCTCGGACGGACCGATATCCATGCCGAGCACCTCGCGCCGGCCATCGCTGTTGACGCCCACCGCGATGATCACCGCGACCGAGACGATGCGCCCGTTCTGGCGCACCTTCACGTAGGTGGCGTCGATCCACAGATAGGGCCAATCGCCCTCGATCGGGCGATTGAGAAAGGCCTTCACCTTGTCGTCGATCTCGCCGCACAGCCGCGACACTTGGCTCTTGGAGATCCCGCTCATGCCCATCGCCTGCACCAGATCGTCGACCGACCGGGTCGAGACGCCCTGCACATAGGCCTCCTGCACCACGGCGGTGAGCGCCTTCTCGGCCATCCGCCGCGGCTCCAGGAAGCCGGGGAAATAAGTGCCTTTCCGCAGCTTGGGGATACGAAGCTCGACCGTGCCGGCGCGGGTCTCCCAGCTCCGGTCGCGGTAGCCGTTGCGCTGGACCTGCCGTTCCTGGCTCTTCTCGCCGTACGCGGCCCCGGTCAGGCCCTCGACCTCCAGCTCCATCAGCCGGTGGGCGGCAAAGCCAATCATCTCGCGCAAGAGATCTGCATCGGGGGTCTTCTCTACGAGCGTGCGCAGGTTCATCATGTCGTCGGTCATCGGTGGTTCCTCGAATCAGGTTGGTGTCGCAATCCAAACCTTACCGACGAATCATCGGTGACCACCCGCAAAGCCGCTCGCTCGCTACGGCGCTATTGAGGGCGCGCTTCGCGAGCGGCTTTGCTAATCAGCTACACCACTCCTTGGGACACGACCCGTGAGGATCGCGAGTCGCCCCACATTCGGGTGAGATGCGCGGCTCTCGAATCATAAGTCGATGGGTTAAGCAACAATTTTGTGAAAGGGGCTGGACAAATGATCCGCTAAATCCAGAGCTCCTTTGGCCGTCGGCAGAGTTTGAGACCCTGACGGCTCGCTTCCGTCTGCCCGTTCCACGCATCACTCGCACTTGGGCGCAGGCGCGGATATGACGCGGGTTACCCTCGGGAAGAGCCGGGTGCGCTAAATCCGCCCGCCCGGATCTGTGAGGGCGAAAGCCGAATGGCTGAGCTACGCGACCACGACCCGCGAGCGTGCTTCAATTGGAAAAGCAACCCTTTGAAGCTGTGCATCAATCTTGTCGATTTCGGAGTTCTTTGAAGGCGGCACGAACCATCGCTGTGAGCGAAGCCATCGTATAAGGCTTTTGTAGCCAACCAAGAGGGGCAGCAGGTGCCGCACGCCGGCGCGTGTCATCATCGGAATGCGCGCTTGCGAAAATGCAGCGGACCCCGTGTAACCGGAACAGTTCAAGTGCGGTGTCAATCCCGTCTCGGTCGCCCGCGAGGCGAATGTCCATCACCACCAATGTCGGAGATTGCGCCTCGGCCAATTGGACGGCTTCTTTGCCGGTGGATGCAACGCCAGCGATTTCGAAACCGTCCTCGGCCAGCGCAACCTCCATCTGACTCGCGATGAGAACATCGTCTTCCACAATAAGGATACGCTCATCGGCCTCACCGGACACCGCAGCTCCGTCGGCCGCTGGTGCGAAATTTCGCCCCAGCACTTGCGAGCTGAACAAAGGCGGGCGGGAGGGAACCCCGATGATGGGACTTTTCATGCTCACCTATTCGAATCTGATCGTGCATCGGCTGGGTTGCCGGCTCACCTCAAGCTGGCCTCGCAATTGGCGGGCCAGTAACTGGACAAGCTTTAACCCGGACGATCGATCCATGACAGATTGAAGATCGAAACCCGGTCCGTCGTCCTCGACGTACAATGCAAACCCGTTTCCATTCGCCAATCCCACACGTATCTGAGTCGCATCGCCGCCAGATCCGTATTTCACCGCATTGGTCAGCAACTCGTTCAGGATTAGAGCGAGGGGCATGGCGCGGTCATTGTCGAGCTCTGCTGTGGCAACCTCGCGAACAATCTTGACAGTCCCGGGAAAGCTCTGTTGCGCGGCCTGACAGACCGCATCGACGAATTCGACCGCATTGAAGTTGTTCGCGCTGGTCGCGCCATAGAGTACGCCTTGTGCTGCGGCCATGGCCGCTATCCGCTTCGATACATCGGCAAGAACGGCGCGCGCTTCGCTGTTTTCCGTCTGCTGGCTGGCCATAAAGAGCAGAGACTGCAGCATCTGCATGTTGTTCTTGACGCGGTGATTCAGCTCCCGCATCAGCACGCGCTGTTGTGTTTCGGCTTGTTTGCGTTCACTGACGTCGACGAGCATGTTGATGGCGCCAATGAGGTTGCCCCCCGAATCGTAGAGCGGTGTCGGGAACGGAATAAATGGAATCCGTGTCCCATCGGGCCGTTCGGCGATGGCTTCCTTTCCCCTGATCGGCCGGTTCTCCCGGAGGGCGAGCGCCATCGGACATTGGTCGTACGGCAATGGCGTGCCGTCAGGCCAATAGAGTTTCCAGCTTACGCACCATTCGTCGCTGCCGACTACGGGGCGGCGCCCGGCGAATTCCGCCGCCGCTTCGTTATAATACGTGATTTTGCCTTCGGCGTCGGTGGTGTAGATCGCAGCGGGAATGGCGGCAAGCAACTCGTGCAGGCGGCGCTCACTGTCGCGCAAAGCATCTTCTGCTCGTTTCTGAGTCGAGATGTCACGCGCGATCTTCGATGCGGCGATGATGCGCCCTGCCTTGTCGCGGATCGGGGAGACGGTAAGCGAGATATCCAGTAGCGTGCCATCCTTGTGCTGCCGCACCGTCTGGTAATGATCGATCCTTTCACCGGCCCGCAGCCGCGCCAAGATGCCAGGCTCCTCGTTGATGCGTTCCGGCGGCATTAGGATAGTAACGGGCTTCCCAATGACCTCGTCGGCTGTGTAGCCGAAAATGCGTGTAGCCCCCCGGTTCCAAGTCTGAATGATGCCGTCCAGGTTCTTGCTGATGATGGCATCCTGCGAGTTATCAACTATTGATGCAAGCCGTCGCGTGTCTTCCTCGGCGCGGAGACGTTCGAGCCCAAAGCCCAGTTGTTTTGCGATAGCCGTACAGCCGTCAACCTCGCTGCGCTCGAAAACATGCGGCGCGTCGTAGTAGGCCATGAACTTGCCAACGATCTTTCCCCCTACAAAAACAGGAATAAACGCCAGCGCGGCGATGCCCTCGGTTCTCACCACCGCTTTCAACTCCTCCGACACCTCGCCGGCCATCTCCACGTTATCAATGCATATGGGACTGGCATCGGTGTCCTCGGGTTTCCAGGGAGAATGACCATCAACGGCCCTGCGGTATTCGTCCGAAAGGGCGCGCCAAGCGCCAAATCGCATCGTGCCCGCAGCATCAAGAAGGAGGATCGACGCGCGGTCGCAGCCTAGAATGTCCACGATTGCGTCCAGAGCCGCTTCATAGATTTGATGTTGGGATTCGGCGCGAAAAAGACGATCGGTAAAGGTATATAGAGTAGATTCTGTCCTCGACAGCCGCTGCAGCATGCGCGTTTGTCTGGCGGCCTTCTCTTCCGACTTCGATCGTTCAATAGCTATCGCTGCGTGATTGGCGGCGACCCGGAGCAAAGTCTGCTCTGTTTCGGTTGGAAAATCCGCCCTCCCGCTGAGCGCGATGATGCCGGACCCGGGATCCCTCCCGATAGGCAGACACGTTGCCCGCAGGCGATCTTGATTGGCGTCGTCGAGCTCGAACATCGCATTCGCCCGATACAGGCCCCGAACGCGTCCCAGGTCGATCGAGCGCCCTCTGGCTCTCTCATGGCGATGCACGGCTTCAAAAGCCGGATCGCGAAGGAAAACGCAGGCCAATTCCGCATCGAGGATGCTCACTGCAAGTTGCCCGATACTGTCGGCAATCTGGCTGGCATCGGCTTTGATCCAAAGCGCCGGCAAACTCGACAGCGCGACCAGATCGCGCACGCACCGCCGCAGCGATGCTTCGCCGTCAGACGGGTTGGAGACCTCAGATAACGCCCGGGTGGCAACCATCGTTCAGTGCCGTCGCTGGCTCAGCTCGGCAAGAAACTGGTCGGGGGGGACGTAGAAAGGATTTGTCTGCAGCAATCCGCCAACGATCACCTGCGGATGAGTGCGCATGATGTCCATGACGACGGGCGCGCTGAATTTGCTGAGGTCGTACGTGCACACGACCACGTCATTGTAGTTTGGAAGAAAATGATTGAGCCGCGTCTCGTATTCGACGATGTCGTGGACACCTGGTAGATCGTCGAGCGCCCACTCCATGTTCGCCCACAGGCGGGTGAGGGGAAAGCCGTTCGACCGACCGGCCTCGAGAACTTCTTGGATCAACGCCAGCATGGCGTTCTGGTCGAACCGATTGCCGCGCAAATACGCGTTTTCCCACGGCCTGATCTCGAGTTGTCCATTGCTTTCCGCTGCTGGGACGTCGATTCCGGATTCCGCTAGTCGCAGGCGTCGCTCTTCGAGATGCGCCTTGTCGACGACCTGGAACAACCGCTCGCCTGCTTCGGCTCCGGATTTGGAGAAAGGCAGTAACAACTCGTATTCTTCGTCCCGACTGTTGAAGAAAGCGCAAGCGTGACAGGGGCAGCCGAACTCCGACTGCCCGATCTTGATCGTCCGACTGTTGGCGTCCATGGAATTTTCCCCTGTTCCAGTAATGATGGACTCTCGAGGAAGCACAAGGTTCCAAATCGCTTTGGCAGCTCGAGGCGCGTCAGACTTGGCAAGCTCCGCCCTTCCAACCGCGATCAATGGTATCAAGGTACCGGCCGCTTGTGGTCCTTCCGACGGCTTCCTCGAGGATTGGTCTGGCTGCTCCGCTTCTAATCCGTAAGTGCCGACCGGACTGAGCCGGAAGAATTGCGATCTGCCAGACCAGTGATTCAAGTTTCCAAAACTGGGGGCTCTGACCATGCGCTACGAACTCGCTGATCATGAATGGGTTGCCATCAGGCCCATGCTGCCGAACAAGCCACGTGGCGTTCCTCGGGTAAACGACCGGCTTGTCCTCAATAGCATACTCTGGGTCTTGCGCTCCGGAGCACCTTGGCGCGATTTGCCGGATTATTATGGCCCCTACACCACCTGTTATAATCGCTTCGTCCGATGGCGCCGGGCGGGCGTTTGGAGCCGCATCATAGACGCGCTTGCCGTAACCCACGATGCCGCTATCCAGATGATCGACACCTCCAACGGAATCGGCCACAAGCGGACTCAGTTGGCGGTCTCATATCTCAGGCAAACACTTTGGCGCGGCGGCGAATGGTGGAGGGCGAGCGTCCATAGAGCTCGCGAAAGGTGGCGTTGAACCGGCGCACGCTGACAAAGCCAGCCCGATAAGCAATCTGGGCCAACGGTTCATCCGTCTCGTCAATCAGGCGCTTCGCTCGCTGTACACGCCTGCTCTTTGCTACCTGTTGCGGGCTGGCCCGACGTGCCGCTCGAAAAGTCGCGGTGGCGTGAGCTGACCCCAAGCCGGTCGGCGAGGGTAGCAACCGAACCGCCATCCAACGCTCCACCATCGATTAATTTCAAGGCGCGCGCGACGGTTGAACGCGTGCCATTCCAGGCAGCACAGAAGGGTGCGGTTTCCGGACGGCAGCGCAGGCAAGGCCGGTAACGCGCAGCCTCGGCCGCCGCCGCTGTTGGGTAGTAGGTCACGTTACGGGCCAACGGCTGCTTCACTGGACAAACTGGGCGGCAGTAGATTCGCGTGGTCTTCACTGCCGTGAAGAAGCGGCCGTCATATCGTGGATCGCGCCGCAAGCGCGCGGTGTTGCATACCTCAAAACTGAGCATGGTTCATTTTACCGCAAGCTGCGGCTTGAGGAACAGCCGTCGGATGATCAGGTCCGATTCCTGCCAGCGATATCAGTGCGCCCTCCTTATAAAGAAAGACCAAAGTTCGTTGAATACTTGGAGAAGCGAAAATGAACATCACCAAGCCTAAAGAGGTCGTCATCAACGCCTGGAAGACCTTTAAGACGCGCGATGCCAGGTTGATCGCGGAGCTGTTTGCGTCGGATGCCGAATGGATCGCACCGGCCGGAAATGCCACGGCGGTTGCCCTCAAGCACACCGACCACATGATTAGACCGGACCAAATCGCAAACTTTATCGCCTCGGAAATGCATCATCTGTTCTCGAACGTGACATCTCGTTTCGCGGCATACATGCCGATGGCGATACTGTGGTGTTCGAGGAGCAGATGCGAGCCACTCTTCCGGGCGGCAAGCCCTATGAGAATGACTATTGCTTCGTCTTTGTCTTGGCCGGCGACCGCATCAAGCAGGTGCGCGAATACATGGACACACGGGCTGGCAGATGATTTTCGAGGCAGATTGAGACAGCTTCGGGTCCAAAGCAGACTTCCCCGTTCACTCCCTTCAGGATTGCGAGCGCTCCTGCCGCTCCTGAAACTCCGCTCGCCGTCTGTACTCCTCCGCGATTTCGATCAGCGCATCTCTCGTGCGCTGATCGCCTGTCAACGCAGCTTGCTGTCGTGCCGCCGCTTCAAGTTTCCGGAGCTCGCTCATCGGGGCGGATGCTAGCCGCCTTCGGTGGAAACGCATTTAGTTGAGTTAAGCCGGTTTCGACAGACGCGAGCATCTTCATAAGCGTTCGGAGTCGTCGCAGCGGACGTTCGGCCGTCCCGCCATCGCAGATCTCTGCTGCAACTTGCTCGATCTCTTCATCTATGCGGCGACGGATGCTTTCGATCAGCCGCGATCGCTGTTCGCGATTGTCGACTAGGATGAGCATAGCTGGCCCCTCTTTGCAGGCGGGAGCGCAACTTTCAGCCACCCGCACCTACAGACACAGGTGTCGGCCGATGATGTGGCACAAATAACATAGGTTAACGAGGTTTTCCCAGGTAACATCGGGTTCACTCCGATCAAGTCTGTGGTGTGAGCGACACGCTCGCTTTGCAGCCCCATGCCGCTGCAGTACCAACCCATATCTTGGTGCTCCAGCCCCGCTTGACGCCCGCTTCTTTGCACTCGTTGTAGGACTTGTAGTTTGCCCAGTTTCGGCAACCTGACGGATACGTTCCAAAGCCGCCCCCAGAGATAGAGCAGGCGACCGGATTAACTTTCGCCGCGGGTGAGGAAGCAGCGGATTTGGGAGCGGCGTGGGCTGTGGTGATGGATAGAATGGTCAACTGCTATCCACGGATGCAAGCTAGCATCGATGCAACGGGTGCCAAGCTGCCAACGTTAGTGGGATTTTGTTTTATCAGGAACGGCCTCCACTCACTTCCTTCAGGTTACGCGTAAGCTGCTCAGACCCACAACCGGCATCTCTTTGCCTGCATCGAACTGGTCACTCGCTATTCGCTCGATGGTCGCCCGATGCCTCATAAATGTGCCGGAGATGTCGTTCGGGTCGGTGCCGTCGAAGACGGCACAGTCGCGCAAGGCGAACCATTCGACCCTACAGCCAATACGGTCGTTGCCATTGAACATCGCGAACAGAACAGCTTCGCGCTCCGCCTGTTGGAACTCGCCAGAGGGATCAGGAGAAAGGGGCATCTCGGATCTACACTCTCTCAAGAGAGGCTTCTGCTTCTCCCAATCGGAGTTGCTGCCGCCACTTCGAGCGTAGCCGACACGGTCATAATCGGGACCTCATCCGTCCGTACGAGCACGGACAGATTCTCGGTTAAGCTCGAAGGACTGTGGTCTCGTATGGCCTCAGCCAAATACCTCATTGAGGCGTCCCGGGCAGCCTCGAAGTTTGGAAGCTCTTCGCCCTGGTCGTCAATGATGATGCCGGCTGAGTCTTGATAGTCAAAGTAGAAGCGCATATGGGCCAAACACTGCCTTGGCCAGGGCGTTCCTATCGATTGATAGCCGGTTGCAGCGATTAGCTTCACTTACTCAAACTGAGCCGTTCTGCTCAGACTTTGGCGGATCGAAACGACCTCATCGCCTCTCGGCAGCTTCGGCGAGCTTCATCCAGTCGCCAGCTAGTCGCAACCATGCTTCGGCGGCGTCTTCTCCGCCTGTTGGCGGCATTCGTTCGCCTGCTGGAACCGTTTTGCTTCTTCTTGGCTCATAGGCTGAAATAGCCACAACGTCCGTTGAGCGTCCACTCCCTTAAAGGCACCGCAAGGACGGAGCAGGAGCCTTGGAGTCAGCTACGCGATAGTCTGAGCTGCGGGCGGTCAGAAAGGGTCGACAGGAGCACAGTCCAGTGGTACAAGCGCCGGAATCTATGAAGAGGTAAGTTGTTGTTTTTGCTGTAGTTTGGTGGATCGAGCCTCAATCCTTTCCTGGGCACCAGGCCGGGGCTCTAGGGAGTCAGCGGCATAGGCATTCCGATAGGCGAATACCTCCTGGCGGTTATTCGGCAGCCTCGCCCTTCGCCTCGATCATCAGCACATCGAGGCTCTCGATCTCCTGCATGGCGCGGCCGGCGATGCCCTGGATGTCTCCGTACAAGCCGGCCGTCGATTCCAACACGCCCCTGAGCTGCTCCTCGCGCTTGGCCCACAGGCGCGACATGGTGGCGCGCTCGCGATCGAGGTCCTTCTGCATGTCGGTGAACTTTTCGACAATGGCCTCGATGCGGTGACGGAAGCGCGGACCGGTCAGGTAGCTGTACACGATCTCGGTCTTGGTCTGCTGACCTTCCTGTGCGTGGCGGCTTGTGGCGACGTCGATCAGCAATTGCCGGAGTGCGACAGCGAGCGGGATTGCAAAGCGGGGTTCTGCCACCCAAACATTTTCGACGAGGTCGAAGCCCTCGACGCCCTTGGGGAGCACGGTCGAGACGATCAGCGCCAGCTCCGCTTTCGCGGCACGCTGGTCATCTCGCAATTTGCCTAGCCAGGCCGGATTCCAGGCCTTCGTCCGCTTCGACTCCCACAGAATGGTGCCACAGCGCTGGCCGCTGGCAGAGACCACGCCGTGCACCACGTCGCCGCCGAACTCGCCTTTCGGCACCGGTTCGAATAGGTCGCCGTGGAAGCGATTCCGCAGCAGGGACTCAAGCTCAATTTCGAGCGCCTCACCCTGCAGCTGCTGCGAACCCTGGTCGGCCTTGCGACGGAGATCTTCGATCTGGCGCTGCATGCCGGCGAGCTGGGCCTCTTTCTCGGCGACCTTCGACTTGAGCGCGTCTTCGGCCTCGAGCCTTGCTTTGTCGCGGACCGCAGCCAGGCTGTCCTGCACCTTTTTCTCCACCGTGAGTTCGACCTCGCGCTTGGCTACATCGAGTTCTCGTTGCTTGCGGAGCATCTCAGCCTGCGCCTGCTGCGCTTCGGCGAGCTTGGCATCGTTCGCGGCCAGCAGCTGCTGCAGGTCGGCAAGCTGCCGGTCCCGACGGCCGAGATCATCAGCCAGAGCCAAGTGGGCCCTCTTCGCCTCGGCCTCCACGATGGCGGTGCGTTCGACGGCCAACTTAGCCGCGATCTGCTCGTCGACGGTCTCACGGGCCTTCGCGAGCTCGGCCTGTGTTTGCCGGAGCTGCTCTTCACGGCGACTGAAGTCGGCCTCCTTGGCCGCAAGCTGCGCCTCGAACTGCTTGCGCGCGGCAACAATCAAGGGCGCCGCAAGGGACTCCGTCAGCTTGATCTCAGTTCCGCACTTCGTGCAGGTGATCTGGGAGTCGCTCACGCGATCGGTCCTTTGATGGTGGACTGTGAGTGTATCCTTGTTTCCCGCCTCATCCGGAGGCGGGGGCGGCGTTATCCCCGGCAATCGCGGCGCCCGCGGGAGCGGCGATGCTCGGAAGGGGGCGGGCTTCTCGGTGGAATCGCGGTTCATATCAATTCCTCGTGGCACTGAGATCGCGTTCGCGCAGGATGATCTCGACGATGCGGCGGAGCCGGCGCACAGAGCCGCCCTGCCAAAGTTTGGCGACCGCAACGTGTTCGGCTTCGTCGAGGGGCTGTATCCAGCGTTGATCGAGCTCGCGCTCCTTGGCGAGGTCCACCATCACGGCCGGCAGTAAAGCGTCCAGGTCCCCGGCGCCGGGCTTGGGGAACGTCACGACCACAAACCGGTCGCGGATCGTGCTCGGCAGCGGGTCCAAATTGTTGACTGTCGCAACGAAGGAAAGTCGCGATAAATCTACGTTGATTTGGAGTGCCGGATCAGGGTAGCGCGCGCTCGATTCGACGTCGGTAAAGCTCAACAGGCAGTCCCACAAGCGGCCCACCGACAGGTTCGAGCTGGAAGGCGCTTTTTCAAGCTCGTCCAGCAGCACCATGGGGTTCGCAGTCTTGCTTCGGACGACCGCCAGAAAGGGATGCGAGGGTTCGGCGGTATGCCAGCGCCGGTCAGTGCCTGCGAACGCCGCGTCTGCCCGAGAGCAATCCGTTCGCCAGACATGAAGACCAAGAGCCTGGCCCAGGCTGCGGGCAAATCGCGACTTACCTCCGCCCGGCTCGCCAACGAGGATGATAGGACGGAGTTGAACGACACGCCGGCCAACAAGATCAGACAGAACCAAGTCGATGACGCGCTCTGCGTAGGGAAACCCGAGCAGCAGTTTGCTGCGCACTTCTTGCAGCGGCGGCACCGTGACCAGGGGCAGCGGCACATTGACGACGTTCTTCAGCGGCCCAATAATTTCCTTCAATCGGAAATTCTTCATTTCGTCGGCGGTCAGGCGAGCGACGATCACGTGATCAGGGGGCAACATCTCCTCTTCGGTCTGCATTTGACCCGAAGGCTTTACTTTCTTCCGCGCGGCCTCATCTCTCCACCGTTGCTCTTCCTTCTGGGCCTGAATACCCTCCTGCCGTGCAGCCGCAATCCGGTAGTCCACCATGCGCGAGCCCAGCAGGATTGCATTTGTTGCGGCCGACGCGTGCTTGACGGCAATGTGAGAGCAAGCGGGCAACGCTGCCCAGCCGAACGTAAAACCTTCGAGTTCGCAACACAGCTGTTCACCGCCGCCGCGGATGACGTCCAAGGACAGCACCAACGCCTTCGCCACCCGGAGATAGTGCTCGAAATAAAGGCGCCCGGCCGGAGCGGGCAAGGCCACCAGCCTCACGCAGTCGGACAGGCTGCGAAGATTCGGAGTGTTGTCTTCGACGGCGCGATGATCCAGCTCGGTTGCAAGGGCAAGCGCTGTGTTCACATCGAGCGTAGCTGCCCAGGCTTTGTTTAACGCGAGCTCAGGACAGAGCTCGTCGATCTCGGCAGTCAGACGTTGTTCGATATGGCTGCCGTGCTCCCCGACCAGCTTCGCGTACCGCAAAATTCGGGGCAGGTTTTTCAGATGATTTTCGGAATCGGCTGAATCGGCGGCCGCGCCCGTCAACACATCATCGCTTGCGGCCGGCGGCAAATCGAAATCGTCGTCCTCGTCGCCGGTGCTGCTCATCCGATTTTGACCTTCCCCGCCTGCGACGCGAGGTTCAATTCGTCGGGAAAGCCGCGCTGGTAGTATTCGGAGTTGCCGAGCACCATCGCGACCGGGATGTGCAGCGGGATGATGCGGCGCAGGCCCTCCACGGCGCGGATCGCGCGTTCGTTGGCATCGCCGGCCGCGATCACAAGGTCGACGTCGGGTGCGATCAAATGCACATCGGCATGGAGATCGGAGAAGATCCGGATCTTCATTCGGTGGGTTCCCCCTCGACCGCCTTCACGTCGTCTTCGCGATGCGGAGTCACCGGGTGATTGGTATTCTCGTCCTTGATGCAGCGGCACGGCGGGGCTCGCAAATCATCCTCCGCGAGCCACGACACCGAGAGTTCGGCCGCAAAAGGATGATCGAGGCGCGTGTGCCGGATGGCATAAGACAAGACGAGGGCCGCCGCGGCATCGCCGTCGAACGCGCTGACCATCAACGCGCTCATCACAATGTCGACTTCGAGCGTCACCTCGACAATCGGCATCAAGTCAAAAGCCTCCGCGATAGCCGCCGCCGGATTGCCGATCAAGGGCATCACGGGGTTGTTGCGGGGGCGCATGAAGCTGATTTGGCTGAGGGTGGCATGCAGCACGAGATTCTCCCCCTCGCGAAACAGTTCGCAGGGCAACGTTCGCCACCAGGCGAGCGGGGATGCGTCCTGCCGGCTGAACGGCCATGCCATGGACGACGGCTGGGTGCCGGCCTGCGAGACGTGGCCGTTCCCGTCGGGAGCGATTTCTGCCGCTCCCCCCGAGCCGGCTTGGGCGGGTCCGTCGGTGATGGGCGGCCGGACGTTGCTCGAACTGGAGATCGCAACGGGATCGCGGTGCCGGAGCAAATGCTCCGACACCGGCAAGGACTTGAAGTTCATAGGCGTGCTCTGCATGTCAGGCGCCCAGCACGAATGGACGCGGGTCGGCAACCGGCATCCACTTGTTGCTGGCGACGTGGGCGCCCGTCACCACCTTCGCGGCGATGGCCGGCGAGGGAAACCACACCGAGACCGTCAGGCGCTGGCGATCCCTGAGGCCGGGAATGTCGGCGAGCACGCCGGCTTCCAGCAGCTCGTCGCGCCGGGTGTGGAGGATGGGATTGACGCTCGGATTGATGTCCCGGCGCACCTCCGAGCCCGCCGTGACGACGAAGCCGGCGTCCGCATAGCAACCCCGGGCCCAGAGGTCGCCGTACGCGAGCTGATACTCTTCGGCGCCGGCGACCACGCCGATCTCGATGGGAGCCGCGTCGTCCTCGGAGATCGGGGTGAGCGGTTCGGTAACGTCCACCAGCTGCGCGTTCAGGGCCGCGAAGTGGCTCTGAAATGCGACGCAGCCCGCATCAAACAAGAGACGCTCCGCGATCTTGGCCATCTTGAAATAGGTCGGTGCGTGACGCAGTGAGGGGTCGATCACCTGCGCACCCGTGCCCTTCTGAACCGTGACGACGCCTGCATCTTCGGCAACGCGCGTAAGGTGTGCCTGAAGGTACAAAGCCGCGGTCTTGTCGAGCGGGTCGAGGCCGCACTTGGTGATCACAAAGACCTCTGCCGCGAAGGCCTTGCTCGGATCGCAGCTGTGATCGTACAGCCTGCGTCCGATGCGGCTCGATTCCCCCAAATAGATGCGGCGATTCGAGAGTAAGCCCGAAAGCACGTATGCCGCCGTCATCATGGCGCGCGCCGGGATGATGTCCCGAACCATCGTCATGGGGAACGCGGTCACCGTGAGCCCCGTGAGGTCGTCGATCGCTTCCCGCACGCCGATGATGTCGGAGCTGCTACGGTGGATGAGGGTGGACGTGGCTTCCATCATGGAAGCGGAGGCACGAAAAAACGACATGCTAAAAAATCCCTGCTCTGTGAGAGGGATCGGTGATCAGACCAGATCGTGATCATGCCATCGTCCACGCGCCTATTGGCATACGGAGACGTTCGCCACTCCGATAGCGGCGGTGGCGGCGACGATCGCGCGCCGGCACTGGCGAGCCGGCTGGTCCGATCAATCCGATCCTAGTTCGTGGAGGTCATGATGGTGGAGGGCCTGGCCTTCGTGGCCAGGGCACCGCCCGGTTCGGGCGCCGCCATGCTGATCGCGGTCGACGTCGTATCCAGCACGGGGAAATCCTTGCTGGTCATACAAACAGAGTTGTGGGAATTCTGCCCCGAATCGGGGCTATAGTCGCGCTTAGCCATGACAGACTCCTCCAGAGTCGGTTGTGGTTAGGCCGTCGTTTGGTGCTTCCAACACCAGCGGCGGCCGCCTTCGCAAGGGCTGCGATGGCGATCATCATGTAGTGCGACCATCGCCGAGCGCCAGCTCCGGAAGCTCTCATACTTTATATGGTTAACTTCCCTACTCTGTCCATCCCGCGGACCATCCAACTTTGTCGGTGATGCCGGTGAAGGTGATCACCTCGGGCGGGCTCGGTTATTGCCGGTTCGTTGACGGGGGAGAAAGTTTCGCGGACGCTGGCGACCCTGCCGTCCGGCTGATAATCGAACTTGACCATCCCGAGTTCGATATCTCGTCCGTTGACGTGATCGAGGCCGCTGGTCTCGGTTGGGTCGGCACACCGTCGATCAGAAGTCTGGATCATCCGCACGTGGAAGATCCGAGAGCTGGCGCCGTCCAATGCAAGGAAGCCCAAAACATGACTCGCTGGGCTTTCTATGATCTCGCGGAGGTTCACGCGGTCCTGATCAAGTCCCGCAGGGTGGCGATCAGCTCGGTGCCCACATACGGTTTCGGCAGAAAGACGCTGCCCACCGGCAGATCCTTGGCCGCCCCCCGCACATGGCCCGACGTCGCGACGATCTTGATCGGGGGCCAACGGTCCCGAACGAACCTGGCGAGCTTCAACCCGTCTATCGAACCCGGCATCTGGATATCGGTGAAGACGAGGTGGACATCGGTCCGGGTGGAGAGAATCGCGATGGCTTCGTCTGCGTTCGCCGTTGGGATGACTTCGAAACCTGCACCTTCCAGAACATCGACGGAATCCATCCGCAACAGGAATTCGTCCTCGACGACCAGGATGACGGGTTTGATACTCGACATTGCGGTGCGACCCTCTGGCGCTTAAGCGACCCGAGGACGGTTTGTTCCGATTCAAAGCACTCAAAATTAGTACGGTCTCGGTCAGGCCGCGATGGCAGCATGGCCGTGAATAGTACTCCGAATTGGTATCGCGACTTAAGACGCGCTCGCGATGACTATCAGCCGCTTACCGGAGAATCACTTCTGTCTACTCGTCTGGGACGAGGGCGAGACTACGCCCGTGGCAGCCGAATGGTGAAAGTGGTACCTGTCGCCTCCTCGGACGTAACGTCGATCTCGCCACCGTGGGCCTCAACGATCAGCTTCGCGATGTAGAGCCCTAACCCGAGATGCGAGTGCTCTCCCGTACCCTGGACTTGGCCACGCATCCAAGACTGGAAAATCGTCTTCTGGCTCTCGGGGGGAATCGGCGCGCCGAAATTGTGGATACTCACACCGAGGGTGCGGGGATCGTTGCCCGCTATGGTGACCGTCACCGGCCTGGATCCGTCGCTGTACTGGATCGCATTGCCCATTAGATTGGAGACGACCTGGCCCATCCGTGCGGCATCAAAGAGGCCGGTCGGGTCGCCGTCATGCGTGACCGTGATGGGCTTCCGTTCGTGGATCCTGAGCAATTCGTCCGCGATCGCCTGACAGAGAGCCGCGAGGTCGGTTTGCGACTTTTTGATGGGAATGTCGGTTCCGAACGACGAACGGGTAAGATCGAAGAGATCGTCGACGATCCGGCTTGCTCGGTCGGTCGTTCGGAGCAGTTCCGACACTACGTCTCCATGCTTCGGATCACTCGCTCCTGAACGCTGCATCCACCGAGCGGCCATGGAAGCTGCAGCTATCGGATTTCGCAGATCATGACCCAGGATGCCAAGGAAGAGGTTTCGGGAATCATTGATGGTCTTGGTGTAGTGGGCAACGGACTCGGTGACAGCTTGATCGATAGCCTCGTTGAACCGCGTCAAATCCTCAAGATCGGTGCTGGCCAAGCTTTCGTTATGCGCGAGCCACTGCTTGACGACGCTGGCACGCAAGGCCCGATATTCCGAGACCATTTGATCGATGTCGAACCCGTCGGCAAGACGCAGGGCTGCATGTATCTCCGCCGCAGTGTTGCGAAGCGAACCGCCCCCACTTTCTATACCGTGCGATTTATCGACCTGTTCGGCGGGTGTCTGGGGAGACTCCAGGTCGGAAGCAACGAATTTGAGGATGTCGACGATGTGGTCCTTGAGGGCGAGCTTCGACATATCGTCGCTCGCCGGAGAGCGGGTTCGCGCGAACGCAATCCATTCTTCGATGATGGCGGGCTGGTTATGCCGAATGAAATCGGCCAGGCGTTCATGCCCTTGCTCTGCTCCTGTGCTGCTCGAATCGCTCAAGGTCGGTCCGCCCGGTAGTTGTTAATCCGGGTTGTAGCACACCTCGGCGAATGTTTGGGTGATGCATCTCTTGCGAGGTCATCTCGGCGACCATCCCCGGAACAGCACGATTTAGGAACCCGCCGCGCGACCAGGCGCTATGTTCAAGACGGCTAGGCTCCCACTATGCATGGCCCTGCGGTCACTGACGGCGCTAAACCAGGCTAGTCACTTCCAGATGGCGCAATTTCTGAACCCGCGACGGAAGGTTTGAATGCCGAAAGCCGCAATCTTCGATCTCGACGGGACGCTCATCGACTCGGTCGATCTTCACGCCCTCGCCTGGCACCAAGCAATGGTGAAGTTCGGCCACGATGTGAGCTTCGAGCAGGCTCGCAGCCAGATCGGCAAGGGAGGAGACCAGCTTATTCCAGTCTTTCTGTCCGCGGACGAGCAGCGAGACCACGGCAAGGAAATGGAGGAGTGGCGCGGCAATCGCTTCAAGACCGCACATCTGCCGCTTGTCCGTCCGTTCTCGGCAATTCCCGACCTGCTACGCCGCCTTCGCCGTGCCAGCGTCCAGATCGCCGTTGCTTCTTCAGCCAAGAAGGATGAACTGGCCAAGTATCTCGATATCGCAGGCATCACCGGTCTGGTGGACGTGACCACTTCTTCCGACGATGTCGAGCATTCTAAACCCGCCCCCGACATCTTCGAAACCGCCCTTGAGAAACTCGGGATCGAAGCCAGAGATGCCGTGGCGATCGGCGACACGCCCTACGACGCTATCGCGGCCGGAAAAGCCGGGATCGGGACGATCGGCGTTCTATGCGGCGGGTTCTCTGAAGGGAAGCTGCGCCAAGCCGGATGCGCGGAAATTTATACCGGCCCCGCCGGGCTGTTCGCCTGCTTCGAGAGCTCTTTGCTGGCGGCTAAGTGAACCCTTGCGACCCGCTCGCCCGCAGACCGCCCGCCCCCTGGTCGTAGTCCGCGGCGGAGTGCTTGGACCTCAAAATCGCTCTGTCCGGAGAGGATCGATGACGATTCGGGGCGGGGCATAGGCAATGGCCGCTCAAACGTGCCGGGTCGAACGATCGGACCACCTTTCGCGTGGTACCGCGTTGCTGGATCCAGCAGACGGGAGCAGGAACTAGGCTGTCTGCACTCGGTTGACCCGCCGCGCGGTGCGGGCATATGCGGTCTGCGTCGCTCTGCGGACGTGCTCAAAGCCCCTTCGCTTCAGGCCGCATTTTCATACAGTTTTGACAGCGGACGAGTTGCGCCTTTGGCGTCACAGCTTTTGAGCAACAAAGTACGGACCGACATGGAAGTGAAGGCGGATGTCAATCCTGTGCGGCTCGGCACGGCGGGATGGAATGTTCCTCAAAGTTGCAAGGAAAGGGTTGGCGGCGCAGGTAGCCACCTTGAGCGCTACGCGCGGGTGTTCAACGCCACCGAGATCAACTCATCCTTTCACAGGCCGCACCGGCGCTCGACCTACGAGAAGTGGGCGAGCGCGACGCCGGATGATTTCCGATTTTCGGTCAAAGTGCCGAAATCCGTCACTCATTCGCAACAGCTTGCGCGGGCGGAACTCGATCGGTTCATTGACGAGAGCGCCGGGCTTGGTGCGAAGCTCCGCGTTTTGCTCGTTCAGTTTGCCCCGCGCAAAATGTTCGTTGAGGCCGACGCGCAATTGCTGTTCGGCGCACTGCGGGAAAGAACCTCAGCCGCTCTCGCTTGCGAACCGCGTCACGCCAGCTGGTTCACGCCCGAGGTCGGTGCTTGGCTTAGCGAGCGTCGGATTGGCCGCGTCGCTGCGGATCCTGCGCGGGTGGCCGATGCCGACCTGCCGGGCGGGTGGCCAGGCCTGCGCTACTTTCGACTGCATGGAGCGCCGCGCATTTACTATTCCCAGTACGAGGAGCCGTTCCTTCTAAGGCTGAAGGCGCGGCTCGGTGCTGCGTCGTCGTCTAGAGAGACCTGGTGCATCTTCGACAACACCGCGGCCGGCGCAGCGCTCAAAAACGCACTCGACGTGCTCGCTTGAAGGGAGTGTTGGCGATAGCCAGCTGGGTCTTTCTCGTGCTCCATCTTTGCCGAGGGCTCCTTTGAGGCTCGCCTTCATCGACGCATCAGAGCGGTGTTCGGGGAGGGGGCAGTTATTACGCTGCGGTATGCAGTAAAACGCTATAGGAGCTCTACCGTAATCCAGAATCACGAGGGCGCTCTTGCGCCAGAATGAACGACCCCTGCCGTCTTGCAAACCATAAAGCTCTTCGACGACAATCGCCGCGCTCGCCCGCCAGACACCGCCTTTGTCGTCTCTCACGTCAATCGCCACCCTCTTAGGATCCCGAGAGGCTGAATCCATAATCGTCTGAGCCAACGCCTCAAGCGCGTATTTTTTCGCTGCTGCGGCGTCGGCAAGGTCAATGCCTTCATCGTCTAGGGTGATGTCGGCTTCATAATGATGATCGAAGAAGTATCTTGGCATTGTGCCTCAACAGGCATCACTCCCTGCAGTTCCAAGCGGGGCGAGGCCCAAGGGCAGGAACGACGCTGTCCGGGCACGGTTGACCCTTGGGCGGTGCGCGAATGCGCGGCCTGCGTGGCTCCGCCGACAAGCCCCTAAGCCCCCCAACGGCGGAGCTACGCTTCCATCCACTACAGCCGGCGCGGCTTCACTGGCGTCTTGGGGGAGCGGTGCGGAGGCATCTTGCCCGAACAGACGAGTGACTTTGCAGATCCCACGCCAGGCACAGGGCAATCCCGCATTCGCTCTTCGCTCATCCTGAATGGACAATCGGCGTTGGTCACCGGCGCGAATTCCGGAATCGGCAAGGCTGTTGCGCTTGGTCTTGCTGCTTCAGGCGCACACGTCGTCGTGAACTACGGCAGCCGCCGAGGACGTCGCGCACAACATAGAATCCGGGGGGCGTCGGGCCATCGTCATCAAGGCGGATGTGAGCGACGAGGATGAGGTGATGTCGATGTTCGCCCGCGCCGTCGATCATTTCGGCACCCTGCACATCGCAGTCAATAATGCCGGGTTGCAGCGCGATGCCCCATTCGACCAAATGAGCCTTGAACAGTGGGCTAAGGTGATGGACGTTAATCTAACGGGTCAGTTTCTGTGCGCGCGAGAAGCTGTCCGGGAGTTCAAGAAGCGCGGAGTTGTGCCTGAAATCTCCGCGGCTGCAGGGAAGCTCGTCTTCATGAGTTCCGTTCACCAGCAGATTCCCTGGGCCGGTCACGTCAACTATGCGTCCTCGAAAGGTGGCGTGATGCAGCTGATGCAGAGCATCGCTCAGGAAGTCGCGCCCTTTGCGATACGCGCCAATGGGGTGGCTCCGGGTGCAATCCGAACCTCTATCAACAGGCCAGCTTGGGAAACCCTGGAGGCCTACGACCAGCTAATGACGTTGGTGCCGTACAAGCGCATAGGCGAGCCCGAAGATGTCGCGCAGGCTGTTACCTGGCTCGTCTCCGATATGGCTGACTATGTCACCGGCACAACCCTGTTCGTAGACGGTGGCATGAGCCTTTACCCGGCGTTCGCCACCGGCGGCTAAAGAGCGTCGCCGTTCGCGCGCAGGCGCGACGATCGCCCCTTAATACGTCAGGAGGGAGGAAGGTGCCGCGGCGCTTCAAGGCGGTGAGAATGGGAGGAACGCGGATGGCGACTGCACGTTCGAACTGATCGGAGCCGCGAGGGGCGATTCCGAAACATCAAAAAGGAGGATTGGTGATGAGGTCTATCGCAACCGCACTCGTATTCGCTCTGACGCTTTCGGCGCCGGCCGCAATTGCCCAAACCGCAACGCCCGACCTCTCCACCGCGCCGAGCGCCCAGAACTCCGGTGCCGGCATTGCGGGGCAACCCGGCAACAAAAATGGTCCTGCCGCCAAGCCCGGCGAGACGGTCGGCTCCAGCGCCACGGTGAACCAACAGAATCCGACGGTGCAGCAGCAGGACACTTCCAACATCAAAGGTCTGCCGGGCAACAAGAGCGGCCCGCCGGCTAAGAAGCCCGATAGCAAGTGACGCAGGAGCCCCCCGGTCCGGCTAGGAGCGCATCCAATCCGGACGATCTCGCCCGATGTGTCGAAGATGCTGCCGCGCGGGGGACCGCGCGGCAGGGCGGTACCGGAGCCGAAGGTGACGGGCATTGCCACCCGCGCCGCGGTCGGAGGGCGGGCCGCCGCGCACCCCGGATTCGTACGGAGCTGAGCGCCACCAGCTGTTACCTTACTAAGCTACCACATTCCGCATCATGGGTTACGACTTCGATCCTAAGGACCGTGCAGAAGAGGCGGTGAAGGAAGCCGTTCTGGCCGATGGCTCGGAGCGGCAGCGCCGGCTCCAGCTCGCGCAGGCTTGGCTCGAACTCGCCCGCATCAAAGCGCAGCTGAACTGACCAGGACCTGGCGGGCACTCTGGGCACGTATTGCCGGTAGAATCTAAGACCTCGCGAACCTGCGAGCCCTCCGCCGACGAGACGCCGTCCGGCGGCTCATGCTTGGCCACTTTCAACGCGTGCGACGCATGCGGATCCGCGATCCTTCGCCCAGCCGTGCTCCTCGCATTCGTTGATGGCGGCCGGCTCCTACACTATGCTGAGGGCCAGCCGCGCAACGTGCGGATCGCCGGCGATCTCCTTCGTCATCAGTATTGAGCTACGCGGCTTCGTCTATACATTTCTCCTCACTCCGCTTTTGATTGATGAGATTCAACAACTGTGCCGAGGCTCTCGCATCGCATAAAGCGCGATGATGGCTGTCGAGCGATATGCTGTAGATTTCGCAAAGCTTCCCGAGTCCGTAGGACTTGTGCCCCGGATACCGCCGCCGCATTCCGGCGCAGGTGCAAAGCTTCGGAAATCTTAACCACCGCCCGATCCGCTCGAATTCGTAGGCGATGAAACCGTAATCGAAACTGACGTTGTGGGCGACGAAGATGCCGTCGGCCATGAACTCCATGAAGCGGTCCGCGACTTCGGCAAACAAAGGTGCGTCGCGAACCATTTCGTTGGTGATGCCGGTCAGCTGAACGATTTTCGCTGGAATGGCACGCTGCGGGTTGAGAAGAGAGTGCCACTCGGCCATGACGCGGTGGTTGCGCACCTTTACCGCGCCGATCTCGGTGATGCGGTCGCCGTTGGACCATGAGCCGGTGGTCTCGATGTCGACCACCACGTAATCCTGCTCGGGGTCGAAACGGTAATCGACCCGACCGATCTCGGCCGTGATGCCGGCGTCGCCGAGTTGACGGAGGCGGGTCAGCTGGTTGCGGTGGATCACATCCCCTTCTGCCTTGACCTCCATGAAAGACACTTTGCCTTCATGCACCAGCATGAGGTCGGGGAAGCCGTCTCGCATCCCGCGGAAATCGTCGCACATGCTGCGGACTATGCTGACGACGCCGGCCGGATCGGTCCCTTGGAGCAGCGCGTTCAGCGCGTCCACTTGCACATGGTCCCAGCTAAAGACCCCGTTCGGGCGGCCCCATCTCGCCGCGACCGTGCGGAGGATCAACGGGAGGGCAGATCCGGCCGCGATAGCTGCTAGTTTCTCGTCGATCGTCGTGGTGAAAAGCCGACGGAAGCTGCGGTCCTTCAGGCAGTGGGGTAGCCAATCGAACCCGCTGGGCATGCGGGTGCTCTCGAAAAGCTCGTCCCAGAAGAGCAGGCCGAACAGGGTGTGCCACATCACATTCTCGGTGAAGTAGACCTGCGTGCCCTCGCGCCTAAGCACGCCGGCGACGCCCGCTTCGGGATTGCCGCGATGGGTATCGTCGACCGTGATCGTGCGGCCGGACCGCAGAAGTTCGGTACAGAGACCCGTGCGCCGTCCGCCGAACTTTCGGGCGTAGAAGTCGGTGGCGAAGAGGTGTTCCTCATCGCTGGCTGGATCATCGATCATCCCCTGCAGCAGGGCCTCGGCCTCGGTCTTGTCGCCGGTATTGTAGAGCAGCCGGACAAGTCGCTCGTTGCAGTCCGGCGAAGACCCCGCACGATAGAGCTGACGGGCGAGATCGCTCTCTCCCGCTTTCTCGAAGAAAAGTCCCGTACGATGCGCGGCGTGGCTGCGGAGATCGCCGGCGAACTGGGTCGTGCAAACTGGGCCGGCGAGCACGTCGACGGCGGCCCGTCTATGAACAGGCTCCGTTCCGACCTCCAGGCTGTCGAGGACCTGGCTGTAGTGGAATGATGCAAGCGCCTCCTCGGCATCGGTGAAGCGCGCGCTGAACGACGTCTCGCGGTTGGTGCGGATGACTCCCAGGTCGCGCAGCGCGAAGTTCTTCAGGCTCACCTCGGTCTTGCCGAAATACAGGTAAAGCAGGAACTCGATCGGCCGTGTCCCCTCGAGCGCGATGAAATTGCGGGCGCCACAGTGCTGCGCTGCGACCGAAAAGGGGATGCTCTGTAGATAATAGTCGACGAACTTCGGCTTCGACCAGGATTTGCGGACGTCTCCTCGCCCGGCCGCGTGCGCTCCGGTGACGAGGACGTCCTTTGGCAGGGACGAGACGAAGGCCGCATAGTCCGCCTCGCCGAGCGCGCGTGCCTGACCGGCCGCGGTCAGATCGGCGGCCGCCCCCTCGACGTCATCGATCTCGGGGTAGTTGAACAGGGATCGGTTGAAGATGGCACCGCGCCTGTTGATCATGCGGACCAGGAGGCATCGCGCATCTCTCGAAAGGCCCCCGAACCGCGTCATGAAGGCGTGATGCTCCGGACCAAGCACGGGGGCGTACGTCCGTTGCACGAACCCCAGCATTTCGGCGAAGTGGTCGAGATAATAGTAGACGGGCAGTTGCGGCAGTTCGGCCAAGCGGACCTTCGGGGCAGAATCGTTCGTTCTATTTTTGTTCGAGGGCCGCCCTCAGAGTCAAGCGCCTCGACAGGCTACGGGTGATCAGAGCCGCCCATCGGCGCCGTGTCTTCCTTCACGCCGCGTGCCACGATCCGGAGCGTGCCGTCCGGAAGAGGCCGCTGCAGCTTCAGGGCTTCCTCGGCCGGCGCCGTCATCCAGGTTTCGACCTCATCAGGTGTCGTCAGGATCACCGGCATCGCCTTCGGATGGATGGTGCCGACCTCGGCGTTCGGCTCCGTAGTCAGGAACGCATAAAGGTCGTTGGTGCTCTCGCCTTCCTTGACCTTCCTGACCGATGTCCAGTGGGTCCAGATGCCTGCGAAGCAGAGGAGCGGCCGGGTCTCGTCGAGCGCGAACCAGATGTCACCGCCCTCGGCTTTGTTGAATTCACTGAAGGAGTTGAACGGCACCACGCAGCGATTTTCCGCGCCGAGCCACCGCGTCCAGTGTTTGCTCTTTACATTGCGGATGTTGGTGATTCCGGAATCCGGCTCCATCCGGAGCAATTCCTTGAAATCGACCTGCTTGCCCTTGGCTTGCAACTTTTCGGCGCGCTTCTTAGTCGCCTTCATGAGCGCCTGCGCCGAGGACGGCATGCCCCACCGCGCGGTGACGAGTTCGCGGCCTTCGGCGCCGGTCCGGACGATCGGCGCCTTGTAGTCTGGAAACACGCCGGGCATCGGCGCGAGGTTGCCGACGTACCGGTTGACGACGCGGAACAGCGAGCTGATGGCCGCCTGGTTGGTGGTGATCGAATATAAGTTGCACATCGTCAAGTCTCCGGAGCGGCCTGGCGTTGGCGCTTCGCCAACTGTAGCGGTGTGGCGGCCAGTCGGCGATTGGCCTTGGCCAATTGCTGCAGGGAGCCGGCTCGCAACGTCGGCACGAAGGTCATGGGCGGGTGAGGTAGGAGGGCGAGGCCGACGCCCGCTTGGTCCTGCAGCGTGAGCTTTCGATCTCAAGCCATGGGAAGCTGCCGTTGATGGGTTGGTCGATCGACCGGCAGGTCGTCTGCCGGTCCCAGGACCCGCTCTGGCTGAGGTCTCGATCTTTTCGATGGATGAGGCGAGTTTCTGCATCTGCTTCATGGCGGGGGGAGCGCGAGCTGGCAGGGCGGTCGGTCTTCGTAGGTTGGAACATATAGAGAACTACTTGGCGACCCGACTCCGGAGCATCTGCTGAAAATTTTGACCAGCAACGGCGTATGGAGCCTGACCGAGCTCTGTCCGAACCAAGTCGTAGGCAAGCCGCTCCCTTTTAGAAATCCCCTTCAGTCCCCCTCGCAATCCGGAAGAGAGTGCCCACATAACATCCAGTGACCATCCCGCTGGATGGCAAACGGACTTCAAATGAATGACAATGTGCGCAATCTGCGGCCTAAAACGCCCGACACCGAGAAGATCACCATCAACCTAGGCTTCGTGGATCTGGGTCAGATCGATCTGATGGTCCAGGAGGGATTCTATTCCAACCGAACCGATTTCATCCGCACCGCGATCCGCAACCAGCTCGACCGGCACGCGGACGTCGTGAAGCAGTCGACGGTGCGAAAGAGCCTTGACCTCGGGCTACGGAATTACAGCCGCGACGATCTCGAGGGGGCGCGGCGCGCCGGCGAGATGCTGCACATCAACGTTCTTGGCTTGGCGACCATCGCCCACGACGTTCCGCCCGACCTGGCCCGCGCCACCATCGCGTCGGTTTCGGTGCTCGGAGCACTCCATGCGACTCCCGCGGTCAAGGCCGCTCTCGCCGACAGAATGAGGTGATGCGATGCTGGATCAGAACATAGTTCGCGAGGCCACGCGTCTCACCCGAGCCGGCCAATTGGTAGAGGCCACCGCGCTTCTGCAGCGCATGCTTCGCGGCGAGAGCGCAGCGAAGCCGTCCGGCGGTACGACCGGGACAGCGAAGATCGAGCCGCCCACCATCGAATTGAAGGCGAACGTTTTCGAGAAGAAGGAGGGCGCCCGAAGCGTGCAGGCCAGTTCCGTGCAGCGGCCCGAACGCTCGGCGCCATTCGCGGGGATGAGCAAGTTCTCCGGACTTGGCTTGCGGGGTTCGACGTTGTGCGCCCCGCCTTCGACGACGGATATCGCGCCCAAGGGAGCGCAATTTGTCGAGGACACTTTCAGCAGCGCTGCTGGAAGTCGGAACTACAAACTGTTTATCCCGAGCCGCTCGCAAGGAGAGCCGCTTCCGCTCGTGGTCATGCTTCATGGCTGCACCCAGTCGCCGGACGATTTCGCGGCTGGCACCCGGATGAACTTCCTGGCGGAAGAGCGAAATTGCTTCGTGGTCTATCCGGAGCAGCCCAGCGGAGCCAATCAGTCGAAGTGCTGGAATTGGTTTCGCACGGGCGACCAGCAACGGAATGGCGGCGAGCCGTCACTGATCGCGGGCATCACTCGCCAGATCATGAGGGACTATCCCATCGATCCGAAGCGCGTCTACGTCGCTGGGCTCTCGGCTGGCGGTGCGGCCGCCGCCATCATGGGGGTGACCCACGGCGATCTGTACGCGGCCGTCGGGATCCATTCCGGCCTAGCCTGCGGCGCGGCAAGCGATCTTCCCTCAGCGCTCGTCGCGATGCGGCAGGGCGGCGGGAAAGCCAAGAACGGGGGGCCGTCCCTGCCGACTATCGTCTTCCACGGCGACCGCGACGCCACGGTGCACCCGAACAACGGCGACCGGATCGTCGAGCAATTCGCAAGGGGGGCGAGATCGGAAGTGATCGACGGACGAGTGCTCGACGGACACGGATACACCCGAACGATCGTGACACAGGCGGATGGGACCGTCGTATCCGAGCATTGGAATGTTCACGGTGCTGGTCACGCTTGGTCCGGAGGCAGTCCCGCAGGCTCCCACACCGACCCCCGCGGACCGGACGCAACGAGAGAAATTCTGCGCTTCTTCCTCGATCATTCGCTCGGGAGTTAGTCGGGATCAGCTTGGGCGTTTTGGAACCAGCGCAGAAACCGGCCTGTCTTGCACATGTTGCGAGCGAGGAATTGGAGGGCAGCCCGAAATGTCACCGCGCGCAGCTTGAGAAAAGACACCCGCTCTATTCGATGATTTAGTCGTTGAGGCCGCGCCACGCGAAAGACAAACGTATATCCGCCGGAAAGAAAGCCTGCCACGGGCTTTTGCCGCGGCTTCGAGGCGCAATGCGGCCGATGCTAAGGTCATACTGTGGATGTGCACGGACCTAGGCGGCTTGATGCCGGGGGCCTCGATAGTGATCGACGGCGGTTGGTCGCTTTAGGGCTGCGACGGACCTCTATGCGCAATGCGACATCGCTGCGGCCGCTCTCGCTGGGTGCGTTCACTCGGGCCAGTGCTGATGGTGCAACTGCCTTAACCTCTCGGGCGGTGCCATCCAGTCCTCAATGCGCTAGTCTCCAATCACCATCTCGATCAACTTGGCAATTTTTTCGCGCGTGAGATCTCCCGAATTGGAGATATAGGGCTCCACGTCGGGTGCGTAAACGTAAGGAACGCCTTTGGCAGTCCGGCTATCTCCGATGCGAGTCACGATAATGTTTCCGAATGCGGTCGTGATGCTGGTCGGCGCTCCGTTGCCGATCGTGAAGGACACCCCGACTGGCCTGTGGTCATTCATTTCGATCTGAGACGCAAAGGAGAACTGAGCATCGCCCAGGTAGTGCTTCAGCTCCGAAAGAAACGGAATGACTTCCCGCTCCAGGGCGAGTTTGCAATACTCAACGTCGGCTTCCCTCTTGTCGGCGTTGTCGGCCGCAATGCCGCTTTGTCGTTGCTTTTCGGCCAGTGCGGTAGCGATCTTGCCTCGAAATTTGTGAGCTAGCTCCTCGGCATTCATTTTGCTATTCCAATCTTGCTAAGCATTGCCAACCCGTAGAACGCGTGACTGCGGCTTATCAGCGTCTCCGCCGCACCACTTCTTGGAGTTTCAATCGTGTGTGGATTGAAACAGGCGAATTTACTGGCACGCGGCGCTCGAAGTCGCGATCCGCAAGGCTTTAGACTAAAAGGAAGCCACTAGCGCGTTTTGAACAACGCGTCGTTTTCGGTGCGCCACTTTTGGTCGGATAACCACTTGTAGTCCTGATCCGGCACGAGGGGCACTTTTTTCATGACCTCTTTGGTGATCGGGAGATAGAAGCTTGCACGGTCTTGCGAAACCATGAGAGACCGGATTGGAACGACGATACTGTTCTTCCCGGCCGTGAAGAATCCTCCTGAGGCCACCACAGCGTAATCACGACCGTCTTTCGTCCCGAACACGATGTTTCTGACTTCGCCCACGATTCTATCGTCTGAACTGCGGACTTCCGCGCCGATCATCTCATCAGTCCTCAGACCGGGGGCAAGTTCATCGATCCTTAAAAGTGGTTTCGCGTCTTTCTTTCCGCGATTGCCGAGGACATGCAGCTTACCCTTTGGTTTGCTGGGCTCGATGACGGTGCAACGAGACCTACTGGGGCGGCGAGATGCGCCGCGTGTTAAGAACGAACAGACCGGTGAAGAAGACGGGATCTCACACGGGGGCGCTAACTGAACTGAGCGGCACATCCAACGCATAGATAAATCCGGACGGCTCGTAAGCGAGCTGCACTCGGCCATTCAGCTGCTGCCCCAGGGACTCCATCATGCGGGTCCCGAAGCTTCGGCGTGTCGGAGGCTGGACTATCGGCCCACCTCGTTCAGTCCAAACAAGTTTTAACCGTCCGTTCTGCGCGTCTATGGTCCACGCCACTTCGACATGCCCCTCCGGCACCGACAGCGCACCAAACTTGAATGTATTCGTGCACAATTCGTTGAAGGTCATTGCCAGCGCGATGACGGCGCCGGCAGCTATTTTGATGTCCGGCCCATTGAAGTGGAATCGTCTGGCACCATGGCCATCATATGGCTCGGTGGCGCTGCTGAAAGTATGGGTAAGACTGGCACTCGACCAGCTTACCTGCATCAGCAGATCGTGGGCACGCCCCAGCGCGACCAACCGGCTCTCCATTGCCTTTTGTCCCTGCTCAACGCTGGTCGCCGTCCGAAAGCTCTGCGACGCAATTGCGCTTACGGTTGCCAGTGAATTCTTGA
>Ga0209758_1000771_pt1 | contig 46033 bp, 47 predicted proteins | sample AraplaMF_Col_mMF_FD_184258 | JGI IMG/M metagenome (GOLD analysis project Ga0209758, IMG submission 184258) | Arabidopsis root microbial communities from the University of North Carolina, USA - plate scrape MF_Col_mMF (SPAdes) (version 2) | ecosystem: Host-associated > Plants > Roots > Endosphere... | reverse complement strand
CCGCGTGACCGGCATCGCCAGCGACGCCCAGTACCGGTTCGCCCGCACGGTCGACACCGGCTCGCTGGTCCCCGGCCTGGAGCTGGCCACCCGGCTGATCCTGGAACTGTGCGGCGGCGAGGCCTCGGAGATCGTGGTGGCCGGCCAGGCTCCGGCCGCGCCGGGCCCGATCCTGTTCGACCCGGCCTATGTCGAGGCCCTGTCGGGCCTGGCCATCGCGCCCGAGCGCACGCTGAAGATCCTGACGGACCTGGGGTTCACCCTGTCGCCGCCGACCGACATCTCGACCGCCGACTTCGCCACCCACGCCGAGAGCCTGGTCTGCGTCACCCCGCCGAGCTTCCGTCGCGACGTGCAGGGCAAGGCTGACCTGGTCGAGGAAGTGGCCCGCATCGCCGGCTACGCCGCCCTGCCCTCCACCCCGCTGCCGGAAACGGCGCGGGCGGTCGGCGGCGTGCTGACCCCGCGCCAGGCCCGGGCCCGCGTCGCCCGCCGCGCCCTGGCCGCCGCCGGCTATAACGAGGCGGTGACCTGGAGCTTCACCAACCAGAAGATCGCCGCCCTGTTCGGTGGCGGTTCGCCCGAGCTGGTGCTGGCCAATCCGATCGCCTCGGAACTGGACTGCATGCGGCCGTCGATCCTGCCCAACCTGATCGAGGCGGCCGGCCGCAACGCCCGCCAGGGCTTCCCGGACGTCGCCCTGTTCGAGGTGGGCCCGGTGTTCTTCGGCGACCGCCCGCAGGACCAGAAGACCACGATCGCCGCGATCCTGGCCCCGCGCGCGCCGCGCGGCTGGGACAAGGCGCCGGCCGAGGACGTGTTCACGGTCAAGGCCGACCTGATGGCCTTGCTGGAGGAGATCGGCGCGCCGGTCGCCTCGCTGCAGACGGCCCAGGGCTCGGCCTCGTCCTGGTGGCATCCGGGTCGTTCGGCCCGCCTGCAGCTGGGCCCCAAGGCGGTGCTGGCCGAGTTCGGCGAACTGCATCCGGCGGTGCTCAAGGCCCTGGACGTGGCCGGCCCGGTCTATGGCTTCGAGATCACCCTGGAGGCCGTGCCCGAGCCGAAGAAGAAGTCGGTCAAGACCAAGCCGGCCTTCACGCCCTCGCCGCTGATGCCCCTGACCCGCGACTTCGCCTTCGTGGCCGACAAGGCCAAGGCGGCGGGCGACCTGGTCAAGGCCGCGGTCGGCGCCGACAAGGCGCTGATCGCCGCCGTGCGGGTGTTCGACGTCTACGAGGGTCCCGGCGTGCCGGACGGCTTCAAGTCGGTCGCCCTCGAGGTGGTGATCCAGCCGCGCGACAAGACCCTGGCCGAGGCCGAGATCGAGGCCCTGTCGGCCCGGATCGTCGCGGCGGTCGAGAAGGCCGGCGGCAAGCTGCGGGGGTAGATCTAGAAACCCTCCCTCTCTGGGGGAGGCGATCGCGAAGCGATCGGTGGGGGGAGTAGACCCACTTCGGAAAACTCCCCTCCCCGTCGCCTTCGGCGACGCCCCTCCCACAGGGAGGGGACCTATTGGGCGCCGGCCGCACAATCCTTGCGCACCCCGCGGCCGATCGCCGCCAGAAGCGGCAAAGCCTTGCGCTTGCCCCACGCCCACGCTACCTGTGTAGTCGCACACGGAGTTTCCACGCCATCATGCTCTCGCAGCTGGCCATGAACGTTCTGATCGCCACCGGCCTGACCGCCGGCGTCGCGATCGCGTGCGCGCGCACCATTATGATGCAGGCCAAGATTAAAACCGTTCGTGTGCGAACGGGGCAGCACAGGCGCGCGGTCGACTAGACGACCAACAAGCCGAAAGATCGCAAGATCCGCAAAGCCCCGCTTCCCACCAGGAGCGGGGTTTTTGCTGTGCGGTCATCGGTCCCCTCGAAACCAAAGGACCTTGAACCCATGAGCTACCTGCCTTCCCCACCCGCCTTCAATTCCGACCACGAAGGCGTCACCGTCCACCAGCTGCTGCTGGCCGCCCAGGACGCGCCCTCGGCGCTGGAAGCCGTCCGCCAGGGCCTGGCCGACAGCGGCGCCGAGCTGTGCGCCCTGTCGATGAAGCCGGTCGGCCAGATCGTCGAAGGCTCCCTGCGGGTGCGCCACCTCAGCGACCAGGCCGCCCGCCTGCTGGCCCGCGACCTGGCCGCCTGGCCCGGCGTCACCTCGGCCAGCGTCGAGCATCAGTGGGTGCGGCCGTGAGCGATCCGAAGGCGGATGAGGACAAACGCCGGCTGTTCCTGGTGATCGCCGACGACACGCCCGACGCCCTGATGCGGGTGCTGGGCGTGGCCAACGTCCAGCAGACGCGCCTGCGGGCCCTCAGCGCCCAGCCGGACGGCGCGGGCCTGAGCATCCGGCTGGAGCTGGACGACCAGGGCGACGAACGGGCCCGGATCCTGGCCGCCCGCCTGTCGGCCTGTCCCTCGGTGCGCGGCGTCGGCTTCGGCTGGCGATAGGGTGTAACCTTCGGGCCGCCTGATCCGTATCCAGGGATACATCCCCCGGAGTTCTCCCGATGATCCGCCGCCTGCTCGTCCTGGTCGCCAGTTTCGCCGCCATCCTGCTGCCCGCCGACGTACTGGCCGCGTCCAAGCCCGCCCCGCCCGCGACCGCCGTGTTCGCCGGCGGCTGCTTCTGGTGCATGGAGAACGACATGCGCGGCATCCCCGGCGTGCTGAAGGTCGAGAGCGGCTACACCGGCGGCCACGTCGACCGGCCGACCTACCGGGACGTGACCAGCGAGACCTCGGGCCACTACGAGTCGGTGCGCGTCACCTACGACCCGGCCAAGCTCGACTACGGCTTTCTGCTCTACAGGTACTGGAAGCTGGTCGACCCCACCGACGACGGCGGCCAGTTCTGCGACCGCGGGCCGTCCTACCGCCCGGCGGTGTTCGTCACCCCGGCCCAGCGCCCGATCGCCGAAAAGTCCCGCGCCGAGGCCGCCAAGCGGCTGAAGACCGGCGCGATGAAGGCCCAGATCCTGCCGCTGCGGACCTTCTGGCCGGCCGAGGCCTATCACCGCGACTACGCCAGGAACCACGCCGTCGAATACCACGCCTACCGCCTGGGCTGCGGCCGCGACCTGCGGCTCAAGCAGGTGTGGGGCGGGTAAGTGTCCGCCCCTACCTAAGGTGGCGCTTGGCGAAACAGCTGATAAGATCAGCGTCATGACCGACATCAAGCCACGACCGACCAGCCTCGAAGACATCAGCGCGGATCTCTTTACCGCCGTGATGGTGACGCTGTTGGGCTGCGCCGTCGCCGGCGTGCTTGCCTGGCAGATCGTCGGCGCGCTGACTGGCCAGCTTCCGGACCTCACGGCCATGGCGGTCGATCTGCCGGCCAACGAGCCGCGCGCGTTCAGCTTCACGAGCCTGTTTCTGCTTGTGGCGAGCCTCGGCGCGATTCGGTGGGGCGTTGGGCTGGTTCGAAAGAACCTGTTGCTGCTGCGCGCCCGCCGGACCTGAATCGACGGACCTTTATCACAGCTGTAATTCCCCACTCGACTTCCGGCTGACCGCATGAAACCTTGGGCGTCAAAATGGGGAGGCGCTCTTACATGTTCCGTCACGCTCTGCTGGCCACGGCCGCCCTTGTCGTCGCCGTCGCCCCTCAAGGGGTCTGGGCCCAGACCGCCCCCAAGCTGTCCGTGACGATCTACAACAACGACCTGGCCCTGGTGCAGGACGTGCGCGAGATCCCCCTCGCCGCCGGCCGCCAGAAGCTGGAATTCAAGGACGTCTCGGCCGCCATCCGCCCCGAGACCGTCAGCCTCTCGGCCGCCGGCCTGTCAGTGGTGGAGCAGAACTTCGACTACGACCTGCTGACCCCCGACAAGCTGATGGAAAAGGCGGTCGGCCAGCAGGTGAAGATCGTCCGCACCAATCCCGGCGACGGCAATCAAACTACCGAGGTTGCCACCGTCCTGGCCGCCAACGAGGGCGTGGTGCTGAAGATCGGCGACCGCATCGAGGTGCTGCGCGACGACGGCGTGCCCACCCGGGTGATCTTCGACAAGGTGCCCGAGACCCTGCGCGCCCGCCCGACCCTGTCGGTGACGGTCGAGGCCGACAAGGCCGGCCCGCGCCCGGCGACGCTCAGCTACCTGACCACCGGCCTGTCGTGGAAGGCCGACTACGTGGCGATGTTCGACGAGGCCAAGGGCGCGCTGGACCTGCAGGGCTGGATCACCCTGGGCAACCAGTCGGGCACGGCCTTCGTCGACGCCGAGACCCAGCTGGTGGCCGGCTCGGTCAACACCCTGGCCAGCGGCGGCAACGGCTATCGTCCGCCCCGACCGACGCTCCAGGCGGCCGGGACCGAAAGCGGAACCGGCGAGCGGGTCGCCGACTACTACCTTTATCCCCTGCCCCACCGCACCACGATCGCCGCCAACCAGAACAAGCAGGTCGGCTTCCTCAGCGCCCAGGGCGTGGCGGCCAAGAAGGTCTACGAGATCCGCCAGGACTGGTTCTCCAGCCAGGCCCAGCCGGAGTCCGCCACCGTCGCCATCCAGTTCAGCAACGCCCGGCTGGCGGGCCTGGGCAACCAGCTGCCGGCGGGGGTGATGCGGGTCTATGTCCGCGACAAGGCCGGCGACCCGAAGTTCATCGGCGAGAACGCCATCGACCACACGCCGGCCGGCTCGGAGCTGTCGATCAAGACCGGCGACGCCTTCGACGTCACCAGCCAGGGTACGCTGGTCAGCGACGAGAAGGTGTCCAAGACCCGCTCGCGCTACACGATGAAGTATCTGATCCGCAACGCCCGGCCCGAGCCGGTGACTGTCGAGCTGCGCCAGGGCGGCCTGTGGCGCGACGGCGAGGTCAAGGCCGAGAGCCTCAAGAGCCGCCGCATCGACGCCCGCACCCTGGGCTGGAGCGTGCCGACCCCCGCCAACGGCGAGACCACCCTGACCTTCACGGTCGAGACGGGCTGGTGACGGACTCCGCCTTCAAATCGACCTTCTCCTTCCTTCTCCCCTTGCGGGAGAAGGTGGCGGCGAAGCCGATGGATGAGGGGTCGACGGGCGATGACCGGCCAGCGTCGAAAGCCCGCCAGACAAGGCGACGCGACCCCTCATCCGACCTCCTGCGGAGGCCACCTTCTCCCGCAAGGGGAGAAGGAAAGCGGGGGATCGTCCTCGCCGGCCTGCTGGCGCTAGCCTCCCCCGCCCTGGCCGACACCATCGCTTCGCCGGGTCCGGACAGGGTCGCCGTCACCCTCTATCGCGGCGGCGACGGGCCGTTCCAGGCGCTCGACGAGTGGCAGCGCGAGCAGGCCATGGCCAAGGGCCTGATCCTGGTCACCGAGACGCGGAGGGTGTTCCTGCCCGCCGGCCGCCACACCCTGCGCTTCGACGGCGTCGCCGACGCCCTGATCCCCCAGAGCGCCGCCGTGGAGGGGCTGCCCGGCCCGGCCATCGAGCGCAACTACGACTACGCCCTGCTCAGCCCCGGAACCCTGGTCGAGCGCTCGCTGGGCCAGGCGGTGAAGATCGTCCGCACCAACCGCAGGACCGGCCGGCGGACCGAGGAGCCGGCCACCCTGCGGCAGGGGCCCGACGGGGTGGTGCTGCAGACCGCCGGCGGGGTCGAGGCCCTGGGCTGTTCCGGCGGCGCCGAGGCCCTGGTGTTCGACAAGGTCCCGGCCGGCCTCTCGGACAAGCCGGCCCTGTCGACGGTGGTCGACGTCGCCGCCCCGACCCAGGCCACCCTGACCCTGTCCTACCTGGCGATCGGGGTGAACTGGCAGGCCGACTATGTCGCCCGCATCCATCCGAACGGCAGGACCCTGGACCTGACCGGCTGGCTGACCCTGGTCAACGCCAGCGGCACCAGCTTCGCCGACGCCCCCACCCAGGCGGTGGCCGGCCGGTTGTCCCGCGTGGAGGTGGATGTGAAGCGGGGCGAAGCCAAGCCGGTCGCGCGCAAGTGCTGGCCGATGGACACCACCCATCGCGGTCGGCGCCTGCCCCCTCCGCCGCCGCCGCCCGCGCCGCCGATGATGATGGCGCCGGCCGCGGGGATGATGGACGGCGGGCTCGAGGAGATCGTGGTCACCGGCAGTCGCGCCAAGCTCGCCGAACAGTCCGACCTGGGCGACTACAAGCTCTACACCCTGCCCGAGCCGGTCACGGTCGCCGCGCGCCAGACCAAGCAGGTAGCCTTCCTCGACCAGAAGAACGTCGCCTTCCAGCGGCTCTACGTGTTCCGGCTCGACGCCTGGAACGACTATGACGAGCCCGACGAGACGCCGGCGGCCACGGTCACGCTGCGGCTGGACAACAAGCCGGCCGACGGCCTGGGCAAGCCCCTGCCGTCGGGCGCCCTGGCGGTGTTCGAGACGGCCGGCGGACGCCCCGCCTTCGCCGGCGAGCAGGCCCTGCGCGACGTCCCCGTCGGCCAGCCCTTCGACCTGGCGATCGGCGAGGCCATGGACGTACGGATGCGGCCACGCCTGGTCGCCGAGCAGGATCGCCGCCACGACCGCGTGCGCCGGATCTACGAGGTCGACATCGCCAACGCCAAGACCGCCCCGATCGTCGCCGAGGTGCGGATGCCCACGGACCGGCAGGGCTTCAAGGTGGTCGCCGAACCCTTCGCCCACGACGTCCGCGACGGCGCGGCCGCCTGGCGCATCGCCCTGCCGGCCAACGGCCGCAAGACCCTGCGGCTGGCGGTGGAGTACGACGACTAGGTGTCTCTCCGCAAAAAGGGGCCGCGGTTTTCCACGGAACCATGCGAAGACACCAGTCTCGGTCGAACCGCTGAACCTCGCGCCCCGCGAGCCGTTGTCTGGGCTGAACGAAGGGGCGGACCATGCGCGTGCATGTCGAGGCGCGGCTGGACTACGACTTCCCCGAACGGGTGGAATCCCTGCTGCAGATCGAGGCGGCGGTCGCCGACGACCAGGCGGTGCGCGACGAGCGGCTGGTGTTCGACCCGCCCCTGGCCTTCACCCGCCGCGACGATCCGGACACCGGCGAGCGGCGCGTGGTCTTCACCCACCAGGGCCGGCTGGCCATCGCCTATGACGCCGTGGTCGAGATCGCCGACCGCGACATGGCCCTGGCCGAGGCCGCCCAGCACGCCATCGCCGAGCTGCCGATCGGCGCCCTGCCCTATCTGCGCGGCAGCCGTTACTGCCCGTCCGACACCTTCGAGACCATCGCCGACCAGAAGTTCGGAGCCCTGCGTGGCGGCGCGCGGGTGGCGGCCATCGTCGACTGGATCATCGGCCACCTGGAATACCGTCCGTGCAGCGACGCCCGGACCACCGCCCTGGAGACCTACGTCCAGCGGGCCGGCGTCTGTCGCGACTTCGCCCACCTGGCCGTCACCCTGTGCCGGGCCAGCGACATCCCGGCCCGGGTGGCCAGCGTCTACGCCCCGGCCCTGAAGCCGCCGGACTTCCACGCGGTGGCCGAGGTCTTCCTCGGCGGCCGCTGGCGACTGCTGGACCCTACGGGCCGGGCGCCCGTCGACGGCCTGGTCCGCATCGCCTACGGTCGCGACGCGGCGGACGTGGCCTTCCTGACGATCTTCGGCAAGGCGACGATGGTCAGCCAGAGCGTGGCGGTGACGGCGGTCTGAAGCCGACGGAAGGAAGACAAGTGCCGGACCTGGTGTTCGAGATCTGGAAAGACGACGCAAACTCATCGTCCCAGATGAGCATGGTTCATCCACAGACCGACAGGTCACGCCGGATCGTCTCTCCCAGCGCCGTGCTTGTTCACAGCTTCACGGCCAGCTCGGATTTCCAAGCCTTCCGACACAACAACGCCTGGCGAGGGTTTGAACCGTGGACGCCCCCGGAAGGCGATGAGGAGCATTTCTTCACCGAGGAAGAAGCCGCGAAGCAACGCGCCTATCTTCGCGATCGAGAAATCGGCTAGCCCACGGCCTTCTTCCGCCGCGCCTTCGGCTTCTTGCGAAACACCCGCTCGAACAGCACGAAGGCCGCCGGCAGGGTCAGCAGGAACGACGCCAGCCCCGTCCCGCCCTTGGCGATCAGCACCGTGGCCTTGGACACGCCGTAGATCGTGAACACCGTCACCGGCAGCAGGATCTGCGGATCGCTGCCTTGCGCCTCGCCATTGGCCGAGACCGGAACGGCCTTGAACGTGGCCGGGCTGACGTTGAACCGCACCAGCAGCACGTGGTCGCCCTCGGTCTTGGGCGAGACGATCCACTTGACCCGCTCGACGCCCGTGGCGGCGATGCGCTGGACGTCGAACTGGTGGATCGGGGCCGGGGTCAGGGCCAGGTCCGCGCCGCTGAGCTCGACCTTCAGGCCGGCCGGCGGCTGGACGTCGCCGTAGCCATAGGCGTCGCCCGTCTTCCAGGACACGCCGCCGGTCGTGTATTCGGCCTCCAGCACCCCCTCCTCGTTCTCGCGGATCGTGCGGGGGTACTTGATGTTGAGCCAGCCGATGGCCGCGCCGCTGGGATCACGGACGACGAAGCGCGGCGCGACGGCGGGACCGGGCGCCGCCGGAAGCGGGCGCCGGGCCGCGACGGCGTCGATCGCCCGGGGCGCGATCAGAGCGCAGGCGATCGCCAGCGCCAGCCAGACGAACCAGGTACGCTTGAGCCACTGCGACATGGCGTTTCCTCGCGTCGGGCGCGCCGTTCGGCGCGCACCGGCCGCCGCGACCCGACGTCGCCGCGCGGCCGGACCTTCCCGTGAAGATTGATAATGACGAGGAACTCGCGCGAATCCAAGCGCTCGGATTTTGGGCGCGCCCCTTGCCCGCCCGGAGGCGGCGGACCCTGGCGCCAGGCGGCCCTCAGAACGGCAGGATGTTGCGCTTGCGGCTATAGGCCAGGTAGCCGACATTGGCCCCCAGGCGCAGGCCGACGCCGGCGCGGATCGGGGCCAGGGTGATGGTGTCGGCGCGCTGGTAGTTCACGCCCAAACCGCCGACCAGATAGGCCGTGCCCTCCACGCCCGGGAAGCGGCGGAAGATGGCGTCCGGATACTGCAGGTTATAGCACAGGGTGAAGACCCGGCTGGCGTTGCCGCCCCAGTCCCAGCCCACCGACGGCCCCTGCCAGAACACCTCCTGGGTGTCCTTGCCCTTCATGTACAGCAGGCCCCGGCCGTAGCGCAGGCCCACGGCGATGGCGCCCGAGCCCTCTTCGCCGGCGATGTAGCCGGTGGGCTGGCCGTTGTCGCGGAAGGCGCGCTCGATCACCGCGCCGATGCTTTCGGCGGTCACGCCCAGGAAGTCCGAGCCGCTGCGGATCATCTCGTCGGCCGAATAGGTCTGGGCCCGGCCGGTGTCGTACTGCGACCGCGGCGGCGGGTCGCCCGGACGTTCCTGCGCGGTGCTGGCGCAGGCGCTCAGCCCGGCGGTGGCCATGCCCGAAAGGATCAGCTTGCGGCGGTCCATGTGCTCTCTCGCGATTCCAACAGCCTAGACTGTCTCAACCCTTTGAGTCGGGTTTGCGGCTTGAAGCTTAACGGCGAGTTAACCATGACCGTTCCTCCCCCGGGCGGGATGGAACGACACTCGCGAAACCCCGCAAATATGCTAGACGCACCCCCATGACTTCGACGCCTCTCGACAAGATCCGCAACTTCTCCATCGTCGCCCACATCGACCATGGCAAATCCACCCTGTCCGACCGCCTGATCCAGGAGACCGGCGGCCTGACCGCGCGCGAGATGAGCGCCCAGGTCCTGGACAACATGGACATCGAGAAGGAACGCGGGATCACCATCAAGGCGCAGACCGTGCGCCTGCGCTACAAGGCCGACGACGGCCAGGACTATGTCCTGAACCTGATGGACACCCCCGGCCACGTCGACTTCGCCTACGAGGTCAGCCGCAGCCTGGCCGCCTGCGAGGGCTCGATCCTGGTGGTCGACGCCAGCCAGGGCGTCGAGGCCCAGACCCTGGCCAACGTCTATTCGGCCATCGACAACAACCACGAGATCGTCCCGGTCCTCAACAAGATCGACCTGCCGGCCGCCGAACCCGAGCGGGTGCGCGCCCAGATCGAGGACCTGATCGGCCTGGACGCCAGCGACGCCGTCCTGGCCAGCGCCAAGTCGGGCCTGGGCATCCACGAGGTGCTGGAGGCCATCGTCACCCGCCTGCCCGCCCCCAAGGGCGACGTCAGCGCGCCGCTGAAGGCCCTGCTGGTCGACGCCTGGTACGACGCCTATCTGGGCGTGGTCGTGCTGGTGCGCATCTTCGACGGTACGCTGAAGGCCGGCCAGCAGGTGCGGATGATGCAGACCGGCGCCACCCACCGCATCGACAAGGTCGGGGTGTTCACCCCCAAGGCCACCGACGTCGACCAGCTGGGCCCCGGCGAGGTCGGCTTCTTCACCGCCTCGATCAAGGAAGTGGCCGACGCCGCCGTCGGCGACACCATCACCGACGAGAAGAAGCAGACCGCCCAGGCCCTGCCGGGCTTCAAGGAAGTCCAGCCGGTGGTGTTCTGCGGCCTGTTCCCGGTCGACGCCGCCGACTTCGAGGACCTGCGCGCCGCGGTCGGCAAGCTGCGCCTCAACGACGGCAGCTTCACCTACGAGATGGAGAGCTCGGCCGCCCTGGGCTTCGGCTTCCGCTGCGGGTTCCTGGGCCTCCTCCACCTGGAAATCATCCAGGAGCGCCTGAGCCGCGAGTTCGACCTCGACCTGATCGCGACCGCCCCCTCGGTGGTCTACAAGATCCACATGCGCGACGGGACCGAGCTGGAGTTGCACAACCCCGCCGACCTGCCCGACCCGATGCAGATCGAGAGCATCAGCGAGCCCTGGATCAAGGCGACGATCTTCACCCCCGACGAGTATCTGGGCGGCGTGATCAAGCTGTGCCAGGACCGCCGCGGCATGCAGCGCGAGCTCAGCTATGTCGGCAGCCGCGCCATGGTGGTCTACGACCTGCCGCTGAACGAGGTGGTGTTCGACTTCTACGACCGCCTCAAGTCGATCTCGAAGGGCTACGCCAGCTTCGACTACCAGGTCGAGGACTACCGGACCGGCGACCTGGTCAAGATGTCGATCCTGGTCAACGCCGAGCCCGTCGACGCCCTGTCGATGCTGGTCCACCGCGACCGCGCCGAGAGCCGCGGCCGGGGCATGTGCGAGAAGATGAAGGACCTCATCCCGCAGCACATGTTCGTCATCCCCATCCAGGCGGCGATCGGCGGCCGGATCATCGCCCGCGAAACCGTCCGCGCCCTGCGCAAGGACGTGACCGCCAAGTGCTACGGCGGCGACGCCTCGCGCAAGCGCAAGCTGCTGGACAAGCAGAAGGCCGGCAAGAAGCGCATGCGTCAGTTCGGCAAGGTCGAGATCCCGCAGGAAGCCTTCATCGCCGCGCTGAAGATGGACGGGGATTGATCCGGACCGCGAACGCCGCCCGGGACCTAGTCCATCCCCAGGGTGGGGAAGAAGGTCCGGATATGCATCTGCGACGGTCGCCCGGTGTTCTTGTCGATGACCATCGTGGCGTACCGGCAGGGAAAGGTTTTCGCCGTCTCGCCCTGCGCGTAGCGAACGATGAGGGGACGCGGAAGCTCGATATGCTTCAGGACCCAGGGCTCGAAACGGGGACGGGCCTTGTAGAACTCGACCAGGATGGGCTCGGCTTCCGCCGAATTGAGAACCTCAGCGCCGGCCCACACCGCGTCGGCGAAGGTGATGAACGAGGTGATCGCCAGAATTCGTCCGTTGTTGTGGGCGCTTCGCCGGGCGTCCTGCATCCTCTGATCCAGGAACCGGTTCGAAGCGTTCACGTGCCGCTCGCCGGTGTGGCCAATTCGGCGACCGTCCGCCACGGCCACGCCTTCGGAATGCATGAAGATGGCCCGAACGTCGTTCTCGGAAAACACATGCGTATTCAACGCGACCACTCCTCTACCTATCCGGGCAGATCACCACCGCCGGCTCCGGAAAACAAGACGCCAAGACCCGCCAAGCCGATGGCGCTTCTGGCCTCTTGCCGCTAAATCCCCGCCATGTTGCGCATCTCCGACCTCAAGCTGCCGCTGGGGCACGACGCCGAGGCCCTGGCCCCGGCCATCTGCAATCGCCTGGGCGTTCCCGAGCGCGACCTGCTTGGCCACACGGTCGCCCGGCGCGCCCATGACGCGCGGAAGAAGTCCGCGATCCTGATGGTCTATACGGTCGACGTCGCCCTGCGCGACGAGGCGGCCGTGCTGGCGCGGTTCGAACGGGACAGCCAGGTGCGGCCCCGGCCCGACACCGATTACCGCCTGGTCGCCCGGGCCCCGGAGGACTTCCAGCGCCCCGTGGTGATCGGCGCCGGGCCCTGCGGCCTGTTCGCCGGGCTGATCCTGGCCCAGATGGGCTTCAGGCCGATCATCCTGGACCGCGGCAAGGTGGTGCGCGAGCGCACCAAGGACACCTGGGGCCTGTGGCGGCGCGGCGAGCTGAACCCGGAGTCCAACGTCCAGTTCGGCGAGGGCGGCGCGGGCACCTTCTCGGACGGCAAGCTCTACAGCCAGGTCAAGGATCCCCGCCACCTGGGCCGCAAGGTGCTGGAGGAGTTCGTCAAGGCCGGCGCGCCGGAAGAGATCCTGACCGAGGCCCACCCACACATCGGCACCTTCCGTCTGGTGACCATGGTCGAGAGCATGCGGGAAACGATCGAGGCCCTGGGCGGCGAGTACCGCTGGGGGCGCCGGGTCGACGACTTCGACATCGAGACCGCCGCCGACGGACAGCGCCGGCTGAAGGGCCTGCACCTGTCGACCGGCGACTATCTGGAGGCCGGGCACGTGGTGCTGGCCGTCGGCCACAGCGCCCGCGACACCTTCCAGACCCTGTACGACCGGGGCGTCCACATCGAGGCCAAGCCGTTCTCGATCGGGGTGCGGATCGAGCATCCGCAGTCGTGGATGGACAAGGCCCGCTTCGGGGCCTGCGCCGGCCATCCGGACCTGGGCGCGGCCGACTACAGCCTGGCCCATCACTGCGCCAACGGCCGCACGGTCTACAGCTTCTGCATGTGTCCGGGCGGCACGGTGGTGGCGGCGACCTCCGAGCCCGGGCGCGTGGTGACCAACGGCATGAGCCAGTATTCGCGCAACGAGCGCAACGCCAATTCCGGCTTCGTGGTCGGCATCGACCCCGAGCGCGACTATCCGGGCCATCCGCTGGCCGGCATCGACTTCCAGCGCCAGTGGGAGAGCCTAGCCTACGTGGCCGGCGGCTCGACCTACGCCGCCCCGGCCCAGAAGGTCGGCGACTTCCTGGCTGGCAGGCCGTCGGAAGCGCTGGGCGAGGTGCAGCCCTCGTACAAGCCGGGGATCAAGATGACGGACCTGGCTGAGTGCCTGCCCGCCTTCGTGATCGACGCCATGCGCGAGGCCCTGCCGGTGTTCGGCCGCCAGATCGCCGGCTACGACCATCCCGACGTGCTGCTGACCGGCGTGGAGACCCGCACCTCCTCGCCGGTGCGCATCACCCGCGGCCAGGACTTCCAGAGCCTCAACGTCGCCGGCTTGTTCCCGGCGGGCGAGGGCGCGGGCTACGCCGGCGGCATCCTCTCGGCGGCCATCGACGGCATCAAGGTCGCCGAGGCGGTGGCGGCGGCGTATGTGGGGAAAACCGTTTGAGGCTCGTGGAGTTTCGGTGATCACCCGCCGGCCAGATGGGTGGCGAAAGCGGCCTACCGACGTTTGACGCGGTGAAACTTCGCCCATAGCGCTAGTCGTCATGAAACCGCTGCGCTTCACCAATCACGCGATCTTCGACCGAATGCCGCTGTATGGCCTGACGCGCGACGTAGTCGAGGCCATCGTCCATCGCCCCGACTGGACCGAAGCGGATCCAGGCGATCCCAAGGTCGAGCGCCGCTTCGGCCGCCCACCGGGATCGACACGCCATGTCAGGGTGGCGTGCGTGGAGGAAGAGGACCATATTCGCATCCTGTCGGTTTTCCCCGACCGGAATGCGAGACCGCCCGATGCGTCGTGAACCTACCTACGATCCAGAAGCCGACGCGGCCTATATTCCCCTGTCCGACGCCAAGCCGCACGAAGCCGCCGAGGTCGCGCCCGGCGTGGTGCTCGACTACACCGAAGACGGCCAGGTCGTTGGCATCGAGCTCCTGCACGTCAGCAAGACCCTGGCGCCCGGCGCCTGGTCGAAGTGGCGACGCCCTGGCGCTCGCGACACCCGCATCGAAGCGGCCGAATAGTTCGCGTCCATGCTCAAGATCCTCGGCCGCACCTCGTCGCTGAACGTTCGCAAGGTGCTGTGGACCTGCGACGAACTGGGCCTGGCCTATGAGCGCGAGGACTGGGGAACGGGCTTCGCCTCGACCCGCAGCCCCGAGTTCCTGGCCCTCAATCCCAACGGCCTGGTGCCGGTGCTGATCGACGAGCAGGGCGCGCTCTACGAGAGCAACACCATCTGCCGCTACCTGGCGGCCCGCTACGGCCACGGCCACCTGCTGCCGGTCGAGCCGCGCCCGCGCGCCGGGGTCGAGCAGTGGATGGACTGGCAGGCCACGACCCTCAACCCGACCTGGGGCTACGCCTTCCTGGCCCTGGGCCGGCCGACGCCGGGCTATGACGACCCGGCCAGGATCGCCGCCAGCGTCGCGGCCTGGAACGCGGCCATGGCCATCCTCGACCAGCGCCTGGCCGAGACCGGCGCCCACGCCGCCGGCCACGACTTCACCCTGGCCGACGTGGTGCTGGGCGTGTCGACCCATCGCTGGAAGGCCACCCCGATGAACCGGGCGGACCTGCCGGCGGTCGAGGCCTACTACGCGCGGCTGAAGGCGCGCCCGGAGTTCGGGCGGTGGGCGCTGGACGAGGTTCCCTAGGACGTCGTCTCGTCCCGCGTCCCGCGCACGCGAAACATCCGGGCCTCGCGCGCCACGTCGTACAGGCGGTGGACGACGAAGGCCTCCGGCTGGGCCGCGCGCAGGGCGTCCTCGGCGGGGGTCAGGCGGAACGGCGTGGCCGGGCCGCCGGTGGTGGTCTTGACCACGATGCGGCGGGGCGCGCCAGTGCGGCCGAAGCTGACCAGGTCGCAGCCCTCGTCGCCCTCCTGTCCGTTGATCGGCGGCAAGGCCAGGCGGACCTCGGCGGCCAGGTCCGGGCGGCCGCGCTGCTCCAGCCGGCGCTGCTCGTGGACCAGGGCGGCGGCGACGCCGATCCGGGCCAGCATGCGGGCGTCCTGGTCGCGGGCGGCGGGGTCGAACTTGGCGACCAGGCGCCGGGCGCGCTGGCCAGTCGGGGCGTGATGGGTCGGTGGCGGGGCGCCCTCGGCCAGGATCGGCGCGGCGGCGCGGCCCAGCAGGGCCGGCGGCTGGGCCAGGTCCTTGAGAACGCCGGGCCTGGCGCTCAGGCAGCGATCCACCGCGTCGACCAGGCCGTCGCCGAAGTCCCAGCGCGGCGGATGGTCGTTCAGCGTGGGCAGGCCGACCAGGGTCAGCACCGCCGAGATCTCGCCCTGCAGGAAGGCGATGGCCCCGCCCGAGCGGTTGGTGACGAAGCGCAGGGCCCGCTGGTGATTGGCCGGCTCATAGGCGCGGCCGGTCATCGCCTTGTCGAGCATGACCAGGTAGTCGCCGACCACCAGGTCCTGCTCGGCCTCGTTCCAGGTCCTGCCGTTGATCGCCGAGTCGCCCACGGCGCGACGATGCCCCAAGCGTGGCCGTGACGCCAGGATTCGGCTCGGGCGACCGGCGAGCGAGCCGGGACGCAACGGCGCCAATCGTGCTAGAAGCCCGCCCATGACCGACAAGACCGACGACCAGCCCGAAATCCCCGGCGAGACCCCGATCCAGCGCGCCCTGCGCCTGAAGAAGGCCGCGCTCGCCGCCAAGCCACAGCCGCCGCGCGGCGGCCGCTTCCAGCGCGAGCAGGCCGCCGCCGCCGCCTCGAGCAGCAAGAGCAAGCCCTGGATGACCCGCTAGGGCCAGGTTTCCCGCAAGCGGCGCCTTGAGAACGCCGCGCTTTGACCACACGTTGAGGACCATGCGCGCTCCTCTCCCCGCCCGGTCGCCCGCCCGTGTCTGGGCCCTGATCCTGCCCCTCTGCCTCGCGGCCGGCCCGGTGCTCGCCCAGGCGACGCGCCCGCCGGCCGAGACGCCGACGCCGGTCTCGCCCGTCACGGTCATGCCGCCGACCCAGAAGCCCAAGGTGGTCGCCACCTGGCCGGCCGCCGGCCAGGCGATCGCGCCGGGCGTCCTGGTGCTGAAGGTGGTGTTCGACCAGCAGATGACGCCGCGCGATTTCGCCTATGGCCTGGGCACGGGCGGCGACAAGCTGGACTGCCTGAAGACCCCGCGCCTGCTGAACGACAACAAGACCTTCGTCCTGTTGTGCACGACCCTGCCCGGCAAGACCTACGCCGTCGCCCTGAATCCAGGCGCCCCAGGGAGCCCGGCCGCCCCAGGCGGCCCCGCCTTCAGCAACCTGGCCGAAAATCGCGCCGAGCCCGACGCCCTGACCTTCACCACCAGCACGGGCGAGCCCGTCACCAAGCTGCGCGACGCCATCAAGGCCGCGGGCCTGGGCGACCTGGACATGCCCGTGGAGGAGGCTCCGGACGCGCGCCGGCCCGAGACCCAGACGGCGCCCTGACGGGGAAGGCAGTTTTTTGGGGGGGAGAGCCGGCCGAATTCGTGCGTCGGGACACCCCGGCCGGCTCTCGGCCTGCGGTCGGACCCGCCCGGTCGGAAACGGGCGGACGGCGCGTCGAAGGCAATCGGGGGGAGGACGCCTCGACACTCGCAAGCCCGCGCAGGTTGCGCCGCCCGCCGCCTCGCCGCCATCGGGTAAAACCCTAGATGCGGTCGTTTAGTCCCGGCCGGGCCACAACGGGATGACCTGGTGCTCCTGGTCGGTGTCGAGCAGCAGCCGCACGGTCAGGCCGATGCCGCTGGACTCGTAGACCAGGTCCGCGCCGAGCTGGCGGGCCAGGCCGCGCACCACCCGAAAGCCCAGACCGCCGTCGCGGTGCGGATCGAAGTCCTCGCTCAGCCCCACGCCGTCGTCGGTCACCTCGACCACCAGGCCACGGCCGGTGGATCGGCACGACACGCGAATCCGGCCGGCCACCCCGGTGGGATGGGCGTATTTCAGGGCGTTGGTCACCAGTTCGCTGACGATCAGGGCGACCGGGGTGGCCTGGTCGGCCCGCACCAGGCAGCCGCCGGAGTCCCTGTGGGTGATGGTGGTCTCGCCGGCGAAGCTGACGGTCTCCATCAGGCTGGCGCACAGCTTGGCCAGGAAACGCCCCAGGTCGATGCCGTCCTCGCCTTCCCCGGGCGCGCCCGACAGCAGGCGGTGAAGTTCGCCGACCGTCTCGATCCGGGCAGCCACCTCTTCCAGCGCGATGCAGGCCTCGCGGGCCGACAGCGGCCGGCCGGCCTTGTGAAGGCGGGTGGCCTGCAGGCGTGTATAGCCCGCGATCAGGGCCAGGTTGTTGGCGATGCGATGCTGGGCTTCGCTGAGCCGGTCGTCAGACCCGACATGGCGAACGACCGCATCGCCGAATTCTCGGCGCTCGACGTCCATGGCTCGGGGGCTTTCGGTAAGGCGGCAGGATATTCCGTCCTCACCAATGAAGCACAATCCAAGCACAAACGCGAACCTTTTGTTTAGTGAAGAATCTCTGTTTTATTTATCGACCGCCAACTTTACCCGCTCCGTCGGGAACTCGACTGACAGAAGACTTCAATTCCGCCGCTATATAACTTGACGCTCACTTAGCGGAACACACCTAGCCCGCCTAATGAGTAAGTGGCATATTTTTGGCCAACTACGGTTTTGGCGGCTTGATGGAACCCAAAGGCGGCGCTCGCGCGTTAGCTCCACCGGACAAAAGGAGAGCCGCCCCTTTTCCGGGGGCCGAGACCGATGAACGACCTGACCCGACCAGAACGCCTGCAGATCATGCTCACGCAGGAAGAGCTCGCCACGTTGGACGATTGGCGCTTCTCGCGCCGCATGCCCAGCCGCGCCGCCGCCGTCCGCGAACTTCTCAAGCGCGGCCTGGAAGCCGAGGGCGTCCAGTCGGCCGACGGCAAGATGCGCTCGCGCGATTTCGGCGTGGTCGACGGCCCGCTGCGCTCGAAAGCGTCCGGAGACGGCGACGGCGCCTGACGCTCGCCGTTTTCGGCCAAGCCTCGCCTTTCCCCAAGTCCACCTTTCGCTAACGGCGGTCCGCGCCCATCATCGCGCCAAAACAGCGATAGGGGCGGAACGTCATGCGTTGGATCCTGCGCGGCCTGCTGGCCGTCGCGTGCTTGGCGGTGGTCGCGGTGCTGGCCCTGGTCGGCCTGGACCTCGCCAGCCGGCCGCCCAAGCCCGACCTCCAGGCCCTGATCGCCCGGGCCGACGCCTATGACGTCCATATCCGCCGCGACGCCTGGGGCGTGCCGCATATCCTGGGTCGGCGCGACGCCGACGCGGCGTTCGGCCTGGCCTACGCCCAGTCCGAGGACGACTTCGCCACCATCCAGTCGGTGGTGCTGGCCACGCGCGGGACCCTGGCCCGCCGGGACGGCCCCAAGGCGGCGGTCACCGACTACCTCGTCGGCCTGCTGGACGTCTGGCCGACGGTCGAGGCGGGCTATCCGAAACTCCCGCCCGACCTGCGCGCCGTGCTCGAGGCCTATGCCGACGGGATCAACTCCTACGCCGCCACCCACCCCAAGGCGGTGACGCCGGGCCTGCTGCCGTTGAGCGGCAAGGACGTGCTGGCCGGCTTCGTGTTCAAGCAGCCGTTCTTCTACGGCCTGGACGGCGAGCTGAAGCGCTTGAACGCGCCGGAAGCGCCGCGACAGGAACCGCCCAAGGGCTCGAACGGCCTGGCCCTGGCCCCGTCGCGCACTGCCGACCACCTGCCCCGCCTGCTGGTCAATTCGCACCAGCCCTATACCGGCCCGGTGGCCTGGTACGAGGCCGTGGTCGAGAGCGGCGACGGCTGGCACGTGGCCGGCGGCTTCTTCCCCGGCGCGCCGTTCATGCTGCACGGCCACAACGCCCACCTCGGCTGGGCCAACACCGTCTCCAAGCCCGACCTGTTCGACGCCTATCGCCTGGTGATCAATCCCAAGAACAAGAACCAGTACCGGCTGGACGGCGCCTGGCGCGACTTCCAGCGGCGCGACGTGAAGCTGAAGATCAAGCTGTGGGGCCCGATCGTCATCCCGGTCACCAGGCGCGCCCTGCGCTCGGTCCACGGCCCGGTTCTGGAGACCAGGCACGGCCTCTACGCCCTGCGCTACGCCGGCATGGGCGAGTACCGCCAGCCGCTGCAGTACTGGCGCCTGAACAAGGCCCGGAACCTCGACGAGTGGCGGGCGGGCATCGCCACCCACGCCCTGCCCAGCCTGAACTACATCTATGCCGACGCCGCCGGAAACATCGGTTTCGTGCACAACGGCCAGTATCCCGACCGCCGCGAGGGCGTGGACTGGCGCGGCGTGCTGCCAGGCGACCGGAGCGACCTGGTCTGGCGCGGCTATCGCCCCGCCTCGGCCATTCCCCAGCTGTGGAACCCCAGGTCCGGCTACGTCTACAACTCCAACAACAGCCCGTTCCTGGCCAGCGATCCGGCCGACAACCTCAAGCCCGGCGACTTCCCGGCCAGCCAGGGGCTGCAGACCAACGTCACCAACCGCGCGCTGCGCATCCAGGAACTGGTCGGCGCCGACCACGCGGTCACCGACGAAGCCTTCCGCCGCTACAAATTTGATCTCAGATACTCGGAACACTCGTCCGAGGCGGCGACGATCAGGGCGCTGACGGCGATCGATCCGGGAACCGACGCCGACCTGAAGGCCGCCCAGGCCATCCTGCGCGGCTGGGACCGGCGCACCGACGTCCGCAACCGCGCCGCCGCCCTGGCCTCGCTGACCCTCCAGCCGATCCTGGTGGCCCAGAACAACGGCGACACGCCGCCCGCCCCGCTGGACAGCCTGAGGGCGGCGATCAGGACCCTGAAGACCAGCTTCGGCCGCCTGGATCCGGAATGGGGCCAGGTCAACCGCATCCGTCGCGGCAGGGTCGACCTGCCGATCGACGGCGGGGCCGACACCTATCGCTCGGTCTGGGGAATCCCCCAGAAGGACGGAACCCTGACCGCCGACGCCGGCGACACCTTCATCATGTTCGTGCGCTGGGACGCGGAGGGGCGGGTGCATTCCGACAGCATCCACCAGTTCGGCTCGGCCACCCTGGACGCCACCTCGAGGCACTATGCCGACCAGACCCCGCTGTTCGCCGCCATGCGCACCAAGCCTGTGCTGTTCACCGAGGACGAGCTGCGGGGACATGTGACGGAGGACTATCGGCCGGGAAGGCGCTGAAGGAAGGGAGCAGCGATTGAGCCAGAGCTTGGCGATCCGCCTCGCGGCGCCATGACTTCGCCGCGGTGACACGCTTGAACGTGGCCTTGGGCCAAGGTTAAGGTCCGACGCCTTTTCTCCAACTTCAGAGACCTCCCCCATGCGCAAGATCGTGATCCTCGCCACCGTGGCCGCCGCCCTGATGGTTTCGGCCTGCAACACCGTCGCCGGCGTCGGCCAGGACGTGTCGGCCGCCGGCCGGGCCGTGACCAACACCGCCAAGGACGCCAAATAGTCGCAGGATCGAGGGTTGCGGACTTCGGGTAACCGGAGTCCGCGAACCACGATATAGTTAAGCTACAGCGCGACGCAGCCCCGCTTGCGGTGGGTTTTTCCAGAACGCACGGCGACTTACCCACAGGGCGCCGCAATAGGTGTGGTTAACCAGCCCCAGTAACGACATTTGTATTGCTCGCCTTTCGAGCGAATTCTTCAGCCAACGATCGTTCATCTCAACGAAACCTGATTCAAAATGGCGCATGCGACCGTGCGCCCTCTTTCGCCGGGCGCGTTGCGGAGGCATATCCACGCCCATGAACGAGCAGTCCTCCTCCTGCCCGCCTCCGGTCAGCATGCTGACCGGCATGAAGCGCGGCGTCCGCCACCGCTGCCCCAACTGCGGCGAGGGGCGGCTATATACGCGTTACCTGAAGGTCGACCTGGACTGCGAGGTCTGCGGCCACGACCTGGCGCGCTATCCGGCCGACGACGGCCCGGCCTATTTCACCATCCTGATCATCGGCCACCTCGTCGTCGCCCCGCTGCTGCTGTTCCCGTTCATCTGGAAGATGTCGCCGGTGCTGGTGGTGCCGCTGACCGTGCTGCCGCTGGCCGGCCTGACGCTGATGCTGCTGCCCCGCGTCAAGGGCGCGGTGATCGGCGCCCTCTGGGCCGTGGGCCTGCGCAAGGCCGAGGATTGCCCGGGCGGGTGAAGATCACCCCCAAGAGTTGCCATGCCGAACTGATCGCGCAAAGATAGAGGCGCTCTCCGGGGAGGGTGCGGATGCGCGATCTCTGGCGCTTTCTCTATCGACACATATCGACGGCCTTCTCCGCCATCATGTTCTGCGGCCTGTGCCTGGTGGCCGCCGGCGTCCTGCTGATGTCGGGGGTCGACAAGCGCGTGGCGACCGACGTCGAGCCGGCTTCGGTTCTTGCGCCTTGCGAGCAAGACGCTTCGGGCCCGGCGTGCGACCTCGCGGCGCGAGAACGGTACCTGGCGGACCTGGTCCGCCGGCAAGTGCGCAAGATCCCGGTCGTCGTGGGCTGGCGCGACCAACTTCCGTGGGGCAAGCAGACGCGCATCACGGCCGTCATCGCTTCGGCTGACCGCGCGGCGGCGCAAGCCTCCCTCTCCGTCGTCTTTCCCGGCGGCCACGTCGAGCAGCGGACCGTCGCGATCGGCCGCAAGGTGCGCGCCGAGCTGTCGGGCCCGAACGTCGAGATCACCAAGCCGGAACAGACGGTCCGTGACGTCTCGGCCCTCCAGAACGTCACCTTCGAATGGCTGGTGAAGCCGACGCGGCCAGGCAAGACCGCCCTGACCCTGCGGATTTTCAACGAGCTGGTCACGCCTGACGGCCTGGTGGAACTGGAGCGCCCCGCCCTGGTCCACGAAATGTCCGTGAAGATCGGCCTGCTGGACTGGCTGACCTGGCAGATGGACCGGATGAAGGGCCTGCAGTGGGTGGTCGGCGGCGTGCTCGCCGTCCTGGGCCTGGGGTTCGCCAATCGGGCCAAGCTACGCCGCTGGTGGCGACATCGCCACGCCGTCGAACCACCGCCCCCATCCGGCGAGCCGCCCCAAGCCTGACGCCACGCGCCGCAAGCGCTCACGGAACCTCTGCCAGACCTCTCGCATTCCTCCCGCCTGCCCCCATGCGCGGGGCGTTCGGATGCAACGGAGACGGACATGCTCGGCACGATCCTCATCATCATCCTGATCCTGGCCCTGATCGGCGCCCTGCCGACCTGGGGCCACAGCCGCTCGTGGGGCTACTATCCCTCCGGCGGCCTGGGCCTGGTGCTGATCATCATCATCGTCCTGGTCCTGATCGGCAGGATCTAGCGACGCTCGAGGCCCGCCGGGGGACGCCCGTCCGCGCGCATCCCCCGGCCGCGCGCACGCCCTTCCCCCGGCGACCCATGTTCGCCTAAGGTCCCTCCCCAACGACACAGGGGGGCGACATGACCGACACCACCGCGGCGACGCCGCCAGAGGCGGCCACGCCCCAGGCCGCCGCGCCCCAAGCCACCGCGCCCCTGAGCGCCTGGCGCCGGACCCGGGCGATCCTCGGCGGATCGGCCGGCAACCTGGTCGAATGGTACGACTGGTTCGCCTACGCCGCCTTCTCGATCTATTTCGCCAAGGTCTTCTTTCCCAAGGGCGACCAGACCGCCCAGCTGATGCAGACCGCCGCGATCTTCGCCGTCGGCTTCGGGGCGCGTCCCGTCGGGGCCTGGCTGATGGGGCTGTACGCCGACCGCAAGGGCCGCAAGGCCGGCCTGACCCTGGCGGTGGGCCTGATGTGCGTCGGCTCGCTGATCATCGCCCTTTGTCCCGGCCACGCCACGATCGGCGACGCCGCGCCGGTGATCCTGCTGCTGGCCCGCCTGCTGCAGGGCCTGTCGGTCGGCGGCGAATACGGGGCCAGCGCCACCTATATGAGCGAGATGGCCGGGCGGAAGCGTCGCGGCTTCTGGTCCAGCTTCCAGTACGTGACCCTGATCATGGGCCAGCTGGTGGCGGCCCTGGTGCTGGTGGTCCTGCAGAACAGCCTGAGCAAGCAGGACCTGGCCGAGTGGGGCTGGCGCGTGCCGTTCTTCGTCGGCGCGGCCCTGGCCGTGGTGGTGTTCTGGATCCGCACCGGCATCGAGGAAAGCGTCTCGCACCAGAACGTGACCCGCCACGATCCGGTCAGCCGGCGCCAGGTGGCCTGGGTCGGCGGCCTGCTGCTGGCGACGGTCGCGGCCATGATCGCGGGCTTCACCCAGGCGCCGTTCGCCGCGATGGCTCAATCGGGCGCGGTGGCGCTGCTGGTCGCCACCTACGTCGCCCTGGCCGCGCCGCTGGTCTCGCGCCATCCCAAGCCGACCCTGGCGATCATCGGCCTGACCGCCGCCGGCTCCTTGGCCTTCTACGCCTACACCACCTACATGCTGAAGTTCCTGGTCAACACGGCGGGCTTCGACAAGGCGACCGCCGGCGCGATCAACCTGGCCACCCTGGCGGGCTTCATGCTGATCCAGCCGCTGTTCGGCTGGGCGTCGGACAAGGTCGGCCGCAAGACCATGCTGGTCTTCGCCTTCGGGGTGGGCGCCCTGATCGCCTGGCCGGTGTTCAGCCTGACCGCCAAGGCCACCAGCCCCGCCGTCGCCTTCGGCCTGATCTTCGCGGCCCTGTTCGTGCAGTCGGGCTATACCGCCATCAGCGCCGTGGTGAAGGCCGAGCTGTTCCCCGCCCATGTGCGCGCCCTGGGCGTGGCCCTGCCCTACGCCATCGGCAACGCCGCGTTCGGCGGCACCGCCGAATATGTCGCCCTGTGGTTCAAGCACGAGGGCATGGAGAGCGGCTTCTACCTCTATGTGTCGGCGATCATGGCGGTGGGCCTGACCGTCTCGCTGCTGCTCAAGGACACGGGCAAGACCAGCCTGATCCTCGAGGATTGACACCTCGCCCTTTCACCGACTCTCGTTCCGACCTTAAGTTCGCCCCATGCCCTCCTCGCTCTCCCACGCCCTGTCCAAGCAGTTCCTGGCCCTGCCGATCATCGACCTGCTGGTCCTGGCGTTCTTCCTGTTCTGCTGGCTGTTCTACGAGCCGATGCTCAAGCGGCTGGGCAAGGAGCGGAACGTCATCAACACCGACATGACGGTGATCCGCCGCCGGTGGATGGCCGAGATGACGGTGCGCGAAATCGCCCTGCTGGACGGCCAGCTTCTGGGCCACGCGATCAACTCGGCCTCGTTCTTCGCCTCGTCCAACCTGATCCTGATCGCCGCGGCGGCCGGGGTGCTGTTCGGCGGCGACAGCGCGCTCAAGAGCATCGAGGGCCTGGCGGTGCTGGCCCCGGCCTCGGCCCTGGTGTTCCAGATCAAGCTGGGCGTGGTGCTGGTGGCCCTGGCCCGCGGCCTGCTCGACTTCATCTGGGCGATCCGCCAGATGAACTACTGCCTGGCCGCGATCGGCGCGACCCCGATGTGGTCGCCGCGCGCGGTGCTGGACGAATATGCCGAGGCGGCCGGCGCGATCCTCAACCCCGCCCTGTCGGCGTTCAACGCCGGGGTGCGCGGCTATTACTTCGCCCTGGCCGCGGCCGCCTGGCTGCTGGGACCGGTCGCCTTCGCCGTGGCGACGGGCGGGGCCATGGCCCTGCTGCTCTGGCGCCAGCGCCGCAGCCCGGCCTCGGCCGCCGTGCGCAAGGTGCGCCAGATCCTCGAACGCCAGCCGGTGGTGGTGGGCCCCCACCTGACCCGGAAAGACAGCGAGCAGGCCTAGGCTGGGAGTCCCTACAGCCCCAGCTCCGCCCGCGCCTTCCGGGTGAGCTTGGCGGCGATCAGGGTGTGGGCCGTCTTCAGCCAGTCGGCGACCTCGCCCTCGTCCTGGGCGGCCAGATCGGCGAAGTGCAGCCACCTGGCCCGCGCCAGATAGGGCGCGGGCGTTGCCCGCCCCATCTCGCTCAACACCTCGAACGCCACGTCCGAGGCCTTCAGCGAGAAGCCGTTGCGACCGACCGCCCCGCCCAGCACGGCGAACATCTTGCCGCCCACCTTGTAGACCTGGTCGTCGCCCCACTGGATCGTCATGGTCGCGCCGGGCAAGGCCAGGGCGGCGGCGTCGAAGGCTTCGGGGGTCATGGTTCGGTGTTCCATTCGATATAGTCGACGCCGCAGAACCGCTCGATCCAGACCGAGAAACTGTCGGCCACGACGCTCAGGCCACCGTCATCGTGGTTCCAGAACCAGATCGGCGCCCAGCCCGGCCGGCCGCCTCGCCCGTCCCGGACGTCAAAACAGAAGAGATTGCCCGAGCAATCGTCGGCGAACGCGACGAGGTGACCAGGCAGGCCGCCTTCGCGCCAAGCTTGGGTCTGCTCGACAATGAGGTCCGGCTCAAAGAAATCGCTGACGTCGGAGATATCCGCCTCGGTCTCGACGATGCTGTGCAGCAGGGCGATGGTCATCCAAGGCAGACCGTGAGCCAAGATCGCCGCGCGATAATCCTGCGGAAACATGAAGTCGAGCTGGGCTTCCACCGCGTCGAGATCGGCGTGCTGGACCTTCGTCGGCGGATGGTCGCCGATCGCCCACTTGTCGATGAACAGTTCGAGAGACACGTGCGCTCCGCCCCTAAGCCTCGAGACCAATTCCGATCGGACACACCACGCCCGTACCGCCGAGGCCGCAATAGCCCTGCGGGTTCTTGGCCAGGTACTGCTGGTGATAGGCCTCGGCGAAGTAGAACGGCCCGGCCGCGCCGATCTCGGTGGTGACGGTCCCCAGCCCCCGGGCGTCCAGGGCCTGCTGATAGGCTTCCTTGCCGGCCACCGCGGCCGCGGCCTGGGCGTCGGAGGTCACGTAGATCCCCGAGCGGTACTGCGTGCCGACATCGCCGCCCTGGCGCATGCCCTGGGTCGGGTCGTGATTCTCCCAGAACGTCTTGAGCAGGGTCTCGTAGGTGACCACGCGCGGGTCGAACACGATCTGCACCACCTCGGTATGGCCGGTGCGTCCGGTGCAGACCTCCTCGTAGGTCGGGTTCGGGGTGATGCCGGCCGCATAGCCGGCGGCGGTCACATGGACGCCCGGGATCTTCCAGAACAGCCGCTCCACGCCCCAGAAGCAGCCCATGGCCAGGATCGCGATCTCCGTCCCGTCGGGATAGGGCCCCTTCAGGTCATGGCCGTTGACGAAGTGGGTCCGGGCCGTCGGGATCGCGGCCGCGCGCCCCGACAGGGCGGTGTCGACGGTCGGCATGTCGAGGGTCTTGGACGCGGAAGGCATGGCGAAATTCCGGGAGCGCAACAGAACCATCGATACTAAGGCGTTCGCGATCTCGTTTCACCTCGTATGGCCGCTTGCTCCCGCAACCTTCCTGAGTATATTGCGCCCCTTCCTGCGTCGGGGGTCTCAACCGCCTTCCGCATCTGGTGCGCATGGTGAGGTGGCCGAGTGGTTGAAGGCGCACGCCTGGAACGCGTGTATAGGGGAAACTCTATCGAGGGTTCGAATCCCTCTCTCACCGCCACCGCACTCCAGTAACCTATTGTTTTTCAATAGATTATCCAGATCAGCCTCTTATCTGACCCCCGCACTGACCCCCGCAGCGTGATTCGCGTGCGGGTATTTCGTGCCCTTGCGCGAACAAGCGGGGATCTGGCGGGCTTCACGAAAAAGCGCCCACACCCGTAATCTGCAAAAAATGGCGGGATACAGCCAAGTCGAACCTCTGGCCTCGAAATCGCATCGCCCCCTAGCCCTTAATCAGCGGTCGCCTTACCGCGCGGACTGACTCCCGACTTAGAAGTTCATGGCTCGGGGCAACACTCCGGGCGAGCTTAGGGCCGGGGCTGGAAATAGACGTAGTTGAGGAAGGCATCGACGGACAAGAAGTCGTCCGCTTCGATGTGGTCGCGGACGGCGGCTAGTGCATCTTCAACTCGTTGATAGTGCCAGCCACGGAAAGCCTGCTTGGACATCAGCGATGCCGGACGCAGGCCCAGAAACTCCAGTGCGCCGGCCGTGTTTCCATTGAAAACTGGAAAGCGCCTCGGCTGGAATGTCGAGAGGACCTCCGTCAGCATGTTCACGCCAACGCCTGGGGTGTCCAACGCATGCGCCCTGACGCTTTCATAGGCTTCTTCCGGCGATCGTTTGATAGCGGCCTTGGCGGCCGCGAAGAGGCCGACGATCTGCGCAGGGTGATCCAACGCCTGTGATCCCTGGCGGAAGATGGCGTCGGAATGCCACAGATGGAGATGACCCCGGCTGCCCATGAGGTCGCGTAGATGCGAACCGACGAGGCTTGCCTCCGCGCGACGCAGGCGCTGTCCCTCCAGCGCGGCGATTTCATTCTGCAGTTTTAGTGCGAGCAGCCGGTTCGCCCGCCGTTCTGCCAGCTGTGCAAAGTCCGTACTGGCCTTGTAGCTCCTCAGCAGTTGGGCAAGTCGGCGCAGGTTGATCGTCGGCTCGACCGCTGCGACCTCCGCCTCGATTCGGTCCCGTGCCTTCCGGGCCCTCTCCCAGACCTCGCGATAGGTCAGCAGACGCAATCGGCTTAGAGGCTCGACCCGACCTTCCCGTTCGATTGCTCCGGCCCACGCCAGCAACTGCGCGGCGACGCCCTCGTCTCGCGTTCCTTCGAAGAAGATCGAGAGTTCCTCGTTCCTTTTCAGCGCGCCACCGGTGAGGTTGGCCGAACCGACCATGGCTCGGACTTTCCCGGCTGCAGCGGCGAGGTAGGCTTTCGGGTGGAAAGTCGATCCGGTTCCTCCAGCCACAAAGACGCTGCACGCGGTCCAGCGCCGGGCAAGGTCAGCCAGACGGTCCAGCGCGTCCGGATCGGTAAGCTGGAAGTCGAGACCCACGTGGATTCTGACACTCCCGCCCTTCTTCAGGCAGGCCGTCAGCCTGGAATGGATGGCCTCCAGCCCCTGCGACCGCAGGAAGGCGACGGAGATCAGGATTTCGTCGGCGCCATCGAGCAGACCGCTCAGTTCGGCCCGATGATCAGGCCCTGGCGCATTACAGATCAACCGCATGCAATTCCCCGGGATTTCCAGCGTGGATGCTCGCCGGATTCGTCCGGCGTGCGCCTGCCGTTGATACGCTTCCACCTGAGTCTCGAGCGTACCGCAAACGGCCGTGACCGCCGACGCCACGCTGCCCGAGATCTCCTTCAGGACACCTTCGCTTCGGCGTTCATGACCGCATCAGCCATCCGAAGCGGTCGAGCCGGTTCGGCGCTATCAAACATCTCGCTACTAGGCCTTTGCCAGGCGGCCGATCGACGATCGGGCGCGGCTACCTGGCCTCGGCGTCCAGCGCGGCTTCATATTGCTCGCACACAGCCTTAGCCATCACGTCATAGGTCAGGCCGTCGTCAGCGTCGGCCATGATCCGACTGCGCTCAATCAGGGCCTCATAGCGCTCCCCGATAGGTCGCGCCTCCAACCCCGAAAAGAAGCTCTCGACGCTTGGCGAGAATCTGTTGGCCAGCGCGACGACCTCGGCTGCGTCGGAGCCGAAGTCGGCCTTGGCCAGTTGCGTCACGCGGTCGGCGACATGGGGATGGCTGCCGAAAGCCGAGTAGGCCAGCAGATCGACGATCCACTGGTTAGCGAAGAAGATGATGATCGGCTTGAGGAACTCGCCACGCTGGGCCATCGGCGCCCGCGTCAGCGCCCAGCTGTCGGCGAAGAATTCCTCGCGCCATTCTGGCGAGATGTCCGGCGCTCCCGCCAAGGACAGACGCCGGCGCCAGGCCTGGACAAGCCCCGGGTCTTGGCCGGCCTGGCAATGGGCCTGCTCGTGCAGAAGCACAAAGGCCGTCGTCAGGGCGACGGTCCCATGGGTCGACAGCCTCAGCCTTGGGGGAAGCATCGAACGCAGGTCTGGCGCGGGCAATTGACCGATGATGTGCAGGGTCAGGCGCGTGGTCTGCATTTTGAAGAGCATGCCTTGGAACGCGACGAGATCGGGCCGCTCGCCCAGTCCCAGTTCAAGGCTGTGGCGGATCAGTCGGCGGGTTGCCGTGAAGAGCGAATAGGTCGAGGCCACGAACCAGATCGCCTCCAGGAAGGCGCTCGTCATCACGACCTGGCCTAGGTCTGGCCGACACCAGACATCCTGGTGCGCAGCCTCGACCAGGGCCACTTGGCTGTCGTGTTCGGCCAGCAGGTCGGCGCCGGTATAGGCCACGCAAGCTTGGGCCGCCTCCTCCAGCAAGCGGCCGGTCGCCGCCGGATCGTAGCGCTGGACCTCCGCGCCTCCAAAGCCGGGCGCGACCAGCGGGCGCAGTCGGGCCATCGGCGAGCGCCGGCTGGCCTCGAAAAGCCCGCCCTTCTGCCAATCCTCAAGCGCGAGCGGCCTCATCGCCCGCCCTCGGCGACGACAAGATCGCCCGGATCCAGGTCCTCGCCAAATGGATCGACCCTGGCCATTGCGCCCAAGCGACGACGGTCCAGCCCGGACCAAAGTTCGAGGGACCGCGCCCGCAGGCGGCCATAGTCGGCGCCGGCCGGTGTTGAGAGCTGGCCGCCTATGCCCGCCTCACGCGACACGATCATCAGGGCGTCGGCCGCCAGCCGGGGCGCGCCTCGCGCGAGATCGGCGGCTGCGCCGATGCGATAGGCCGGCGCCTCCAGCCCGGTCGCGCGCGCCATCAGATCAAGGTCGAGCACGGCCTCGGTGACGATCTCGGCGAGCGTCTCGCGAAGTTCCACACGGTCAGCGTCCGGGTGGCCTTCCAGAGCGACAAGCTCGAAGAGATCGTGGGCGCAAACTAAGATATTGAGCACGCGGACACTGGGGACCGGGTGGGCGTCGTCCCCGCCCTGGGGCGTCAGTTCCAGGATCATGGCCGCCCCCAAGGCCGCCGCCAGGGCGATCCGGAAGCGAACGATGGCGCTGTGCGTCTCCGGTCCGGGCGCCTGCTCGGCGGCGCGCATCTGCGTGTAGAGGGCGAGCGGATAGGCCTCGTCAGCGCGCGCCCGCACGAGACGGGACACAAGGATCACCGTCGCCAGCCAGTCGGCCTGCATCTCCAGCGCCTGAGCGTCATCGGCCGCATGGGAGGACACGCCAACGCCAAAGGCGTCCGTCCCGTCGGCGAAAGCCAGTAGAGCAGCGCCCTGAGCCTTAAGGTGCTCGAAATGACCCAGCAGTTCATGGGCCGTCTCGTGGGCCAGTATCCAGTCGACGGAGAGTTCGCTGAGCGCGGCCGCCAAGGCCAGACGGCTGGGCGAAAGGGGGGCGCGCGCTGTGAAGAGCGGCAGGACGTCGTCGCGTTCAAGCCTCAGGCCAGGCCCATAGTCTTGAAACCGCCCCTCGTGATCGTCGGCGAACTCCACGACTGGCCCGGCCACCGGCGCGCCCCGGCCTCGGGCGAACAGGAAATCGGCATTACTCGTCGCGCTCGCCCAAAGATCGTCGAGGGCGCAATATGTCCCCAGGCTGATCGTCGCCGCGACGCCGTCGAACCAAAGCCGACGCCTTCGCCGCACGATCGACGCGGCCAACATCGCGCCGTCGTCCAGGCGGAAACTGGCCTTGCTCCTGAACCCCAGGACCTTCAACTCCGCCCGCGACCGAGCCACCGCGACGGCGAGACGTTGGTCGAAGCTATTGGCCAGCCGCTCGACGAAGGTCGCCGAGGCGCTCGTCCCCATCTCTATCGCCTTGGCCGCAATCACCACGCCCCGCCAATCGACCTCGCCCTGGGCGGCGTCCAGCAGGCGTTCGATATTGTCCAATCCGCCCAGGCGCGCGATCCAGGCGCCGGGCAGCATGGCGAAGAGCGCGAGCGGTGATGGCGAAGTGGGCGGCTCAGGCAGCGCCGGGCTCCTTTCGGCTCAGGATCACATAGACGCTGTTCCAGCGCAGCGCGTCCTTGCCGGCCGCCTTGCCCAGAACGATGCCCAGTCGGCCGATCTCTTCGGGCAGGAGCGTCGCGGCCAAGTCGCCGGAGATGGCGCGAAACGCCGGGGTCTCGCCGCTTGGAATCTCGAAGAAGATGAAACGGTAGTGCCGCATCTCATCGCCGGCGAGCGGCTCGTTCTTGAAGGAAATACCCGCCTGCCGCGGAAACGGGCTGTCGCCCGCCGCCAACAGGCCGTCGTGGAACCCGCCCGGCGCCAGAGGCTCCCAGCCGTCCGGTGAGTTGCACAAGACCACGAGCTGACGATCGGCCTGACTGGTGACGCGGAAGCGCAGCTCCTTGTCCGGCGTGACCCACAAGGCCCCTTCGGGCGGGCGCGGCGGCGGCCCGAGCATGTTGAACGCGCGGGGGTCGCGCACGCTGGCCACGACCGGGAAATCCGGAGCGCGATGTTCCAGGACGGCCGCCAGGATCGAAGGGCTGATGGCGTTGAGCGCGTGGGCGAATTCCTCGTGCGAGCCGGCCAGGAGCGTGCGCATGCGGTCGGCCGTCAGCCGCCCTTCGCTGGCGTTGGCGATCACCGTGGCTAGGTCCGAGAAGACGTGTGGCGGGAAGCTGGCGACGCCGCCGGTTCTCCTGCCCGTCACGTATTCGTTGAATGTACTTTGGCTCAACTCCACGGCAGCGGCCAGTTCGGCCTGTGTCCGAAAGCCCAGGAACGCATAGATCGTCTGCAGCTTACGCGTTATATTCGGAACCTCGATCAATCCACCCCCCGAAAACATTCAGCAGGTCGCCCGAATTATATTCGGAAAACCCTGGGACTACGCGCCGACCTTGGCTGAATAGGAATCGAGAACACCAAACAAGGAGGTGTTCTCGTGAAACTCCGCACTCCGCGAAAAATCGATGTCATCCTGCAGGACCGTGAGCGCCTGCGCTATCCTCCACTGAAGGATTTGCACGCCCTCGTCACGGGCGTGCCGTCCCCGCAAACTCCCTTGCGCAACTGGACCCCGCACGGAGCCCTGCTGCGCGACCTGGGCTGGCTGGCCGGCGGCATGGTCGCCGCGGGCCTCGGCGCGGCCGCTCTGCCCGTCGCGGGCTGGGCCGCGCCGCTCGCCGCGGCGACCATGGTCTCGGGCATGGCCCTGACCATCGGCCGCTTGCGTCGCTTCGTGGTGGGTCACACCCACGAAGCCACCCACGGCGTTCCGGCCATCTGGTACGAGCAAAATGGGATGAGCCAGGCCAAGGCGCTCCGGGTTTGCGAAGCGATCCTCGACTTTGGCTCGGCCCTGACCCTGACCCTGAACGGCCAGGACTATCGCGACAAGCATGGCCCGCACCACGACTACGACGTGGGCACGCTGGGTGACCCCGACGGCGAGACGCTGCATGGCTGGAGCCTCTGGCCCGGCAAGCTGCGTGGCGGCTCGTTCTATGGGACAGTGGCATACGACCTGCTCGGCTGGCGCTGGCACCTGAAGTTCCTGGGCGACCGCTTGGCGTCCAACTTCTTGAAGGGCCGGGCGGGCCGCCGATTGCTGGCGGCGGCGGTCGCGGCGGGGCTCCTTGCCCCGATGGCGATCCTGCCATTCCCCGTGTGGCTGGCCATGATCGGCCTGCCTTGGACGGTGGGCTACCACATCGCAGCCGCGACCCAGAGCCTGACCGAGCACCCCTACGGCTTCGAAGATCGGGCCGCCAACGACGAGGAGTACAAGGCTCGGACCTGGCAGCGCTATCCCTATCGCCCCATGCCCGAGCCTGGTCTTTCCGGCCTGCGCGCCTTGCGGGCCTGGGCTGGCTGGACATTGGCGATGGTCGGCCATGTGGCGGCGCGGACCATGGTCTACGACGACACGATGATCCACCACCGCTTCCACCACAACGCCTGGCCCGACGGCGTGCCGTTCTATGACTGGTGGAATACGCCCCACCACTACGTGGCCTGGATCCTGGCGCATCCGGAGCTGGAAGAGCTGGCGGTCTGGGGAATGCCCGAGGCCCTGGCCCTTCAGAAAGCCCGCATGGAGCGGGAGGTCTGACGAACCAAAGCAGGGGCCGTCGGCGCTAAGCGCCGGCGGCCTTCTTGCTCCGGGCCGAGAACGTCAGCATCGCCCCATTGAGCTGGATCTGCAGGATCTCCGACATATAGCCCACGTGAGGATGGAAGGGATCAACCTCGATCAGGTCGCGGCCTCCATCGCTGACCGCTGGCGGCGGGTCCTGCCCGGCCATGGCCGCGTGCTGCCGCGCCAGGAGGTCGCGCCACCAGGGGCGTCCCTTGGCGTTGTCCAGCCCTTGCACCGGCTTGAAGAACGGCGTCTGGCCAAAGCGCTCGATGGGAATGTCCTCGGGCTCGTCCGGATCGTTGGTCAGCAGCGCGAAATCCAGGTCGATCACATCGGCGAAGAAGGCCATGTCGTCGATCACCGGGGCGAGCGCTTCCTGGACAAAGCGGTTCCAGGGCGTGACCTCCTCGCGGTTCCACAGGTCCGCGGCCGGGATCACGATCCGAAAGCCGCCTTGGTCGTCGGGTTCGGTGAAGGGCGAGCCGTAGAACGCCGCGTCCATCAGGCTGATGATCCGAGCTTCCGGCGTCGGATGGGTCGCATCGCCCCCACCCATCTGGCGACGCGCGTTCTCGAACAACACCTGGGCCATGGTCGCGGCCAACGTCAGGAGATAGACGCGCTCGTTGCGATTGAAGCTCGCATAGTGCGCTTGAGGCGTCTCCACCAGCCGCGCCATGTCCTGGGCGAAGGTCTCGAACAGGCCGCCGCCCCCGAAAGCTTCGAGGTCGAGGCTGAGCCATAGGGCGCAGGTGTCGGCGTGCAGCTCGCAGACTCGGCGAAGGTCGCTTTCCCGAGGCGCCAGCTCCGGCGCCTGAGGGTAGGAAAACCGCTCCCAGGCGCGAGGATCGAAATCGAGGGCGAGCTCCAGGGGAAGCCCTTCGACGAGCCCTAGTCCGGGTCCCGCCTGCGGATAGCAGATCGCCAGGAGCTCGTTGTGGCGCAAAGCGGCATGGGCGATCTCATGAAGCGCCGCCCAGCGCAGAACGAGCCGAAAGAGAAGATCTGCCTGGCGCAAGCGCCAAAGATCCGCCGGGAACGACACCGTCACCGCGTCTGCCGTAAAGGCGCGGCCCTGAAGATGCCTGTAGTCGAAATAGCGGCAGGCGCCCAAGACCTCGTCGCAATCATAGGCCTGCGGCTGAGGGCAAACCTCATCCTCGTCGACGAGGAGCTGGACGGGACAGATGGCGTCGGCGGTGGCCAGGAACGTCAGTATCGCTTCCTCGAGCGCCAGAACGAACCCCAGGGAAATGCTGAGCGCCGCGGAGCCGTCATCCAGAAGACGGGCCAGGCCGTTGACCGACCAGTCCTGGCTGTCGAGGGTCACTCCAAGCCGCGGCAGGCCCGGAGCGTCCAGCCGCGCCAGTTCTTCGGCCAAACCGTCGAGGACGGCCTGGGCCTCTTGCGCCAAGGCCTGCGGAAAGCGGGTTGAGAAGTCCTCGACGACCAACGCTTCAGCGGTAAGGCCTTGGTCCTCGCCCTCCCGCGCCAGGCGCATGCGGACGCTGTCGCGCGGCGTCCAATAGGAAGGCGGATGCGCGGCTGTCACGAGCTGAGCGGCTCGCCCAGCTCGTTGGCGTCCTGGGTCCAGGGAAACCAGCTGAAGGCCGCGCAACTTGCCCGGTGTTTGGCGCGAATGGCGATGATGTGCTCGAGCTCCCGGTCGATGCCATCCATGTAGGCGTCGTCGTATTTTCGATTGTCCGACAGGCCCACGCCTTCCAGGGCGATCAGCACCTCGTTGAGCCGCTCGTCCATCAGCGCGCCGAGAACCTCCAGGTCGATGGGGAACTGGCGCTGGGCCGCGGTGATCAGCATGTCCTTGACGTAGTGGGCCCGGATGAAGGGATGGGGATGGCCGCTACGCTTGCCCAGGCTGTAGCGCGCACCGCGCACGTAGGCGAACATCGCAAAGAGGGCGATGGCGGCAATGGCAAGGACATGCTCGACCGTTTGTTCCTGGCGGCCGAAGACCCGCGCGGCGACGGGGTGAACCTTGGTCTGGTCGATCAGTTCGCCGACATACTGAGCCAGGAAGCTGGCGGCGACCGCGTCGGCGTCGGCCTCCCACGCCCGTTCGCGCTCGCGTTCGCTGCGACTTGGCGGCGGGCTGCTCAGCAGTTCAGCCATATGCCCGCGTCCCGTTACCAGCTGGTGACGCTCGACGTGGCCGCTCATGATGTGACCCAGTTCGTGCAGCTGGATGAAGGCGACCGACAGGTCCGCTAGGAAGTCGGCGGCGAACGAGCGCTCCTCGGTCAGGCTGATGCTCCAGACCTCGCGGCGGCTGAAGTTGATCGGGTCGAAGACGAAGGGGACTTGATAGTCGCTGACCTTCGCGCCTTCGGCGTCGAGCCAGGGAAATAGTCTCGGATCAGCCAGGAGCCGCTCGAAAAGCAGGGCCAAAAAGAGCGGTATGGGCTTGGCCAATTCAATCAGGTAGCCGTCATCATCACGCCCGGCATAGGCGTTGAAGACCTCCTCATCGACAAAGCACATGCGCACTGGCGCGCGCTCTGGTCCAAACGCGGCGTGCATTGCGCCGGCCATGGCTCTGCCCCGCTTGAGTGCTCGCTCATAGCGCTCGCGGATGGCGTCGCTCTGGATCGAATTTGGATCGAAAACCGCCAACTCTTCAGCCCCCTAGGTTGAACACCGACATCTCGATCACCTTGCTGCCTATGGGCGTGGCGATACTGCCCGCGCCAGCCAATGATCCGGTCGAGGTCCGCGGTTCGTTTTCTTTGTAAGGCGGATAGACAAGGGTTGTTCGCCTCATACGGCGGTCATGGCACTTCGAAGCCGAGCCTGCCCAATCCGTCGCGGATTAAAAGACGCTGAAGTCGAGCGCAACGATGACGCGTCGCCAGGGCACGGTGATCGAAGCCAGATACTTGTCGACCGTGACATGAAGCTCGTCCGGGGCCGACCAGGGAAAGTCGATGCGCCAGTAGGGATTGCCGTCGGTGAATTCCGCGTCGTAGTCGTCGATCCAACCATGCCCTTTCAAGATGCGCAGATCGCCATCGCAATCAGGGTACGGCAAAATCCGCGGCAACCGGTCGGCGCTGATCCGGAAATATTCATCGGGTCCGCGCGTTTGAGCGGGATCGTCGCGTTCCTCGATCATGATCGCAAGCAGCTCCCGAGTGACCCTCGGCAGGCGCGAGAGACCGGCGGCCAAGGTGGCGAACGCGGACTGCAGGTCACCGGTGCTGACTCCTGCCTCGACGCAATCCTTTGTCGCGACAAGGCGCTTGAAATCAGATGCCTGGGCCTGAGGCTTTTGCTCCAAGCTGTTGAAGAGGCTCGTGGGATAGTTGCCTTCGCTGTCGGGCACTTCCAGCTCGATTTTGACCTTGGCCGTTCCGATACGCACATGCTCGTAGAGCAGCTGCAACTGAGCCACGTCGAGCTCCATCGTCCGCCGGGCAAGATCCTCAAGATCCCAGATGTCGCTGTCGCCGAAGTTCAGCGCCGCCGCCAGACCGGCGTCGATCTTGTAGTCCTTCTGCCGCCGTCCGATGATCAACACGGTGATCTTTGGATAGGTGGCCAGGAACTCGCCCTTCACCTTGTTGAGCGTGCTGTTGACCTTCTCCGAAGTGCGGGTGGTCGTGATCTGGAATCCGCGCGCGGCGGTGGCGTCGCCGAGGTCAAGGCCAGGCGCATTGGCAGTATCTTTGTTGAGGCCGACCAGCTCAAGCTGCCACAGGTGGTTGAGGCAGATTCGAAAGAAGTCCTCGATATAGACATGCTGGTCGGTGAGATTGAGCTTAGCGCGAAGCTCGGCCTGCTTTGCGATGTCCGCAAAGGCGTCGACGATCTCACCAATGTAGTAGCCGCGCGTGATCATGGCTGCGCACTAACCGCAAAAGGTGGTCCAAGCCAAGGTGCGAGGCCCCGCGTATCAACCCTAGAGGCTTGACGCCTTGCCAGACCGCCTGGACTTGGGCTTTCCGAGTCCGGCCCAGCGACGCCGCCTGCCCCCACACGATCTTGCTGGCCAAGTGGGGCAACGACCTGCGCCAGACCTACCGCACCATGGGCTAGATCGCCGGGCTGTCGGAAATCGACATGCACCTGCTGATGAACCACAGCCTGTCTGGCGTGAACGCCGGCTACATCACCCGGGCCAAGCTCATCAGCGGGCACCTGCAGGCCACGCAGGAGAAACTTACCAAGACCATTTTCGGCGGCGCCAAACTCGACGCCGCGCGCTGGCCCAATTTACCTTCGAGGATGATTGGTGACCGCCGACGCGATCCTCCTCAACCAGACCCTCGGTCCAATAAGGCGCGTGAGGATCGCTTCTGGGCGGTCGAAGCGCCTCGCCTCCTCAAGGCGGCGATGAGGAGGTCCGAACTGCCCCCGACTGACCAACCACCCGAGCCGCCGCGCGCAGTCAGCAACCTTGAAAGTCCGACTCAGCGTCAGACCCGGCCTCAACCTGACCCCGTGCGATCGCTCCTGACCATGTGATTTGCGCGGCGGGTTTGCGCGGCCAAGGGCCTGGGCCTCGACGGCTCGACGCCGCCCGCCTTACGACAATGTGCTGCCAGGCGATCCTCCATGATGACGCGCCCGCCCCCCGGCCAGCGCCGCGTGGCGAAGGCCAGACCGCCTAGCCCTGCCCCTCCAGGATCGAGGCGGGCTCGTCCAGGGCCAGCTGCCTGGCCTCTTCGGTGGCCACGCCCACGGCGCGCAGGACCAGTTCGATCGCGTCCGCCGAGGCTTCGCGCCAGGCCTTTTCCCCGTCGACGACGAGCCGGATCGCCGAGATCGCCGCGCCGCCCACCAGCCCCAGCGCCGAGTTCAGCTGACGGGCGGTGATGGTGAAGCGCCCGCTCTGCACGCCATGCAGCATGTCCACGGCAGGCGGGGCGTTGATCAGGCTCTGGAGGCTGGCGTCGTTGAACGCGAAGCGCAGTACGAACCGCCCCCAATCGGGCTCCTCATGCGCGCGGCGAATGAATGTGCGCAGGCCAAAGGCGATACGGGCGGCGGGGTCGGTCAGCGTGGCCATGCGCGCGAAGATCTCCACGTGCATTTCCTCGACCATCGCCATGACCACCTCTTCGTAGAGGTGCTCGGGATCCTTGATGTTGTTGTAGACCGTCCCACGCGCCATCCCCGCGGCCTGGGCCAGTTCGCTGACATTGACCTCGCCAGAGCCGTTGGCGGCGAACAGGCGCAAGGCCGCCTGGTGGATGCGGCCGCGCGCGGACTTGCGGGTCAAACTCATGGGCTTCTCCTCGCCAGGACCGGCGGCAGGCCTCTGTCGTCTAGTGGGCCCTGAAGGGCCGTCAAGCCGCTGACGCCGTTTGCGCCGGCCACGCCCGCGCCCAGCAGTCCCAAGGCGCGCCAGACGAGGCTGTCGGCCTGGGCGATCGGCCCTTCGACGAGGACGGTCCGGTCGGGCCGCACCACCGCGCACCACCCTGTCGGCGCGCCTTCGCCGATCAGCGCATTGTCGAGCGTCTCGAAGGCTGCGGACCCACCGGCCACGCTGGCGCCGCGCGCGTTGAATTGCGCCACGCCGCCGCCCCAGCCCGCCCAGGACCGCAGCGCCCCAGGCGATAGATGGGCGCGCGGATCCCTGCCCCAGCCCAGCAGCATCATCCGCTCGCCCAGGGCGTCGTCGCTCAGCACGGCCGCGCCGTCGCCGCCTCGCACCATCCCCTGCGCAAGCATGCCGCCGGCCCGCGAGCCGCGAGCCGGCACGAAGAGGCCGGCCTGGAAGGTGTTCTTGGGCTTGACCCCCAGCTCGTCCAGGAACCGCCGCGCGCCCGGCAGGCGCCGCACCAAGGCCATGGCGCCGTGGATCAGGATCGCGCCGGCGGCGCTGCGCGGCATGACCAGCCGCCCCATCATCCGGGCCAGCCGGATCATCCGCGCCGCATGGGGCCTGCGCTCCTGGTCGTAGGAATCCAGGATCCGCGGGGCGGCCTTGCCTTGCACCACGAAGGCGAGCTTCCACGACAGATTGGCCGCGTCGCGCAGACCGGCCACCAGGCCCTGGCCCACAAACGGCGGGGTGATGTGGGCGGCGTCGCCGACCAGGAACACCGGACCGCGGCTGAAGGCCTCGCAGCTCCGGGCGTGGAAGCGGTAGACGGCCTTCCGTTCGATCTCGATCTCGCCGGCCGCGCACCAGGGCGCCAGGAGCTTGGCGAAGGCGCCGCTGGCTTCCAGGGCCTCAAGCGTTTCGCCCGGCCGCAGCATGAACTCCCATCGTGTCCGCCCGCCCGGCGCCACCATGTGGGGGGTCGGGCGGCGAGGATCACACAAAAACTCCACGTGATCGAAATCGCTCGCGACCTTCTTGGCGTCGACGATCAGCCAGTCTTCCGAATAGGTCGTGCCCCGGAAGTCCTCACCGATCTTGCCGCGCACCACCGAGGCGGCGCCGTCCGCGCCCACCAAATAGCGGCAGCGAATGCTGGTCACCTGGCCATCCAGGCCGCGCACCGTGGCCGCCACCCCATGGGCCCGGGCCTCGAAGTCGACCAGTTCGACGCCAAGGCGCAGCTCAATGCTCGGGCGGGTCGCCACCTGGCCGCGCAGGGCGCGCTCCAGGTCGGGCTGATAGAAGGTGACCAGCTTGGCGTGGCCGTCGATGACGCCTCGCATGTTCATGGATGCAAATTCGCCCACGAACGGGCAACGCATCTTCACGACCGGAATAACGATCTTCTCGAACGCGTCCTCCGCCAAGCCTGCCCCTTGCAGGATCCGCAAGGCTTCGTTGTCGAGCGCAATGGCCCTGGGCGCGGTCATGACGTCGACGGCGCGGTCAATGACGACCGCCCTGACGCCATAGCGCCCGAGATACGCCGCAAAGGCTGCTCCAACCGGGCCGTATCCGACAACAAGGACGTCGGTGTCCAGCTGGGATTCAAGGCTCACCGCGGGCTCCGATCAGCTGGCGCGCGATGCGACGCGATTGCGCTGGAGGCCAAGGTCAAAGCGACCTGACGGGTCGCCGATGCTGGCCTCGATCAAGTCGCCGTCCTTGAGATAGGCCTCGACCCCGGCCTGGGCCTTGAGAAAGGCGGCGAAACGCTTGGACGGCGGCAGGAAGCCGGCCACGGCCACCTTGAACTTGCTGGGCACCTTGATCGCCACGCCCGCCGGCGTTCCGGTGGCGATCATGTCACCGGCCTTCATGTCGCGGATCTGCGACAGCTCGGTGAGGGTGGCGCAGGGCCCGAAGATCATGTCTGAGGCCGGCGCGTTCTGGCGCAGCTCGCCATTGACGCGCAGCTGCAGCCGAAGATCACGCCAGCGGTTGGCGTCCTGCGGCGCCGGCAGCACGAGGAACGGGCCCGTAGGACCGAAGGTCCTGTAGCTCTTGGACTTGTGGAACTGCTCGTGGCTGACCTGGACATCGCGGGCGGTGATGTCGTTGGTGATCACCCAGGCGGCGACGAACTCGTGCAAGTTAGCCTCGGTCACCGTCACGGGGCCGTCGATGGTGCGCCCCAGGACCAGGCCAAGCTCGATCTCATAGTCGAGAAGGCGCACATGTCCCGGACGTTCGATCGTGGCGTTGGGTCCGCAGATGCACGACGAGGCCTTGGTGAAGATCACATTGGCCAGGACGTCGGCCGGATTGCGACCAATCTCCTTGAGGTGCCCGGCATAGTTGGTCGCCTGGCAGATGTAGTCGCCGTCCGAGGTGACGGGCGAGAGCAATTCGACCTGCTCGACGTGCAGGCTCGGGGCAGCCTCGAGCCGATAGGCCTCGGCGATCCCGCCCTGTTCGATGAAATCGCGCGTCGTTTCGTAGCGGCCCGCCAGGGGCGTCAGTCCGCCTCGGACGTGCACGGCCCAACCGATCTTGCCTTCAACGCTGTAGCGCGCGACCTGAATGGCCATCGGGATCTTCCTCTTTGTCGTGGGTTGAATGACGGGCCCAGGGGCGCGAGGGCGCGCCGGCGGCCTTGAGCAGGGCGCGCATGCGCGCGTAGGTCATCTCGCGACTGGCGCGTACGTTCTGGATGGCGGTCCAGACATAGCCGAGCGTCAGCTTGGGCCGCTCGAAATCCGCGGGCAGCGGTGGGCCCCATTGATAGAGACCCTCGGTGCTGAGCGGGGTGGTGTCGGCCGGCCGGTCGGCGGTGAACATGTCGCTGTCGACGAAGTGCTCGAACTTGTCGCCGACGGGATCGCGCCAGTAGTCGAAGAGCTGGCTCCCGAGCAGATGGCGGCCCAAGCCCCAGGCATGGGTCCAGCCGCGCGCCTGCAAGTGCTCCTGGCCCATGGCGACGTCGTCGAGGTCGATGCACTCAAAGGCGCAGTGCCCGTAGCCGTTCACAACATGCTGCACGAGGACCAGGGTGTGGTGATCGGCGGGGATGTCGCCGCGGTCACAGCGCATGAAGACCAGCGCCGGATCACCGTCGGGCAAGGTCTGCACGTCCGAAGCGATCAGGCCGAAGGTGTCCATGTACCAGCGCACGCAGGCGAAGAAGTCGACGACATTGACCACGGCGTGACCCAGGCGGCGGACCTGCGAAGGACCGTGTGGCGGACGCTGGACATCGTTGAGCCGCGGACGATGCTCGATCAGGTTCTTGACCATGGCCTCGCGCGGCGACGGCGCGCTGGCCCGCGGACCGAAGACGGCGCGCACGACGTTGCCCGCCGGATCGCGCAGCCTCACCTGGAGACCTTCGGCCCAATCCTCGGCCGCCTCGACCGACGAGGCCTCAGGCAAGGCGGCCAAACGGTCCAGGTCTTCGCGCGCCGGCACGGCGAGACTGACGCCCAGGAAGATGGGCTTGGCCGTCTGCTCGATCAGCACGCAGGGGCCGTATCCGCCCGCTGCGCGCATGGCCAATCGCTTGGGCCGCGTCTGGGTGGTCGTCAGCCCGAAGTCCTCCAGGAACCGACGCTGGATCTCGAGGTCAGGGCGGCCAAAGCGGACATTGGCGATGTCCCAGGCCTTGCAGACAGGCGCTGCGGCCCGGCGCATGCGTTGATCCAGATCCGTCATCGGGCGGTCTCCAGAACGGCCGAGCCTTGCCCCACGCGTCGCTCCCAGGCGAAGGCATAGGCGCCAAGCGCGGCTTCCAGGCCGTCGGCGGCGTCGGCGTCGAACCGCGCGAGCAGGCCGCGCGTCGGATCCGGCCCGACCTCGAGTCCCACCAGTCGCACGCCCAGCTCCGCGGCCAAGCCGCGGATCACGCCCTCGATTTCCCGGGCGACCAAGGCCGGCTTGAAGATCTTCCCGACCGCCGTCAGGGGCAGCTGGTCCAGGATGATGATCGCCTTGGGGTGGGCCGGGCGCTCTGGAATATGGTCCGCGGCGAAGGTCGCCAGGTCCTGGGGATCAGCCGAACACCCCGGCTTCAGTTCGACATAGGCGACAGGCACTTCACCGGCATGGGCGTCGGGTCTTCCTACCGCGGCGGCAAGGGCCACCGCCGGATGGCGAGCAAGCACTTCCTCGATCTGCTTGGGATCGATGTTGTGCCCGCCGCGGATGATCAGTTCCTTGCGGCGGCCCGTCAGCCAAAAATAGCCGTCGCGATCCTGCCTGGCCAAGTCGCCGGTGTTGAGCCACCGCTCGCCGTGGCGCTCGACCCAGAGCCGTTCGTCGTGACGCCGGTCCAGGTAGCCCTCGAAGACGTTCGGGCCGCAGATGGCCAGGACGCCGATCTCGTCGGTCTCCGCATCGCGTTCAAAGCGCCCGTCCTGGTCGAGGACGAGGGTGCGCATCTGCTGGTAGGGCAAGCGTAGCCCGACAGACCCCACGCGCTTTTCACCGCCGGGCGGGTTCACGCTCGACGTGCAGCCCCCTTCGGTCAGGCCATAGCCTTCGAGGATCTCGAGCCCGGTGAGCGCCTTAAAGCTCTCGAACAGCTGCACCGGCAAGGGCGCGGCGCCGCACATGGCCAGCTTCAGGCTGGAGATGTCACGCCCATCGAGCGGCGTGCGCAACAGCGTCGAATAGACGGTCGGGACGCCTGAGAAGCCGTCGAGCCGATGGGTCTCCACCAGTTCCCAGAAGCGCTGCAGGACGCCAGGACCGCGATAGCCTTGGGGTGTGCCGATCAGAACGTGGGCGCCGGTGGAGAAGGCCGCGAGCCCGGTCACCAGCTGGCCGTTGACATGGAACAGCGGAAGGCCCGCGAAAATCGTCCGTCCGGTGGAGAAACCCTCGGTGAAGGTCGACATCGCCCAGGCGTCGAACACCTCGCAACGATGGGTTCGGCGCGCGATCTTGGGCAACCCCGTGGTGCCGCCGGTGCAGAAATAGGATGCGATATCCTCGGGGGCCGGCTCGGGAAACTCCAGCGCATCGGCGCGCTGACGCGACACCGAACGCGTAAAATCGGCGACCCGGATCCGGCCCAGGCGACGCGGAGCGGTCCGGGCCCTCAGCTTGAGCATCAGGCCGCGCACCGCATCGGCGTAGGGCGCCAGGCTCACCGTCAGGATCGTCTCGAGTAAGGGCGCCAAGCGCGCCGCCTTGGCCGCCTTGTCCCAAAGATCCACGCCTGGCGTCGGCGCCAGGGTGACAAGAACCTTGGCTTTCGCCGCGTTGAGCAGCGTCGCCAGCGCTTCGGGCTCGAGCTGGGGATTGACGGCGAAGGCCACGCCGGCGGTCTCCGCGCCCCAGATGGCCAGATGCGTCTCCGGCAGGTTCGGCCGCAGATAGGCCACCACGTCGCCGCGCTTCACGCCAAGACGCCGAAGGAGGTTGGCCGTCTGGGTGATCCGCTCCAGCAGGGCCGCGTAGCTCCAGCGATGCGGCTTGGCGTGATCCTTGATCGACAGGAAGAAGGACAGGGCCGGCGCCGCGGGCTCGATGCGCGCGCCTGCCTCGATCATACGATAGCTGTTGACCGGCAAGCCACGCTCGAGGAGCGGCGTGGCTTCGAGCGCAATGACATCGCTTAGGTCCCTGACCCCGGCCACACCGACCTCCCAAAAAACGCTGCGGATCGTCCTGAAAAATGATCACGCTTGATCTAAATTGAACAGTGATGTTCAATCCGGTCAAGGGCAAGATTGTCGCGGGAGGATGGAATGGACGCATGGCGTGATGCGGTCGTGTTGGTGACCGGCGGGACGAGCGGCATCGGCTTAGCGGTGGCGCAGGCCTGCCAGGCGCGTGGTGCGCGGGTGATCATCTGCGCGCGAACGGCACCAACGGTTCAGGCCTGCCGCCTCGAAAACGGCTTCGCCGGCGGCCATGCCTGCGACGTCAACGACGTGGCGCAGGTCCGGCTGTTGATGGCCGACCTCACCCGTCGTTACGGCCGTCTGGACGTGCTCGTCGCCAACACCGGCGCCTTGCGCGAGAGCGATTTTGCGCAGGGGATCGTCGATCCAGGGCTGATCGCCTCGACCATCGACGCCAACCTGACCGGTCCGATCCAGTTGATCAATCAGGCGCTGCCTCTAGTCCTGGCCTCACGAAGCCCCCGGATCGTCATGGTCGGTTCGGGCTTTGGCTGGTCGCCGTCGCAGAGGGCCCCGCTGTATTCCGCCGCCAAGGCCGGCGTTCGCGCCTTCGTCAAAGCGCTGCGGATGCAGTTGACCAAGCTGGGCGTACAGGTCCTCGAAGCGGTGCCGCCCGTCGTCGACACGCCGGCGACCGCACATCACGCAGTGCGCAAGATCACGCCGCAAGCCATGGCCGAGGCGATCTTGCGCGCGCTGGACCGCGGCCAACGCGAAGCCTTCGCCGGACCGACCCGCCTCCTGCCCCTGATGCTGCGGCTGGCGCCGGGGGCCCTGGAGCGCCTGACCGCGAAGAGCTGACCTCATCCGCCTATTCTTCGGGCTCTACACGCTCGCCCGCGGGCTGGCCGGCAGCGGCGCCGGCTCGCCGCGCTGGCGGGGCGGGCGGGCGCCAAATCACGAGACGGCTTCATGAACTCGGCCAAGCGACCAACCTTTTCCGAAGACCTCTATTCACGGAGTCATCTTCGCGACCCCTACGCCGCCTATCGACGCCTACGCGACATTGGCCCCGCCGCCTGGATGCCTCGACGGCGCTTGTGGGCGATCGGTCGCTTCGTCGATGTGCGCGCCGCGCTCAGAGCGGACGCCGTGCTCATCAGCGGCAAGGGCGTCGCCGCCAACGACCTCGTCAACGGCGTGAAGACCCTACTCACCTTGACCAGCGATGGGGAGGCTCATAGCCGGCGACGCCACGTGCTGATCCAGCCCGTGACACCAAAGCCGCTGAAGGCGTTGCGCCCGCGACTGGAAGCCACCGCCGATCGACTCGTCGAGGGCCTGGCCAACGGCGAGACCTTCGACGCCATGACCAGCTTCGCCTCCCAACTGCCGGTCACCGTCGTGGCCGAACTGGTCGGCCTCAATGCGGCTGGCCGAGCCAAGATGCTGACCTGGGCGGCGGCGACCTTCAATATCCTCGGCGTGGTCAATGTCCGCGGTCTCGCGGCGATGCCGCGGGTCCTCGAACTGGGTCGGTACATCAGAGAGCTGTCGCGCGCCGCCGTCGAGCCGGACGGCTGGGCCGCTCTGCTGTTCGACGCGGCCGACCGCGGCGAAATCTCGCCCGAGGAAGCTCAGGCGATGGTGCTCGACTACGTCGCACCGGCGCTCGACACCACCATACTAGCGACCGGCCATATGCTGTGGCTGCTGGCCACCACGCCGGGCGCCTATGAAGCCATCCGGCTGGATCCAGGTCTGATCCCGGGTGTCGTCAACGAAGCGCTCCGCTTGGCGTCGCCCATTCGGGGTTTCACCCGGCTGGCCGTGAAGCCCTACGAGATGGACGGGGTCACGATCCCGCCCGGTGATCGCGTCCTCGTGCTCTACGCCTCGGCCAACCGGGACGAACGTCACTACGCCAATCCCGACCTGTTCGATATCCGGAGGAATCCGCGCGATCAGGTCGGCTGGGGCCATGGCGCGCATACATGCGTTGGCATGCATCTCGCCCGCCTTGAGATGGAGATACTGCTGACCAGCCTTATCGCCCGGGTCGAGCGTATCGAAGTCGATATCCCG
>Ga0209758_1000769_pt1 | contig 46067 bp, 49 predicted proteins | sample AraplaMF_Col_mMF_FD_184258 | JGI IMG/M metagenome (GOLD analysis project Ga0209758, IMG submission 184258) | Arabidopsis root microbial communities from the University of North Carolina, USA - plate scrape MF_Col_mMF (SPAdes) (version 2) | ecosystem: Host-associated > Plants > Roots > Endosphere... | reverse complement strand
GGTCCATGAGACCTCGAGTCTTTCGACCCTTCGGCACTCGCCTTCCAACGCCCACACTTATCGGCTGTATGTTTTTAAAGAGCTGCCGCGCCACTCGTCATTCCTGACTCGCCGCTTGCTTGCCTCGCCGCGCTTCAACTTTCGTTTTGCACTTCGTTCAGCAGAGCCTGCGACTGTAGCACGTTTTTAGCGACTTTCACGATTTTTATTCGTGTCGCTCATCGATTTTTCAATCAACTCGCTGCTTGCCGCCGTCCAACATCCCGCTGCTGTCGAATCAGTGATTCGTCATCAGCGAAGACCACGACTATAGCATCCTTTTTTGGCCATTCGCAACGCTGTCATGAATTCGCGTGATGACTCAACGCCTGCAGCGACGCCGTCACATCACGGCAGGCAGCCGCCGGGTCCTCGCATCCCAGGATCGCCGCCAGGTGCGGCGCCAGTCGCCGGGTGTCCGCCCGCAGCACACGCTGCTTGATGGCCGAGATCTGCGACGGATGCATCGAGAAGTTGCGCAGACCCATTGCCAGCAGCAGGTCGGTGAAGTCCGGATCGCCCGCCATCTCTCCGCAGACGCTGACACTCTTGCCCGCGGCGCGCGCATGGGAGATCGTCTGGAAGATCAGGCTCAACACCGCCGGATGCCACGGGTCGTACAGGTGCGATACCGCCTCGTCAGCCCGGTCGATCGCCAGCGTGTACTGGATCAGGTCGTTGGTACCGATCGACACGAAATCGAAGTGCTTCAGCAGCAGCGGCAATGCCAGCGCAGCCGCGGGCACCTCGATCATCGCGCCCACCTCCACCACACCGAACGGCCGCCCCGCATCGGCCAGCTGCTGGCGCGCACGCTCCAGCGCGTCGAGGAACATCCGCACCTCGCTCAGGTGCGCCACCATCGGCACCAGGATGCGCACCGGCCCCACCGCGGCTGCGCGCAGGATGGCCCGCAACTGCTGTCTGAACATCCCCGGCTCCGACAGGCTCCAGCGGATCGCCCTCAGCCCGAGCGCCGGATTCAGCGCGTGCTCGTGCCGCAACTCGTTGACCGACATCCGGTCCAGCGGCTTGTCCGCACCGATGTCGACCGTGCGGATAGTCACCGGCAACCCGTTCATCGCGATGACCGCCGCGCGGTATGCCTCGAACTGCTCTTCCTCGCCCGGCAGCTCGCTGCCCCGGTTCATGAACAGGAACTCGCTGCGGAACAGCCCGACGCCGACCGCACCCGCCTCCAGGGCTGCCGTCGCGTCCACCGGCAACTCGATGTTCGCGTGCAGCTCCACGCGTTCGCCATCCAGCGTCACGGCCGGCGTATGGCGCAGCCGCGACAGCCGATCCCGTTCGAGCCCGCTCTGGCGCTGCCGGAACCGGTATTCTTCCAGCACGATGGGCGACGGGTTCACGATGACCGCCCCGCAGTCGCCGTCGATCACCACCCAATCGTCCTGCCGGATGATGTGGCTCGCCTCGCGCGCGCCCACCACCGCCGGGATGTCCATGCTGCGTGCAACGATCGCGGTGTGCGAGGTCTTGCCGCCGACGTCGGTGATGAAGCCGGTGAAGATGCTGCGCTTGAACTGCAGCATGTCGGCCGGCGCGATGTCATTGGCGACCAGCACCAGCGGATCCTCGCCGCCGAAGTCCCTCGGGCTCACGCCCGGCGCCGGCGCGTGATCCGACAGCGGCCCGCGCGCCATCGCCCGCAGCAGGCGCTCGACCACCTGCTCCAGGTCGGCCTTGCGCTCGCGCAGGTATTCGTCCTCCATCTCGTCGAACTGGCGCGCCAGCACTTCGAGCTGGGCCGACAAGGCCCATTCGCCGTTGTAGTGCCGCTCCTGGATCCAGTTCTTGGTGGCGCCCGTCAGCGAGTCGTCGTGCAGCAGCATCAGGTGCACGTCGAGCAGCGCCGACAGCTCGCCCGGCGCGTCGGCCGGCAGCTCGCGCTGCAGCGTCGTCAGTTCCTGCGCGACGGCGTCGCGCGCGGTGCGCAGCCGTTCGATCTCGGACTCGACCTGCGAAGCCTCGATGAAGTAGTGCGCGACGTCGATGCGGCTGGACGCGACCATCACCGCGCGCCCGATCGCGACACCCCGTGAAACCGGTAGACCGAAGACCTGGAAGCTCATCCGGACGATCGTAGCAGCGGCCGCTGCGCCTGCACGCGGGGAAACGCGCACTTGTCATGGACGCGTCATGTCCGCTTCATGGGGGCGTCACCGTGGTCCGCGACCATCCGGGCAGTACACAGGAGAACGCCATGAGGGACCTGCCCCTGCCGACGATGCCTCTGTCCGATTTGCGTGGTGACACGTCCCGGAGGTCACTTCACGAAAGCTCACCTGCTCCACAAGCGCGCCGGGTTGATGCAGCTCAGCTGGAAGTGGTTTGGGCACGCGATGAAGACGAAGTTCGCCAGGCGCAGCGCCTGAGGCACCTCGTTTTCGCCGAGGAGATGGGCGCACGCCTGAGCGTGCCGCACGGCTCGCCGGCCGGCCACGACATCGACATGTTCGACCCGTTCTGCGAGCACCTTCTGGTGCGTGCGCCGGGCGAAGCGGGAGACCCGGGCCCGGTGATCGGCACCTACCGCGTGCTGACGCCCGATTCGGCGCGCCGCATCGGCGGCCTGTACAGCGAAACCGAATTCGACCTGACCCGCCTGCGCCCGCTGCGCTCGACCATGGTGGAACTGGGCCGCTCCTGCGTGCACCCGGCGTGGCGCTCGGGCGGCGCGATCCTCGCGCTGTGGGGGGCCCTGGCCGAATTCATGGTGCGCAACAAGCTCGACACGATGGTCGGCTGCGCCAGCGTCAGCATGCGCGACGGCGGTCATTTCGCCGCCAGCCTGTGGGAGCAGCTGCGCCACACGCACCTCGCGCCGATCGAGCTGCAGGTGCGCCCGCGGCTGGCCCTGCCGGTGGAGGAACTGCAGCACGACCTGGCGGTCGAGGCCCCGGCACTGATCAAGGGCTACCTGCGTTGCGGTGCGAAGGTGCTGGGCCCGCCGGCCTGGGATCCCGATTTCAACACCGCCGACCTGCCGATGCTGATGCGCATCGCCGACCTGCCCTCGCGCTACCGCAAGCACTTCCTCGGCCACGGCGCCAACTGAGCCCGGATCACTCGCCTTCGCCGAACTTGTCGTTGATCAGGGCAAGGAGGGCCTGCATCGCAGCCTCCTCGTCGGCCCCCGAGGTTTCCAGCTCGACCTCGGTGCCGAGGCCGGCGGCCAGCATCATCACGCCCATGATGCTCTTGGCATTGACCTGACGGCCGTTGCGGCTCATCTGGACTTCGCACTGGAAACTGCCGGCCAGCTTGCTGAGCTTGGCCGAGGCCCGCGCGTGCAGGCCGAGCTTATTGCTGATGATGATGCTGGTTTTGGTCATTTCCACCTGGTTTGAAGGCCTGGTTCTGCGGACGCGCCGAGGCCACCTGCATCACGCCTTGCGTGGCTCCGGCCATCGCGCGCGCCACCATCGCGTCGAGTGATTCATCCGCATAGCAAAGAGAGCGCCACAGCATCGGCACGTTGACGCCGGCGATCACCTTCACGTGCAGGCCGTCGGCCAGGCGCTGCGCCACGTTGCAGGGTGTCGCGCCGAACACGTCGGCAAAGATCAGCGCATCGGGGTTGCTGACCCGGCCGAGCATCTCGCGTGCCCGGGCCTCGATCTCTTCCAGCGGCATGCCGGGCGGCACGTCGAGCGCCTCCACCAGGCGCGCACAGTCGGGAAAAGTGTGCTGCGCCACCGCTTTCAGCGATGACGCCAGGGGCGCGTGGGCAATGATGAGCAAGCCGGGCATGGTCTTTGATTATCGGCAGTTCGGCCGGGCGATCCGGTGGGTGCGGGAACCGGCGGACGCCAGTCTCGCCACAAAAACCACAGATATGCACCAAACTGGCATGCACTCACAACGCTGCCGCACGCTGTTGCGACGACATTCGCATCACGCCCCGAGCTTCAGCCCCTCGAAAAAGGCATCGATCGCCGCCGGATCCACGTGCGGCCCCAGCACGGTCGCCTGGTAGACCACGGTGCCCTTGACGAAGAACAGCAGTTCCTGGCGCACCGCCGAGCCGTCCGGCAATCGCCCTTGCAGCGCGACCCGCTGGGCCAGGGCCTGCGGCGTCATGCCGGGCACCTGCGCGGGGCCGACCACCACCGGCGTGCCGGACAGGTTGATGCCGGCTGCGGCCCGCAGCGCCTCGAGCGTCGCTGCCACGCGCGCCGGATCGCCGGTGTCGGCAAAGCTGAGCGCGAAGGTCGCGCCACCGGCCTGGCAGGCCTGCAGGCCGATGCGCAGCGGCACCCCGGCCAGCGCGACGCGGCGCGCATCCTTCGACGGCTTGCACGGAAACAACGCCAGCAGCCCGGCCCCTTCCGGCCGCACCTCGCGCCAGTCGAGCGTCGGCGAACAGGCGGCCAGCGCCGACGCGAGCGCCAGCGCGGCACCCGCGCGAAAACCAGGAAACAGCATCGGGCCATTATCCCGGCGCCCGGCGCCACAATGGTCCGGATGAGCACATCCCCCCCGACGTCCCTGCCGCTGGCCGGCATCCGCATCCTCGACCTGTCGCGCGTGCTGGCCGGTCCCTGGTGCACCCAGACGCTGGCCGACCTGGGCGCCGACGTGATCAAGGTCGAGCGCCCGATGCGCGATGGCGCCGGCGGCGACGACACGCGCGGCTGGGGCCCGCCGTTCCTGAAAGACCGCGACGGCCAGGACACCGCCGAGGCTGCCTACTACCTGGGCACCAACCGCAACAAGCGTTCGATCACGGTCGACATCGCCCGCCCCGAAGGCCAGGCGTTGATCCGGCGGCTGGCCGCACAGTGCGACGTCTTCATCGAGAATTTCAAGGTCGGCGACATGGCGCGCTACGGCCTCGATGCGGCCTCGATGCACGCGCTGTACCCGCGGCTCGTCTACTGCTCGATCACCGGCTTCGGCCAGACCGGCCCGTACCGCGAGCGCGCCGGCTACGACTATGCGGTGCAAGGCATCGGCGGCCTGATGAGCGTGACCGGCGAGCGCGACGACCTGCCCGGCGGCGGCCCGCAGAAGGTGGGCGTGGCGGTGGCCGACCTCTTCACCGGCATGTATGCCAGCGTCGGGATCCTCGCCGCACTGCGCCACCGCGATGCCACCGGCGAGGGCCAGGTGGTCGACATGGCGCTGCTCGACACCCAGGTCGCGATGCTGGCGAACCTGGGGGCCAACTTCCTGGCCACCGGCGCCGCGCCGCGCCGCGCCGGCAACGCCCACCAGAACATCGTGCCCTACCAGGTGTTCGAGACCTCGGACGGCCACATGATCCTGGCGGTCGGCAACGACGGCCAGTTCGCCAAGTTCTGCGAAGTCGCCGGCTGCCCCGAGCTGGCGCGCGACCCGCGCTACGCCCGCAACGCCGACCGGGTGCGGCATCGCGACATGCTGGTGCCGCTGCTGGCCGAGCGGCTGAAGACCCGCCCGAAGCAGGCCTGGCTGTCGGCCCTGGAGGCGGCCAAGGTGCCCTGCGGCGCCATCAACGACCTGGCCGAGGTGTTCGCCGATCCGCAGGTCCAGGCACGCGGCATGGCCGTCCCGATGCCCCACCCGCTGACCGACGCGCTGCGCGTGGTCGCCAGCCCGATCAAGCTGTCCGCCACGCCGGTCCAGTACCGTCGCGCCCCGCCGCTGCTGGGCGAGCACACCGATGCGGTGCTGGCCGAACTGGGCTGGAGCGAGGCCGAGCGCGCCGAGCTGCGGCAGCAAGGCGTGCTGTAGCCGGACCGTCCTACCCCCAAGTTCGGGGGATTTGCGCCGCCGGGGGATGGCAGCGGGCCCTGCCTGAAGGACACTTGCAACCAAGGGTGACAAACCCGGGTTTGCCGTCCTTTTTCACACACAGGGACTCACATGGACATGACCGAACTCGACCGCGCAGCGGCACCCAGCGGCAAGACCGCCGACGTCGACACCGACGAGCGCGATCACTGGCGGGAGGTCGTCAACGAGCTGAGCGCCGAAATGGCCTCGCCGCTGACCAGCGCGCTGGAACGCGTCATGTGCCTGGCGAGCACCGGCCGCATCGACCGCACCAGCCTGCGCGCGCTGTCCGACGAGATCCAGTGCGCCCGCAAGATCAGCATGACCGGCCAGCAGCTGGCGCGCCTCGCGTCCGGCCGCCTGCGCCAGACCCACGAGCGCCTGGCGCTGACGCAGACCCTGAAGGACGTGCTGACGCAACGCGCGCAGGAAACCCAGGCGCGCGGCATCCACATCAAGCAGGTGCTGAAGCCGGCCGACGTGATCGTCGATGCCTCGCTGCTGTTCAGCCTGTTCAACACCCTGCTCGACTGGTCGATGCTGCACGCCCATTCGAACATCGAGTACCGCATCGACATCAAGACCTGGCCGACGCACGCCCGCCTCGTCAGCAAGTTCGCCTACCAGCCGGTGGACCAGGCCGACCTGCCGCCGGCCACCGTCGAGGAAGGCTCGCCGCTCGATTCGATGACCTGGCGCCTGCTGGAGCAGACCGCCTGGACGATGGGCCTGCCGATCGACCGCAAGGTCGAAGGCAGCCACGTGACGCTGACCCTCGAGTTCCCGCGCACCGTCAGCGAGCAGCTCGAGGGCCTGAGCATCCTCGAGATCGACAACAACAGCCACGGCTTCTCGCACTCGACGCAGACCAAGCCGCTGGCCGGCAGCCACGTGCTGGTGGTGGCCTCGCGGCGCGACGTGCGCGTGCAGGTGCGCGACGCGGTGCGCAACATGGGCCTGCTGGTCGACTTCGTGACCTCGATCGAGGAAGCCCGCGACTTCTGTCGCAGCGGCCTGCCGCACGCGATCGTCGTCGAGTCGGTGCTGCGCGGCGACCGCTTCAACGAACTGCGCGGCGAAGTCGATTCGGCCGGCACCGACGTGGTGTTCATCGAGATCATCGAAGAGGGCAACACCTTCGAGATCTCCGGCTTCGGCGGGCTGAACATGGCGCGCGTCGGGCGCGACGCCATCCTCACGTCGCTGCCGTCGGCGCTGATGTTCGAGCTGTCGAAGGCCTGATCACTTCAGGCTGCCGAACACCTTCTTCAGGATCGCGCTGCCGGTGGCGACCGGGTTCTCGCGGATCTTGCGTTCCTCTTCGCCGATCATCAGGAACAGCCCGTCGAGCGCCTTCTCGGTGACGTAGGTGTGGATGTTGGCGTCCTGCGCCTTCAACAGCCCGAAACTGGCGGCCTTGCCTGCCACCGCGTTGTACTTGTCGACCAGCGAAACCTTCTCGGTCGCGCGCTTGACGATGGGCAGGAAGCGCACGCCCAGCGGCTCGCGCGTCTTGCCGACGAAGAACTCGGTCACCGAGTTGTCGCCGCCGCTCAGGATGCCCTTGGCGTCCTCGACGCTCATGCCCTTGACGGCGCTGACCAGCAAGGTCTTGGCCTCCGGCACGGCCGCCTCGGCCGCGCGGTTCAGCGAGGTCTCGAGTTCGTCGACGCGCCGCTGCTGGCCGGTCGCCTTCAGGAAGCGCGCCGCCTCGTTCAGGAAGCCGGGCAGCGGGATGTGCACCTTCGGGTTGGCGAGAAAGCCGTCCGGCCGGCCCAGCAGGCTCACCGCCGACACGGCGCCGCGTTCGAGCGCCGCCCGGATGCCGGAGGCGGCATCGCCCTCGCTCAGGCTCAAGGCCTGCGCACTGCCGGCCCAGGCCCACACGCCCAAGCCGCAAGACCCCAGCACGAGCCCTGACGTAAACTTTCGCCGTTCCATCGATCGATCCCCATGAAATTGACCCGCCATCTTGCCGTTGCCCTGAGCGTTTTGGCGATTTTGGCCGCGGCTTTTGGGGGTTATGCGTGGATCAGCCGGCCCGAGGCCGCACCCGATGCCACCTTCACGCGGCTGGACGGCAGCCGCAGCAGCATCGCGCAGCTCAAGGGCCAGGTGGTGCTGGTGAATTTCTGGGCCACCACCTGCACGACCTGCGTGCACGAGATGCCGCGCGTCGTGGCCACCCACGAGAAGTTCAAGTCGCGCGGCTTCGAGACCCTGGCCGTCGCGATGAGCTACGACCCGCCGGCTTCGGTGATCCACTTCGCCGAGTCGCGCCGGCTGCCGTTCACCGTGGTGATCGACAACACCGGCTCGGTGGCGCGCAGCTTTGCGCCGATCGAAGGCACGCCGACCACCGTGCTGCTGAACAAGCGCGGCGAGATCGTCAAGCGCTACGTCGGCGAGCCCGATTTCGTCGCGCTGCAGGCACTGGTGGAACGGCTGCTCGCAGAGTCCTAGACCGCGTTCGCGACGCCCGCCTCGTGGGCCTGCTGGTCGGCGTGGTAGCTCGACCGCACCATCGCACCGACGGCGGCGTGCGTGAAGCCCATCTTCATCGCCTCGTCCTCGAACATCCTGAAGGTGTCCGGGTGCACGTAACGACGCACCGGCAGGTGGTGGCCGCTCGGCGCGAGGTACTGGCCGATGGTCAGCATGTCGATGCCGTGCTCGCGCATGTCGCGCATCACCTGCAGGATCTCGTCGTCCGTCTCGCCCAGGCCCACCATCAGCCCGCTCTTGGTCGGCACGTGCGGCGCGAATTCCTTGAAGCGCTTCAGCAGGTTCAGCGAATACGCGTAGTCCGAGCCCGGACGCGCTTCCTTGTAGAGGCGCGGCGCGGTCTCGAGGTTGTGGTTCATCACGTCGGGCGGCGCCGCCTTCAGGATCTCGAGCGCACGGTCCATGCGGCCGCGGAAATCGGGCGTCAGGATCTCGATGCGCGTCTGCGGCGAGAGCTCCCGGGTGCGCTGGATGCATTCGACGAAGTGCGCCGCGCCGCCATCGCGCAGGTCGTCGCGGTCGACGCTGGTGATCACGACGTACTTCAGGCGCAGCGCCGCGATGGTCTTCGCGAGGTTCAGCGGCTCGTCGGCGTCCAGCGGATCCGGCCGGCCGTGGCCGACGTCGCAGAACGGGCAGCGCCGCGTGCACTTGTCGCCCATGATCATGAAGGTGGCCGTGCCCTTGCCGAAGCACTCGCCGATGTTCGGGCACGACGCTTCCTCGCACACCGTGTGCAGCTTGTGCTCGCGCAGGATCTGCTTGATCTCGTAGAAGCGCGTGCTGGGCGAGCCGGCCTTGACGCGGATCCAGTCGGGCTTCTTCAGCGTCTCGGCGGCAACGATCTTGATCGGGATGCGCGCCGTCTTGGCTTGCGCCTTCTGCTTGGCGCTGGCGTCGTAGCTGGCCGCGTCCTGGGCCTGGTGGATGACGTTCTCGGTCGACATGGGGAGGTTCTTTCCAGGATCAACTCAGGTGCGACACCAGCCGGTCGCCCAGCCGCTGCGCGACGGTCGTCCAGTCGGTGCGGACGCCCAGTGTAGCCAAGTCGATGGTTTGCAGCCCGGCGTAGCCGCAGGGGTTGATGCCGCCGAAGGGGCTCAGGTCCATCGCGACGTTCAGCGCCAGGCCGTGGTAGGTGCAGTGCCGGCTGACCTTGATGCCCAGCGCGGCGATCTTGCCCAGCCCCCCGAAATCATCATGGGCACGCGGACCGGCCAGCGCCGCATGCCCGCCCGGATCGGCCAGGTTGACGTAGATGCCCGGCGCCCCGGCCACCCGGTGCCCGGTGACGCCGAAGCCCTCGAGCGTCTTGATCGCACAGTGCTCCAGCCGGTAGACGTATTCCTTGACGTAGATGCCCAGGCGCCGCAGGTCGACCAGCGGGTAGGCCACCACCTGCCCCGGGCCGTGGTACGTGACCTGGCCACCGCGGTTGGTCTGCACGACAGGGATGCCATGCGCATCCAGCACGTGCTCGGCCTTGCCGGCCTGGCCCTGGGTGTAGACGGGCGGGTGCTCGCACAGCCAGATCTCGTCCGGCGTGTCGGCGCTGCGCTGCGCGGTGAAGCTGCGCATGGCCTCCTCGGCCGCCGCGTAGTCCGTCCGGCCGAGCAGCTTCAGCAGCACGGCCGTCGCGTCACAGCACCACCTTGACCATCGGGTGGGTCGACAGCGTGCGGTACAGCTCATCGAGCTGCTCGCGGCTGGTGGCGGTGACGGTGATCGTCACGCCCAGGTACTTGTTGCCGCTGCTCGGGCGGATCTCGACCGTCGCGGCGTCGTAGTCGGGGTCGAACTGCTTCGCCACGCTGACGATCGCGTGGACGAAACCATCGACGTTGGCGCCCATCACCTTGATCGGGAAACGGGACGGGTATTCGATCAGCGACTGCTCGGGCGGAATGTCTTGCATCGTGGCGTTCATGCCTGCAGAAATGGGGCCGGCCCCGAGGATTTCAAATCGACTGGGCCGCCTTGGCGCGCTGGTAAGCCTCGTACAGGCGCGCGTAGACCGGGCCGGGCTTGCCGCGCAGCGCCCCGTGGCCGACCGATTCGCCGTCGATCTGCGTGACCGGCAGCACCTCTTTCGTGGCTGAGCTCAGCATCACCTCGTCCGCCGCCAGCACCTCGGCCTCGGAGATCGGCCGCAGGTTGTAGCCGATGCCGGCTTCCTCGCACAGCTCGCGGATCAGCTCGTAGCGGATGCCTTCCAGCACGTGCTCGCTCTTCGGCGCACCGAGCACCGCGCCTTCCTGCACGATCCAGACGTTGCTGGACGAGGCCTCGGTCAGGAAGCCGTCGCGGAACATCAGCGTCTCGACCGCGTTGTGGTCGGCCGACAGCTGGCGCGCCAGCACGTTGCCGAGCAGCGAGACCGACTTGATGTCGCCGCGCTCCCAGCGGAAATCGCGCGCCGTCACGCAGGCCACGCCGTGATGGCGCTGCTCGGCGCTGGCCGGCTTCATCGGGTTGGTCATCATGAAGACCGTGGGCGTCAGATCGGCCGGCATCACGTGGTCGCGGACCGCGACGCCGCGCGTCACCTGGATGTACAGCAGCTGGTCGTCGGCCGCCTGCGCGGCGATCAGCTTGCGGCAGCGTTCCAGCCACTGCGCGCGGTCGAACGGGCTGGCGATGCGCACCTTGGCGAGGCTGCGGTTCAGCCGCGCCAGGTGTTCGTCGAAGCGGAACAGGCGCCGGCCGTAGACCGGCACGACCTCGTAGATGCCGTCGCCGAACACGAAGCCGCGGTCCAGCACCGAGACCTTGGCGTCGCGCAACGGGCCGTACTCGCCATTCAGATAGCACAGGGTGTCAGGTATCGCTTGCATGCGGCCTCCCGGAAGGACTTGCGATCGGAAGATCGGACGAGCTTACTTGATCCACAGCCGCAGGGCATCCCAGGCCCGGCCGAAGATGCCGGCCTGCTCGACCCCCTGCAGCACGACCAGCGGCAGCTCGGCCACCGGCGCGCCGGTGGACGTCGTCACCCGCAGCGTCCCGACGCGCTGCCCCTGGGCCAGCGGCGCCACCAGCGGGTCGGTGCGTTCGATCTTCGTCTGCAGCTTCGCGCCATCGCCCTTGGGCACGCTGACGAAGACGGCGTTGGCGGCGCCCAGCTGGGCTTCGCGCGCAGCGCCTTTCCAGACCGGCACGGTCGCGACCGCCTTCGACGATTCGAACAGGCGCACCGTGTCGAAAGCCTGGAAGCCCCAGTTCAGCAGCTTCTGGCTTTCATTCGCGCGGGCGTCCATCGACGCGGCGTTCAGCACCACGCTCAGCAGCCGGCGCTTGCCGCCGCCGGCACCGTTGGCGGCCAGGTTGGGGAAGTCGCGCTGAGCCGACACCACCATGCAGTAGCCGGCGGCCTCGGTGTAGCCGGTCTTCATGCCGTCGACCGTCGGGTCGCGCGTCAGCAGCACGTTGCGGTTGTTCTCGTTGCTGATCGGCGCGCCGTCGTAGTGGTACTTCTTGATCGAATAGATCGGGTAGTACTCGGGGAAGTCGCGGATGATGCGGCCGGCGATCACTGCCACGTCGCGCGCGGTGCTCTTGTGGCCGGGTTCGGTCAGGCCGGTCGCGTTCTTGAACTCGGTGTTCTTCAGGCCGAAGGCCTGGGCCTGGCGGTTCATCATCGCGATGAACTGGTCGAGCGAGCCACCGACGCCCTCGGCCAGCACCACCGCCGCGTCGTTGCCCGAGTTGACGATCAGCCCGCGCAGCAGGTCTTCGACCTTGGGCGTGCTGCGCGGCTCGATGAACATCAGCGAACCGCCGCCCTTGCGCTCCTGCCAGGCGCGAAGCGACACCGGCAGCGTCTGCTCGAGCGTCAGCTTGTGTTCGCGCAGCGCGGCAAAGGCCAGGTAGGCCGTCATCAGCTTGGTCAGCGAGGCCGGGTCGGCGGGGGCGTCGGCTTCGCGTTCGGCCAGGGTCTGGCCGGTGGTCAGGTCGAGCAGGATGTAGCTCTTGGCGGCAATCTCGGGCGGCTGCGGGGCTTGCGCAAACGACACGGTGGCGGCGCTCAGCGCCAGCACGAAGGCAATCAGACGTTTCATGAACTGCGGATCAGGTTGGGAGGGGGCTCGCCGCGGCATCACCGATGCCAGGAGCGCACCACCAGGTTCTTCAGCAGCGCGAGCTGCCCGTGAAAGAAATGGCCGACGCCGGGAATCACGACCACCGGCAACGACTGCGGCCGCGCCCAGTCGAGCGTGGCCGACAGCGGCACGACGTCGTCGGACTCGCCGTGGATCACCAAAGTTTCCTGCGGCACCGGCGCGACCTTCTGTTTCTGCGTCGACGGGCCGACCAGCACCAGCCGCTCGGCCTTCGCATCGTCGGGCAGGCGCGCCGCGGCCTGCGATGCGACGTAGCCGCCGAACGAGAAGCCGGCCAGCACCAGCGGCAGCGCCGGGTCGCGGTGCGCGGCGATCACGGCCATCGCATCGTCGATCTCGCCCTGGCCGTCGTCCCAGGCGCCTTCGGAGCCGGCGACGCCGCGGAAGTTGAAGCGCACCGTGCGGTAGCCCAGCTGCAGGAAGGCGCGCGCCAGTGTCTGCACCACCTTGTTGTCCATCGTGCCGCCCTGCTGCGGATGCGGGTGGCAGACCACGGCGACGCCGCGCGGCGCGGCCTCCGGCTGGTCGAGCGCGCATTCGATGGCCCCGGCGGGGCCCGGCGTCAGCTGGCGGAGGGTCTTGGCATTCATCTGCACCGCCTCAGCGCCCGACCGAGTCCGGCAGCAGCAGGCGCTCGACGACGACGCCCTTCTTCAGGTGCGAGTCGACGATCTCGTCGATGTCGGCGTCGTCCACATAGGTGTACCAGACGGCTTCCGGGTAGACCACCGCGACCGGGCCGCCGGCACAGCGGTCCAGGCAACCGGACTTGTTGACCCGCACGCCGCCGGGGCCGGCGAGCTTCTCGCCCTTGACGCGCGACTTGCAATGCTCGAAGCCGCCTTGCGCGTGATGGTTGGCACAACTGTCCTCGCCCTTGTCGCGCTGGTTCAGGCAAAAGAAGATGTGGCGCTTGAAGTAAGTCATCACGGCATTCTACGGACCCGCGCCTGCACGCTCACCACCATCGCGCGCGGCCACGCGGGCAAACAGGTAGATCAGCGCCGCGTACGGCCACAGCCAGCCCACCCATTGCGCGAGGCCATGGAAGCGGATGAAACGGCCCTGCTCCCAGCCCTGCAGGCTTTCTGCGTAGTAGGGGTCGGTGGGTGCCTGCGCGACCAGCGCGACCAGCGCCGTCACCACCACCAGCCCGAGGGCGGCCGCGCCGCGCCGCGGCATGCGCACCAGGGCCAGGCCGAGCAGCACGCCGGCCAGCAGGCCCGGCAGGGCCGGCGGCGTCAACCAGGCGAGTGCATGCTGCGGCCCGAAGTTCAGCGCGGTCGACAGCGTCGTCGTCGCAAAGCCGAGCACCGCAGCGCCTGGGGCCAGCACGGCGCGGCGCCAGCCAGGGCGCACGATGGTGCCGGCCACCAGGCACGGCGCCAGCAGCCCGAGCAGGATCGCCAGCAGCTCGCTGCCGCGCGACAGCGGCGTCATCGCGACGCTGGCGTCCAGCCAGTCCTCGACCCACGGCGACCAGGGCGTGCCCGACAGGGCTTCGGCCGCCAGCTCCTGCAGCCGCACCAGCACCTGGCCCAGGCCGAGCGGGATCGGGGTCGGGAACAACAGGCCGACCGGCCACAGCAGCAGCAGCAACAGGCCACCGGCGCTGCGCGCAACGAACCAGCGGTCGCGCAGCGTCTGCCAGCGGTCGATGCCGCCCAGCGCGTGCACCGCGACGGCCACCAGCGCGCCAGCCAGCGTGCCGGCGGTATTGAGCACCCAGTCCAGGCTCGACGGCACGCGCTGCGGCAGCCAGTTCTGCAGGCTCTCCATCAGGAACGACAGCAACGCACCCGCCAGCACGGCCACGCCGAACGCGAGCGTCGCGCGGCGCCCGCTGCGCACCAGCGCGCCGACGGCCAGCGCCCCGAGCGGCATGTAGCCGAGCAGGTTGGAGACGACGTCGAAGCTGGTCCAGTAGCGTGGCCATGGCAGGTGGCCGAGGCCGAACAGCGACAGCGCCATCGGCTGCTTCCAGCCGGAGAATGGCGACAGGCTGGCGTAGACGATCAGCGCGGCATACACCCAGGCCAACGGCGCGGCCGAGCTGCGGTGCCGGGCGATCGGCGCTGCCATGGCCGGATCAGAACGGCTTGACGATCACCAGCACGACGATCGCGGCGAACAGCAGGATCGCGGTCTCGTTGAAGAAGCGGTACCAGCGCTCGCTGCGCTGGTTGCTGAACTGCTCGAACTTGCGGAGCAGCGCGCGGCAGCCGTGGTGGTAGCCGATCGCCAGCACCACCAGCAGCAGCTTGGCATGCAGCCATCCGTTGCCCGGCCCGCGGCCGATGCCGAAGCCCAGCCACAGCCACAGGCCGAACAGCAAGGCCGGCACCATCAGGAAGCTGGTGAAGCGGTACAGCTTGCGCGCCATCAGCAGCAGGCGCTCACGTTCGGCGTGGCTGTCGGCCGGCACCGATGCGAGGTTGACGAACAGGCGCGGCAGATAGAACAGCCCGGCGAACCAGCTGGCGACGAAGATCAGGTGGAGGGCCTTGACCCACGGATACAGGTTGCTCATCCGCGGGATTATGGCGGGGGCCAAAAGAAAACCCCGGCCGTCAAGCCGGGGTTGAAAAGCCTCATCGCTGTCATCACGGTAAGGCTCCTGCTCAGGGAGGAAAAGCAGGGAATGACGGCCTTGCGGCTATCATTCAAGGGCGACTTTAGCAGATAGGGGCCGGGCTGTTGAAGGGCCGTCGTACGGGATTTACACGTAAAAAGTCCCGGTGTCTCATCGTCACATCGGTTTCGGCGGCCGGCCCGGCGCCGCAACCCGCCACAGGAAGCCCATGCAACCGCCCGCTCCCTTTCCCGCCAGCCGCCCGCGCCGCCTGCGCCGCGACGACTTCACCCGCGCCCTGGTGCGCGAGAACCGCCTGCACCCCAGTGACCTCATCTATCCGGTGTTCGTGCAGGATGGGCGCGGCCAGGTGCACGATGTCGCATCGATGCCGGGCGTTCAGCGCGTCAGCCTGGATCGCCTGATGCCGCTGGCCGAAGAATGCGTGAAGCTGGGAGTGCCGGTGATGGCGCTGTTCCCGGTCATCGAGCCCTCCCTGAAGACCGAGGACGGCAGCGAGGCGCTGAACCCGCAGGGCCTGGTGCCCACCGTCGTGCGCGAGCTGAAGAAGCACTTCCCCCGGCTCGGCCTGCTGACCGACGTCGCGCTCGACCCGTTCACCACCCACGGCCAGGACGGCCTGCCCGACGCCAGCGGCTACATCCGCAACGACGACACCGTGAAGATGCTGACCGGCCAGGCGCTGGTGCAGGCCGAGGCCGGCGTCGACATCGTCGCCCCGAGCGACATGATGGACGGCCGCATCGGTGCGATCCGCAACGCGCTCGAGGCGCGCGGCTTCATTCACACCCGCATCATGGCCTACAGCGCCAAGTACGCGAGCGCCTTCTACGGCCCGTTCCGCGACGCGGTCGGCTCGGCAAAGAACCTGGGCAAGGCCGACAAGAAGGTCTACCAGATGGACCCGGGCAACAGCGACGAGGCGCTGCGCGAAGTCGCGCTCGACCTGGCCGAAGGCGCCGACATGGTGATGGTGAAGCCCGGGCTGCCCTACCTCGACATCGTGCGCCGCGTGAAGGACGAATTCCGCGTGCCGACCTTCGCCTACCAGGTGAGCGGCGAGTACGCGATGGTCAAGGCCGCCGCCGCCCAGGGCTGGCTCGACCACGACGCGGTGATGCTGGAGAGCCTGCTCGCGTTCAAGCGCGCCGGCGCCGACGGCGTGCTGACCTACTTCGCGCTCGACGCTGCGCGGCTGCTCAGGCAGCAAGGCTGAGCACGACGGCACGAGTCCTCACGAGGCGGCATGCGCATCTTCCACATCACGCCGGACCAGTTCACCGAGATCGAGTCCCTGCCCGACAAGCTGCCGGCCGCCGGCTACCTGTGGATCGGCACGGCGCGGCGCGAGTTCGAGGTCAACATCGCCGAGGTGCAGCTCGCGCTGCAGCGCTGGACCGGCGGCCAGTTGGTCGACCTGCACGTCTCCGACCTGCTGAACAACCAGCTGCCCTCGCACTTCGACTACACCTCGTGGTACGACCTGATGGTGTTCCGCCGCCTCGCGCCCGGCAGCGGCAGCGCGGCGATGTTCCTCGACGACCAGAACGGCACGCTGTCGTCGGCCAAGCGCGCGCTCGAGGCCATCGACACCAGCCCGGTCGGCTTCGCGGTGTTCGACCGCGTGCTGCTGACGGTGCACCCGACCGACTGCCAGGTGCGCGACTTCTTCGCGAGCAAGCTGCAGCAGATGGTCGAGGGCGCCGACCAGCGCTACGAGCCGCGCGGCGCGATGCGCCTGCCCGCCAGCTCCGCCGACCTGATGCTGCGCATGCTGAACCACATGGTGGACAGCTACCTCGAGCTGCGCCGGCTGCTGACCCGCCAGCTCGGCTACCTGCAGCAGGAGCTGTTCAACCCGCGCAGCCAGTTCGACAGCTGGCAGGTGCTGCTCGAATCGCGCAACTCGCTGCACCTGCTGGAAGACACCTGCGAAGACCAGCGCAGCGCGATCGTCGAATGGATCGACTCGCTGGACGAATGGCCCACCGAATCCGACCCGAAGGCGGCGCGCGACCGTGAGCTGCTGCGCGTGCGCTCGCGCGACGTGCTGGAGCACATCGAGCGCGTGCTGAGCCACGTGCGCAGGCTCGAATCGTCGGCCGAGACCGCGGTGCAGATGCACTTCTCGGCGCAGAGCAACCGCACCAACGACATCATGCGGACGCTGACGGTGCTGACCGCCATCTTCCTGCCGCTGAACCTGGTGACCGGCTTCTTCGGGATGAACTTCGAAGGCCTGCCGCTGATCCACAGCGGCGACGGCGTGTGGATGGCGACCGGCTTCATGGTCGTGATCGCGGTCTCGCTCGGCTGGTTCTTCTGGCGCAAGCGCTACCTCAGCACCTCGCGCCGGCCCCACTGATCACTTCGCGTACGGATCGCTGAAGCCCAGCGTCGCGAGGATGCGCGTCTCCTCGGCCTCCATCTCGACCGCCTCGTCCTCGTCCTCGTGGTCATGGCCTTGCGCATGCAGCGTGCCGTGCACCAGCAGGTGCGCGTAGTGCGCCTCCAGCGTGATGCCCTGCTCGCGTGCCTCGGCCTCGACCACCGGCGCGCACAGGATCAGGTCGGCCATCACGACCGGTTCGTGGCTGTAGTCGAAGGTCAGCACGTTGGTCGCGTAGTCCTTCTGGCGGAACTCGCGGTTCAGCGCCCGCCCCTCGTCGGCACCGACGATGCGCACCGTGATCTCGCCCGGCACCGACAGCGCCGCGCGGATCCAGCGCGCCACCTTGTGCCGCGGCAGCTCGGCGCGGTGCGCCGCATCGGCGAACTGCAGCGACAGGCCCAGCACCGGACGGGCGGCCGGCATCGTCAGATCCGCTCCGCCGGCGTCGCGTCGTAGGCCTCGACGATGCGCGCGACCAGCGGGTGCCGCACCACATCGGCCGACGTGAAGCGCGTCATCGCGATGCCGGCCACGCGGCGCAGCACGCGCTCGGCGTCGATCAGCCCGCTGTCGGTGCCGCGCGGCAGGTCGATCTGGCTGACGTCGCCGGTGACGACGCACTTGCTGCCGAAGCCGATGCGCGTCAGGAACATCTTCATCTGCTCGCGCGTGGTGTTCTGCGCCTCGTCGAGGATCACGAAGGCGTGGTTCAGCGTGCGCCCGCGCATGAAGGCGAGCGGCGCGATCTCGATGTTGCCCTTCTCGAACGCGCGGCCGACCTTGTCCATGCCCATCAGGTCGTACAGCGCGTCGTACAGCGGGCGCAGGTAGGGATCGACCTTCTGCGCCAGGTCGCCCGGCAGGAAGCCCAGGCGCTCGCCGGCCTCGACCGCCGGGCGCGTCAGGATGATGCGCTGCACGCTGCTGCGCTCCAGCGCGTCGACCGCGCAGGCCACCGCGAGGAAGGTCTTGCCGGTGCCGGCCGGGCCGATGCCGAAGGTGATGTCGTGCGCCAGGATGTTGCGCAGGTACAGCTGCTGGTTGGGCGTGCGCCCGGTCAGGTCGGAGCGGCGCGTGCGCAGCACCACCTCGTCGCCGTCATCGCTGTCGTCGCCGCCGGCCTCGCGCAGCGCCGGGCGGCCCGATGCCGGGCTGCGCGGGCGCACCGGCGGGTCGTCGGCCAGCGCCTCGGTCAGCGCGAGCTGCAGCGTCTCGGCCGTGATCGGCCGGCGCGAACGACCGTACAGCGTCTGCAGCAGGGCCACGGCGCGCTCGGTGCTGGCCTTCGGCCCCTCGATGCGGAACGACTCGTTGCGCCGCGAGATGCTGACGCCGAAGGCGGCCTCGATGCTGCGCAGGTGTTCGTCCAGGCTGCCGCACAGGTGGGACAGGCGGGCGTTGTCGAGCGGGATGAAGGCGTGTCGCAGGATCACGGGGCGGCGCGGGTTGGCAAACCGCGATTGTCGCCGCAAGCCCAAGGCAGCGCAGGCATCCTGCACAATCCGCGTCCATGCCCTGCATCCGCCTCCTGCACACCCTCGCCCGCCGGCTGCGCGCCGGGGCCCGGTGCGTGGCAGCCGGGCTGCTGCTGTCGGTGGCCGGGCCGGCCCTCGCCGACGAGCCGGGCGTGGTCCAGATCAACCAGGCGGCCGTGGTCGCCAGTGCCGCCCCCGCCTTCCCGACCAACGCCAGCCTGCAGACCGTGCGCCTGCCCGACGAATGGGCCGACAGCCGGCCGCAGGCCGACGGCCCGGTCTGGTACCGGCTGCAGTTCACGCTGCCGGCGACGGACGCATCCACGCTGATGGCGGCCTACATCGACCGCGTCTGCAACAACGCCGAGGTCTGGCTGAACGGCAGCATCGTCTTCAGCGGCGGCCGCATGGGCGAGCCGGTCACCCGCAACTGCTACTACCCGCAGCTGGTGACGCTGCCGCCGGCGCTGCTCAACCCGCAGGGCAACGTGCTCGACATCAAGGTCCAGGGCTATGCGCTGCAGCACGTGGCTTCGCGCCAGCGCGCCGGCGGGCTGTCGACGGTGCGCATCGGCCCGCATGCGGTGCTGGCCGCGCAGCACGCCCGCCAGACCTTCTGGAACATCTCGCTGGTGCAGGTGATCTCGGCGATGCTGGTGCTGCTGGGCATCGTGATGCTCGGCATGGGCTGGCAGGACCGGCGCAACCCCTACCTCGGCTACTTCGGGCTGCTGGCCATCGGCTGGGCCGCGCTGTCGGCGCGGCTGTGGTGGCGCCAGCCGCCGTTCGACAACGCCACCGGCGAGTTCCTCACCTGCGTCGGCTTCGGCGTGCTGGTGGGCCTGGCGATCCAGTTCCTGGTGCGCTATGCCGGGCTGCGCTCGCGCAAGCTCGAGATCGGCCTGCTGCTGCAGTGCGTGCTGGTCCCCGCCACGCTGGCACTGGCCGGCGCCGACCGCCTGTACACGATGACCTCCGGCTGGTACCTGCTGCTGTCGGCCGAGGTGATGGCCGCGGTGACGCTGTACCTGCGCGTCACCTGGCGCAAGGGGCTGGACGGCCGCGCCGAGTTCTGGCCGATGGCCTTCATGCTGATGGGCGTGGGCGTGCTGGTGCTGGTCGACCTGGCCACGCAACACCAGCTGGTCACGCTGCTGCCGGTGCACGTGCTGCACTTCAGCATGCCGCTGATGTTCCTCGCGGTCGGTGCGCGCCAGATCCAGATCTTCGGGCGGGCGCTGCAGCTGGCCGAGGCGAGCCGCAACTCGCTCGAAAGCCGCATCAACGAGGTCACCGCCGAGATCGAGCGCAACTTCTCGCAGATGGCCGAGCTGCGCGTCGAGCAGGTGACCGAGAAGGAACGCAAGCGCATCGCCGCCGACCTGCACGACGACCTGGGCGCCAAGCTGCTGACCATCGTGCACACCAGCGAGAGCGAGCGCATCTCCAGCCTGGCGCGCGAGGCGCTCGAGGAGATGCGGCTGTCGGTGCGCGGGCTGACCGGCAAGCCGATGCAGGTGGCCGATGCGCTGGCCGACTGGCGCGCCGAGACGGTGTCGCGCCTGAGCCAGGCCAACATCGAGGCCGACTGGCGCAGCCCGACCGAGGACGTGAACCAGCAGCTGTCGGCACGCGCCTTCGTGCAGACCACGCGCATCCTGCGCGAGGCGGTCAGCAACATCATCAAGCACAGCGGCGCCTCGCACTGCAAGGTGCGCTGCAGCATCGGCGAGCACGATTTCGTGCTGGTGGTGCAGGACAACGGCAAGGGCATCCCGATGGAGCTGGACGGCAAGCTCGACCGCGGCCACGGCATGGCCAGCATGAAGCACCGCGCCAAGCAGATGCAGGGACAGTGCCTGGTCGAGTCGGGGCCGGGCTACGGCACGGTGATCCGGCTGACCTTGCCGCTGTGAGGCGCACAATCCTTTCCTGTCTGTCCTTCCGCTACGATTGACGATTCCAAGAGGGCACGCCCATGAACAAGATCCTGCTGCTTGAAGACCTCCCGGAAATCCGCGCCTGGGTGAAGGCCCTGGTGCTGCAGGTGTTCCCGCAGGCCCAGATCTCCGAGGCTGCCCGGGTGCACGACGCGCTGGCACTGATCAGCGCCGAGCGCTTCGAGGTCGCGCTGGTCGACCTGGGGCTGCCCGACGGTTCGGGCGTCGACGTGGTCGCCGCGCTGCGCGAATCGCAGCCCGAGGCGCAGTCGGTGGTGGTGACCATCCATGACGACGACGACCACCTGTTCCCCGCGTTGCAGGCCGGTGCCTTCGGCTACCTGCTGAAAGAGCAGCCGCGCGAGCACTTCGTCGAGCAGCTGCAGCGCATCAGCCAGGGCGAGCCGCCGCTGACGCCGTCGATCGCGCGCCGCGTGATCGCCTATTTCGCGGCGCAGAACAAGCCGCAGGAGCGGCCGCAGAACCTGCCCCACGTCTCGCTGACCGACCGCGAGAACGAGGTGCTGCTGTGGGTGGCCAAGGGCTTCACGCTGCCCGAGATCGGCACGCAGCTGAACCTGTCGCGCCACACGATTGCCGACTACGTGAAGCAGATCTACCGCAAGCTCAACGTCAGCTCGCGTGCCGAGGCGGCGCTGGAGGCGCAGCGCCTGGGCCTGTTCCGCCGATGATCGGCCGGCTGAGCGGCCTGCTGGCAGAGAAGAACCCGCCCCAGTTGCTGGTCGACGTCGGCGGCGTCGGCTACGAGGTCGACGTGCCGATGAGCACCTTCTACAACCTGCCGGGGCTGGGCGAGCGGGTCACGCTGCTGACGCACTTCGTCGTGCGCGAGGACGCGCAGGTGCTGTTCGGCTTTCTGACAGCCGAGGAGCGCGCCACCTTCCGGCAGCTGGTCAAGATCTCCGGCGTCGGCCCGCGCACTGCGCTGTCCATCCTGTCGGGGCTGAGCGTCGGCGAGCTGGCGCAGGCGGTGTCGCTGCAGGAAAGCGGCCGGCTCATCAAGGTGCCGGGGATCGGCAAGAAGACGGCCGAGCGGCTGCTGCTGGAACTGAAGGGCAAGCTCGGCGCCGACCTGGCCGTGCCGGCCAGCGTCGCGAGCGATGCGCAGGCCGACATCCTGCAGGCGCTGGTGGCACTGGGGTACAGCGACCGCGAGGCCGCCGCGGCGCTGAAGAGCCTGCCGGCGGACGTGGGGGTCAGCGACGGCATCAAGCTCGCATTGAAGGCATTGGCGCGGTAAGCGAGGTAGCCCGGATGCCAATCCGGGGATCAACGTTCAATGCGAATGATCGGCCCCCGCGGCCTCGACGTTCACCGTCACCGTCACCTCCCCCGCCTTCTCGAACTTCAGGCGCAGCGGGAACTTGTCGCCCTCCTTCAGCGGCGCCTTCAGCCCCATGATCATCACGTGCAAGGCGCCGGGCTTCAGCTCGACGAACTTGCCGGCCGGCACCTCGATGGCCGCGACCTCGCGCATGCGCATCACGTCGCCTTCCATCTTCATCGAATGCAGCTCGGTGGCCTTGCCGACCTCGGCGCTGGCCGACAGCAGCTTGTCGTCCGCCTTGCCGCGGTTCTCCAGCCGCAGGAAGGCGCCGCCGGTCGGCTGCCCGGGCGCCGTCGCGCGCGCGTAGGGGTGGCCGATCGCGATGTCGCCGAGCATGAACTCGTGGGCCTGCGAAGCGAAGGAAAGCGCCGACAGCAGGGCTGCGGCCAGGAAGCGGGTGATAGTCATGGTGAGGGTCCGTTCAGGAAGAGAAATCACAGGTCGTACCGCAGTTCCGCACTGTAGGTGCGCTGCGGGTACGGGTGGAAGTTCCAGTACTGGTAGTCGTTCAGGTTGTCGATGCCGAAGGCGGCATGCCACTGCTTGTCGATCGCGAAGCGCACCCGCAGGTCGGTCGTGAAGTACTTCGACGTGCCCATGTAGGTGAAGCCATTGGTGTCGCTGTTGTCCAGGCTGCCGTACTGCCGGCCGCTGTAGCGCGCGCCGTAGCTGACGGTCCAGCGATCGGTCGCCCGCCACGAGGCCAGCGCCGAGGCACGCCAGCGCGGCACCCGCGGCTGCCACTTGCCGGCGGTGTCGCCGGGCGTGCTGACGTAGCCGCTGTTGGCGACGATCTTCGAGTCGGCATAGGTCACGCTGCCCTGCAGGTCGAGCCCGCGCAGCAGCACGTTCTCGCCCTGCGCCACCGCCTCGAGGCCGGTGGTGCGCACGTGGTCGACGTTCTGCACGCTGTTGGTCACCGGCGTCACGTTCGGCAGCGCCTGGCTGAACAGCGCGTCGCGCGTGTCCTCGTGGAACAGCGTCAGCCGCAGCGTCGAGGCCTCGGGCAGCGTCCACTCCGAACTCAGCTCGCTGGTCCACGAACGCTCGGGCCGCAGGTCGGGGTTGGCGATGTTGCTGATGCCGTCGGCGGTGGCCGCCCCCTGGTACAGCTCGGACACCGTCGGGAAGCGCACCGCGCGGCCGGCCGAGGCCTTCAGCACCCAGCCGTCGGCCAGCTGATGCGACAGCGCCGCCTTCGGCGACAGGCGCGTGTCGCTGCGCCCCGGGTGCGGGTAGGCGTTGGCCCCCGTCCGCGTGAAGCCCTGGTACGCCTGCCAGTGCTCGCCGCGCAGCCCCAGCACCGCCATCCAGCCATCGGCGAAGCGCCATGCGTCCTGGCCCCAGGCCGACTGCAGCCGGGTGTTGCCGTCGAAGCGCGAGCCCGCACCGCCGGAAACGGCGGTGTGCAGCCGGTAGCCATCCTGCTGCAGGCCTGCTTCGATCACGTGCAGGCCGCCCTCGCCTTCCGGCCGCCAGGTGCCGCGCGCCGACAACGTGGTCCAGCCGGTGCCGGCCAGGTCGGTCGTGGTCGCGGTGGTCGTCCGGCTGCTCTTGTCGGTGCCGTAGTCGTAGACGCTGGCCGCCAGCTCCCAGTCGAAGAAGCCGCGCGCGTTCTGCTTCAGCGACAGCGCCTGCATCCGGTGCTCCAGCACGTCGTGGTTGGTGACCGCATTCAGCGACGGATCGATGTACGACTCGCTGCGCCCGTCGGCATCGTTGCGCCACCAGCCCAGCGTGTAGCTGGCGCGCACGTCGGTCGACAGGTCGTAGGCCAGCTTCAGCTTCAGGTGGTCCTGCATGGTGCGGTACTGGGTGCTGGTGCCCTTGATGTACCAGGGCTTGCCGGTCTTGTCGGTGCCCGGCACGGCACCCGGCGTCGGCGTGGCGGTGGTGTCGAAGACCAGCGGCTGGCCTTCGCTGTCGAGCCGGTTGGCATTGATCCACCACGACCAGTCGCCGCTGCGGTTGCCCAGCGACGCGCTGGTCTGCCAGCCGGTGTAGGTGGTGTCGGTGCCGTACAGCCTGAACGGTTGCGCGAAGCCGCCGGCCAGCGCATGCGCCTCGAACTTGCCCGGCATGCGGGTCAGGTAGTCGACCACCGCGCCGACCGAGTTGCCCGGGTAGGCGGCCGAGAACGGGCCGTACAGCACGTCGACGCGCTCGATCTCCTCCGGCGTCACCAGCCCCCAGCGCGGCGCGAAGGTGGCGCCGTTGCCGAGCAGGTTGGACAGCAGGATGCCGTCGGCATAGACCAGCGAGCGGGCGCTGTTGCCGGTGCCGGACGCGCGCGTCGACAGCACCGCGTGGTTGTAGTCGCCGATGTAGCGCTTGCGCACCAGCAGGCTGGGCAGGTACTTCAGCGCGTCCTCGCTGTCGGTGGCGTTGACGGTGGCCTGCACCTGCGCGCCGGTCACGCCTTCGATGGTGGTCGGGATCTGCGATGGCAGCGAACCGCGGCGCGCACCGGTCACGGTGACGACGCCGAGCCGCTTGACCGGCGCGGCGCCGTCATCGGCAGCGGCGACCGTCGCCAGCCCGGCCTCGTCGGCAAAGGCGCTGCCGCACAGGCAGGCCGACAGCGCCACGGCCGCGCGGGCCCTGGGCGATGGAAAGTGTTTCACGGGAACTCCTGAACGCGGCCGGGCGCACGGCGCCGCGGCACATCACACGGACCGCCGGCGCAGGTGGCGCGGGGCGGTCGAGACGGTGGGTTCAGGCGAAGGCGGGAGGCCCGTGCTTCAGCCGCGCCATCCAGGCGGCACAGGCATCGCGAACCGGCAACCCGGTCTGCGGCAGGACGGTGAACGACCGGGCCGCCGCCGGGGCAACGCCCAGCACGGCCGGCTCGGGTGCCGCGAAGGCCAGCAGGCCCGACAGTGCGCAATGCTCGCTGCCGTGCGCGCCGGCAGGGTCGGCCGGCACCGGCGCCGACTCGCCGCGGTCGTCCAGCGCCACCGTGGCGACGCCGTAGACCGTGCAGACCTCGACCAGCGTCTTGCCCTGCAGCTGGGCCGACGCGCTCGCCAGCATCGGCACCGCGGCCTTCAGCAGCAGGGCCAGCGCAAAGGCCCAGGCGGCCCATCGCGATGCAGGTCGGCGCGAGATCATCGGGCGATTGTGCCGCAGCCGGGCGGCCCCGCGCCTGCACAAAGCCTGCACCGTGGGTGAGCAAACGCAAGCGCCGTCGATAATGCCGCATGGCCATCCAGACCGACGACTTCGGCAGCCTGCCACCGCGCGTGGTGAGCGCCGCCCCCAGCTCGCCCAACGAGGAAGCGATCGAACGCGCGCTGCGCCCCAAGGGCCTGGCCGAGTACGTGGGCCAGGCCAAGGCCCGCGAACAGCTGGAGATCTTCATCGGCGCCGCACGCATGCGCAACGAGGCGATGGACCACGTGCTGCTGTTCGGCCCGCCCGGCCTCGGCAAGACCACGCTGAGCCACATCATCGCCAACGAGCTGGGCGTGAACCTGCGCCAGACCTCGGGCCCGGTGCTCGAGAAGCCGAAGGACCTGGCCGCCATCCTGACCAACCTCGAGAAGAACGACGTGCTCTTCATCGACGAGATCCACCGCCTGAGCCCGGTGGTCGAGGAAATCCTCTACCCGGCGCTGGAGGACTACCAGATCGACATCATGATCGGCGAAGGCCCGGCCGCGCGCTCGATCAAGCTCGACCTGCAGCCGTTCACGCTGGTGGGCGCCACCACGCGCGCCGGCATGCTGACCAACCCGCTGCGCGACCGCTTCGGCATCGTCGCGCGGCTCGAGTTCTACACGCCGGACGAACTGGCGCGCATCGTCAACCGCTCGGCCGGCCTGCTGAACGTGCCGACCGACGCCGAGGGTGCGTTCGAGATCGCGCGCCGTTCGCGCGGCACGCCGCGCATCGCCAACCGGCTGCTGCGCCGCGTGCGCGACTATGCCGACGTGAAGGGCAACGGCCGCATCGACAAGGCGCTGGCCGACAAGGCGCTCGCGATGCTCGACGTCGACCCGCAGGGCTTCGACGTGATGGACCGCAAGCTGCTCGAGGCGGTGATCCACCGCTTCGACGGCGGGCCGGTCGGCCTGGACAACGTGGCCGCGGCGATCGGCGAGGAGCGCGAGACGATCGAGGACGTCATCGAGCCCTACCTGATCCAGCAGGGCTACCTGCAGCGCACGCCGCGCGGCCGCATCGCGACGCTGGCCGCCTTCCGGCACCTGGGCGTCACGCCGAGCCGCGCCGCGACCGACCTGTTCGACAACTGAGGTCGGCGGCCCGCAGCGCGCCGGGCGTGTAGCCGAAGCAGCGGCTGAACCAGCGCGTGAAATGCGCCTGGTCGGCAAAGCCGCAATCCTGGGCCGCCTGCGCAATCGGGCAGCCGGCGATCAGCAGGTGCCGCGCGCGGGCCATGCGCGCGGCGCGCAGGTAGTCGCCCGGGCTCAGGCCCAGCCAGCGCGTCGCGATGCGGTGGAAATGCTCGCGGCTGAGCGCGCAGCCGCGGGCCAGTTCGTCGATGGCGTCCGGCGCCTCGCCCGAGGCAGCGCGCTGCAACGCGGCCAGCACCTGGCGTGCGGCACGCCCCGGTGGATCCGCCGCGGCGGGCAGCAGCGCGGCCCCGCCCTGCAGCGCGGCCAGCGCCCGGGCCAGCCAGGCGGCAGCAGCCTCGCTGTCGTGCACCGCGTGACCGGCGGCGGCCAGCGCCGGGTCGTGCACCCGCGCACTGCCGGACGGCGTTCGCAAGCCCAGCGCCGCGAGCCATGGCGCCTCGGCATAGACCATCACGACCCGCGACGGCGCGCCGTCATCGAGGGCCAGCCCGCAGGTGTGCACCACGCCCGGCGCGATCGCCAGCAGGTCGCCGGCCGACGCCGTGTGCCGTTGCCCGCCCAGGCTGAAGCGGCAGCTGCCGCTGAGCACCGCGCCGACCGACCATTCCTCGTGCCAGTGCGGCGCCCATTCCTGGCCCGGCCGGTGGTGCGTCACCTGTTCGAGCGCCGGCTGGCCTTCGACATGCCAGCGCCGGACCTGCGAATGGCGCAGGTCTTCAGGCATCGCGGGCCCCGACGATGGTGAGGCCGCACCAGCCGGCGCTGGCCTCGCCGGCCGCCAGCTCGCCGAGCAGCGACAGCTCCTCGCGCGGATGGTCGAACACGCGCAGCGTCGCGGTCGCCGCATGCCAGCGGCTGGCGGTCGGGTTCGCGACGTCGGCGCGCAGCAGCCGCAGCGCGGGCAGCCGCGCCGGCTCGCGCAGGTCGGGGAAGCCGACCACGCCGAGCGTCGGCATGGCGAGGAAGCCGAGCGCCTGGCCCGGCTGCCCGGTCAGGCGCGCCTCGGCCTCGATCACGCGCCGGTCCTTCACCGCGAGGCTGGCGCCCAGCCGCGTGCCTTCGCGCAGCGGTGCGGCGGCCGGATGCTCCAGCGGCAGGCTGCGCGTGAGCCAGGTGCTGCCCATCTTCTTCGGCCAGCCCTGCAGCAGGCCGCGCAGCAGCGAGGTGTCCTGGTCGACCCAGATCGCCGGGCAACAGCCCCAGCGCTGGCCGTCGGGCCGTTCGATTTCCAGCACGACGATGGTCTCGCGGTACTGCGCCTGCACCGGGTCGAGCAGCTCGCTGCCGTCGCTGGTGGCCTGCCAGTCGGCGAAGTGCACGCAGCCCTGGCCGGTGGTGCGGCCGAGGGCCGGCGGCACCAGGTCGGCACCGCGCGCGGCGTCGAAGCCGAACGACACGTTGAGCAGCCAGCCGGCGTAGTGCCAGGGCGGCGCGACGACGAGGGCGCTGCGGCCGTGGACCGTGTGGGGCGGGGTGAAGCTGTGCGGCATGGCGCGATTCTGCGTCGACCGCCCCGCGCCGTCTTGAACGCCAGTGATCAGGCCTGCGGCAGCGAACCGTCTCCGGAACCGAGCGCCCGCTGCATCAGCAGCGTGTCCAGCCAGCGCCCGAACTTGAAGCCGACCGACGCCAGCGTGCCGACGTGCTGGAAGCCCATGCGGCGGTGCAGCGCGATCGAGCCGGCGTTGGCGCTGTCGCCGATCACGGCCAGCATCTGGCGCCACGGGCCGGCCTCGCAGCGCGCCACCAACACCTCGAGCAGTGCGCTGCCGATGCCCCGGCCGGCGCGGTCGTGCGCCACGTAGACCGAGTTCTCGACGGTGTGCCGGTAGGCCGGCCGCGGTCGGTAGACGGCGGCGTAGCAGAAGCCGACCACCTCGCCGCCGGCCTCGGCCACCAGGTAGGGCAGCTGCGCGGCCAGCACCTGCGCGCGGCGCGCCTTCATCTCGTCGACGCCGGGCGCGGCGGTCTCGAACGAGGCCGAGCCGTGCAGCACGTGGTGGGCATAGATCTGCTGGATCGCGGGGACGTCGGCTTCAGTAGCGTCGCGAACCTGGAGGGGAAGGGGTGCGTTCATGGGTCCCCATGCTGCCCGTCGCCTTTGTATAAAGGAAGTGGATCAAAATCATGCAATCCATGAGATTTTCTTTGCCATGAACAGCCTGAACCTCGAGCACCTGAAGGCCTTCGTCGCGGTCATCGACAGCGGCAGTTTCTCGGCCGCCGCCGAGCGCCTGTCGCTGTCGCAGCCGGCAGTCAGCCTGCAGATCCGCCAGCTGGAGAAGCGCCTGGGCTCGACGCTGGTCGAGCGCGTCGGCCGGCGCGCCAAGCCGACCGCGGCCGGTGCCGAGTTGCTGCAGCATGCCGGCCACATCGATGCCGCGGTGGCGGCGGCGATCAATGCCGTCGCGCCGCATGCGAGCGGCGCGCTCGGGCGCTTGCGGCTCGGCACCGGCGCGACCGCCTGCATCTTCCTGCTGCCTCCCCTGCTGGGCGACCTGCGGCGGCGTTACCCGAAGCTCGAGATCACGGTGACGACGGGCAACACCGCCGAGATCGTGAAGGCGGTGCAAGAGAACAACCTCGACCTCGGCCTCGTGACACTGCCGGCCGCCGGCCGCTCGCTGGAGGTCACGCCGGTGCTCGACGACGAGTTCGTGCTGGTCGCGCCGCGCGATTTCGTGCTGCCGGCCCGCATCACCGCCGTGGCCCTCGCACAACTGCCGGTGCTGGCCTACGAACCGGGCGGCAACACGCGGCGCATCGCCGACGACTGGTTCGCGCGCAGCGGCGTCGCGCTGCGGCCGGTGATGTCGCTGGGCAGCGACGAGGCGATCAAGGAACTGGTGGCGGCCGGTCTCGGCTGCGCGATCCTGACCGGGCTGTCGGCGCGCGACGAACGGCGCAGCGGCACGCTGCAGATCCGCTCGCTGTCGCCGCGCCTGCACCGCACGCTCGCGATCGTCGTGCGGCGCGACAAGAAGCTGCACCGAGCGCTGGCGGAGACGATCGCGGCGCTGAAGCAGCTCGGTGCTTAGCGTGGGGTCGCGACCTGGCGCGCCGACGTCCAGCGCACGCCCCGCTCGGAGATCACGCCGATGACCCACAAGCCCAGCAGGATGCCGCCAGCCGCGGCCAGCTGCGCAGCGCCGGACAGGAGGTGCGCATTCCACAGGAAGGCACTGGTGGCCGCGAGCAGCACCAGGAACAGCAGCCCGGCCGTCACCGCCGCGGCCGTGGACCGGTGAGGGTCGTACTTGCGGCGCGCTGCCAGGTCGAACGGCGGCTTCGGGAAGCGCGCTGCCACGTCGGCCGGCCGCCAGCCCGGCGGCTTGACCCACACCAGCAGCTTGTCGCGCCAGCGCTCGGCGTGCCAGGCGTCCTGCAAGAGGTCCCAGTAGACGTGCAGGTTGGCCCACAGCGGATTCCAGCTGGCCAGCGGCGTGCGCGTGCCGTAGACGCAGGGCTCGGCATCGTCTTCCTCGATGAAGCTGCCGAACAGCCGGTCCCAGACGATCAGGATGCCGCCATAGTTCCGATCGAGGTACTTGTCGTTCACGGCATGGTGCACGCGGTGGTTGCTGGGCGCGCAGAACCAGCGGTCGAACCAGCCGAGGCGGCCGATCTGCTGCGTGTGCACCCAGTACTGGTACAGCAGGTCGACCAGCGCGACGACGCCGAACACCAGCGGCGGGAAGCCCAGCACCGCCATCGGCAGGTAGAACAGCCAGCCGAACAGCCAGCCGGTGCTGGTCTGGCGCAGCGCGGTCGACAGGTTGTATTCCTCGCTCTGGTGGTGCACCGCATGCGCGGCCCACAGCACCGCCACGGTGTGGCCGAGCCGGTGGTGCCAGTAGTAGCAGAAGTCGTAGACCAGCAGCGCGACCCACCACACCCACACGGCATCCTGCGGCAGGCGCTGCACGCTGAGCGATTCGAAGGCCAGCGCGTAGATGCCGACCATCAGCAGCTTGCTGAAGACGTTCAGCACCTGGCTCATGATGCCCAGGCCGATGCTGTTCAGTGCGTCGGCGGTCACGTAGGTGTTGCGGCGCCGCAGCAGGCCGACGGCGAACTCGATCGCGATCAGCAGCAGGAACAGGGGCGTCGCGAGGACGATGATCTGTGAATCCGTCATGACAGGATCGTGGCGCGTGATGCACGTCGCAACCAGTCGGACGGTCCCGGATTGCGCTGCGCTCCATCCGGGCTACAGATGCGCAGCCCGGATGCCGATCCGCGTCACACCACGCAGCCGCGCGCGTCGACCGCCCACACGCCTTCGACCACCCCGCCCGCGAGCCCGCCGCGCAGTGCGACGTAGTGGTCATGCAGGTTGACCGTCGGATCGCAGTGCCCCGGCACCAGCCACACCGTGTCGCCGAGCGCCGGCAATGCATCCCGCCCCGGGTGCAGGATGCCGTGCTCGTCGCCGCCGTTGGCGAACACCAGGTCGCGCTGCCACACGCGCGGCAGGCCGCTGTCGATCGCGTGCGACTTGTGCCCGGCATCGACCACCGCGTGCGAGCTGCCGCGGCTCACCACCTGGCTCTTGATGAACAACGCATGCTCGAACACCGGTGCACCGGGCGTCGGCTGGTTGTCGGCGTAGTCGCGGTCCAGGAACAGGTAGCTGCCCGGCTGCAACTCGCCGTAGACCCCGCTGGCCGCCTCGAACGCGAAGCTGCCGGTGCCGGCCCCGGTGACCAGCGGGCAGGCCACGCCGGCCCCGGTGATCGACGCCTGCGCGGCCCGCGCCAGCGCCACCGCATGGCGGATCGCCGCCTCGCGCTCGTCGGCCGCGCGCAGGTGCTGCGCCTTGCCGTGGTAGGCCTGCAGGCCGGCGAAGCGCAGGCCGTGCGACACCACCTGGTGCGCCAGCGCGCCGGCCGCCGCCGGCGCGACGCCGCAGCGGCCCTGGCCGACGTCGATCTCGACGAACACGTCCAGCATGCTGCCGGCGGCCTTCAGCGCCGCCGCGAGCCGCTCGATGCCGAGCGGCGAATCGACCGCGATCGCGAGCTTGATGGGCGCCGCGAGCGCCGCCACGCGCGCCAGCTTGGCCGCATCGACGATCTCGTTGCTGATGTAGATGTCCGTCACGCCGCCGGCCGCCAGCGCCTCGGCCTCCGACACCTTCTGCACGCACACGCCGACCGCGCCGGCCGCCATCTGCAGCTTCGCGATGTGCGCGCTCTTGTGCATCTTGGCGTGCGGCCGCAGCCGCAGCCGGCGCGCCTGCGCGAAGGCCGCCATCTTGGCGAGGTTGCGCTCCATCGCGTCGAGGTCGAGCACCAGCGCCGGCGTCAGCAGCGCGTCGACCGGGTCACCGGGGCGCGGCAGCGTCATGCGGCATGCCCCACCCGGTCCGCGCCGACGGCGTTGCCGGGATCGTCCAGCGTGGCTTCGTCGAAGTGGTGCGTGTCGTTCCAGCCGACCAGCGTGAAGCCCTCGGGCGTGTACAGCAGCCGGTTGATGCTGGCATTGCCGAGCTGCCACGAACGCGGCGCCTGCAGGTCGATGCGGGTCGCGGCACGGTACAGGCAGTCCATCACGCCGCCGTGCGCGACCACCGCGATGCTGCGGCCCAGGTGGGCCTCGGCCAGGCGCGACACGGCGCCGATGCAGCGCGCGTACAGCTGGTGCAGGTTCTCGCCGCCCTCGGGGCCGTAGTCGGGGTCGCGCTTGCGCCAGCGCAGGCTCTGCTCGGGCCAGCGCGCCTCGATCTCGGCGAAGGTCCAGCCCTCGAAGATGCCGAAGCTGCGCTCGCGCAGCCCGGGGTCGGCCTGCACCTGCAGGTGGTGCGGCCGCGCGACCGCCTGGGCCGTGGCCAGCGCCCGCTGCAGGTCGCTCGAGAAGACGAGGTCGACCTGCTCGTGCGCCAGCGCCGCGCCCAGCCGGCCGGCCTGCCAGCGGCCCTTGTCGTTCAGCGGGATGTCGGTGTGGCCCTGGATGCGGCCGTCGATGTTCCAGGCGGTCTCGCCATGGCGGATCGCCAGGATTCGGGTCAACTGCATCAGGCCAGCCGCTTGTTCAATGTGTAGGTGCCGGAGTGCGTCGCTTCGGCCAGCACGTGGCGTGCGATGGCCTCGCGCACCTGCGCGCCGGTGAAGCTGCCGTCGACTGGCGTGCGTTGCACGTCCAGCGCGTACAGCGTGAACACGTAGTGGTGCACCAGCGAGTCGTTGAACGGCGGGAACGGGCCGTCGTAGCCGAAGTACTGCCCGGACATCTGGGCATCGCCTGCAAACCAGCCGGTGTAGTCGTTGAGGCCGTGGCGTGCGCCATGCAGCGTCGCCGGGCCGGGCTTGCCGCGCGCCGTGAAGCCGCGGCTGAATTCGCCCTCGCCGATGCGGCTCAGCCCGGCCGGCAGGTCGACCACCACCCAGTGGAAGAAGTCGACGCGCGGCAGGTCGCTCGGCACTTCGCGGTCGGCCTGGTTGACGTCGTCGCCGCGGCTGGGCACATCGAAGTCATGGCAGATCAGCGCCAGCGAGCGCGTGCCGGCCGGCACCTCGCTCCAGGCGAGATGCGGGTTGAGGTTGTCCGAGAACCCGACGCCGCCGGCGCCCTCCAGGCGCCCCGCGGCAAAGCGTGCCGGGATCCGGTCGCCGTTGATCCAGCTGTCGCTCCACAACTTCATGGCTGCTCCTCAAACGCCCCAGGTGATGTCCGCGTCGGCCGACTGCGAGCGCTTCATCATCTCGACCAGCGGCCAGGCGCGCTGGCGCAGCGCGACGCCCTCGCCGGCCGGCAGCTTCTTGCCTTCGGCCGCGGCTTCCTGTTCGGCCTGCCTGCGCGCCGCCTCGTCCTGCGCGATGGCGGCCTCGAGCGCCGCGATCGCCGCCGGCATCTGGCCCGGCTCGATGATGCCCTTGGCGGCAGGTTCCTTGCCGATCAGGCGCAGCACCTGGTCGCCGTTCGGTGCCAGCATGATCACATCGCCGGCCGCCTTCGACTTGAACTTGTAGATCATCGGTACATGTACTCGCGGTTGAACGGGAACGCCGATTGTGCGCCGCGCATCGCCCCGCGCACCACATTCCCGTCCGGGCGCGCCGCCAGCATCTGGAACAGCGAGATCCAGCCGTGCTCGAAGCACATCGCGCTGCCCGCCAGGTACAGCCGGTAGGCCCGCACCACCGATTCGCCGGTCAGCTCGCGCGCCTTCGCGAGCTGGCTCTCGAGCGCGGCGCTCCAGGCCCACAGCGTGCGCGCGTAGTGCGGGCGCAGGTTCTCGGCGTCCACCGGCTCCAGCGCCGATTCGCTCATCACCTTCAGCACGTGAGACACGTGCAACAGCTCGCCGCCCGGGAAGATGTAGCGCTCGATGAAGTCGCCCATGCCGGCGCCCAGCTGGGCATTGCGCGTGCTGCCGGCGGTGATGCCGTGGTTCATCAGCAGGCCGCCCGGCTTCAGCAGCCGGTGGATCTTGTCGAAGTAGGCCGGCAGCTGCACGTGGCCGACGTGCTCGAACATGCCGACCGACGCGATCTTGTCGTACGGCTCGTCCTCCGGCAGCTCGCGGTAGTCGCGCAGTTCCATCGTGACGCGCCCGCGCAGCCCCGAGTTCTCGATCAGCCGGTTGACGTGCGCATGCTGGTTCTTCGACAGCGTGATGCCGTGCGCCCGCACGCCGTAGTGCTGGGCCGCCCACATCAGCAAGCCGCCCCAGCCGGCGCCGATGTCGAGGAAGCGCTCGCCCTCGCGCAGCATCAGCTTGCGGCAGATGTGGTCGAGCTTGGCCTCCTGCGCCTTCGCGAGCGACAGGCTGCCCTCGCGGAAGTAGGCGCACGAGTAGACGCGGCGCGGGTCCAGCCACAGCGCGTAGAAGTCGTCCGAGACGTCGTAGTGGAACTGGATCTGCTGCGCATCCGCCTCGGTGCTGTGGCGGGCCCGCGAACGCGCCGCGCGCGCGATGTTGCGCCACCAGGCGAGCGGTGCGCCGGTCGGCTCGGAGCGGGTCGGGTCGTCGGGGATCAGCGTGGCGGCGATGGCCATCAGGTCGCGCACCGTGCCGTCGAAGTCGAGCCGGCCTTCGACGTAGTCCTGCGCCACCCGGCCGACCTGGCCGCCGGCGATGTGCACCAGCGGGCTCAGTTCGTTCAACCGTATCGTCACCGTCGGTTGGGCATGGCCAAGCCGCTGCCCGCCGGGCAGCACCACCGCCATCGGGACGCCCAGGGCATCAACGCGTTGCTCCAGCGTTCGCTCAAGTGGGTTCATCGGGATCCTCCGCGATGCCCAAATGTAAAAAAAATCCCGAAGCCGCGCTGGCCTCGGTTTTTTTTAAGGGAATGTCGCCGTGTGTCGGCCGGTGTCCACCCGGGATCAGACCGGGTGCACCAGGCGCACCGCCCGCGCCGGCGGTGCATCGCGGCCGAGCCGGCCCTCGAACTGGCCGCTGTCGAGCGCCGGCGCGAACAGGAAGCCCTGGAACTCGTTGCAGCCGGCATCCAGCAGGAACTGGCGCTGCGGCTCGGTCTCGACGCCCTCGGCGATCACGCGCAGGTTCAGCGCGCGGCCGAGCTGGATGATCGCGTTGACGATGGCCACGTCGCTGGCGTCGTCCGGCAGGTTCTTGATGAAGCTGCGGTCGATCTTCAGGCGCCCGATCGGGAAGCGCTTCAGGTAGCCCAGGCTGGAGTAGCCGGTGCCGAAGTCGTCGATCGCCATCTGCACGCCCAATTGCTCCAGCGCCTGCAGCCGCTGCAGCGCGCCGGCGGCGTCGTGGATCAGGATCGATTCGGTGAGCTCCAGCTCGAGCAGCTGCGGCGGCAGGTGCGCCGCCTTCAGCACGCCGGCCACGCGGTCGATGAAGTCGGGCTGCTGGAACTGCAGCGCCGACACGTTGACCGACACCTGCATCTGCAGCCCGTTGGCGCGCCACGCGGCGGCCTGCCGCACGGCCTGCGCCAGCACCCAGTCGCCGATCGCGATGATGAAGCCGCTCTCCTCGGCCACCGGGATGAATTCGGCGGGCGCGACCTCGCCGAGCACCGGGTCGCGCCAGCGGATCAGCGCTTCGGCGCCGACCACCTCGCCGCTCTTCAGGTCGATCTGCGGCTGGTAGTGCAGGCGGAACTGGCCGCGCACCAGCGCCTGGCGCATCGCATGGTCGATCTGCATGTGCGAACGCTGGCCGACGTCCTCGCGCGGCTGGTGGAAGCGGAAGCTGGCGCGGCCGGCTTCCTTCACGCGGTGCATCGCGGCGTCGGCACGGCGCAGCAGGTCGTCGGCGCTGTCCCCGTCGGCCGGGCACAGCGCGATGCCGACGCTGCAGGTGACGGTGAAGCTGACGCTGTCGAGCGTGAACGGCCGCGCCATGCCGTCGATCACGCGCCGCGCGGTGGATTCGGCCGCGGCGGCGTCGGCCTGGTGCACCAGCAGCACGAACTCGTCGCCGCCCAGGCGCGCCACCGTGTCGACGTTGCGCAGGCAGTCCTTGATGCGGTCGGTCACCTCCAGCAGCACGCGGTCGCCGACGCCCAGGCCCAGCGTGTCGTTGATCTGCTTGAAGCGGTCGAGGTTGAGCACCATCAGCGCGAACGGATTGCCGCCGCGCTGCGCCATCGCGAGCGCGAACTCGATGCGGTCGGCCAGCAGCCGGCGGTTCGGCAGCCCGGTCAGCGCGTCGGTGTGCGACAGCTCCTCGATGCGCGCGCTGGCGGCCAGCTTGTCGGTGATGTCGCGGAACGAGTACACGCGGCCGATCGGCTGGCCGCGGCTGCACTGCGGCAGCGTCAGGCGTTCCAGCACGCGGCCGGAGTGCAGCCGGAAGACGTCGCTGGTCTGCAGCATCGTCGCTTCCTGGATCGCGGCCAGGCGGCGCTCGTAGTCGGCGCCGTCGACGACGCTGCGGCGCATCCAGTCGCGCACGGCTTCGTCGTTGCGCTGCACCAGCAGCTCTTCGGGCAGGCCCCACAGGCCGGCGAAGCGGTGGTTGAAGCTGCGGATGTGGCCGCCCAGGTCGGTGACCAGGATGCCGTCGGCGGTGGATTCGAGCGTCGCGCGCAGTTCGGCGACGCGGGTCTCGAGTTCGTCTTCGGTGGCGCGCTGCGCGCTGCGGTCGCGGCAGGCCACCAGGTACAACGCCCCGGCGATGCGGCTGACGCGGCGCGTCACCGGCACGGTGCGGCCGTCGAAGCTGCGCACCAGCGTGTCGGAGAAGATGCGGTCGGCCTGGGCCGTCGCGACCTCGCTCCAGAACACCAGGTCTTCCGGCGTCGCGCACAGGTCGGTGGCGCCGCGGCCGCACAGCGATGCCGCCTCGACGCCGAACAGCGCGCCGGCCGCGGCGTTGGCCGCGCGGATGCGCAGCGTGCCGGCATCGACCAGCCAGACGGCATCGAGCAGGCCGTCGATCAGGTCCTGCGTGGGATCGGTCGCCGTCATCTGCGCGGTCAAGCGAGGGCCTCGGCCGCCTCGGTATCGGGCACCTGCTCGGGTTCGAAGAAGTACGCCACGCGGGCGCGCGGCGACAGGTAGATCAGCGAGGTCGTCGGCAGCTGCTGCGGCTTCAGGCTGCGGCGGATGCCCAGCCGCGGCGTCTGCTCCAGGTCGAGGATCAGCGCCTCGTCGCGCGGCACCTTGGCGTCGTGCACCAGCACGCGCGGCTTCAGCGGCCGGGTCGAGTTGACCGACACCACCATCGCGTAGCGGTCGTCGGTGAGCTGCACCGTCGAGCCGGGCGGGTAGACGCCCATCATGCGGATGAAGGCGCCGAGGATGGCGGTGTCGAACTTGGCCTTGCTCTGCGCGAACAGCGTCGACAGCGCCTCGTGCGGCGTCAGTGCGCGCGACGGCACGTGCGGGTTGCACAGGTTGTCGTAGCGGTTGACCAGCGAGACGATGCGCGCCGCGGTGCTCATGCGGTCGCTGTTGAGCTTCTGCGGGAAGCCGCTGCCGTCGGCATGCTCGTGGTGCTGGGCGATCACCAGCGTGGCGCCGGGCTGCAGCCCCATCTTCTTCGCCAGCGTGACGCCGTGCGTCACGTGCTCCTGGTAGAACTGGTTCTCGGCGTGCGTGAAGTGCTCTTCGCGGTGGCGCACCCGGTCGGGCAATTCGATCTTGCCGATGTCGTGCAGCAGCGCGCCGACGCCGACGTCCATCATCTCGGCCTCGGACAGCCCGAAGGTCTTGCCCATCAGCAGCGAGATCACCGCGACGTTGACCGAGTGCAGCGAGGCCTTGTCGCCGATGCCGTCGCTGAGCAGGCGGATGCACATGTCCTGCGCCGACAGCATCTTGTCGACGAAGGCGCGGCTGAGCGCCTCGGTCTGTTCGCGCGCCTGCTGCGGCTTGGCCGGCACCAGGTCGAGCACCTGCTTGCAGGCCCTGGTAGCTTCGGCGAACTGGCGCTCGCACAGGGCCAGCGACGCGCGCTCGGCGGCCAGCGCCTCGCGGTGGCGGCGGCGCTCGGCGGCTTCGGGGCTTTCGACAGGGGCCGCGGGGGCCTCGACCGGCAGCGCCAACGCGGCATCGCTCGCGACCGCGTGCACCGGCGGCGGATCGCTCTTGTCCGGGCTCCAGCGCACGCGCGGCAGCCCCAGGCTGCGGATGGTCGCGATCTGGTCGGTGGTGGTCAGCTTGAAGCTGCTGAGCGGAAACGGATGTGCCATCCAGCCCACGTCGAGATGGACGAACATCCCGATGCGCAGCTCGTGAACGTCGATGACCAGGGGAGAGATGGCTTCTTTCATGCGAATGGCGCGCAGACCGGGGCAAAGGTTTGCGCGCTTGCGGGGTTTTCGGCGGATATCGCCGATGACTTGAAGTTCATTATCACGAGGGACACATGTCCTCACACCTGCCAACTCTGACAGGATGCTGTCTGCCGGCCGGACAGTGTGTGACTTTTACCGCTCTATCCGTGTCGACAGCACGATGGCCGAGGTGGTCCGCTCGACGCCATCGAGGGCGCCGATGCGGTCGATCAGCGCGTCCAGCTCGCCGATGGAATGCGCGGCCACGATGGCGATCAGGTCGAACGGCCCGCTGACCGAGTGCAGCACCCGCACCTCGGCGATCTTGCGCAGCGCCGCCTCGATCGCGGCGCTCTGGCGCGGTGCCACGGTGATCAGCACGTGGGCGCGCACCAGGGCCGCCTCCAGTTCGTCCGGCACGACGATGGTGTAGCCGGCAACGACGCGCAGGCGCTCCAGCCGTTCCAGCCGGCTTTGCACCGTGGTGCGCGACAGGTCGAGGCGGCGCGCCAGCTCGGCCGTCGAGGCGCGCGCGTTCTCGCGCAGCAGCGCCAGCAGCAGGTGGTCGGTCTTGTCGAGCGGGGCTTTGATCATTTCGTCGGATTCGTTCGGCGATATGCCGAAATGTGCCCTTCGCTTCGTTGAAGTTCAAGCTGCTTTTTGATGGGCCTGTCCGGAGAATCGCTCTCACTTCCAACCCCTGCGAGACGGACATGAAAGACATCCTGGTGATCGGCGGCGGCAAGATCGGCTCCGTCGTGGGGGCGCTGCTGGCTTCGCCCTCCATTGGCACGCCCGGCGGCGGCGAGCGCTACACCGTCACGGTGGCCGACCGCTCGGCCGCTCAGCTGACCGAGATCGCCACCGAGATGGCCGGCACGCCCGGGCTGTCGACGCTGGTGCTGGACGTCAACGATGCCGAGAAGCTGCGCGCCGCGCTGCGCGGGCGCTTTGCGGTGCTGAGCGCCGCGCCCTACCACCTGACCGCCAAGGTCGCGCAGGCCGCACGCGACACCGGCGTGCACTACCTGGACCTGACCGAGGACGTCGCCAGCACCCGGCGCATCCGCGAACTGGCCGTCGGGGCCGGCACCGCCTTCATCCCGCAGTGCGGCCTGGCGCCCGGCTTCATCTCGATCGTCGCGGCCGACCTGGCACGCGAGTTCGATTCGCTCGACAGCGTGCGCATGCGCGTCGGCGCGCTGCCGGCCTACCCGAGCAATGCGCTGAACTACAACCTCACCTGGAGCACCGAGGGCGTCATCAACGAGTACTGCGAGCCCTGCGAGGCGATCGTCGACGGCGCCGTGCGCGAGGTGCCGGCGCTCGAGGAGCGCGAGGAGTTCTCGCTCGACGGCGTGCTGTACGAGGCCTTCAACACCTCCGGCGGGCTGGGCACGCTGTGCGAGACGCTGGCCGGCAAGGTGCGCACGCTGAACTACCGCACCATCCGCTACCCCGGCCACGCCGCGATCATGAAGGCGCTGCTGCACGACCTGCGGCTGAAGGACCGGCGCGACGTGCTGAAGGACATCCTGGAGCAGGCCGTGCCGTCGACGATGCAGGACGTGGTCATCGTCTTCGTCACCGTGGCCGGCATGAAGGAAGGCCGGCTGGTGCAGAACACCTATGCCCGCAAGATCTACGCGCACCCGCTGGCCGGCCGGCTGCGCAGCGCGATCCAGATCACCACCGCGAGCAGCCTGTGCGCCATCCTCGACATGCTGGCCGCCGGCCAGTTGCCGCAGCAGGGCTTCGTGCGCCAGGAAGACGTCAAGCTGGCGGACTTCCTGGCCAACCGCTTCGGTCGCGTCTACGCCTTGGACGAGTTGGCCAAGGCAGCCTGAACGCATTACACTGTTCCCATACAGAACCTACGTTCGTTCAAAGAACTTTTGAACGCGTTGCCGGTTCGGTGGGGAACAGCATGATCAACAAGCTCTGCGATTCGGTGCAGGCGGCGCTGGCCGGCGTGCCCGACGGTGCGACCGTGATGATCGGCGGCTTCGGCGGGGCCGGGCAGCCGAACGAGCTGATCGACGGCCTGATCGCCCAGGGCGCGCGCGACCTGACCCTGGTCAACAACAACGCCGGCAACGGCGAGACCGGGCTGGCCGCGCTGCTGGCCACCGGCCGCGTGCGCAAGATCATCTGCAGCTTTCCGCGCCAGGTCGATTCGCAGGTGTTCGACGGCCTGTACCGCGCCGGCCGGATCGAGCTCGAGCTGGTGCCGCAGGGCAACCTGGCCGAACGCATCCGCGCGGCCGGCGCCGGCATCGGCGGCTTCTTCACGCCCACCGGCTACGGCACCGAACTCGCGCGCGGCAAGGAGACGCGCGAGATCGACGGCCGCATGTACGTGCTGGAATCGCCGATCCATGCGGACGTGGCGCTGGTCAAGGCCGAGCGCGGCGACCGCTGGGGCAACCTGGTCTACCGCAAGACCGCGCGCAACTTCGGGCCCATCATGGCGATGGCGGCCAAGCTGAGCATCGCGTCGGTGCACGAGGTGGTCGAGCTCGGCGGGCTCGACCCGGAGCACATCGTGACGCCGGGCATCTTCGTGCAGCGCGTCGTGCAGGTGCCGCGCACCAGCACCGGCCCGAGCGGCTTCAAGCAGGCGGCCTGACCATGCAGAAACTCGACCGCACCCAGATGGCCCGGCGCGTCGCGCGCGACATCCCCGAAGGCGCCTACGTGAACCTGGGCATCGGCCTGCCGACGCTGGTCGCCAACCACCTGCCGCGCGAGCGCGAGATCTTCCTGCACAGCGAGAACGGCCTGCTCGGCATGGGCCCGGCACCGGCCGAAGGCGACGAGGACCACGACCTGATCAATGCCGGCAAGCAGCCGGTGACGCTGCTGCCGGGCGGTGCGTTCTTCCACCACGCCGACAGCTTCGCGATGATGCGCGGCGGCCACCTGGACATCTGCGTGCTGGGCGCCTTCCAGGTGTCGGCGCGCGGCGACCTGGCGAACTGGCACACCGGTGCGCCCGATGCGATCCCCGCGGTCGGCGGCGCGATGGACCTGGCGATCGGTGCGAAGAAGACCTTCGTGATGATGGAGCACCTGACCAGGTCGGGCGAGAGCAAGATCGTCGCCGAGTGCAGCTACCCGCTGACCGGGGTGGGCTGCGTGAGCCGCATCTACACCGATCTGGCCGTCATCGACGTGACGCCGGCCGGGCTGAAGGTGGTGGAGACTTTCAACGGCCTGCCTTTCGAAGAACTGCAGCGATTGAGCGGTGTGCCGCTCCTGGCCTGATCCTGATCGCCTGACCCTGGGACCCCGACATGAACGAAGCCTTCATCTGCGACGCGATCCGCACGCCCTTCGGCCGCTACGGCGGGGCGCTGTCGTCGGTGCGCACCGACGACCTGGGTGCGATCCCGCTGCGCGCGCTGGTGGCGCGCCACCCGCGCGTCGACTGGGACGCGGTGGGCGACGTGCTGTTCGGCTGCGCCAACCAGGCCGGCGAGGACAACCGCAACGTCGCGCGCATGTCGGCGCTGCTGGCCGGGCTGCCGATCGGCGTGCCGGGCATGACGATCAACCGGCTGTGCGGATCGGGCATGGATGCGGTGGGCAGCGCGGCGCGCGCGATCAAGAGCGGCGAGGCCGGCCTGATGATCGCCGGTGGCGTCGAGAGCATGAGCCGCGCGCCCTTCGTGATGCCCAAGGCCGAGAGCGCCTTCAGCCGCAGCAACGCGATGTACGACACCACCATCGGCTGGCGCTTCGTCAACAAACTGATGAAGGAGATGCACGGCGTCGACTCGATGCCGGAGACGGCGGAGAACGTGGCCACCGATTTCCGCATCGAGCGCGAGGCGCAGGACCGCATGGCACTGGCCTCGCAGCTGAAGGCGGTGGCGGCGCAGAAGGCCGGCTTCTTCGACGCCGAGATCGTGCCGGTGACGATCGCGCAGAAGAAGGGCGATGCGGTCGTCGTGCAGCAGGACGAGCACCCGCGCGAGACCTCGCTGGAGGCGCTGGCGAAGCTGAAGGGCGTCGTGCGGCCGGACGGCACGGTGACGGCGGGCAATGCGTCGGGGGTCAACGACGGCGCGTGCGCGCTGCTGCTGGCGGACGAGGCATCGGCGGCGCGCCATGGGCTGACGCCGCGGGCGCGCGTGCTGGGCATGGCAACCGCCGGGGTTGCGCCGCGCATCATGGGCATCGGCCCGGCACCGGCGACGCGGCGCGTGCTGGCGCTGACCGGGCTGACGCTGGACCAGATCGACGTGATCGAGCTGAACGAGGCGTTCGCGGCCCAGGGGCTGGCGGTGCTGCGCGACCTGGGGCTGAAGGACGACGATGCGCGCGTCAATCCGAACGGCGGCGCGATCGCGCTGGGGCATCCACTGGGAGCGAGCGGTGCGCGGCTGGTGACGACGGCGGTCAACCAGCTGCACCGCACCGGTGGGCGCTATGCGTTGTGCACGATGTGCATCGGGGTCGGGCAAGGCATCGCGCTGGTGATCGAACGCACGTAGCCCGGATCGGCATCCGGGGCTACAGCTGTTTCTGGATCTCCGAGGCGACGGCCTGCAACGGGATCGTCCTCTCGGCCGCGCCGCGCTTGATCGCTTCCTTCGGCATCCCGAACACGACGCAGCTCTCCTCATCCTGTGCGATCGTGCGCGCGCCGACGTTGCGCATCTCCAGCAATCCGGCCGCGCCGTCATCGCCCATGCCGGTCATGATGACCCCGAGCGCATTCGCCCCCGCGGCCTTCGCGACCGAGCGGAACAGGACGTCCACCGACGGCCGGTGACGGTTCACCAGCGGCCCGTCGATCACCTCGACAAAGTACTGGGCCCCGCTGCGCTTGAGCAGCATGTGCCGCCCGCCCGGCGCGATCAGCGCGCGGCCCGGCAGCACGCGGTCGTTGTGCTCCGCCTCCTTGACCTGGATCTGGCACAGGCTGTCCAGCCGCGCCGCGAACGCCGCGGTGAACTTCTCCGGCATGTGCTGCACGATCACGATGCCCGGCGTCACGCGCGGCAGCGCCGTCAGCACCTCCTCGAGCGCCTGCGTGCCGCCGGTCGACGTGCCCAGCGCGACCACGCGCTCGGTGGTCTGCGTCATCGCCCGCGTGGCCGGCGGCAGGATCACGTCGGCGGTGTTCTTCGCGACCGGCGTCGGTGCCAACGCCGGCCCGGCCGCCAGCCGCCGCACGTTGGCGCGCGCCGCGGCGCGCACCGTGCCGACCAGCTCGTCGGCGCTCGCGCTCAGGAACTGCTTCAGGCCCAGCTTCGGTTTCGTGACGATCGCCACCGCGCCGGCGGCCATCGCCTCCAGCGTGGTCTTCGCACCGCGCTCGGTCAGCGTCGAGCAGATCACCACCGGGGTAGGCTTCTGCTGCATCACCATGCGCAGGAAGGTGATGCCGTCCATGCGCGGCATCTCGACGTCGAGCACGATCACGTCCGGCCAGTCCATCTTCAGGCGCTCGATCGCGAGCACCGGGTCGGCCACCGCGGCCATCACCTCGATGCCCGGTGCGTCTTCCAGCAGGCCGGTCAGCACCTGGCGCACTACCGCCGAATCGTCGATCACCATCACGCGGATGTTGCTCATTGGCTGCCATCCAGCGGCATGGCTGCCGATTCGGGCGTGACCTGACGCACCCAGACGTCGCCGGTCGACAGGTCGAACACCATCTGCCGGTGGCCGTTGCCGAACAGGCTCTCGGAATGGACGCGGATGCCGTGCGCCAGCAGCAGGTCGCGCGCGGCCTCGCCGTTGCGCCGGCCGATCTGCTGGCCGCCGGCCGGCTGGTCCGGGAACATGGTGCCGCCGCCGAAGATCTTGGCCTCGCACTCGGCCGGCGCGATGCCGCGCTTGTGCAGCTGGCGCAGCATCAGCGCCAGCGCCTCTTCGCCGTAGCGCGCATCCGGCACGCCCTGCTGCGACGGCGAGCGCGCCGCCAGCAGGAAGTGCGACATCGCGCCGACGCGCCGCTGCGGGTGCCACAGCGTGATCGACACGCACGAGCCCAGCAGCGTTCGCATGCGCAGCGGCGCCTCGCCGACCGCGTACTCGCCCGGGTTCAGCACCCGGTCGGTCGGCTCGGCGGCATCGAGGCGGATCGCGGTCCCGGCCATGCGGGCCTCACGGCTTGCGGTAGATCGACGGCGCGACCTGCTGCAGGGCGTTCGTGATGTCGTTCAGGCTCTCGGAGTGCCCGATGCAGAAGTAGCCGCCCGGCTTCAGCGTCTCGAGGATGCGCGCCACCACCTGGCGCTTGGTCTCGCCGTTGAAGTAGATCATCACGTTGCGCAGGAAGATCACGTCGAACGCCGCCAGCCGCGGCAGCGCGGCGTTCAGGTTGATCTGCATGAACTGCACGCGGCTGCGCAGCGCGCGCTCCACCAGCAGCGTGCCCTGCTGTTCGTCGATGCCGCGCAGGCAGAAGCGCTTCAGGTACGCCTGCGGGATCTGCCGGCAACGCTCCATCGGGTAGTGGCCCTGGCGCGCCCGCTGCAGCACGCGGGTGCTGATGTCGGAGCCCATGATTTCCCACGGCGCATCGCCCAGCGCGTCGGCCAGCACCATCGCCATCGTGTAGGCCTCTTCGCCGGTCGAGCTGGCCGCGCTCCAGACGCGCAAGGGCTGCCCGGCGCGCTGCGGCGCTGCCAGCGCCGCCTCGCGCAGCAGCTCGAAGTGCTTGGGCTCGCGGAAGAAGTAGGTCTCGTTGGTGGTCAGCAGGTCGACCGCGGTCTGCACCTCGGCGCCGGCCTGGCCGCTGGTCAGCAGCTTGAAGTACTCGCTGTAGCTGCCCAGGTTGCAGGCCTGCAGCCGCTTGGCCAGCCGGCCGCACACCAGCGCCTTCTTGGCCGACGACAGCGTGATGCCGGCGGCGTCGAAGATGAAGCGCTGGAACAGCCCGAATTCGTTGTCGGAGATCGTGTGCATCGCAGCCACCCGCCCGCCTGGTCAGAAACGCGCGAACTGCGACTCGTCGATGCTGCCGGCGCCGTTCAGGTGCAGCGCGTAGCCGTTGTGGCCGGCACCGTTCGACGCAGCCGGCTTGCGGGCCGCCGGCTTGGCGCCCTTGCCCGCCGGCTTGCGCACCGGCACCGCCACCGGACGCGGCCGGGCTTCGCCCTGCGACGCCAGCTTGAAGAACGACATGGTCTGCTGCAGCTGCTCGGCCTGGCTGCTCATCTCTTCCGAGGTGGCAGCCAGTTCCTCCGAGCTCGACGCGTTCTGCTGTGTCGTCTGGCTCAGCTGGCTCACCGCCGCGTTGATCTGGCTCACCCCCGACGACTGCTCTTCCGACGCCGCCGTGATCTCCTGCACCAGGTCCGAGGTCTTCTTGATGTTCGGCACCATCTGGTCCAGCAACCGGCCCGCCTTCTCGGCCAGCTCCACGCTCGACCCCGCCACCGTGCCGATCTCCTGCGCCGCCACCTGGCTGCGCTCGGCCAGCTTGCGCACCTCGGCCGCCACCACCGCGAAGCCCTTGCCGTGCTCGCCCGCACGTGCCGCCTCGATCGCCGCATTCAGCGCCAGCAAATTCGTCTGGTACGCGATGTCGTCGATGATCCCGATCTTCTGCGCGATCTGCTTCATCGCCGCCACCGTCGCCCTCACCGCCTCGCCGCCTTCGCTGGCCTCGCTGGCCGCCTTCGTGGCCATCCCGTCGGTCACCTTCGCGTTCTCGGTGTTCTGCGAGATCGACGCCGTCATCTGCTCGATCGACGCGCTCGTCTCCTCGACCCCGGCCGCCTGCTCGCTCGACGCCTGCGACAGCGACTGCGCCGTCGCGCTCACCTCTTCCGATGCCCCCGCCAGCGCCTCGGCACCGCTGTTCACCTCGGTCACCACCTGCGACAGC
>Ga0209758_1000768_pt1 | contig 46126 bp, 88 predicted proteins | sample AraplaMF_Col_mMF_FD_184258 | JGI IMG/M metagenome (GOLD analysis project Ga0209758, IMG submission 184258) | Arabidopsis root microbial communities from the University of North Carolina, USA - plate scrape MF_Col_mMF (SPAdes) (version 2) | ecosystem: Host-associated > Plants > Roots > Endosphere... | reverse complement strand
GTACTGTGGAGTTGCTGCCTTCGGAATTGGTGCAGCATTGGCAAACAGCGGATTCTTCTCCGCGTATTCGGCAATCTGATCCTCGAAGCCGGAGTCCAGCCGGCCGTTATGGGCCTTGGCGTACTCTCGAGCCTGCTTCGCAATTTCGACATTGCGTTGCTGAACCTGCCGGCCGATCTCGATGATCTTCTTATTGCCCTCTGGCGTGTTGCTGAGGTTAGCAACTGTGCCGTTGAGGTAATCGCGGTCGGCGTTCGAAAACCCGGTTCCGAGTGAGCCGCCGGCAGCATCAAGAACGGACTTCTGCGACAGCTTCTGGAACAGCTCGTTCGGCGACGCCGTATCAGCGCCCGCAATCCCGGCCGATACAGCCAGCCTCTTGAGGGTCGTCGCCGCTTCGCCGCCAGTGCCCGAGTAGAAGTTCGGGTCGCTGATGAGCTTTTCCATCAGGTTCAGCGTCCCGATGGCAGCGGGCGCTTGCATGCCGGCCTTCTGGATATCGTTGAACCGCTCGCCATAGCCCTTGCCGATTACCTTGTCCTGCTCCTTCTCGCCATTGATGACGTTGCTGATGCTGGTGTTCGCAGGGCCATAGCTCGGCTTGCCGGTCGTGGTGTCGATTGACATTGGAAGGTTCTCGGGAGCACCGTATTGCTTGCGCTCTTCTGCCGTGGCCGGCCGCACCTTCTCCTGATTAGCGTACTTGGTGAGCAAGGTTTTCAGCACTTCCGGATTGCCCGGCGCGCGACCGTTGCCGACAGCCGCCACCACAGCCTCTTCAGGCACTCCAATCTTGCGCAGATAGGCCGCGGTCTGGTTAGCGGTCTGTGCAGCGGGGTTATCAATCTGCCCGCTCACTAGGCCGCTGACGCCGTTAAAGAGCGCCGGCAGTAAGCCGCCAGCGTGCACGAAGTTATAAGCACCCGCGCCTAGGCGGTCACCCAAACCCGGCCCCTGCGGCATCGTAGGCGCCTGCATCGGCTGCTGCGGAGCTGATTGCGGAGCCGGTGGCTGAGCCATAATAGGAGCGCTTGGTGCTGAAGTGATCGGCATCTGCGCCATAGAGCCCATCGGCGATCCATACTGGGCCTGATCAGACTGCAAGCCGCCGCCGAACTGCTGGTTCATCGCGTTGTTGCGCAGAAAATCCAGCAATCCACCGCCAGAGCCACCAGATTGGAAAAGAGAGTCCAGCAGCCCCATTTACTTCTTGCCCCACAGATTGCCGAGTGAGCCGATGCCGCCCATGATGGTGGCGAACTGCTGCGCGCCGCTCATCGTGTTCGTGCCGGTAGACTGGCCTGTGGACTGTCCACCCAGGCCGGCAATCGGGATGCCGATCTGCGCAAGCAAGCCGAGAGCTTGTACGGGGATGCCGCGCCGCGCCGCTTCGGCCTGCAGGGTTGCATTGTTCCCTGCGTTAGCCGCGTCCGTTGCCTGGCTGGATGCGTCAACACCTAGCCCCTGGTTTGTCAGCTTCTGCTGCTGCAATCCGGCGAGAATGCCCGCATTGGTATTGCCTGCATTATAGAGGTTGCTTGCAGCGCCTTGCTGCGCATCACGGTTGGCGTTGAATTGGTTGACAAGAACTGGGGCGAGACCCTGCGTAAGCCCACGGCCAAGCGCCTGCGAATTTGCGCCGCTGAAGTCGCGGCCCGCCGCCGCGAACTGACCATTCACGCCCTGCGTAATGTCCCCGGTCAGCGTGGACAGATAATCCTTCAGGCCCGGCGTCGAATATGGGTCATAGTTCGTGTTGCTCGCGAGCGGATTCGTCTGGTCGACATAGCGCTGATAGTTGGCGTTGACGTTGCCCGCCTGATCGGTCGCGCCGCCGCCACTCAATAGCGACTTGGCATAGTCCGCGATCTGAGGCGCGTAGGTCGCCGACGCATTGTTGGCGTTGCTGACCATTGAGGTCAGGGCGTTGCTCTCCGCGCCAGTTACACCGGTATTGTTGAGGTTGCTCGACAACTGGCTAAGGATGCCCTGAAGTTGAGGCTGCGCAACTTCCCACGGAGCCGTGGTGCTGCTCTGCGTCTGTTTTTGCTCGCTAGTGCCGCCCAAGTTGTTTCTCCAAAATTACGTACTCGGCCCTATAGCCGTCCAAGACGCGCTCCCAGCCTTTTCGGCCGTAGATGCGCATCGTTTTGCAGCCTTCAGCGGCTGCGTATTGTTCGATCTTTTTAAAGAGAGGCAGCCAACGCTCCCGCTGATGCCCGCTGCACGCTGTCAACGTGCATACGTCCCGGCTCAGATGCGTAGTTGCCGCCGCTTCAATGTGGTCACTCACTGCGAGCCAGAGCAATTGATTGCCCGCCAAAACACCGCGCTCGATGTCCGCGAAATCGCTGAGATTGGTTCGCTCTATGGCCGCTCGGATCATGCCGCCCGCGTAGGGCCAGATTTGATGGACTTCCTTGGGCTCGACGCAGAGCAGATCTACGCTCACGCGACGCGATACCCGAACATGTACGTATCGGTTGCAGTGCCGCTGATCGTCGTTATCCCAGTAGGCAGAAACACAAAGCCCTCAACGTAATCCGTCGATCCGTTCAATTGGACCAGACCTGATACGGTGCTGTAGGCCGTTACAGATGATGTGGCCGCCATATAGGAGCCATTCAGAACAACAGAGCCGTTCTTAGCGATTGCGGCCTGCGGGGAGTCGCTGGTCGATGTCGAGGCTCTGGCGTTGAGATGGAAAAAATACCATCCAGCTCTTGTCGGCTGAAACCTGAAGTTCGTTGCATTGTCAAAATAGTTCTGACTATCAACGACCTCGTTGGAGAACTGGATCTTGTTATAAGCGTTTCCTGTCGCGCCAGTCTGGTTCGAGCCATTCCTGTTAACGTGGAAGTAGCCGTGCCCAACCGTGTTCTGCAGCGTGGTGATGTTGGTGGTGTTGGTCGCTATGTTCGCCGTGTTGGTGGCGATGTCAGCGGTGTTGGTGGCAATATCTGCCGTAGTTGTTGTGATGTCGTCTGTGTTCGCTGCCGTCTTCTCATGCACCTGCTGCAGCGACATAATGACCTTTGACGGGTCTTTCTCCATCGCGTCAGGAACGTAGTAAGTCACACCAAACCCTCTTGCTTGATGTCAGGCTCGACGCCCGCCGCATATGTCCACTGCGTGGTAGCCGGGATGCGGATTTTCATCCTTGAGTACCGCGTGGATTTGATCAGATCGACCTTACCCGTCCTGGAGTTCATGGCCGCTTCAGGAAGCGAGGTCGGGCTTGCCGATACTAGCTCACGATAGGAAGCCGATCCGTAGAGGCTCGGCGCGTCGCACACTGGCCGAAAGCCATTCAACCTTATCCTGCGCCCGTCAGTCCCCTGCTCTGCCGTCTCCATCGTCGCCTCAAGATTGGAGCCGGAAAAGAAGCCAAGCTGATGTGAGCTGTCGTATTGCGCGATCAGCGGCTGAGTGGAAACCGCAAACGAGTCCAGTGATGCTGCCAGATCATCGATTGATGATGACAGCGCATCGAGACTTTCCAAAGCTATGCCGGGCTGAGACATGCCGAGCAGGTATTCACCGCTCATCGAAAGCGTAAACCATCGGTCGAGAGCGTAGTCGTATCCAATGATCTTGTCATAGAACGTGCTGACGCCCGAAGTTGACTTGTAAGCCCAGAATGCTCGGGTGGACCTCGGGTCAGAGGCTCCGATGAACATGCGCAACTCAGTCTTGTCGAGATCATCGAAGAAGGTCCGGTCAACCCGTTCTCTTCCGATCTGCTCCGGCAGTCCACCCGGCGCGATTTTGTAGAAGCCCTGCGCTGAGTGAAAGAAAATCAGCGAACCAGCGCGAACGATGCTATAAGCAGCAAAGAGACCAAGATCCTGCGCGATACGTTCAATCTGGAAGATCAGGGGTGAGCCGGGGATGTAAGACATCCGCCGAATAACCTGGTCCTGAAAAACGGTTCCGAACTCACCACCCGCTACGCCGCGAACAATACCGCCGTCAGGGAAATCCTGGAAATCCGATGAGCCTACTCCGCTGGTCCAGCCCGTCGTATCGTTGAGGGCAGACCATTGAATTCGGAAGGGGTTGGAGAGTAGTCCAGAAAGTACGAGGAAGCGCCCAACAGTGCTGATATACGCCGCCTGAGGTGGCGACCCAGCGTTGTCTGAAAATGTAGAATCAGAAGCCAGATTAAAGTTCTGAAGAACGACGTTCTCTTGCGTGGCCTTGACCAAATTGCCGAACTGCTCAAATTGCCATTGAGCGTCGGAAGATAGATCAGAATAGTGCGCTGTTACCGAGTGTGTGCCGGTCCCTATCGAAGCGGTATTGATCGCGGTCCCGCCCGGCGTAGCCGAGATCGTGAAGGTCCCGGAGCCAAGGACTGTCTTGACGTAGTAAACCGTACCAGCGGTGATGGAAGCAGGCAGCGCGCCGCCACTGTTGAAGAACGCTACGGGTTCGTTGGCCGCAAAGCCATGCGATGCGAGAGATACTACGCCAGGGCTCGCAGAGGAGATTGTAACCGTTGCCCTCCTGCCAACCGGAATCCACGAAAAGTCTCCGTTGTTAGCCATATACAGGCCATTGACCGTGCCGGCGAAGATGGCAATGGAGCCATCCGATTTCAGCACATAGCGAGAGCCACGACAGGCAGAAGGCAAGGACTGAGACAGGATGGCGAAATCAGGGAATGGGCCATAGCCATCACCGCGAGGCAGGACATTCTGAATGTTCTTGGTCGCCTGCGCCTCAAAATCGCTGACATCGGGTTTCCATTCCCCGAAAGGCAAAAGAGGCATCAGTTAATCCTCGTCCAGGTCTCGTCAGTCTTGGTCACTTCGGTCCATGTCGAGGATGGCTCGCTCTTTCGGGTCCAGGTTTCGGCTTGCTTGGTCACTGGCACCCACGTTCCAGCCGCGACTCCAAAGACGAGTTCGATGTCAGTGCCGCTAAACAGGTATGATGCAGGACCGGCGGTCAGGTATTTCGCCCACAGGAGCGATGCATTCGAGCCTGACAGCGTGTAGGAGCCCACATCGGCAGCAAGCCGCTTGCCGGTGCCAAGAACGATAGTCGCCGTTGAGCCCGTCAGCGCGTAAGAGCCAGCGCCGGCTGCCAACTTGTAGCCGTGCTTAATGCCAGCAGCCGTTCCAGTGAGGCTGTACGAACCAGCCCCAGCGGTCAGCTTGTAGCCATGTTTGATAGCCGCAGCCGTTCCGGTGAGGCTATAGGAGCCAGCACCGGCGGGGATTTTATATCCGTGCTTGATCGCAGCCGCTGTGCCAGTGAGCGAATAGGCCCCGGTGCCCGCTGGAAGTTTCCAGCCATGAAGCAGAGAGGCGGCTGTGCCTGTTATGCTATAGGAGCCTGCGCCCGCAGATAGAACCTTGAGCGAGGCCTTGGTAACTGTTGCGTCCGTACCTGTAAGGGCGTAGGAGCCTGCACCAGCCGCCAGTTTCCAACCATGCTTGATGGTGGCTGCCGTACCCGTAAGACTGTAGCTACCTGCCCCAGCGACTACCGGCTTGTTCTTGCGGATCGTCGCGGCTGTACCGGACAGCGCATACGAACCGGCGGCGGCTGGAAGCATGCGACCGCGCTTGATGGTCGCGGCGGTGCCGGAGATCGAGTAGGAACCGGCGTCTGCGGTTAGGGTCTTTCCCCCACCCCCGCCCGATGGCGGCTGGAACAACGCGACCAGCAATCCGGCTCGGCAATTGGCTGAGATCGAACTCGCTGTAAGTGTTCCGGTCGAACCGGAAGCCAGCGTTTCTCCAGAAAACGTCGCCCCAATGGCTTCGAAATTTGAGTCCGCCTCCCCAAAGGCGACCATTGCCGTAGCAACAGGCGTAGTGGCAGCAACCAGCTGGTGCATACCGTCTGCGCTATTGTCCCCCGCTATCGAAAACCCAACTAAAAGTTCGTTGGATACAGCCCCCGTAATAGCGGTCGCTGCGACCGTCGCTGCGGAGCTACCCGCAGTGGCAGATGATCCCGCATCATAAGACGGGGTGCCGGCCGTAGACGAGCGGAAGCAAAGGACACGCCCCCAAGCGATTCCGCCGCCCGTCCGAGTGAAATTAAAGCTGGCTGGCGTGCTCGCGCCACGGATGGCGTACCCTAGAACGCCGGATGCAATGCCGCCAGCCCCGGAAGTCGTATTGCCGCTGTTCTGAGCCGTCGCTGCCGCCGCCCATCCTGACGGATAGGAAAATGCAGCGTTGCCTCTAGCACTGATGGTCGCGACCAAGATATCGTCTTGCGCAGTGCCGCTTGGCTCGGCTGATAGATTAATGCTACCGCTGGATACCTCGACCGCGTTGGTAAACCCAACGAGCAGCCAATCCGGGCCGTCAGTATCAAACACATAGACAATAAGTTCGGAGGCGGTCGAGGTTACCGTTACGTTTCCCGCAGACGCTTGATCTGCATGACCGAGGCGGTAGCCTAAAGCACCACTTACCGTAAACGTAGCGTCCGAAGTAACCCCAGCAGAGAAAGTCGGGGCGGTTGTCGAAGTAAAATTGCCCGCCTTGGCGATGACCGTGCTGCCTGCCTTGACAGGGAAAGTAACCGACAGAGATTGCGTTGTCGTCGTATCGGCGCAAGCTTTGTAATAGACCCCGGAAGGGCGAACATTCGGGCTTCCCGATAATGCGTATACACCCCCCACAGCCATTGAGCTGGAGCTTGGCGAGGCAAACGTCGCAGTTGTTCCGGTCGGGACAACCGCGGCACAAGTTCTTGCAGTCTGGCGGGAAGTTGTTATGCCCCCAATAGTGAGCGGGTATTGAAAAGCAAAGCCGCCGGGATCAAACGCCTCCGCAAAAGCAAAAACGACGCGCCCAGCAGCAGCCGTTCCAATAGGAACACTCGCGATAGAGGCGGTACCGGTGCGGAACGTCGAATCAGCTAGTGCAGCAGTAACCGCCATTAGACCCTCACCTCAAAGGGCCTTAGCTCGCATCCCAGACCGGGCGAGCAACGTCGTCAACCGATCCCAGCAACAATCGCCTGTGGTTCCTCCCGCACGAACAGATGAAGATGTAAATGTCCGGCATTTCCTCATCGGGATGAGACTTGTGCGCCTCGATCTCGTGGTTCTCGGGATGCCGGCAGCAACTCGGGATTTTCTGATTGTGCTCCAGCCCCTCGATGTATTTCGTCGGGATAAAGCCGTCCGGGAAGTCTTCGACCCTCACCCGAGGGCAAGCGAGCACCCTCGTTTCAGGCAGGATAGCGCCCTTCTCAAACCTTCCGTGCCGTGCAGCGATCGGGCCGAGCGCCTTGAACTTGTCGTTCTTCGATGGCGCGATACGCTGGACCGAAGAAAGCGAGTGTGGCTTCACGCAAGCGTCCAGATCGAGCCGCCGAAGTCGAGCGTCAGCGTCTCAGTATCCGCAACCGTGAAGGTCGAGCCGTAATCCCACGAAGCCGCCAAGGGATCGGCGGTCGGCGTGGTCGGCGTGTCATCGTAGTAGCTGATGTAACGGCCGGTCGTAGAAGACCCGAGGTTACCGCCAGAAGCCGTCCAAACCACGTCGGTAGCGGTCGCCGTCACCGTGCCGCCCGAGCGGCTTGACGTGAAGGTAATGCTCGATCCGCCGGTCGTATAGCCGTTCGCGCCGGAGATCTGCGTCAGATCCGCGATCGTCGTGTCCGTGGCAACAACGGGCGCGTCCGTGTGAATGGCCGCTTTCCAGGTGTCGGTAGCGCCAAAGGCATCGACTTCCTTGTTGGCGAGAACCTGAACAAAGTTCTCATATTTGGTGTATGTCGCCAATCTGATCTCCTATGGAGTTGAACCGCTGACCTGCATGGTCATCGGCCCAGCATTGAATGTTGATGCGAGGGAAAGACGGTTCAGCCCGTCAATGGCGGAGGCAAAACCCGTCAGCCAGGTTTGAATCCGCTCATCTTCCTTGGTGTAGGGCGCGGCTTCCAGGAGAGCGCCGTAAAGGTAGACATCGGGAGCGAGCGTCAGGAGCCAATTGGTCGTGTTGTCAGCCAGCGCCGGGATATTGGTCCGGTAGACCATCTCGATGATGTAGGCGTCGTCTGGCGTCGGGACCAATTCCAGTTCATCGGCGATGATGCTGAAATAAAGCGGCCTGCCAGCAATGTCGCCGATCGACGTTCTATACTCGTCCATCTGCCCGCCGCTCTTGTACAAGAGATGGGGCTTGCCGCTGACGCTCGAGAGCCGCATACGCCGCATGGACTGGAAGTCGTCCGGCAGCGTGATGAACTCGGGCTCATCACTCGCGATGTCCACGGTCGTCGTAGACCGCGTTTCCATCTGCCGAGCGTAAAGCTCCCGGTTCAGCTTGGCTTCGCAAAGCGTGATGAACTCGGGAATGCGGCCGCTTAGGTCGTCACGCGCCAGCCAATTAGCGACCGCAGCCTGCAACTCGGTATAGTTTGTGATCGCCATCAGAGACCCGTGACGCCAGTGATGATGGTCGGCTTCTTGTCCGTCCGGAGATAGGCCCAGTCAGGGTCATGGAGCTTCTTCCAAACCAGACCGTCCCACTCATCGCTATACATCTGCAGGCCAGTGTTGCCCTTGGCATGCTCCTCATAGAACCACTGAAGAGCGATCGTGTTTGGAATGCGCGCATAGTGGCGCCCCCAATCGGATGTTTGAGCCTGAGAGCGCTGCTCCTTGTTCAGATCAAGGATCGGCTCGACATCCTGTACGTTGACGAAGGTGAGAGTTTTCGCACCCTCATCAACGTAGAGTTTGCGCGCGACCTCACTCACTGAGTGATTTCCGTGACCGATACGGTTGTAACGGCGCCGATGGCTGCGATTTTCTGGCCGGGGGTAACGATGAAATAATCCACCCAGTTCGCCGGCATTAAAGCATCGCTCGTGGTGGCGGTCGGGGTGCCGTCACCGATCTTGATATTGCAGGCGGTCGTGGTTGCGACACGGATCTGATAGGTTTGAGAGCCGAACGCGGATGAGGCTACAGAGACAGTCGAGGTCGTGATGACCACGTTATTCTGCGTGCCCAGCCGCGCACTATCGACGTTGGCGAAGCCTCGTGACATCTATGTTCTCCAGAAGGGAAAAGGCCCGCCCGAAGGCGAGCCAATGATTATCCACGAGCCACGACAGCGTAGTAGTAAAGGATACCGCCACCGGTAGCGCCGGAGCCGGTAATCGCCAGTCGGATTGAATCGCCCTCGTTGAAGGTGTTCGCGCCGGTAATGGTCGAGTTGGCGGTAACGCCGTTCGCGACCACGCCAGAGACTGACGCCGCATCGAGATCGCCCGCAGCCGAACCGGACTGCGTGATAACGAACGAGCCGCCCGTTACTGCCGTGCCGGCGATGGTGGTCGTCACCGTTGCGTCGTTGGACACGGTAGCGGAGCCGATCATAGTCCCGACTTCGAGGATGCGCCCCTTGAACGGCGCGCGGAGCGTCAGAACCGCATTCGCGGCGCTGGCGACCGTGCCGTCCAGGACCATCTCCTGAAGCGGATGAGAAATGGGAAGAGCCATTTAAAGCCTCCAAAAGAGAGGGGCGACCCGAAGGCCGCCCACTGAGTTGATGATGAAGGCTTACGAGCTGGTCAGGTCGAACACGCCGCCGCTGGCCTTCTCGTTCCTGGATTCCAGGGTGTACTGAGAGAGGACCGTGCGTGCGTCGGAGTCGCCCGTCTTCGCCAGATCGTAGGACAGGAAGTTACGGCCCGGCAGCGGGGCATAGGCCCACTTGTCCATCTGGAGCACGAGGACATCCTTGGTCCGCATGAACAGGTCGGGGATCGCCTTCAGGGTGCCGAAGTCGGACACGTAGACATCGACTGCGGCCGTGATCTTCTTGCCGGCGGCGTCCTGGGTCGGGGTGGACCGGCCCGTGAACATCGAGAACGCCTGCTTGTTGAACGAGCCCATCAGGATCGTGGTCGGACGACCACCCTGATCGTAGCACTTCTTGAGAACGTTCTTGAGCTGGTTTTCCGTGAACGCCCGCTGCGTCGCAGAGTCAACGCGAAGCGAAGTGCCATCCGCCGCGGTCGGGTCAGCGCCAGTGCCGCCGCCCTTGTCCGTGTTGGTCTTGATCCACGACAGAGCGTCAGCGAGCTTCGGCGCGGTCGAGGAGTTGCCCGTAACCTTGGCCTGGTTTGCACCGGTCAGGATGGCTTCGATATCGCGCTTCAGCTCCATGCCCTTGAGCATGACCTGATAGTCCATTTCCGAGCCGCGGCCGGCGTGGTCAACCGCCTGCTGGGTGCCGGTAACGCGCGGGGTCTTGCGCGAGATTTGGCAGATGTTGCCGAGACGAACGGTCGCCGTGGTGGCGTCCGCCGCGTAGCCGTCGTCACCTTCGAGCTGAGCGTTCGAGGTGGACGCAGCCGCCAGCGCCTGGGTCTGCCACTCATGATTGGTGGCCGATGCCTTGGAGCGCTCGATGCCCGAATAGAACGGGGTTTCAGTGGGGTCGATGCGGCTGATTTCGTCCGAGAGGTCTTCCCGGTTGCCGATCGCGGAAAACGTAGTGAATGCAGAGGTAGCGAGAGTCATAGTCTAGCCTTTCTATCGGCCGGCTCTCCTGAGTCTCAGGAGTTGAGCGCCTATCTCGGCGGCTTTGTTGCCGGACGCGTTTTCAAGTTGTTTCTGGAGGGCTTGGATTTGCTGCGCTGAACCGTTGTTGACGGTCCTTGCAGCGCCTGGTCGCTGAACCGGAGGAATGGGCTTGGTGGCGACAGCCTTGGGAGCCTTCTGGATGTCTCGGTACTTCAGACCGTCCGCAATGAGCTTCTGAATGCCGGCGTTGGACAGGATTTCATGTCCAGTATCGTCAGCGATCCATCGGGAGAGCGTCTCGTTCTTAAGTCCCAGATCGTCCGTGAGCATCGCAACGGCGCGGGCGCGTAAGTCATTGGCCTTCTGCGGGTCCGCCATTTCAGGGACCAGATCGATCAACAACTTGTTCTGCTCGGCTTCGTAAGCATTCCGCTTATCCTGCCGTTCCTGCGTCTTGCGTACTTCAGAGGCGTGAGATTCCGCTTGAGCTGCCTGCAATTCCATCTGGCGAACCTGCCAAGCCTGGAACCTGAAAGGATCTTCGGCCTGCAGCTTCCGCACATCAGCAACCGACTGGATGTCTCCAAATTCGGCCTGAAGCGCGTCCTGGATGACCTTGACGGCACCCGAAAGCTTGGTCTCGTACTGTTGCCTTGCCTGTTCCGCCGCCTGCTCCTTGGCCTGTGCGGCCTTGAGCTTTTCAGCGACATCATTCTGACCTCGGCGAAATTCGCGCTCCCGTTCCTGTTCGCGAGTGTGCAGATATTCCTGCGTCTCACGAGGCAAGGATTGAAAACGTTCCTTCTCTGCCTGCGTCCAAGACCTCGGCGGATCGATGGGCGGCAGTTCTTCTGCCGGTTCGACCTCCGTGGTTACTTCAGCGGGGTCCGTTTCCGGGTCGCTGTTGGCTTGCGCCAATTCGGGCTCGACCGGATCAGCCTTGGGCTGCTCAACGGGAGCTTGTACCTGTCGTCGTCGCTGGCCTAGAAGCCGCGCCGCTTCTGAAACTGTAAGTTCTGATGTGGTGGGCTCGGGCGCCGGGACGCTAGCGACAGGCACAGGTGCGCTGTCACTCGCGGGGGCGAGTGCTTCGTCAGACATAAAGTTCCTTTGTGCTAGGTGAGCCTGAAGCGCCGACAACCGGCGCGCGGCTCGATCTCTTCAGACCTCGTAAGGCCGTGAAGCTTCAGCGCCGTGCTGATTTGGTGATTAACGTCGAAATTGAACTGCGGCGGGAGCAGCAGAGTTATACCTGGGACCAGTCGGGCTTTGGCCGGTTCAGCATCTCGTCCAGTTGCTTCTTCGCCAGATTGCCGCCGGTCATGACGATCTGAAGGTGATCCTTCAGCAAGCCGAGGTTTTTTAACTGAGCCCATATGTGCTCTCGCGCTGCAGCGTCCCGAACCGGCGTATTTTTCCAAAGCGCGATATAGTCCGCCTCGATGGTCGCCAGTGCCGCGTTGAAGACTTCGCTCTCGAGGATGTCCCGCGCTCGGTCGGCGCGGACCGACTGTTCAAGCAGCTTGTCGGCGTTCACTGAGCATGTCCTTTAGGTATTGTCTGACGGTCGCGATGCATGGCGCCCAGTCATCCTGCTTTTTCTGCCGGATGACCGTCATCGAGTCGTACCAGATCGTCTTCCGGCTGTTCCGGTCCCAGCGCCAATCCGAGGCATTTGTAATGAGAATGAAGACTGGCTTCCCGAGCGCGCCGGCAAGATGCGCAACTGCGGTATCCACAGTCACAACTACGTCCAAAGCCTGGATCAATCTCGCGGTATCGCGCCATGTGCTCGCGAGAGGTTCGAGATTGGCAACGAATCCGTCAAAGCCGAGATTTGTGACTTCGAGACTGGCTGGTCCGGCCTGTAGTGAATAGAATGCCGCGCCAGGTATGTCGAAGAGGGGGCAAAATTCCGAGAACGCCATGGAGCGATGAACGTCTTGCCCGTATGCTGGATTTCCTCGCCAAACCAGACCGACATTCAACCTGCCCCGTCGCGGTATGTTAGCAGGCTCTGCGGAAAAATACCTTTTCCCGTCCACTCCGTGAATTTCACACCCAACCCGCCATGGCAGTGACATTGAGCCAATGACAAAGTCGCTTTCGAATGGTCCCCCGAGAGGTACAATCCCATCAACTGCGATGTTGTCAGACACGAGTTCAAGCAGGTTCTGAACTGGGCCGCATAAGAGGACACTGGCCGGCCCAAGCTCTCGCAGTTTCGGTATATATCGACAGAACTGGATGAAATCGCCCGAGCCCTCTTCGTGGTAGACAACGATCGTTTTGCCCGTCAGGTCTTCACCCTGCCAATGCACGACATCCGCCGGCAGCTTGGCTTGTGTGATCAGGTGGCCGCCGCTCTCGTGCAACTTCCAGACGGCCGCTTCCCGACGCGCCTCGAATTCCCTGAGCCCCTCGTTGAGCTTTCCCTGCGCCAGGATCGCGAGCGCCCTGTCCTTCAGGATGTTCGGGTTGGGCTCGATCTCATAGGAGCGCAAATAGTATTCTGCGGCCTTCTCGTTCTCACCCATGCCACGGTAGGCTACACCCACATGATGCAGCACCTTAGCCCGCCAATCCTGCGGCGCGATGGTCAGGCAGCGCAGGTAGATATCCTTGGCCTGCTTGAACTCACCCGCCCTTTGAAGCGCCGATCCATAATTGAACATCGCCGATATTTCGTCCGGCGCCAGCTCATAGGCCCGCTTGGCAAGCGGCAGGAAGTGTCTCGCGCCGTCCTTTTTTTCGGAGATCAGTGCAAACTGGTCTACTAAGGCAATCGGATCGTCGGGATTGCGGATCAGCTTGTTAGCTGTTGCGCGGTATTTCTCGACGTTCACGCCGCCTCCTTGACGGTCTTGACGTTCTCCAGCGTCTTGTCGGTCTTGTGGATGGCCAGGATGTTCATCCCGTTGTTGAGCACCACATAACCTTCATTCCGCAGCGCGGCCGATATCGCGTCCCTGTCTGATTTTATCGTCTCCACGAACAGGATGGGCTTGCAACGCTCGATGGTCTCCCGCGCGCCGTCCAGCGCCTCGGCTTCCATCCCCTCGAGGTCCAGCTTCATCAAATCCATGCGTTCAAGGCCCAGACCATCAATCATGATCTGTTTCACAGTCGAGGTCGGCTTAGCGTAATCGATCGGCTGACCGATGAACTCGGTTCCGACACGCGGCTTTAATTCGAAAGACCCGAAACTGCCCTGTTGGGTGTAGTCAGGTTCGGGTATGGACAGTTCGCCCGGTACGTCCGCGAGCGCTGCCCATAAGGCTCGTGCATTAGAGCAATTCTGAAGGGCCAGATTACCTGCCAATGCGTAGAAAACTCTCTCCTGCGCCTCTACTGCGAGGACAGAGCCCCACCCACGCATAAGGCGAGCCCATTCAACAGAATGCACGCCAATATTGGCGCCACCATCGAGAGCAACAACGCCGTCGCCGAAGTGATTTCGCCGGCACATAAGCAGGTCTTTGAGGCTTTGCACGTCGCGTGGATCATAGCAGCCGTTCTCCATGATCTGGGCGCCGACGCCGTAGAAATCGCCAGTGTGCGTATGGTTATAGTCGAAACGATTGACGATTAACGGGCCGTGGTCGGAAGAAGCTAGGACAAAGGCTGTCGTCACTTACCACCCTTGGGCTTCGGAGCGCTCTTCATCTGCTCCATCTTCTGATCATGCGCCTCGGCACCCTGCGCAACCTTGAATACGCCAGCTTCCATCTGCTGGCGGTGCTGCTCTGCGCTCTGCGCCATCTGCTGCTGATGTTCCCGCTCCTTGCGGGCCTCTTCGCGCTCGGCAATTCGCTCCTGTAACTGGAACTCAAGAATGGCCAGTTCGCGCTTCAGCTCGAATTCCCGCTCAGACTGGATCATCTCAGCCTGCGTCTTGCGATCCTGTGTCGCAATATCGGCCTGCGCCTGTGTGGCCTCGATCTGGGCCTTACGCTCATCCGCCTGCTGGTCAAGCTGGGCCTGAACACCAAGCTTCTGCTGATCGCTCTGCGCCTTTAGCTGTGCAACCTGGACGGACTCAGGAGTTGGCGGCGGTGGCGGCGGATATTTTGGTGACCCGTCCGGGTTCTTCTCGCTGGGATCATTGAAGAACTTGTTCGCGTTCTTGTGGCCCATGATCCGGGCGATTTCGGAGCCGGTATTGTATAGCTCCTGATCGCCAACCAGATTGGTCTTGCCGCCGGCAATCATTTCCTTCTGGACGTTGGCCAGCGCCATGATCTGCGCAAACTGCTCGCCCTTGCCGCCGTTCCCCAAGCCGACGTTGATCGTCATGTCGTTGCGGGTTTTCCAGTTCCGCGGATCAACCTCAACCCATTTGTTCCGCAGCCGAACCGTCTGTTGTTCCTGACCGTGCGAGCGGATGGTGTGGTGCAGCAGCGAGAAGATATCGCGCACGCCCTCGGCCATGATGCGCGCAATCAGCTTCATGCGGGCTTGGGACGCGCTGAACACCTGCGCCACAGCCGTCGCTGACTGGTTCTGCAGGGCATTGGCATCGACGCCCTGCCCCTGCCGGCTGACGCCAGTCCGCATTTCCAACAGCGAATCCATGTACCCCATGGCCGCGAAGGAGGCTTCCGAGGTGTCCGGCACAACTTGGTAGTTCAGGCCGCCAGGCTGCTTCGTGCGGATGATCCTGCCCGGCCGCTTTGGCCCCAACAGGTCGTCAATCGTGCTGGCGCCCACATGGCTTTCGGCAATCTCGACATCCGCCCCGCTGGACAGGTATTTGCTGTCCAAGCCGCTCCGCAGCAGCGAAGTCTTGATCTTCTGAATATCTACAACGAGGTCCGCGATCGACCGGCCGAAGAAGCGATGGGTAATCGGGACCGGCGTCGTGCAGGCGAATGGAATGACATCGATCGGCTCGATGCATACCTTGCCGTCCTTCTTCAGGATCTCGCCCTGATCGCCACCCGTAATGACCATGTAAAGACAGGCACGGCCCTTACCTTCGTAGTCCATCCTAACGTAGTGCTCGGTAATCTTGACCAGGCGGGCAGCGGCGTTGATGTTGCCGGCGCCGGTATGCTCCTGAACCGAATCCCGACTGATCGTCTCGTTGTCGCTGGTGCCGGTATAGTCGTTCAGCGCCCTAATTTGTTCTGCGTCGAAACCCTCGTCAATGAGCTGGGTTTCGGTCTTGGTGACGACCTCATGGTAGCAGTAATTGCAGGTCTTGATGTCACGAGCGTTGCGCTCGATCCCGAACTCTTCCGGGGGAACGCCTAGCACCTTGGCCGATGCCAGCTTGCGCGTGGTGACAATCGTGATGTCGTGCGTGATCGGCTCTGGCGGCGGCTTGGGCATAGCCGCCAGTTGTTCAGCCGGGGTCATGTCCATCAGTAGGCGGCCTCTTCGGCGGGCTCTTCAGCCTCTTCGCCGTTCTGCGTGTGCTCGACGATCTTCATGGCCCCGTCAGACATCTCGACCGCCTGCAGCATCGCCATGTACTGAACGTCGGTCAGGCCGTAATACGTCTCCCGCTCCTCCTGGTCGCTCTCTTCCCACCACACCTTGACGATGCCGACCTTTTGCAGAAGCGCGTCCTTCACGAACGAATAAAGCGTCATGAAGCCGGGGTTTTGCTGCATGAACACGTGGTTCACGTAGTCGGTCTCTTGCTGTGCAGCCTCTTCGTCCTCAGGTCCGACCGGGTCAAACCGCACAACCTCATCAGAGCCCGCAAAGATGTCCATCAGCGAGGGCATCAGGCCTTCAATGGTATCCGCCACGTCAGACGAAACAGCGCTCGAGCGGCCATCCTGAGCCGGCAGATCGGTCATCCGACCGAGGTAGTAATCCATGGCTTTTTCGCGCTCGGCAGACAGCTCAGCGGCATTGTTCGCCGACAGCGCCGCAGCCTTCTGCCCCTGAAGAAGGGCCTTGAGCGAGATCGTGTCCATCTTGGGCATTAGAGGCCCAGCGTCTCTAGCCGCCACTCGCGGCCCGGCATCAATGCCGCGCTATGCATGATCAGGATGCCCAAGCTGATGACATAGGGTAAAATAATCGGGTATGGCAGGTCATTCTTCTCCGCGAGGTATACGTACATCAGGCGACGCCTGCGTTAGCGTAGATCAGCGGCCGGTTGAACTTCGCATAGCCGGACGGCTCGACATAGCAGCAGGCCATCATGCCCAACGAATCCGCCGCATGGCTCGCCCAATTGTGCAAAGGCCCAAGTCCAACATTGCGTTCTTCGTCTCGCTTTTCCTGATAGTGAACGATGGCGTTGCGCCCGGCTTCCGTGGTCGCCTCGTTCCACCAAATCTTGTCACCATGCCTGCGCAGGGCCTCAACGCGGATCATTGCCGCGCCCTTGCCTTGATTCTGCACTGAAGGTTCGACCTGGAACCCGGCATCCCGCCAATGGTCCTCGTATCGCTTGCCTGTGATCTTGTCGTGATGCGCGCCATCGTGCGGCAGATAATTGATGGCCTTCTCGTAGCCACGCTCACGCATCCAATTGACGTGGTAGGCAAGCACCTGGCCAACGCTCTCGTAATAGTCGAGAACCCTGATCTCCTGCTGCACCCACTGGACAATCCAGATGGTGTAAGCGTCGGCCAGTCCACCTGAACCGCCGATGTCGTGGAACGCTCGCAGTGGCAATAACGGATCCGCAGATACCCGGCCAATCCTGCCCTGCGCTCGAGCCTTGGCCATCATCTGGGCAAAGTAGGCGCCGACAATGGCGGCGTCGAACGAACACTCGAACTCGCGCTCGTATTGGTCTTGTGTCAGGCCCGACTTGAGACTTTCCAGCTCCTCGGGCTTGATGATCCCGGTTTCGCTGGCCTTGAGCGTGAGGCGGAAGAAGTCTGATGCGGGCGTTCCATCTTCGGCGAGGTCGATTTTGTAGAACCAATCTCGACCGGCTGGAGTACCAATGAACGTTCCCCATCCGCTATAATCTGAAAGCGTAGGTCTGATAACCTCAGGCCACGCTCTCGGGTCCATTTGTGCAGGCTCGTCGATAGTGACGCCATCATGGTAGAGCCCGCGCATTCGATCGTAATTGTCGGCCCCGTAGAGCCGGATTCGAGCGCTATTAGGATATTCAACCCAAAGCTCCGATTCCGATGTCTTAATGCCCGGTATGGGCGCGCTGTAGTGCTTCAGGTAAGACCAGGCTATGTCCTTGGCCTGCGTGTAGGTCGGGGCAACATAGGCATACCTGGGAGGCGGATATTGCCTCGGGTTGCTCAGCGCCGCCTTGATCTTGTCGTTGATGCAGCCGACTGTTTTACCAAAGCGCCGATGGGCTACGATCTTGGCAAAGCGCTCGGTGCGCTCGTGGTAGGGTATGAACTGCGGCCGCGGGCAATAGGGTATTACGACTTCAGCCACGTAACACTGATCTTGAAGTCGCCCTCTTCCCCGTTCTCGACGGGCTGCGGCGCCTTGCCTTCCACGCGGTCCATGATCTCTCTGAACGCCGGCACGTCGCCTTCCTGGGCCTTGGCAATGATTGCAGCCAACATGCGATCCAGCGCAGCCCCATCGGCATCCTGAAGTCTTGCAATGAGCTTCTGAGTGATGATGCGGGGCTTCTTGTGATTGGCCTTTTTGCCCTCTTGGTTTCCGGCTTCAAACGGCATGTTGCATTCAGGTTACGTTTTTGTAAGCTTTAGCTTTTCTTCGGTCAGGGCAATGAATTTGGGTATCGAAGCAAGGTGCCAGCTATCCGCCTCCATTGACATCAGATGGCGGTACAAATCTTGATAGGCTGATGGCGATCCATACGCACTCGCCCAGTCAACATCCTTCGGCGCTTCCACAGCCTTTGGCTCCTCAATCGGCACGCCCATGATCTGCTTTACCCGCTCCTGCTCTATTTCTTCCATGCGCTTGCGGATGGATTCACTGTCGTCTGCTATGTTCATGGCTCGAACTTCACCCACTTTTGGAGCATGGCGGGATCAAAGCAATCCCTGTGAACCACGCCCTCAACGAACCATATAGCCGGAATAAAGCCATCTTCGCGGGTCATCTCGACCGTCATTAAGGGCCCACCAGACAGCAATGAAACAACATCGCCATCCTTGAACTGCATGAACGCCGCCCTGTCAGCTGCGCTCATTGTGGACCCCCATTCGTAAACTCGCTGAACTCAGCAATCGCGTCGTCAGCCTCTTTCTCGATCTGGCTCGCAACGCGCTCGATCTCTTCAGATACGGCCTCATGCTTCTTGCCGGCCTCGTCCAGCTTGGCAATGGCAGCATCCCGCCGATCCTTGCCTTGCTTTTTTAACGCATCCAGACGCGCCCTGATCGATCCTGGCTCGTATCCTGAAACGCTCATGCCTGATATCTCTTCAATGACCGCTATGGGATGCTCTGAATTTTTTTTTTACGCTCAAGCGCCGCTTCAATGTCCGATGCCGTGGCCTCTGGACCTACCTCGACCTCTTCGTCCCCGATTTGGAAGATCTGGGTTCTTCCTCCCAGCCCGTAGCGCATAGTCGCATCTTTCCCGCCCGGAAGATGTCTTAGCGCCTGCCTGATCGCGTTGATGCTCATGCGTTCTTGACACCTGATGTCGTTGAGGGCCACTGCAAGGTTAGCTGCAAGCCATGCAAGGTCATTGTCACTAACCAGCGTCATTGGTCTAGGGAAGCCGCTCAACCAATTCCTTCAGCCGATCAACATAAACTGCCATGGTCGCCTTTGACGGCTGCCGGGCCCCCGGAACGCCAACAATGGCCAATAGATTGGCGTATTGAGCGATCACGGCCTTGGTCTCGATCTCTACTTGGTTCATCACATTCTCCTGCCTGACTGGCCGGGCTTGATACCGGCTGCTCACGGGCGGCTCGTTTTGTGAGCTGACTTGTACCCTTGCGGCCCCTTTCGGCATCTCTTGCGAGAGTGAGGCGGGCGGCTCCTTTTGCCTCAGTACCAGTACCCTACCGTCGTGCGTGTCCTTCCACGCCGCAGTCAGAACTTTTTGTACCACAAAACCCACTGTCTGATCACCAGTCGTGGCGGATCAACTTGCTCCGCTGGTCATTGTCCCCAAACTCAACCAGCGTCATTCTCTGGCGCTTGATACGGAATCCCATCTATCCCGGCACCATGGTAAGGCACCATCTCGCAAACCACTTCAGTTCCAGATTCCGCCATACGGTTGAACTGCTCTACCATCGCTAACGCCATCTCTTCCAAAGTCTCAGGCCGATGCCAGGTCTTGGTGGCGAAATCAGCGTAGATCACGGTTGCGGACATTCGCTTTCCCGACGGGGCGCGACTCCCGCATCCAATGGCCGAGGCGCGCGCAACGGCCGCGTATAGCTTTTTACGCCACGGGATTAGGGTTTCGGGCACCACTCAGCATGTCGAGAGCCTCGGCACGTAAGTCGGCCGCGTCAGCAGGGGGATGCGCTCTATCGGTTTGCTTGAGGGTGCCCGAACTCGGAAATAGAAAAACCCGCGACCAGTTTCCCGGCGCGGGCTATCTTGTGATCTACGTGCTGATGGCAAATCACTCGGATGGTGGCTTTGGTACACCTAGTTACTCCCGGTGTCAATACCCTATACCGGTTGGGGGTACAGCCGCTTGTGGCGGCTTGAAACGTTGATCCTTCCTGTATGAGGACCGCGCGTCTTCCCGGCTTGCGGCCGCCTCAAAAGCCCAAGATGGAGCAATCGTGTCACTACGACGCACGTTGCATGTGCGACACGCCATAACGATGTTGCGCCACGCAGTAGATCCGCCGTGAGCGCGCGGCATCAATTCATCAACGGTTGACGCCTCGAACGGGACCAGTTCATGGCACCAAAAGCATTTATCCCCCTGATGCTCATGCAAATAAACCCTGCGCCTGCGCCTTTCGATGCTGTTGCGGCGATTTTTCTTGCTCATCGCCCCTTCTCCATCGCAAAGCCATAAACCAGCGCTAAGCAATCCAAACACTCACGAAACCGCATCCCGTAGTATTCCTCCCACCTCTTCCCGGTCAGCCCTCTCGACTGCGCAATCTGCGCCCGCGTCTTGCTGTGAACCAAAACGTCGTGCGTCAGCGCCGCGCCATCCTGACCAAGCGCCCGATATACAATCGCCAATTGCCTTGCAGCCCGCCTCTGGGCCTCCGTGATAGGCTCCGGCATCACGCCCCCATCCACGGCTTCCTTTGACGGATCAATCGCCCTCGGCCCTCTCTCGGCGGTCTCAAAGTCGCTCTGAAACTCCCGCCCCGCCTGGTACTGCGCTTCGTCGATCATGTGGCGAGCATGGAGGTCTGCCAAAGGATCGTCCCGAGTTGAGCGCATGACGATGATCTTTCCCCCCGCCTCGTATGGGTCATCCACCTCTTTTGGTGTCAGGTAATTCTCTACGCCGCGATTGGAATCTGACGCGCGTCGATCGTGTGCCTTGGATGGGTCGTAAGGCTGCCTGCGCTTGGTTCGTGCCACTGTGATGCCCCGGTGTGATACTGTTATCGGCCCTGCGCCGCTCGTTTCGCACGCACCAACTCAACCTTACGCAGGTAATCCTGGTGTTCCTCGCAGGCCCGCCTAACCTCGAATACGCTGGGCAGCCACTGTGATTTGCTCGGCAGGCCCGTCCTCGGGTCCGTGATGTAGTCGATCACCTCCGGCGGGTACTCGCTCAATACCGATGCCGTCGCCGCCGCATAGATCTCCGGGTCGCTCGCCTCCGCTTTGCGATAGCAGCCGAACATCAGGGACGCTCGCGTTGAGGCGTGCACTCGGAGAAGGCGGGCGTTCTCCAAAGCTAATTCCTTGTTCCGCATGTCTTCGGGCGATGTGACTGAGAGATTTAGCTTCTTGAACCGATGTTCCTGATCGTCCATTTGCCACCTGTGCAGGCTGGTCTTCCCAGCGGTTTTGGTTGAGGAAGGTTGCGGGATTGAGCCAAGCCCGGTCGGGCGGCTTTTCGCGGATGTATGCGAACACCCCCTCAACAATGGCATCGAGGCCGGCGCGCTTTCTGGCAGCAACGAAGGCTTTTAAGGCAGCAGGCTTGCCAACCTTGTTCGGCCAAGCCTCCCAAAAACCAGCGAACTCGAAATCATACGAAAGCGCGTCTTCGCGCGTATCTTTCTTGTCTAGCCTCTGGCTTCTGGCTTCTGGCTTCTGGGCTTTATCCCCCCCGTTATCCGTTGGGTTATCCTGGGGGTTAACCCCACCCTTAACCGTTGGGTTGCCACCTTTCTTGCCATTCTCCTTATCTTTGATAGCCTTAGCGTGGTCGCGTCGCATACGACGTGAATAGATCGTTCCGTCTTCGTCCCTGCTAAAAACCCCGTTTGTTTCCAGCTCCAAAAGAAGAAAAATGCACTCTTTTTCGGAGATTCCAGCGAGGCCGGCGAGCTGCTTTTTGTCTATGCGCTTACCGTTGACGAGCAGCGATCCGTAATTATCCGCCGCGTGCATGATGCACATCATCTCGGCCCATAGCCCGCGCGCACCGATGGAGCACAGGCGCAACATTGCGTCCGCCCTCCAATCGGCGGGATAAAACTTCATCCAGGGATTCCCGGCTGGCTTCAAGCGAGCATCCCCAATGCGTGCATGTAGGTTTCCAGGATCTGATCCTGAGCGGCCCGATCTTCGGAACTAAGCTTCCGCAACGCGATTATTTTGCGTAGCGCCTTAGTGTCGAAGCCATTGCCCTTGGCTTCCGAAAAAATGTCGCCGCGGTCGTCAGTGAGCCCCTTGATCTGCTCGTTGACGCTCTCAATACGCTCCACGATAGCCTTCAGTTGAGCGTTGCTGTTGTGACCCGTCTCTGTCATTTTCTTCCCCTGCTGTTGGATTTGACGCAGACGCAACAGAACGCTTTAAGATGTTGTAATATTCGAGGGTCACCAGCGCCTCGTCCAACGAGTGGGCGACCTCAACAACGGCCCCGCAACGGCGCATTGCCTCATGGCACTCGCTCTGCAAGGCAGTGGGGCGGCCCTTGGCAGCCTTTAACTCCAAGGCGTACATCCGGCCCCGCTTGAGAAATATCAAATCAGGAACGCCGGCAACGACGCCCAGCGCCTTGAATAGCCGCCCCTCGAATGCTGTCCGCTTCCCTCCATTGGCTGGGTGGAAATAGAACACGTCCGGCTCCGCTCTCGCATTGAGATGCGCGACAACAGCCTTGTGAATTTCTTGCTCAGGGCGTTTCAAGCCGCGCACTCCTTGCGGAGCAGGGCCGCCACTTGGGCCACACGCAGCTCATGCCGAAGCTTGTCCCGGCGCCTCGGACTCGCAGTCTTAAGCGCCTTCTTGCGCCGGTTGATGATGGTGCGGATCTTCATTCGGCGGCCTCCAACTGCGGCTTGCCTTCCGTGTAGAAGTCCACGATGGCCATCATCTTGTGCAGCCATGCAGTCGTCACGACGGAATAGCCAAGCTCTGCAAGCTCGACCCGAAGCTTCTCCATGCGGATGCGCTTCTGCTCCGGACTGCGATCGATAACCAAATCTTCCATCATGCGCTCAACACCTCCCGGAGATACTGAGCATCCTGCACAATCGGGTCACGACCATCCTTGACCATGCCATCCATCCTTCGGATGCTGTGCAGGACTGACGTGTGGTCGCGGTGGAAGAACTTGCCCAGCGTCGGCAGCCCGTGTGCCGTGAACTCGCGCGCCAGGTACATCGCCACCATGCGCGGACGCTGGACCTTGTGATCCCGCCTCGGGGAAATCATGTCGTTGTGGCTGATGCCGAAGTGCATGCAGACAACGCGCTTGATCGCGTCAACTGTAAGCTTCCCTGTCGGGACCGGAAGGATTCCGATCTCAATGGGAATGGCCACTTCTGGCTCTGACTTGATCTCAATCAGCTTGGCGCGCGTGGCCTGAAACGGCACCGAGTAATCATGGTGCTCCTTGAGCAAAGCCAACAGTCGTTTCGTGGCGATCTCGGCCTTTGTGCCAAAGTCGCAGTCGTCGTTGATGGATAAACGCATAACCCCTGCCCTCTTTACTGTGCCCGCACATGTGATGGCCGGCGGGCGCTGGCCTACCTCGGCGGATCTGCTTTGTGAAAGTGTGAATGAGAGTTATGCATCATTTCATCCGCCCCTTAGCCAGCGCACGAACCGGGTAAGGCTGGCCCGAATAAAAATCCTCGTCCTGTAAAAGCAGGGCAGCCGAACGCGGTGCCTGGTTTGCGTCATCAAGAAGCTCCCGCAGTTTCCGGCGATGCTTGCGCTCGGCGGCGGCCAGATCGATCGCCTGAATCCATGCCTTGAGCTGCAGCCACCAGCGCGGCGTGTTGTCGGTCATGACGGCTGATAGAAATTCCCTGCCCCATTCCGATTGGAGAAGGGAGGCCAGCGCGTCGCCTGGAATTACAACGCGCTCAGATAGCCAGCGTTCACACGCCCGCACGGAATAACCCGTGATGTCAGCGAGATGGTGAGCTGTCTTCACAGGGAAAACGTCACGCGATTTCCGCATGAGATCGGCATTCAGCCGACGCCCGCGACGGTTCTGGCCGACGCTATCGTCGGTGCCTGTTTTTGCGCAATTCGCCGTTCTGGCTACTGTTGCCGTCATCGAAGTTACTCCTACTGGGGACACATGGTGGAAACGAACGTGGGCTTCACACAGATCGGGCTTACCGCCGCGCTAATACTCAACAGGCTGCGCAACCAGCAGCGCATAGACCGCATAACCAACGACACCCAAGGTGACGATGACGCTGGGGGCAGCAAAGAAGGCGATGGTGAACGCCCACGAGCCGAACTCGCGATGGTCGATCGGGTCGGGAATAAAATCGCCAGCGACAACTGAATGCCGCTGGCAGTTGGGCTGAGGAGCCTGTCGCTCACTCGGCCGGGAGGTCGGGAAGAAAATTATGTTGTCGCGCCGCGTTGTGTAGGGCGCGTGCAGAGAGCGGAGCTGCGGTTGATCCCCCGACGTGGCTCCGCTCGTCACTTTCGGTGTCCGCCAATGCGTCATGGCGCACCCGCTTCCAGGAGAGTGAGATGTTCGATTGGATACTGATCGCGCTCGGCGCGGGTCTGGTGCTTTGGCTTGCGTTGTTTTTGACCCTCAAATGGCTCTTCCGAAACCATCCGAAATGAAATCGCGCGCTGACGAATCCCAAAATGAGACGATGCGCATGGCACGCATGGGAGTTCCGCAGAAGGAACATTTGACTCAATTTTCTCGGGATATCCGTAATTGTATGGATACTGGTGCGCGTGTTTCCTCTTGCGCCCTGTCAGGTTGTGAACACAGTATGAGCACAAGTGTGATTTGCGGGGGAGTCGCCGGGAATGGGAATGCACAAAGAGGCGCCCAGCGCGCCCGATACTTATGGACTGCCGGAATACTTCATCAGCGAAGTCGTCACGGAGATCGACGGACCGAATGTCCGAATCATCTGCGGCGTTCGCCGTGGCGGTCAGGTCCACTGGCTCTACAGTTGCGTGATGCGCGCCGACCTTTTGATGATAAGCGGCCAGCAGTGCATCAACACCGCCGAAGAGGCGTTCAACCTCCAACAACTGATCGACCGCCCCGTCACTCATTGAGGTTCCCCGAAAAAGTCGGGCCTCAGTTCGTGGCGGGAGATCCCCGTTTCCTTTTCGATCTGGTAAACCCTGGTCAGCGGGACGGTCTTTTGCGCCCAGCGCGTCACAGTCGCCTTGTTGACCCCCGTCTTGCGCGCGAGGTCTGCAAGGCGAAGGCCCTTGGCGTCCAACAATTGGGTAAGGGATACGTGCATGCCGACATAGTTGCGCAACTAGCAACGGAAGTCAAGGGGTAATGTTGCGCAATCCGTTAACGACATCGCAAGCGGGAATCGACAATCTCGCAACCATGTCCAGAAAGCCCAATAGAGCCCCGCTGGCGCAGATCTACGCCAACCGCACGCCAAGGCGCCCGCACTATTTGCATGAACTGATGGAACGCCACGGCGTCACCAGGGCCGAGATTGTGGAGGCGCTGGATGTGGACAAAAGCCAGCTTTCCCGGTGGCTGGACGAAGATCGCCCCTCCACCCCATCCCCCGAATGGGCCCGCAAGCTCGGGGAATTCTTCGGGAAGGGCCATGATGTCGTTGATATATTCACCGACCCTGACGTAGACTGGCTGTCTAGGCTGCTTCGGGATAGATCGGCGGACGAAAAAGAGCGCATAAGAGCCATGATAGAGGCTGCTTTCCCCGCCAAGCGGGCATAGGAGCCGGGGAAGCCCGCCTAGAGCGGGTTTTTCTTTGCCTGAAAAAAAGTTGCAAGTTGCGCATCTTTCCTATTGCAGTCGGTTGCGACTTGTGCAACTATATCCCTGTCAGCAAATCACCAGCCAGGGGGACGGCAATGGCCAGTCAAATATATCTCGTCATCTGCGGAACCCGCGAGCCCTACGTCGCCGAGCGCGATCTGAAAGAGATGGGCCGCGAGGAAACCATCAAGTCTCTGGCTGCCGGCGAGTGGGGCAACCTGATGACCGGCGAGCGCTTCACGGTCTCCTCAATCATCGAAGTCGGCACCGACAAAGATGTGACGGAAGAGTTCAAGACCGCCGCGCTCCTGCTGATGGACAGCTACCGCACGCCGATCAGCGGTGAAGAGCTTGCAGCAGTTCAGGCCGACCGCCGCCGCGCAATCGAGATGGCGGAGTAACGGCGATGGCCCTGCACATCATCAACGGCGTCAAGATCCACACCAATCACGATTACCCGCCGATCCCGGTTCGCTGCATGGACTGGTCTGCAGTCACCGACAATTACGAAGCTGAGAGCGACAGCGAGGGCTGGTGGTCAACACACCCGGTTGGGCGCGGCCCGACCGAGCAGGCAGCAATCGCCGATCTTCTTGAGCAGATCGAGGACGAACGATGACCGAAGATATCGAAGCCTTCGAGCGCTACATGCGCTTACCCGAAACCAACCAAGCCGTGATGAAGGCCCTGTACGACCAGTTCATGGCGCCTGCCGATTACGTCGCGGAAATGAAGCTGCAGACCGTGCTTTGGCGGGAGGTGGCAGATGCGTGACTACTGGATCGCTATCGTTCTCACAGTCGCAGGGAGCTTCGCAATCGCATGTCTGTTCTAGCCTTCGATCAATCGATTTGTCCGAAGTGCAGCGCTGTAGCTACGGCTGACTTCGTTGATATCGGGGTGGGTATGCAGCAGTGCGGTCCATACTGCTGCGAATTTTGCGGGTGGAGAGAAGACAGTCCGAACAATCTCTTCGAGATCAGCGATGAGGACGAATTGCTATGAACGACGACATCGGCCGCATGACCAAAGGTCTTCGCGACAACGCCAAGGATTTATTCGACGTCTACATGTTCCAGCCTGCGCGCCACGCAGAGTTCGGCGCCAGGGAAATCGAGGACATCGAAGAAACGATCATCGGATTGAACGCGGTGATCCGGCAGCACAGGCGGAAGAGCCTGAAGGTGGTCTCCAATGGTTGATGCCCAAGAAATATTCGATGCCCTCTGCGAGCCCTTCCCGGTCGAGAGCATCTCATGGCGCGTTGGCTCTACCAATGGCGAGAAAACCAGCGGCATGGCGCTCTGCTACATCGACGCCCGCGACGTGATGGACCGCCTCGATACCGTCTGCGGTCCCGGCGGCTGGCAGAACAAGTACAGCGACGGCATGCAGGGCTCAATTGTCTGCAATATCGGCATCTTAGTCGGCAACGAGTGGATCTGGAAGGCGGACGGCGCCGGCAACACGGACTACGAGGCCGACAAAGGCGCCCTCTCCGATGCCTTCAAGCGCGCCGCGGTCCGCTGGGGCGTCGGTCGCTACCTGTACGACCTGAAGGCTCCTTGGATGCCCATCACGGCGCGCGGGAAGAGCTTCATTTTCGAGAAAGAGGCGATCGGCAAGCTGGAGCACTTCTACGAGCAGGAAGCCCCGCGATGCCAATGGGGCGTTCGTGGCGGCATTCAGGCGTATCGGCTGCTGACATCCGGCATCAAGAACTTCGTAACCGACGCGGCGACCGCCAGCGAGTTCCGCGAGAGCAACAAGGGGCTCATCGCTGGATTGCCGGTCGCCATGCGCAAGCACCTCAATGACAACCTGGACCGCATCGGCGCGTCCTCAACCCAGCAGGCAGCAGAATGATTGATCGATACGACGTTGTGACCAGTCGCAAGGACAAGGACGGCAAGTGGCGCTCCACCAAGATCGGCGCCGCCTTCGTGAAGGAGGATCGCATCAATGTGGTTCTGGACGCGCTTCCGGTTGGCAATAGCGAGGGCCAGGCTTGGCTCACTCTCTTCCCACCTAAGCAGCGAGAGGAAGGCGCAGGTCAAAAGCAGGCAGCCCGGCAAGCGCCCGCTCGTGCCGCCACCCGCAATGAAGACATGAACGACGACATCCCATTCTGATGAGCAACGCGCCACTCAGCGAGCAATTTCGTCTGGCGGCCAAGGATTGGGTCGATAAGGACGCGGCTGCTTCGATGCTTGAGGAAACCAAGACGGCTGTGCTTGCCCAGCGCATGGGAGCGCTCGGAGACATTCCGGTTAACCGGGCCGAGCAGACCGTGAAGGCGTCCAAAGAATGGCACGACTGGATCGCCGGCATGGTGAACGCGCGGACCTCGGCCAACCTGGCGAAGGTCAAGCTTGAGTGGGTTCGGATGCGGTTCAACGAGTGGCAGAGCGAAGAGGCAACCAAGCGCGCGGAGATGAAGCTGTGACCCTACGCCAGCGTCAGCCCCGCGAGCGCGACAACAAGCACCTGGATTACATCCGGTCATTGCCCTGCTGCATCTGCGGCGACGACACTACGGTGGAGGCCGCGCACATCCGAACGGCCTCCTTGGAGCACGGCAAGGCGCACACTGGAATGGCTGAGAAGCCGAGCGATCGATGGGCGCTTCCATTGTGCGGCAAGCATCACCGAGAGCAACACGCATTCGGCAACGAGTTGGAGTGGTGGAAGTGCCACGGCAAAGACCCGTTCTTGCTGGCCATGACACTGAGGTCGCGATGATCCCCTCCTATCTCGTCGAAGCCGCTCAGTACATCGAGCATCCGCTAGTGAAGCTCTGTGTGTTGTTGCTCGCAGGGTGGGCTGGGTTTCGTTTCTGCGATTGGCTGTTTCGCACATGAAAGGAGACGGAAAGTGACATTTCGAGTGGGGCAGAAGGTGGTTTGCATAATTCATTGGCCCAATGAACTCAGAAAGGCTGATGCAATCTATGCGGAGAAGGATTGCGTCTACACCATCCGCGGCTTTTGTCCCGGCACAGATGGAAAGACACGCCTCTACCTTCGCGAAATTCATAACAAACCGATGGTGTCTCGGGCTTGCGGATTGATGGAATTTGGCTTCCTAGCGGACTACTTCCGCCCGCTCGTCGAGTGCAAGACTGACATCTCCATCTTCACCGCCATGCTCAATCCGTCGAAGCGGAGGGTAAGCGCGTGAAAGACCTCCTGGTCCGCATCATACCGACGTGGCTCTGGATACTGATCGACCTGTTTCCGCCGATCGTGTGGAAGGTCGCAGCCATCGTCGTCGGCATCATGCAGGCCATGCTTTGGACCGGCCAACTTCTTTCAAAGGCAAATCCATGACCGCATCAAACACGAGTTTTACCGCGCAGGGAGGGTCTGTTGTGCTGGGCCGCCTTCAGGGCGACGGTAAGGCCAGAGCTTGGATGCGAGCACACTTGGACTACCCCTACGTTGAATGGTGTCTAATATGGCCCTTCGCCCTGTCCAGGAATGGCTACGCTTACTTCGACGGCGGTAGGATGGCCGCTCACCGCGTCATGTGTGAGCACGTCAATGGGACCCCGCCGACCCCGCAGCACCATGCGGCTCACTCCTGCGGAAACGGCGCGAAGGGCTGCGTCAATCCTCGACACTTATCTTGGAAGACAGCATCTGAAAATCAGCAAGAACGCTGGCAGCAATCCGGGTCTCAGCCGAAGCGCAAGCTGACCTTGGAACAAGTCGATGAGATTAGAGCGCTACAGAACAAGCTTCCTGTTCTTGATATTGCAGCCCGTTTCAATGTTTCGGAGACGAACGTCCGAGATATCCACGCTGGCCGCCTTTGGCGAAAAGATCGGACAGACCAGCGGATATTCACGAGCGAAGAAATCATCCGCATTTGCAATTCGCCCTTTGGCGTAGTCGGCGTCGTCAACGGTCTGGCCAAAGAGTTTGGCGTCTCAACCGCCACTATCCATCGCATCCGTAATCGACAGTCTTACCAACACGTACAGCCTGCAGATCTTGTCCTCAAGAGCGAGGGCGGCAAATGACCGTTTCGGTACAGAACCTCAGAAACGTCGCTGACTACATGAAGAACCAAACGGGTATTGACCCGGCATGGCTGCGAGCAGCGGCCGACGAGATCGAACGTCTCCGCGCCGAGGTCGCCAGCCTCAAGGCTGAGCCCCGCATCCTCAATTCCAACTCCAACAGTTTCATGTGAGGTCGCCATGTGCGGAGGATTTCCGAACAGCAAGACAGGTGAGCCGGCGCCCAGGATGACCATCTGGGAAGCGCTTATCGAAATTTGGCGGGGCGGACGCTGGTACGCGGACACGCGCCCACTCCGCGAGGGACAATGAAAGTAGTTGATCTATTTTCGGGTATCGGCGGCTTTTCCTTGGGTCTGGAAAAGGCCGGCATGGAGACGGTTGCGTTCTGCGAGATCAATGAATTTTGCCGAAGGGTTTTGAAAGAGCGATGGCCGAACGCATACAACTTCCAGGGCATCTATGCGCTGAACAGCTTGCTTCGCAGGGTCCGGAAACGGTCATCTCAGGCGGATTTCCGTGTCAAGATATCTCACTCGCTGGAGAAGGTGCCGGACTTGCCGGCGCCCGTTCTGGACTCGTCTGGCCTCTCCTACGAACCATTCGCATGGTACGACCATTCCGCGCGGTGCTGGAGAACGTGGCAGCGCTGCTTAGTCGAGGGTTGGACGCCGTACTCGGGCGCATGGCCGAGATCGGGTATGACGCGGAGTGGCATTGCATACCGGCGTCAGCCGTTGGTGCGCCTCACCAGCGCGACCGCATCTGGATCATTGCTACCGACGCCGGAAGCGACAAATACGAAGGCAATAGCGCTCCGCTCAGCGGGGAGATCGCCGCGCAACTTTCTATCGCCGCTGCCAACGCCGACCGTGAATGGCAATCACAATCGGAAGGGCCTGAGCAAGACGAGCGGGGATGGCCTGGCGACGTGGGTCAAGAAATGGCCGACGCCAGTAGCTCGAGATTACAAGGGCCAAGGGATGTCGGTAGCCCGCCGAGAAGCTGGCAGACCGCCGGACAATTTGTGCTCGGCAGTGCTCTTGACGGACGGCAGTGGCTCACTGAACCCGCCGTGGGTCGAGTGGCTGATGGGGTTCCCAATCGGGTGGACCGATTGCGCACCCTCGGTAACGCCGTCGTCCCGCAAATCCCGGAAATCATCGGCAGGGCAATCATGAGGGCCGCACAATGACGCCGCTGCAACTCGATTACATCGTCAACGGTGCGAAGGTGTTCGTCTATCGGCGCTCCGATGGGAGCGTTTATGCCAGCCTTGACGATTTTTCGAAGTTCGGTGCCGAACCTGTGAAGGTTGTCCGAGTGCCGCTGAATGACAAGTCAACCACCGAATCCGTTTTGAAAAACGCGAAAGTCAAAAAGGCACTTTCGGACACTTCGCAAGATCGGGAGGCACAATGACCTACGCTGAACGCATAGTTGATGACATTTGTCGGCGCTTTCTTGATGCGCGGGAGAAGGCCGAGAAGAGCGAAGCCATAGCGCACAACAGCTATGGCGCCGGGTTCGACCGCGGATACTCGGACGCCTTGGGCGAGCTGCTTGAGCACATTACGGGCGACGCGGCCCAAGCTGTTGCCGGCCGGACTCCCCAGGAGACCTCTGGGGCGAATGCGAACTCTCCGGCAATCTGCGAGGGCAAAAATGGCTGAGATTGATTGGAAGCCAGTGAGCGAGCGTCCCGAGTGGGATAACCAGCCGGGTCGGCAATTCATTCGGCTAGAGGGATCGCGCGATCATAGCGGCTTGAGCTGGGGGCGTATCCATTGCGGTCTGGCCTACATCCGCAAGCCAGGAGAGCCGGACGAGCTAAAGGGCTATCGGGAGATAGATATCCTGCAGCTATGCGAAGACGGCGACATGGATTTGTGGAGTGCTGAAGTCACGCATTGGGCTCCGGCCTCATTCTCTGCGCCGGTTTCTTCTGGTGTCCGTGAGAGCAAATGACAATGCACTATCACGGCACGCCCATTACTCCGATTACCGCGCTCTACGAGTTGGCGGGACGGAATTTCTGCGTGTCGTTCGCCCACCCTGCGGACGTAGCCCGCTGCCACCAAATCGGCCAGTCAGTCATGCTTGATAATGGCGCATTCTCAAAGTGGAAGTCCGGCAAGGACACGAACTGGGACGGCTTCTATGCCTGGTGCGACAAGTGGCTTGCCTACCCGACCACCTGGGCAATCATTCCGGACGTGATCGACGGCGGTTCGCAATTGCAAGACGCCATGATCCGGGAATGGCCGCATGGCGACCGCGGCGCTCCGGTCTGGCATATGGACGAACCGCTAAACCGCCTTCTACAGCTCACCGACAAATGGCCGAAGGTCTGCATCGGATCAACCGCAGAATATGCCGTTGTGCTCTCCGAGCCTTGGGAGCGTCGGATGGATGAGGCTTTCAACGAAGTCACCAAACGTCATTCGCGCCTGCCGTGGCTTCACATGCTGCGCGGGATGCAATGCCTGGGGCTCCGCTGGCCGTTCGCGAGCGTCGATAGCACCGACATCGCCCAGAACCACCATCGACCACAGAACACGCCCCGCGGCATGGCTGACCGCTGGGACGCTATCCAGTGCAAGGCCGCGTGGGAACTGCGACCCGAGCAAATGGAGCTAGCATGACGAAGATTTACCTCTGTGGTCCGATCAACGGCTGCACGGACGAGGAATGCAAAGACTGGCGCGAACTGGTCAAGACGAAGTGGCCCGACACCATCGATCCCATGCGGCGGGACTACCGCGGCAAGGAGGACGAGAGCGTCAAGCAGATCGTTGAACTCGACAAGATCGACATCACGAACTGCGATGTTGTCCTGGTGAATTACGACAAGCCCAGCGTCGGGACGAGCATGGAAATCCTCTATGCGTTCGAGCGCGGCAAATTCGTCGTTATCGTCGCTGACCACGGCACCCGGATTAGCCCTTGGCTCCGATATCACAGCCACGCCATCGTCGGCTCGTTCGCCGCTGCCCTCCGGTTTATTGAGGATGTGGTGCAGGCATGAGGCACGCGAGACCAAACGAGCGGCTATTTGCGATCACCCTGTATGCGCAGGGTCTGCCGATCAAAATCCTTTCTTGGGTAGTCGGCAGGCCGCCGCAAACGATAGCCAGGTGGCTGCGAGAGTGTGGCGCAGCCCGTCGACGCATGCGTTCACAGAACGTTTCATGAAACGAGAACGGAAAGAACTTTCCAGAAAAGGGAAAGGACTTTCCCTTTGGGCAGTTTCGAACTTGACGAAAGATCGAAAGAGCAAAGCATGAATGATGACGAGCGCGAACGGCTGATGAAGCTGATCAGAGAGACCTACCCTCTGAAAAGCGACTACGAAGAACTGTATGAGATGGCCCACCCCGGACCGTGGGTGTGGGGCGTGCAGTTTGCAATCCTCTTTGGGGTTGTTGGAGCGCTGCTCATTTGGGGGCGCGGATGAAATGTAATGCAGGCATAGAGATGCCATCGAAAGGCCCCTGCCCGAAGTGCGGGGCGCGTCTTGGCGATGTCTGCTGGCCCGGCATCAACAACGACCTGCACGAGTTAAATAGGCTCCGCAAAGGCATCCAAGACTATCTGGACGGCAACTTCGGGCCTGATTTCCCAACGAAGTACGACACCTGCCCGCACAAGAAGTTTGGCTGGGAAGATTGCGGGCAATGCATCGATGAGCACTTCACCACCCTTCTAAACCCCAAAGGAGAAGCAAATGGTCTCTGATGTTTTGTCTGACGGCGCCGATCGAATTCGTTGGTATTTGAAGGAAATGCCGGACGTCTACGAAGATCTGAAGCCGCGCCTCGACAAGCTTCTGGCTGAGATGGACGCCATCCGCGTTGAACTCGACACTCCGCCGAAGGACTAACAATGACGATGCCGGCACCCGATACGTTGGAGCGTGAGCAAGGCAAGCTCTACTTGAGTGATGCCGAACTCATTCGGCGCCTCGGCGTGCCGGAGAAGCACATGCGGAAGATCCTCCCCGGCCTGGAATCCAAGTATGGTTTTCCACGGAAACAACCGCTTTTTGGGGACAGGCGCTATTGGCCGGCTGTGAAAGCGTGGTTGGATAAGCGCAACGGGATCACGATGAGCCCGCAACCTGCACGGAGGGAGAACAATGACTGAACGCACGCCGCCCCGCGTCGAGGATGCGCCGGGCCTGGTCTGGCGCGAACGCAAGCGGGCTGAAACGTGGGTGGCCTATTGGCAGGCCCGAAGCGACTTGGTGAAAAAGGGCTACGCGCCCGGCGCCGTCCGCCTGTGGGAAGGCGCGGAGTTGGACGATATCGACGCGCTGGAGATCGCCTCGCAGTGCCGAGAGCATCAGTCGGTCATGCTGATCTGGAGCCGCGAGCGCGATGCCGGCGGCAAGCTGATGCCGATCGTCACCCTGTCCAACCTGATCGAGAAGTACCAGACGGACCCGGATTCTGCCTTCCACAAGAAGCGGTATGACGCCCGGCAGGGCAAGGCAGCACTGCTCAAGCGCATCGACGCCCGCTTTGGCGACGTCATGCTTGCCGACATTACCGGCCGGATGATCCCCTCCTGGTATAAAGAGTGGAGCGACAACGGCCGGAAGCTATCGGCCGGCGGGGCCTTCGTGGCGACCCTGCGGACCCTGTTCCGGTTCGGCGCCGGGATGCTGGACGACCAGGAATGCGCCCGCCTCGCCGCTGCCATGTCCAGCCAGAGCTATAAGGGAACCAAGCCGCGGGAGGTCGCCCTGTCTGCTGAGCAGGCGATCGCCATCCGTAAGGCGGCCCATGACCGGGGCTGGCCCTATATGGCCCTCGCCCAGGCTATCCAGTTCGAACTGACCATGCGGCAAAAGGACGTCATCGGGGAATGGGTTCCCGTGAAGGAGCCCGGCGTTTCGGACGTCATCCAAACGAAGAAATTCAAGGGCCAGAAGAAGACCAAGAAGTGGATCACTGGCCTCCGCTGGGAGAAGATCGACGAGAACCTGGTCCTGCACCACGTCACCAGCAAGCGGGACAAGAAGATCGAGGTCGATCTGCGGCTGGCGCCGATGGTCATGGAAGAGATGGAGCGGATGTTCAAGGTTCCCGCCGGCGACCTACAGCGCGCCCACCTGCCCGCCTCCGGCCCGGTCATCCTGTGCGAGGTCAATGCCTGGCCGTACTTCAATACCGAGTTCCGGCGCAAGTGGCGGAAGGTGGCCAACACGGCCGGCGTTCCGAAGACCATCAAGAATATGGACACCCGGGCTGGTGCGATCACTGAAGCGACCGACGCCGGGGCGGATCTGGAGCACGTCCGGCAGGCCGCGACCCACAGCAACATCTCGCAAACCCAGAACTATTCCAGGGGAGCGACCCAGAAGATTGCAGGCGTCATGACCCTGCGGACCCAGCACAGGAACAGACCAAAGACGTGAATAGCGGACGGAATAGCGGACGGATTTTAAGTTATTGAATTTGCTGAGGAAGAAACGAGGCCCGGAGTGCCTAGGTGAACGCCATAATCAGGCAATTCATTAGGTCTCGTCAGCACTTAGCAAATCTTCCGTCCGCTGTCCGAAAGAGCAACCGACGCATCAAGCGTCATACGGAGAGCGACTATGGCGAAGGCTACTTCACTGCGGGCGGCAAAGTCTGAAGCCCAGATCATCAAGCTACAGCGGGACCATTACGGTTTCCAGAACTGGTGCATCATGACCAACGGGCACCAGGTCTGGATCAGCCGGCAGAAGATCGGTGAACAACCCACCCACAGCATTGAGATCCCCAAGGGCATCTTTGACCGGCTGCTGGCCATGTACGAGCGCGAGCAGCCCATCGTCCGCTGACCAGTCTTTCAAACAGTCCGCCAGATGAACAGGAGATAACGATGCTTACTGCGCAGCTATATCGGACGATTGTAGCTGATCCGCCGTGGCAACCCACGCTCGGCGCGACGTGGAACAGCCGCATGAGCGACAAGGCCGGTCCGCAACGGTTCTATAATACACTGTCGGTGCCTGAGATAATCGCGCTGCGCCCCGCTGCCGCTGAGCAGGCCCACTTCTATATCTGGGGCGTCACTCAGCATATTGACTGGACCTATGACGTTGCTCGCGCGTGGGGTGCAGACCCGATTATTCTGTTGACGTGGAAGAAGCCGGGCCTTGGGGCTGGCCGCTTCCGCTGCAACACAGAACACGTCTTGGTGGCCCGCAAGGGTCCGCGCGCTGGCAACCCGTTCGGGCAAGGTGGCAGGCACGCGCAAGCCACGGAAGGGACGCTGTTTGAGTGGCCGCGCAGCCGGCACAGTGAGAAGCCACAAGAGTTCTTTGATCTTGTCGAGCGCCTTTCCCCCGGCCCAAGACTGGAAATGTATGCTCGTGGTCCTCGGGACGGTTGGGCGGTGTGGGGGAATCAATCGAACGGCGCGCCCGCGAATGCGATGCCGTTATTTGCCGCTCAATAGCCCGGTCTGGCCGGCTGTCCGAAACACTGAAGGAGAGAATGATGGCAGGAAGTTTGGCGCCGCAAAAGCTGGGCGATGCCGATTGGTACTACGAGGAGAAAAGCCACCTCCTCCTAGTGCATGAGGTCCGCAGCTCGACGGGCAATTACATCTGCACCGAGCAGGTGAAGATCCCCTGGAAGAAGATCGAGGCGTCCCTGAAGCGGGTCAGGGCTCGCAAGCGGCGCGCGGCGAAGCAGTAGCCCCGACTGGCAAGGAATCCGCACATGAGGCTAAGACGATACTGCGTGACCGTCATGGATAACTGGACGCCCATGCGATATTTCTGGACGTTTCGAGGAGCTTTTGCCTTCTACTTAAAGCACTATCAGTTCGCTCATATTTGGCAATGGTATGGCGAGGCTCAGCAGCGCGGGGGATCGCAATGGCGGGAAATGCGATCGCCCCAGCGGTTCAAGCCCGGAGTTCAGTAGAGAGGGAAACAGTGACCCGCAAAGAGCGTACCCAAGCGGTAATTGAGCGCGGCGATATAGCCGAACTCTTGCGGCTGGCAGAGGGTTACCCATGCGCATGTATGGGCGCGAAAGATGACGAGCCTGAATGCGTTTGCAAGATGAACTCGAAACAGGTGCGAGAAGCTGTGTCGTTGGCTGGCCTGCGGCGCGGCAAATTGATACGGCTATAGTAGTATAGGCAACAGCAAATGAAAATGCGCGACGCTCTATCCGAGATCCAAACCAAGTTGGAATGTAACCACTTCAAGAAGCCGGGTGAGCCGTGTGATTTAGACAGCGGTGGCTGGTGGACCTGTAGCTGTGCAGTAATTGCCGACAAGAAGGTGAGCGAATATCAGCGCTCTCTTTCGTTCACGAATGGAGACCGCTGATGTCAGTATTCTTCTTCAGGGGCAGGTATGGATTCGGTGGAAGCCGAAGCAGTGGCGTCTGGTGGATCAGGTTTAATGACTACCTAGTCCATCTCAAATCGCCGGGATACAAGCCGCTTTTCAGTGAACGCTACGGATACTATGGCTGGAAATGGTCATGGGGCGGCTGGCGTCTGATTGGGAAGCAGTCGCGGACTTGAGCAGAAATGGAGAGAGCAATGCCTTGGTACATCCCGGTTTCTGGCATCATTATTTGGACGGTCTCTTTGCCATTCTGGCTGATCCTTTGGGCCAAAATTACCGGGTACTAGGTGTTTTGTATATGGCCAATGACCTCTGTGCCAATAAACTGCTGGGATGGCCATCAAGATCAGCAAGACACCCGAAGCCGTTCCAAAGACCGGGAGCTATAAGGTCGAGTATCCTGGTGGAGAACGGTTCTTCTATTACGATGATGAAGCTTCGCGCCGGCTTAGGCCAGATGCAATGACCTCAGAGCAAGCGCTAGCGGCCGCCAAGGAGTTCGCGAGGAAGGAACGGGAGAGGCTTAAAGATAAATGATCTTGAGGCGAAGGTAGCGCGCCAGCATCCACTCAATGCGAGCGCCGCCGCTACGCCACCAGCCGGGGAGAAGTGCAATCGCTTCAGCCTCCCGGCAAAGATAGCTCAGCAGGTATTCCATGATCCTGTTGAGTGGCCTGCCCTCTTGGTTGGCTGCGGCGGGATTAAAAACAATGTGATTTTGCGCACGCAACTTGTCGGCGGCTTCGGCAAATTTCTCTTGATAGTTCTTCCGCCCCGATATCGGGCCTGCCAGATATATTTTCATGGCACATAATGAAGCTTCGCTTTGGCCCTTTGGTAAGCCGCGCTCGCCTCTTCCGCAGTATTAAAGTATCCCAAGTGCATGCTCTTCCCGTCACTCGATATGTATGCCCGCCACTTGTTGAATTTGCGAACAACGCCCCTAAAGCCGCTTCTGCCGGGCGCGCGGGTTATATTGTGGCAGTTATGCTTGTGTGAGACTGGATTGAGGTTGGCGATTGCGTTGTTAATTCTATTGCGATCTCGGTGATCGATTTCATCTGGCCAGTCGCCATGAACGTAGTACCACGCCAGCCTATGGGCGAGGTAGGGCGATCGGTCTATCCTTATGGTGATGTAACCGTTCGTCGTCAGCCCTCCAGCCACCGACCCGGCCGCGACCCTAAACATATCGCCGCCGCAAGTTGCTCGCGTTCCGCGGTCTACCTTCCAAACAAAAACGCCGGAGTCCGGATTGTAATCCAGCAACTCTCGAAGACGGTCCAAATTCGGTGGGGGTTTTGGTTTTCTGGGCATAAAATCAGTCTATCACAGAATGACGTGAACACCTATTAAAATAGGCATTTCTGCACTTTTTCACACCTGAGGATCAGCAGATATTCCGAACATCCAGTCATCCATTTCGATATCTTCAACCGTCTCGAAGTCTTCGATGTCGATCAGGTAGGGCCGGAAGGCGCGCCGTTTGCGGCGACGGCGGAAGCTCTTCTTCTTGAATTTCATTCTGGCTTCCCCGAGAACCACGACCCGCAGTCTTGGCATTGGAATCTGCGACAACGTTTCTTCAACTTGACTTGAACGCCCCTGCGCTGCGTATTCGTGCTCTCACAGGTAGGACACGGAATCCCCGGCGGCCTATCCCTGACGGCCTTATAGAGGTTCATATCTGGATGATTGGGCATCCACGGCTTGATCCGCTCATAGACCCTTGCAAGCAATTCTGTGTCCTGCTTGCAGTATCGCCGCATGATACGCCACGACTTCGGATCGCCGTCCTCGACGCAGCCTCGCCACAGAGCAGCGCCCGTGTTCGGGATCTTCCGGCCCTCGTTGAGGTAGCGCCCGATGTTGTCCAGCTTGTTGCTGTCGAACTTGAAGGCTCTACGGGCTGCTTTCAGGGTATCGATTGTCTTGAAGGGGCTTGGCGGCTTGAAGCCGTTGGTGATGAGGCGGGAGTTGATCTTCTTGATGTCGAAGGCATCGCCGTTGTGGGCCGCGATGATGTCCGCCTGATCCATGAGACTATGAAGAAGACGACAAAGATCCTTGTCATCATGTCTGTCACGGCGGTAGCGAGGAAAGTCCGGAAGCGCCGCCGTATGGACGGTTTTCTCATGCGCCCATTTGTAGGAAACCATCAGGATGTAAGTATCGCGAACGACATAGACCGCGGAGGCGTTGGGTGGACGCAGGGTCCACGAGGTCATCAGGATGGGCGAAGTTTCGATGTCCAGAAAAAGGAGCTTCGGCCCCATTCACACCCCGCCTGATTGGACGAAACACCAGACATGGCCCGACGTATTAACGAATATGACGGCATGACCTGTTGGATTTGCACGGTCCCATTTCAGCTTGTAGGGCGGGATTTCGAACTCAGTGCCGACCGGGATGTGTGGACGCTTCAGCGGCGCGTCGTCGCGATCGTCCGTGACCTTGCAGTACGCCTTACCATCGCGGGCGTAATAGTCGTCGCACCAGTAAGCGTCAGCCAACCCGCAACACGATACGCTCGGATTATCCGGCTGCATCAGGGAGCCGTACCAGGCGTCGTGGCTGTGGTCTTCATCGTGAGCCCTGACCGGCAGGGCAATAAGCACCAGGCCCACAACAATCAACGGCCAAGCAATCTTGCTCTGCGTGTTCTGGGTAGCGATAAAGCAGCCTAGCACGAAGAGGATAATGCCGAGGATCATTAGGCGTTCTCATATCTATCGAGGTCAGTGCACGGCACGGATTGTCGCGCGATCAGGTCGCCCCAAATGTTGTAGTAGGACTGCATGCAGGTGGGAGGACTTGGCGGGAGAGGTTTAGGTGGAACGTCAGCAGCCAGCGCGATAATGAAGCAGAACGTAATGGCGAGGATGCCGGCGCGGATGTCGATCAATGCGGCAACCACCTGTCGAGGCCATATTTGAGGCCCTGCCAAAGGAAGAACATGATGCCTGAGATGATCGAGCCGCCGAGCCAGATGTAAGCGGCTACCCGGCTCTTGAACTCCTTCAGATCCTTGACCTCTGCGGCCATATCGTCATGGTTCTTGTTGATGTTCTTCAGCTCGGTCTCGATCGCGCCGAGACGCTCATAAATGTCCAGCAAAATGGTAGTTTCTGTCTTGTCGGTCATCGGAAGGCCGTTACCTGGAGCTTTTCGCCCCCGAACCAGCGATCCTTGAAGGTCACACCGCTAGTCTTAGCAGCCTTGGCAGCGCAGATAGCTTTCCACGCAGCGTTGCTTTCCTTGATGGCCGCGATGGTTTTGTCGGTATCGTTCTTCGACCAGTAGATCGGCTGCGAAACCGAACAAAAAACCCTGTCAGTCGGGACGCTGGAAGCCGTCGTCGTCGCGCAGCTTGTCAGGATTACGGGTGATAGCATCGCGCATATCAGCCCGAGCTTTGTTGGCAGTGGAGATCGCGGCATCGGCTTCCTGAATTCCTTTTAAAGCTGCCTCCGCAGCCCCCGCCGCCATCCACTTCTGCTGATCGGCATAACTGATCAGCCAGCGGGCGACGGTGAAGACTGCGGAGATGATCGAGAGAATTGTAGAAGCGGTCACGCAGCGGGTTTCTTGGACACGAAGGACCAGACAGCCACGAAGATCGTGCCGAGGCCGCCGAGGATCGCGTCAACAAAAGCGCCGTCAACGACGCCCTTGGTCGTGAAGTACCCGCCGATAGCAGCGAGGATGGTGCGGACTACGCCCCAGACTTGATCACCAGTCATTTTGTCTCCTTAGGGGTTCATGGCGTCGATTGCGCCGAGCTTGTCGTTGATCGCCTGCGCATGAGCGACGGCATCAGCCAGCGCAGCTTCCTGCTCCGGGGTCATGCCGGCGGCCGGGACAGCAGCGAGCTTGTCCATCAGCGCCTGGATGTCGGCTTTCACGGCGTCGATCTTTGCGTCGGTAGCGTCTTGGGCGGCCTTGAGGTCTTCGAAGGACATTGAGAACGTCTCCAGTTTTTCGAGGATGATGCCGAGCTGTTCCTCGATCCGACAAAAGCGCTCGGCGGTGTCCTTGTCGGGGTAGTGGAAATGTTGAATGTGGATCATCCGTTGATCCCTTCGATGCAGAGCCTGCGCTCGGCTGCGCGGCGGTTGGTCAGGCCCTTCACGACCCGCCCCTGAGCCCTGTTCCAGTTCATCAGGGCATCGCAGGCGGCTCGCGTGTTACCCGCATTGAGAAGCTTGAATGCCGTCGATCGGCAGGCCCCGGCACTTCCGACGTTGTAAGCAAACGAGATGAAGGCAGCGCGCGTCTTCTCGGAGATCGGGACTCGGATGCAAGGCGCGATTTCCGCTGCATATCGTGGCAGCTTCTTCGCCAGCATCTCGTCGCACTGCTGCTTGGTGAAACGCTGCCCGAGCTTTACGCCCTCGGTCTCGCCGTAGCAGGCTGTGACCGGACGGCCCGTGCCGATCTTGTCCACCTTGGCGGTGAGCCAGAGACCTTCCCAAGGCTGGATGAACGCGCAGGCGAGAGCGATAACCGCCGCGCTCCCAGCTAAAGCCTTTTTCGCAGCCGAAGTGACCTTTGGCTGATCAGCCATCGACATTTCTCCAATAATTTGAATCAGTTACTCAACCGCAGATATTGCAGTGCAAAGCTGCGATCTGGCGTTGCTCGCCAGTAAGTTGTGGTGGTAGGTTCGCGCCATGAAGACGAAGAAACCTCAAGTCGCTAACAGCAGCGTCACCGCTCAATTCGGGAACAACCAGTGAGGAGCCAAGGATGCTTGACCGGCTACTTCGGATTCTTCCGTCCGCGACCATCAAGGGATACGAACACCCTGAACTTGTGGAGGTGGTCTTCCAAAAGACCGTAGCGTTTCAACCAGTCCAGAAGTGGAGCGAACTTGCGGATGCTGGCACCGTCCTAGATTTCGGCGGCGCATGCGGCTTGCATTACAAGATGGCGCAGTCACCAACCGTCCGCTGGGCAGTGGTAGAGACGCCCGCCATGGTACGGCGAGCCAAGGAGCTTACCACTGACAAACTTAAGTTCTTCTCCAGCATCAGGGACGCCGCCGACTGGCTCGGTGACATAGACGCGATGCACTCAAACGGCGCCCTGCAGTATACAGACGACCCGGAAGCGACTTTGAAGGATCTATGCTCGTTGGGTGCCCGCGCGATGCACTGGAAACGCATGCGTCTATCAGACAAGACTGATCGAAAGGTTCAGAAGTCCCGCCTGATTGACAATGGCCCCGGCAAGATCACCGGAATGAAGGACAAAACTGTCAAATACCGCGAAACGACAATCCCGGAAGAGATATTCATCAGCCACCATTTCGACTATCGTCTCGATGATCGCGGATCGGACTGGTTTCGATTTGTCAGATAATGCGGATGATGTAATTGCAGACAATTGTTGGCTGCACGACAGGAGTCATACTACCACCCGTGTTATTTGATGTGAATGTGCCAGTTGCTTGAAGGTTGTTCAGAACCGAAATGCTATCAACGCTGTTCCACGCTCTGAATATGTTCGACCCGGAAGTCGAGCTGAACAGAGTTGTCGTCGTGCCCTTTACGATCCCGACATCGCCTCCTGTAACCGTTCCCGTCGAGGTAATGCCGGCCGGCAATTGACCGAGGGTAAGCGAAAGGGCTTGTGTGTTCGAAGCAGAGCCCATTGTCGCCCCGTCTACACCGCCGACACCAGAGGTAAGGCGCGTAGCGGTCCCCTCCTTCATGGCCGAGACCCGACCAGTCTTATCGGGGACATTGAAGGTAGTGCTGCCGTCGCCGCTGCCGTAAGTCGTTCCCCATCGTGCAAAGGCGGCAGAGTATGTAGTACGGCTGATCGCTTGACCTGCCGGGAAGATGAATGAGCTGTTCGGGGCTACCGTGTCCCAATAATCCAACCCCCCGAGTAGCGGAACGTTGTAAGGATTGCCATACAGTCCGTGGAGATACCAAACGGCGTCGGAATTATTATAGAGCGCCGTATATGGCGTTCCCTGGATTAGCGTACCGGCCTGCAACTCAACTGACGGAGCAGCTCGCAGGGGTTTAGCGCCGAGGCCATCCACATTTAGTGTGACCGTCGCGCCGTTCGTCGTATGTGGAGTGAAGGCGATGATCATCTTGTCCATGTGGGCAAGCGTGTCAAAGATCTGATAGCTCGTTACGGTATAGGCTGTGGAGGTGCCGCCTGTTGCAATGGCACCAGAGATGTCATCTCGAAAGCCCGCCGCTGATGCCATCATGGCCCGCGCAGAGTCATTAACAGCGCTGGGTGCCATTCCTTCGGCCCAGTTGACATTGGAGTCAGCCGTAGCGTTGCTGGCCGCGGTGCGCGACCAGAGGTAATGCAAAAGTCCCATTCAGATTATCCTCGGGGAGAGAAGACAGGAGCCTTGAAGGCGGCTCGCAATTTGGTGAGATCCTGAGCCCGTTTAGGCGCGAAGTAGATCGGCTGGGCCTGTGGGGGCTGCATTTGAGAGAAGATGTCTCCGCCGCCACCGCCACCTTGAGCCTCGGCCTGTTGTGGTGCTGGCTGCTGCGGGAAGACAGGAGGCGCCAACAGCCCTGCAGAAGGTGGGGCCAGAAGGCCGCTAGGAGCCGCTGCGGGAGTCGCTGGTGCGGGTTGTGGTTGCCCGCCCCCATACGCGACCAAGGCCCTCTGAGCGTATTGCGTGCGCTGTGGATGACTCCCAGGCACGTTCCAGTCTTTGGGCCGCTCGAAGGCCAGCATTGCCCTTGTGGCTTCCTCGGGATTTTGAGCGGCCAACAGCTTGTCATAAGCTGCCTTTTCCGGCCCCTTCAATTCCGAATGCAGGAACTCAAGCTGCGTGTTAAGATCGGTGTACGGGACGCCCTTCGAGGCCGCGTAATCCTTCAGTGCCTGCGCCCGTGTACTATTCCACTGCGCAATGCCGATGCTGTCGCTGCCGTCTCGCCCGTCACCAGGGTTTCTGGTATTGGTATTCAGCCCCTGGCCGGACTCGCCCTGAAGATTGCCGACGATACCCGCGGCCTGAACCGGAGACAGCCCTTGGCTGACAAAGTAGTTGAAGGCGATTTGAGCGTTGTCTTGCGGGGCTGGCTGTTCGGCCTGCCCGCCGCCAAGAATGGAGTCTAGCAAGCCCATGTGGTGGATGCTTTTCCAAAGTTTGATCGTTTTCGCGGTATTTGCATCGAATATTTACTGGGAGTGGATGCCAAATCCCTATGTGGTGTCGGTAGCCGGCTTCGTCGCAGCACTACTGGCGACCGTTGCGCTGAGTAATTTCCTGTTGTGGACGCGCAAGCGCCGCGGGCAGTAATCCCGTCAACAGAGCCTGAGTTTTCGGGCTCAGCAATCCGGCGACTTCCGGCAACTGCGCAGCTACCTCGGCGGCCAGCGGGGATCGGGAGCGCACCAGAGAATCCAGCGCCGCCACCTGTCGCTTGGTCGTCAGGCCACCAATCTGGCGGGCAATCGCCGCCGGAATGGCCGCCAGCTTGGCGGGGACGAGGCGGTCCAGCACTTCGGCGGTATGTTGCATTTTGGTGCCATCCGCCGCCTGCTTGATCGCCGCGATTTCCTCGTTGTTGAAGCCGAGCTTTTTTGCGACCGGAACATTGGTGTTGTTAACCGGCCTCGCCAACTGCTTCATCGTTCGCTGCAACGCTTGGCCGTTGGTCCCCGCATCGAGCGCCCCAACTGGGGAATTGGCGTTCAATTCTGCCAGGTTCACCTTGCCCTGAATTGTCTGCGACCGCCTGCCGGCGGCGTAGTTGGCGATGGCATCCTTCAATGTCTGGGTATAGCCCGCCGCATCGCCGCTCAGGGTCTGGGCAGGCGTCAGCGCCGTTTGGCTCTCCTGAAGTGACCCAATAGCCTTGCGCGCGGCCTCGCGCAGCGAAGGATCGGTATTGGTTTTCAGGGACGTGAGTTCTTTGCGGATAAACTCCACATCGTTGATTTCGACCGGAGGAGCCGGTGGCCTCGGCGGAATCGGCTCCCAGTTCATTTCGGCCTGAAGACGCTGAGCCGGCGTCATCGTAGAGCTCGGCGGCTTGCCGAGATTTTCCAACCTGTCGGCGGCCTTGAAGACAGCGCCCTGCTCCTCGGGATCAAAGCCCTTCAGGTCATTGCGCATCTTCGCCGCAGCGCTTGTCGCCCATTCCGGCTCGACGACCACGTTCATGTCGCGGGCCTGATTGAACCCCCTGCCCCCGCTTTCGACCAGTCCTTCACCGGTAGGCAGCGCTTTGGCCGCGTTTCGTGCTGCCAGCGCCTGATTGAACTTCTGCGCAACAGACGATGCGCCGACCCCGCCCGCAAGCGCGCCGGCTACACCTCCGTAGGGCCCAGCAACCTTCTCGCCAATTTCACTGCCTATGGCAGGAGCCGCAACGTTCGTCAGAAGCCTGCCGGCCAGACTTTCTGGGCCACCCGCCAGCAAGCCGGGGGCGAACTCGGCCCCCTTCTTGAGAAGGCGCCCCGTTTCATACTGTGGCGTGTAGTCGGGCGAGACGATCGGGTCAGTCACAGTGGCGCGGATGTCTTGCGAGGTCGGCGCGCTATTCAGTGCCGGGAACGCGTAGCCACCGATCTTTTTAAGCAAGGAAGGATCGACGCCCAGCTTGTCACCAGCGAGACCAACACCACGAGACAGCGCAGAGCGGATATCGCCGACGCCGCCCAAACCGCTTATGACGGCACTCCCGAGCCCCGAAGCGATGCTTTTCCCGGCATCTTCGAGACGAGTTGGCTGGTCAAGAACGAACCCATCAGGAAGGCCCGCGTTAGGCTGATCCAGAACGAAGCCCGGAGGCAACTCGCTCATTGCCACTTCCCGTTGCGGAACGTGAGTGTCTGTCCCGTCTTTGGATTGGTGGCCGTGGCGCCCTCCTGGTACTGTGGAGTTGCTGCCTTCGGAATTGGTGCAGCATTGGCAAACAGCGGATTCTTCTCCGCGTATTCGGCAATCTGATCCTCGAAGCCGGAGTCCAGCCGGCCGTTATGGGCCTTGGCGTACTCT